>OLSP01000677.1_pt1 | contig 34009 bp, 28 predicted proteins | sample 1672941 | NCBI WGS metagenome assembly OLSP01 (sample SAMEA3136739, study PRJEB25190) | human gut metagenome | reverse complement strand
TATCAAGCTATTTCAATATAATATTGTCGATTGTTGTACTGACATATTCGCTGATTATTACAAATGCCAAATATTCCGAAAGGATTCAGGCAGCTGAACGAATTATGAATGAGGTGAAAGCCAGAAAAAGAGAACTTACAGATGATAATGTAGCGGAGAAACGCAGGGAATATGAAGAAGTTATATCAAAGGCTGAATACAGATCGGAAGTGGATTTCTTTCGCACATTGAAACAGAAATGCAAGAAAAACAATATACGCCTGTGTCATTACAGACAAGACCTGGGTGAAATGACAGATCGGGAAGAGGCCAAAAAACTTAAAGAATATCTGAGCGAAAATTTCCCTCTGACTCAACAGATCAAAATAATCGCCCAGCATATATGGGAAGGAATTATCATTCTGGTGCCAGCAGTCATTTTTATAGTCTGCTTTTGCGTATGATAGAAGAAAATGCCCCAATGATCAAGTAGATAGTAGTTTTGCTGGATCAGACTGCATTTGGCTTTAGACAGGGAAGTTTAGAATGGTTCAGACATTGTGTTTTTTGACCCGGCTCATTTTCCAGTGTTCTTGTGATTGGCAGGGCTGCAAAATAAGTTTTAAGGTAGAAATTCTTTAATATTTATTAAAATAATCACGATAGTGTCAAAAACGGTGTCGTTTTGTGCCGAATTAACGTAGTTTTTGGGTTGACGAATTTTGATTAAGTAGGTACATTATATATACGAATAAATCAAAAGTGGAGTGGAGCACATATGTATAAGAAAGCAGCACAGGGTTGGCTGAAACACTGGGATTTTATCCTTCTGGATATCATTTGTCTGCAGATTGCGTTCATTATTGCCTATTTTCTCCGGCAGGGAGGCGGTAATCCGTATGCAGATCCGCTGTATCGCAGTGAGGCAATCAGCTTTATTTTATGCCAGATCGTAGTGGTCTTTTTCAGCCAGTCGTATCAGGGCATTCTCAAAAGAGGATATTACAGTGAATTTACCAAAACTGTAAAGCATGTTGGCATGGTGATGCTGTTGTCCATGGCATATCTTTTTGTTACACAGCAGTCAGGAGATTTTTCCAGAATCGTTTTCTTTATTACAGCAGGCATTTATCTGGCTATTGCCTACATTGTAAGAATTTTATGGAAGAAATGCGTGCTTAGGAGAAATCTCACAGATAAGCGCAAACGGTCCATGGTGTTGGTGGTGGCATCTGATGAGGCAGAAGTTACAATTCAGAGGATGCTGAGTGGACCGGTTCAGGATTTTACAATCACAGGAATCGCTTTTATGGACGACAGCTTCAAAGGGGATATATTCAATGGAATTCCTGTCATTGGTAACATTGATACGGTTCAGGATTATCTCTGCCGTGAGTGGGTAGATGAAGTATTTGTAAAAGTTACAGATACACAGCCCTACCCGAGAAAGCTGATCGATGAGATCGTCACTATGGGATTAACCGTACACTTAAGCCTTGGTTCTGTAGAGCAGTCTCTGAGCGGTAAGAAATTTGTAGAAAAAATCGGCGATTATACAGTCGTCACTTCCAGCATCAACACAATTTCACCAAAGCAGATGCTTTATAAGCGGGTTCTGGATATCACAGGAGGAATTGTCGGCTGTCTGGCTACATTATTACTGATCGTTATTATTGGTCCTATGATCTACATTAAATCACCTGGTCCGATTTTCTTCTCACAGGTTCGTATCGGTAAGAATGGTAAACGTTTCAAAATTTATAAATTCCGAAGCATGTATATGGACGCTGAGGGCCGCAAGGCAGAGTTGATGAGCCAGAACAAGATGGATGGCTTCATGTTCAAGATGGACTATGATCCACGTATCATCGGCAGTGAGAAAAAAGACAAAAACGGTAATCCGAAAGGAATTGGAAACTTTATCCGCAAGACTTCTCTGGATGAATTTCCGCAGTTCTGGAATGTCCTTAAGGGCGATATGAGTCTGGTAGGAACCCGCCCGCCGACAGTAGATGAGTGGGAGCAGTACGAGCTTCATCACAGAAGCCGTATGTCCACCAAACCGGGAATCACCGGCATGTGGCAGGTAAGCGGTCGAAGTGATATTACAGACTTTGAGGAAGTTGTAAGACTGGATACCGAATACATAGAAAACTGGACAATTGGTCTGGATATTAAAATTCTGATGAAAACAGTCCTTGCTGTTGTTAAGCATGAAGGGTCTGTATAATCTAACAGGGCATATGGACAGAAACAGTAAAAATGGCACACATAAATTTTATATTGCATTGACAGGAAAGCTGTTAATGCAATATAAAATAAATATAGATAAGTTATAAATAAAAAGGGAAAGGAGTAAAAAGAAATGCAATATAAAAGAAAGGTTGATAAAACTCTAATCCCTACTTGCAATATTATGGGAGTCAATATTGCAGCCATTAATATGGAATGGCTGATGAGTTATATTGATCAAAATCTTTCTGATATAAAGGGAGATTATATTTGTGTTTCAAATGTACATACAACTGTAACGAGTTATGAGGATGCTTCATATTGTGCGGTTCAAAATGATGGGTTAATGGCGATTCCGGATGGTGGTCCGCTTTCCAGCGTTGGGCAGAAACGTGGGCATAAAGATATGGCTCGAACGACAGGACCAAGTTTGATGGGAGAAATTTTTGAAATTTCTGCAAAGAAAGGTTATCGCCATTATTTTTATGGAAGTAAAGACGAAACATTAAAATTATTACAGCAAAAACTGACGGAGCGTTATCCAGGAATTCAGATTGCAGGAATGTATAGTCCACCATTTAGACCTCTTACTGAAGAAGAGGATAAAGCTGTGATAGAGTGGATTAATGAAACCGAACCAGATTTTGTCTGGGTTGGTTTGGGTGCACCGAAACAGGAAAAGTGGATGGCAGCACATCAGGGGAAGATTAATGGCTTGATGATTGGAGTTGGAGCTGGCTTTGATTATTATGCGGAAAATATCAAACGTGCACCGGAATGGATGCAGAAAAGTAATCTTGAATGGTTTTATCGTTTGATGCAGGATCCAAAGAGGTTATTTAAACGTTATTTGAATACGAATACGAAATTTATCTGGAATGCGATGATAAGGGGGAAGTGAGAGTGGAAGATAGAAAACAGAAAGTTCTCATAGTCCATAATTATTATCAAATTCCAGGTGGAGAAGATACGGTTGTCGCCAATGAAAAAAAGATGTTGGAGGAGCATGGTCATAAAGTTGTTCTTTATAGTAGAAACAACTCAGAGATAAAAGAGATGTCCAAACTCCAAAAATTGAAACTTCCATTCACGACAATATTTAATCCGAGAACTTATAAAGATATAAAGAAACTGATAAAGGAAGAAAATATAAACGTTGTTCATGTACATAATACATTGAATTTGATTAGTCCAGCGGTGTACTATGCAGCATTAAGCTGTAAAGTACCGGTGGTTCAGACAATTCATAATTTTAGGCTTTTATGTCCAGGAGCAACTTTTTATCGTGATGGGCATATTTGTGAAGATTGTGTTCAGCAGGGATTGAAGTGTGCTGTAAAACATGGGTGTTATAGGGACAGTAAAGTGCAGACCTTGATATGTGTTGTAAGTACAATATTCCACAGGATGACTGGAATATATGGAAAAATTAACTATATTTGTCTGACTGAGTTTAATAAGCAAAAACTGTTGGAATTGAAACAGATTAAGGAAAAGCAGGTTTTTGTTAAGCCTAATTTCGTGGATTGTAAGGAAAAATTTGTACCGGAAGAACAACGAGAAAATCAGTTTGTTTTTGCTGGAAGACTGGACAAATTGAAAGGAATAGATATTCTTCTGAAAGCTTGGAAAGAGATGGGTACAGAAGCCCCAAAACTTATAGTATGTGGGACAGGTCCAATGGAAGATTGGTGCAGAAAATTTTCAGATGATAATAAGGTAAATGTAGAATTCAGAGGATTTGTCCCAAATGCTGAAGTGCTGAAAATTGTTGCAAAGAGCAAGGCATTAATTCTTCCGACGCAATGGTATGAAGGTTTCCCGATGAGTATTGTAGAAGCTTTTTCTGTTGGAACGCCGGTGCTTTGCTCTGATTTGGGTAATGCAGGAAGTGTTGTGACAGAGGGAATTGCTGGATATAAATTCAATGCAACGTCCATAAAAAATATAGCAACAGTAGTAGGAAAATGCGGAAATTTATACAACAGTACATGGATAGAATATGGAAATAAATATACGGAAGTAAAAAATTATAATAAATTATATGAAATATATTTAGGAATAATGGCAAGAAATAATTACTAGATATCATCAAAGAGGAAAATGCTTATGAGGAAAATAAAAGAATTTATGCGTAACAATCAAGCTTTGATGCACATACTTTCAATGATATATTCACTGTTTGGGCTTAATTGGCTTGATGGAATTAGAAGACTTTCGATTAAAAAGAAGTGTGCATTTTTATGGAAAACAAAAATTGTTAATCATGGAAAGAATAATAAAATTATTTTTAAAACAGGATGCAGAGTATATAATTGCAGAAAAATTTTTGGGGGAGATAATAATATTGTTAAGTTTGATCATGATTGTGAATGTAAAGATATAGATATTTGGATTAGCGACGGGGGCTATATCAGTTGGGCATAATACACATTTTACAGGGAAAATACATATTGCCTGGAAATGATTCAGGAAATATATGATAAAATTCAGGAGACACAGAGTTTATAGAAATTTATTAACCAGGCAGTCGTAATTGACTGTGTCATTATTATACTAAGTAGGGAATGATTTATGTACGATTTAATTATATATGATACTAGTAATTATGTAGATTTTCCAATTGGTGGACAATTGACCAGTGTGAGGAATTTTCTTACTTATATTGCTGAGTTTCAAAAAGACTATTATAAACGAATTCTTTTAGTAGGTGTAACAACAGAAAGTAACAATTTAGGGAAAATAACATATGTTGAGATAAAGGGAAAAGAATTCGCATTTCTTCCGGTGGTTTATAGAGACAGAAACTTAAAAGAAGTCAAAAATTCTCTTCGAATCGAATATCTAAAAGGCCTGTTTAAATATAGAAGTTTAATTTCTATTCAGAAAAATGGACTTCATTATATACATACTCCAGAAGCATTTATTCAAATAAAAATATGCCATCCTTTTGCAAAAACAGCGATTTTTTCCCATGGTAGTTTTTTTAATATGGTAAAAGGTTTTCGCTTTTTTAAGAAAAATAAAATTGTTGGATTTTGTTTTGAAACTTTTATCAGGTGGATGTTGAAAACAACAAATTTAGTTTTTGTGTTAGATGATGATTCATTAAAACAATATAAAAAATATAATAAAAATGTTATTAAGGTAAATAATTCAGTTATCTTACCAAAAGGAGATTACTCAAATAAGCAAAAGCATAATCCTATGAGGTTATTGTTTGTTGGACGATTATCAAGGATTAAAGGGGTGGATGAAATTATTAAAGCAGCCGAGGGTGAAGAAAATATAGAGTTGACTATTGTGGGTGATGGTGAAGAAAGAGATTATTTAGAGTCACTGGTGAAAACAAGTAAAATTTCTTTTAAGGGAGCACAAAAGCCGGATCAAGTAAAAAATGAGATGATTTATTCAGATATTCTAGTTATGAATTCAATTCTGGAAGGAAAGCCAATGACTATTATTGAAGCTATGAGTTATGGAATGCCAATTGTAACCACAAATGTGGGGGGGATTTCTGAGTTGGTTAGATTTGGTGAAAATGCTGAAAAAACAGATGGTACAAGTCCAAGTATAATTGCAGCAATAAAAAAAATACAGTTAAATTATGAGGGATATTCTCAAAAGTCAGTGAGGATTTCATCCGAGTTTGATTATAAAAAAGTTAATTTAATTATTTTTGACAGGATTAAAAAATTATGCTAGAGAAGTATACGTTACTTGCTGAAGTGAATTGAAATTATAAATCAATATTTAAAATGGCAATTGTAAAGAATATGAGGTATATATGAAAAAAATCTTAATTGTAATAAGCTGTTTGGGAGTGGGCGGAGGAGAAAGAAGTTTAATAAATCTTTTAAATATGTTTGATTATTCCAAATATGAGGTTGATTTACTTCTTTTAGGTGATGGAGGCCCATTAGTTAAGCAAATTCCATCAAATGTAAATATTTTGAAAAAGCCCAATGAATTACAATTTTTATACAATAAGTTTGGTCTTACAGATATATTAAAGAAGAAAGTTATTAAAACTGTTTGTGTGCGCTATATAGGAACTGTAATTAGTCGTATTAAAGAATCTAATATTAATCGAGCTAAGCAGTTTAGATGGGAGCACTTTTATAGTAAATATCTCAAAAATAAAATAGCAGGGTATAGTACAGTGTTTGCATACATGAATGATGATGCAATGTATTATGTAAGCGAATATGTGGAAGCGTCTAATAAAATCGCATGGATTCATAATGATTATTATGCTATGGGATATGATGCAGAAATGGATAAAAAACATTTTAAAAATTTTAATACTATAGTTACTATATCTGATGAATGCTTAAGAATTTTAAAGGAAGTTTTTCCTTCAGAGTCATACAAATTTAAAATGATTCCGAATTTATCATCACGCAAGATAATAGAAGAACAGAGTAGAGCATTTATTCCTGAGGAATATAAAAATGAAAAAAGAATTAAATTACTTTCTGTTGGGCGTTTAAGTGAACAAAAAGGGTATGATATGGCTCTTGATGCGGCAGAATATCTTAAAAAGAAAAAAATAAATTTCTGTTGGTTTATTTTGGGAGATGGAGAGTTACGAGAAAAAATTGAAAAAGGTATTAGGCAAAAACAATTACAAGATGTTGTAAAATTATTAGGGATACGTGAAAATCCTTATCCATATATTGAACAATGTGATATTTTTGTACAACCATCTAGATTTGAAGGAAAATCTGTTGTTTTAGATGAGGCAAGGATACTTTGCAAACCTATTGTTGTAACAAACTATACTACAGTTTATGATCAAATTGATAGCCAAAATGGATATATAGTTGAAATGAATGGAAAAAGTATAGCAAAAGGAATAGAGCTGCTGATTGTTGATAAAAACAAAAGAGATTCGTATATCAAATCACTAAAAAATTTAAAACAGAGCAATGAAGAACATATACAAGATTATTTTGAATTGATTAAATAATATAAGTTATATACGGTCAGTGACGAATCATTTGGTTAAATCGAGTCGATTTTGGAAGAGGCGAACTTAAGGGAGAGCACGTTATGTGTCATCTATTGATACATTAATGGATGAAGTAATAATATTAGAAAGAAAAGAGATTAGAAAAACGAAAGTCAGCCAATACGTTACATGATGCATTGGTGTCCTTCGTAGAAAGGCAGATTATAAATATGAAAATTATAGCATTTTATTTACCTCAATTTCATGACATTCCAGAAAATGATGAGTGGTGGGGGAAGGGATTTACAGAGTGGGTAAATGTAAAAAAAGCGACCCCATTGTATGAAGGGCATGAACAACCACGTGTACCGTTAAATAATAATTACTATAATTTATTGAATGATGATGTTAAAATTTGGCAGGCGAAAATAGCAAAGGAGTATGGTATATATGGATTCTGCTATTATCATTATTGGTTTGGCGGAAAATTATTGCTGGAAAAACCGATGGAGCAGATGCTGGCGAATCCGAATGTAGATATCCCTTTTTGCATTAGTTGGGCCAATGAGCCATGGACAAAGGCTTGGGTGAACGAAAAGAAAGTATTAATTCCTCAATTTTATGGTGGCAAGAAAGAATGGAAAGAACATTTTGATTATTTGGTAAAGTTCTTTAAAGATGATCGTTATATCAAAGAAGAAGGAAAACCGTTATTAGTTATTTATCGAGCAGAGGTAATTGATTGTTTAAACGAGATGCTGGATTATTGGAATGAGTTAGCAAAAGAAAATGGATTTAATGGTATGGTATATGCGTATCAAAATATCACATTTGATTTGATTCCTAAAAAAGATGATAGTCGATTTAAATATAATATTGAATTTCAGCCTAGTTATGCATGGAATGATATGAACAATGTGTCTACTTTGCAAAAGTCAAAGATATGGAATTCTTTACGAAATGTTCGACGTAGCTTTTTCTTGTGGTTAGAAAAAAAATTTGGATTTGATGTAAAAAAATATTTTGAATATTCGCATAAAGAAAAAGAATCAGTGCTTAGAACTAGTTATGATGAGGCTTGGAATGCAATATTAAATCATGTGCCATCAGATGAAAAATGTGTGCCAGGTGCATTTGTTGGATGGGACAATACACCACGAAAATCTTATCGCGGACAAGTTTATGTTGGAGATGAACCAAAGAAATTTCAAAAATATATGAGTAGACAAATTAAGCATACAAAAGAGGTATATCATAAAGATATGATTTTTATGTACGCATGGAATGAATGGGCTGAAGGTGGATATTTGGAGCCGGATACTAGATTTGGTTATCGTAACTTAGAAGCAATAAGAGATGCATTAATAGAAAATGGGGAATTTCCTACTTGGAGAAAGGATTAACTATAGTGAGAGTTTCAGTTAGTAAAATATTGTTATGTATTTCGATTGTACTTTTATCAGTTCCGCTTGCACTATGCAATACAGTATATATTGATTATACAATTAAACGAAGAATAGAAGTTCTTGCAATTATTATGAGTATCATGTATTTGATGAGATTTATTAATAAATCTGCGGTGATAAAAAAAACAACGCTTTTATTTGGAATAGCATTACTAACTTTTGCTGCATGCGTGATATATTTTACAAATATTAATGCAGGATTAATAATACAAGAAGATTCAACTGTAACTGCCATACTAGATTCTGGTGTTATTTGTAGTTATTTTCTTTTAATAAATAAGTCTATATCAACAAATCATTTTATGCTTATAAAAAAAACTATAGTAGTTAGTTTGGGGAGTTTTGTTTTAATTAATGATGTTATGTTATACTTGTTTCCGGAGTTAGCAAAAATTTTTGGCGGTGAATGGTGGACAAGCTTTTTTTTAGGAAGTAAATTTGATGTTGGTTACTTGCATCTTTTTTTTATAGCAGCGTTATTTAGTACGTTTTTTCAAAAAAAATCGTATAGTAAAAACACTTTATTAGTTGTACTATTGATTTTGACAGCATATACTACAATTTTTGTTGATTGTAATACTGGAATTATTGCTGTGGGCTTATTTTTGCTTTTTATATTATGTACACATAAAATATATGAGATTTTTATAAAGCCACAAGTATTTTGTGGGATATTGCTGTCTTCTTTATTATTTGTAGTTGCTTATGGTGTCTTGCTGAATAGTAAGATTGCTGAATTTTTGATTCAGGATATATTCCATAGAGATTTGTCTTTGACCGGAAGAACAACTATATACAAGTTGTTACAAACGGTTATGACAAATAATATTTGGACGGGATATGGATATGGCATAGATTATAATGTGTCGCAGGCTCTTTTTAATTATGATAATACACAAAATGGATTGATGGAATGGATATTACAAATAGGGATTATTGGAACTCTGATGCTTGTAATTTTGCTATATATTATTTTTTTCAGAATTGCAAAGGCTAAACCTTCAAATAAAATTGTTCCTATGTTAGCATTTATTTATGTGCTTACTATTATTGCGATGGTCGAAATCAGTCTTGATCTATTTTATTTTATGGCAATCGGATTACTTTATGGAATGTCACTTGATGAAGAAAAACGTATAAAACAGAAAAATTACAAAGATCAATCTTTAAATAGAAAACGATTAATAAGTGCTACGGCTGCTAGTTAATAAATAGAAAGGAATGTACAATTTTCGCCGTTGCATTATTGTACAAGGAAAAATATGGTTCAATCTTTTGTAAGTCAGATAAATAAACAACCTATGATATCGGTAGTACTTCCTATATATAATCAAGAAAAATATTTGGATATTTCAATACCGAGTGTGCAAAATCAAACATATGCAAATTTGGAGATAATTTGTGTTAATGATGGTTCTACAGATTCGAGTGAAGCGATATTAAAGAAATATATGGAGAAAGATAATAGAATTGTTATTGTTTCAAAGACGAATGGAGGACTTGTTGACGCTACTATTGCTGGAGTGAAAGCTGCAAGGGGAGAATATACTATTTTTTTGGATCCTGATGATTATATAGGATCTGATTTTGTTGAAAATTTTCTGATGGAAATAGGGGAAAATGATTTTTTGGCAATGGGATATTATCGCAGATGCCAAGGAATAATTACGCCACAATATTTATTGGAGAATTGTGAGTATACTAAGGAAGATATTCTGAAATATAGGAGTAAATATTTGTATGATCCCAATTTTCCTGGATTATCTAATAGATTCTTCATTTCCAGATGGAACAAAATGTATAGAACTAGATGTGTAAAGGAAATAGTAGATGAATTTACTAATTATAAACATATATCACTTGGCGAAGACTCGATTTTTACATTTTTGTTGTTGAAATATTGTCATTCTGGTAAAAGCCTGAGTAGACCAAATTCATATTTTTATAATATTGGAAGCCAGACATCAATGATGTCTAATGGGTCTATTGAAGCACATTGTGCGAAAGCAGAGGCGGCACATCGAGCATTGTTATCTTTATTAAAATCGAGTAATATAGCAGAAACTCAAGCTGATGTATTGTATTATTTTTTGATGGAGTCTTTACTTGAAAGATTAAAAAGTTCATCTAAATCTGACTATTTAAATCTTCTAAAAATGGTAACTGGAAAAGCGGAATATATTAATGCGGTAAAAGCATTCAGCAAACATGGATTGAAAAATAAATTATTTTTTGGGGTTAAGCAAAATTGGCGTTGGACACATATCTTTAATTTAGTTCAAAAATTATATAAAAATCTAAAAAGAAGATACGGAGAATTTAAATGGTGGATCAAATTTTTATATATTTTTACAAAGGATGTCTTCAATAACGGATTTCATAAGGCATATGTAAATGGAAAATATCGCATAAAACGAAAAAATGCTTTTATTGATATGAATGAGCAAATTAGTAAATTAGAGCGAGAGATTGAGCCTATTATAAAACCGTTCCTAAATTGTTCTACAGATTTACAAAAATGTAGCATAGAACGTAATGTTTTTGTGTTTTGGTGGGATGGGTTTGATGTTGCACCAATAATCGTGAAAAAATGCTTAGAAACAGTAAAGCAATTTTATTCAGATTGTAATGTGATAGAAGTTTCCAAAAATAATTATAAAGACTTTACAAACATTCATCCTGAAATTCTGGAAGGATTTGAAGCGGGGAAAATAAGTATTCAGACTTTTTCTGATATATTAAGATTTAATTTGCTGAAAACAAATGGTGGTGTGTGGATTGATTCTACAATATTTTTTGCTGATAAATACGATATTTTTAGTCTCCTGCAAAATAAACCGATAGAATCTATATGTTTTTCTACAAGTGAAGATTTCTTGAAATACAAGGGAAGGTCATGTAATTGGTCAGGGTATTTATTTGCATCGAGAAAGAATTCGGTTTTTACATGTGTGATGAATGAAATATTTGAAAAATATTATTTGAAAAAAGGTTCTTATCCTATTTATTTTTTTATAGATGTTGCAATAATGATTTGTAAAATTAATAACATAGATGCGGGAGCGTTAGATAATATTACAAAAAAAACAGGGGATATGTTTTTTTTATATAGGATGTTAAATCAGCCGGTAGATAAATGTAGTTTGAACATATTAAAAACTATTCCTCAAAAACTTTCTTGGCAGTTTGAACCAAACGAGCAGAGAAATACATTTTATGAATGTATTTTTAAGGAGGATTGCAAGGAATGTTAACAAATTTTTATAAGCTTTGCAAACGTTTATTGAATCGTAGTGCAAGAAAATATTATAGTAAGCAATTGGGAAGTGTTGGGAAAAATTTTAATTGTTTTTATGATATAGACATTGTAGGTGGAAAATATATTGCCATTGGAGATGATTTTATAGCAACACAATCGGTTCGGCTTCATGCGTGGAAAATTGACGATTTGAGAACGCCTGTGATAAAAGTAGGTTCAGATGTAACTATGACAGATCATTGTTACATCTCGTGTGTTAATAAAATAGTAATTGGCAATGGAGTATTATTTGGATCAAATTGTTTTATTACAGATAATTTTCATGGAAATTCTAGTAGGGTTGAGAGAGATACTATTGTTACTGATAGAATAATTGAATCCAAAGGTCCAGTAATTATTGAAGATAATGTTTGGATTGGTAGAAATTCGTGTATTATGCCAAATGTAACGGTGGGACGAGGTGCAATAATTGGTGCCAATTCAGTGGTGACGCATGATATTCCACCGTATACTACTGCGGTTGGGGCTCCGGCACATATATTACAGGAAAAAAATGATAGGAAGGAAGGATATAGTGGCTGAAAAAAATGAATTAAGTGGACAAATGATTTCGGGTATGTCGTGGAAGTTTGCAGAAAGATTATGTGCACAGGGTGTTTCTTTTATTGTTTCTATAGTTCTTGCACGAATATTAATGCCAGAGGACTATGGTGTAGTAGCAATTATTAATGTTTTTATGGCTATAGCGGATGTATTGCTGACAAGTGGGCTTTCGTCTGCTTTAATACAGAGACCAAAGGTAAATAGTAGAGATTTTTCAACAATTTTTTACTGTAATTTTTTGCTAAGCTGTTTTATATATATATTAATGTTTATAAGTGCTCCCTTTTTGGCAGCGTATTATAATTTACCCATATTAAAGCCTGCTATGCGTGTTTTTGCAATTAGATTACCGATATCAGCTTTTCAAACGATTCAGAGTGCGATTATTTCAAGAAATATGGAATTTAAAAAGTTCTTTTTTTCAACAATTGGAGGAACTTTGATATCAGCTGTAGTTGGTATTGGATTAGCACTTAATGGATTTGGAGTATGGGCACTGATTATTCAATATTTAACTAATACATGTATTGACACAATTATACTTGCATTAATAGTTAGGTGGCATCCAGGATTAGAATTCGATGTTAAACATGCGAAACCGTTGCTTAGTTATGGGTGGAGAATTATGCTGACGGATTTTATTGGCACAGTCTTTAATAATTTAGGCGACTTTGTTATTGGTGTCAAATATACATCATCCCAATTAGCTTTTTACTCAAAGGGTAAGCAGCTACCAATGCTTGTTAGAGCGAATATATATACCACTCTTATTAGTGTGCTTTTTCCGGCAATGTCTAAAGTTAATTCCAATATACAAGAATTAAAAGCATTAACTAGAAAAAGTGTTAGTATGCTTTCATATATTATTTTTCCATTGATGTGTGGAATGATTGCAGTGGCTAATAATATGACAGCTGTATTGTATACGAAAAAATGGCTGCCAATTGTCCCATTTATTTATATAGTTTGTATAGAAGCGATGATTTCAGTTTTAGGAACGGTTACATTACAATCCATTAAAGCATATGGCAGAAGTGATATTATGTTAAAAATGGAATTCATTAAAAAACCAATTATGATAGCATCGCTTTTGATTGCAATGAGATATGGTGTATATGCAATAGCGTTAACGTTGCCATTGAATACAATTCTTGAACTTTTTATTAATGGAATAGTTGCAAAACGATTGATAGGATATAATTTGAAATTGCAACTCTTTGATTGTTTATCAGCGTTATTGTATTCAATAATTATGGGAAGTGTAGTATTTTGTATCGGATTTATAAAATGCAACACGTTAGTGGTATTAGTGTTACAAGTAGTTGTTGGGATTTTTATATATTTGTTGATTTCGTTAATAACTAGAAATCCGAATTTTTTAATTATTAAACAATTTATTAAAACAAAATTGAACAGATAACATTTTTAGAGGGGGAATTTGTTCTTGACAATTATCCTAACTGTAAATTTTTATAAAAAGTAACTCGCATTTGTGTGAAAATACATAGGTGATGATAAAAAATATTGCTTTTTAGGGGCTGACTGAACTAAAAAACGATGGTGTAGACTGAAAACAGTCAAATCCATCGGTTTTCTTTATTGTAAACGGTAGATTTCAAGGATCACCCAAAAGAAATTGGTATTAAAGGCCGGTGTGACCAGAATAATCTTAGGAAATCTAACAATATAAAAATATTATAAATGAAAGAGAGATACATATGAAAGGAATAATTCTAGCCGGTGGTTCAGGCACACGTCTGTACCCATTAACAAAGGTAACAAGTAAACAGCTTTTACCAATCTACGACAAACCAATGATCTACTATCCGATGTCAGTTCTGATGAACGCGGGCATTCGTGATATTCTGATCATTTCCACACCGCAGGACACGCCTCGTTTTGAGAACCTGCTTGGTGATGGACACCAATTTGGTGTAAATCTGACATATGCAGTGCAGCCATCACCGGATGGTCTGGCACAGGCATTTATTATTGGTGAGGAATTTATTGGAAACGATACGGTGGCAATGGTATTGGGTGACAATATTTTTGCAGGTCATGGATTGAAGAAGCGTCTGAAGGCAGCAGTAGAGAATGCAGAAAACGGAAGGGGAGCTACTGTTTTTGGCTACTATGTAGACGATCCGGAGCGTTTTGGTATTGTTGAGTTTGACAAGAGTGGCAAGGCTGTTTCTATTGAAGAGAAGCCGGAGCATCCGAAGAGCAATTACTGTGTTACTGGTCTGTATTTCTATGACAATCGTGTAGTTGAGTTTGCAAAGAACCTAGAACCATCTGCCCGTGGGGAGTTGGAGATTACGGATCTGAACCGTATTTATCTGGAAGATGGTTCTCTGAATGTAGAACTTCTGGGACAGGGATTCACCTGGCTGGATACAGGTACACATGAGAGTCTGGTGGATGCAACAAACTTTGTCAAGACTGTGGAGCAGCACCAGCATCGCAAGATTGCCTGCCTGGAAGAGATTGCGTATCTGAATGGCTGGATCAGCAAAGACGAGCTGATGGAAGTTTATGAAGTGATGAAAAAGAATCAGTACGGACAGTATCTGAAGGATGTTATGGATGGTAAATATCAGGAACATCTGTATTAAGAGTGACGGAGGAGAAAGAGAGAATGAACATTATTGTTACCGGCGGTGCCGGATTTATTGGTAGTAACTTTGTTTTTCATATGTTGAAGAAATATCCGGATTATCGGATCATTTGTCTGGATAAACTGACTTATGCTGGAAATCTTTCTACGCTGGCACCGGTTATGGACAATCCGAATTTCCGTTTTGTAAAAGCGGATATCTGCGATCGTGAAGCTGTAAATAAGCTGTTTGAGGAAGAACACCCGGACATCGTAGTCAATTTTGCAGCAGAGTCTCATGTGGATCGTTCCATCGAAGATCCGGGGATTTTCCTGCAGACTAATATTATGGGTACAGCAACTCTGATGGATGCCTGCCGTAAGTATGGTATCAAACGTTATCATCAGGTTTCTACAGATGAGGTTTATGGAGATCTTCCACTGGATCGACCAGATCTGTTTTTTACAGAGGAAACTCCGATCCATACCAGTTCTCCGTACAGCAGTTCCAAAGCAGCTGCGGATCTTCTAGTTCTGGCTTATCATCGTACATATGGACTGCCGGTTTCTATCAGCCGTTGTTCCAACAACTATGGACCGTATCATTTCCCGGAGAAACTGATTCCACTGATGATTGCGAATGCACTGGCTGACAAGCCGCTTCCTGTTTATGGCGAGGGCTTGAATGTTCGTGACTGGCTGTATGTGGAAGATCACTGTAAGGCGATTGACCTGATCATTCACAAGGGTCGTGTTGGTGAAGTTTACAATGTTGGCGGACATAATGAGAAGCAGAACATTGAGATTGTAAAAATTATCTGTAAGGAGTTGGGCAAACCGGAATCTCTGATCACATATGTTGGTGACCGTAAAGGTCATGATATGCGTTATGCGATCGATCCGACTAAGATTCACAATGAACTGGGCTGGCTGCCGGAAACGAAGTTTGAAGATGGTATCAAGAAGACGATTCAGTGGTATCTGGACAACCGTGAATGGTGGGAGACGATCATTAGCGGGGAATACCAGAACTACTATGAGAAAATGTACAGCAATCGCTGATCGATCCGGGAGGAAAGGAACATGAAGTTTTTTGTAACAGGAGTTGGCGGACAGCTTGGACATGATGTGATGAACGAGCTTTTGAAGCTTGGACATGAAGGTGTGGGTTCTGATATTCAGCCGGTGTACAGTGGTGTTGAGGATGGTTCTGCTGTGACCAGTGCTCCTTATGTGGCTTTGGATATCACGGACAAAGCTTCTGTCGAAAGGGTAATTACTGAGGTTAATCCGGATGCAGTGATTCACTGTGCGGCATGGACAGCTGTAGATATGGCAGAAGATGATGACAAGGTTGAAAAGGTTCGTGCTATTAATGCAGGCGGTACGCAGAATATCGCAGATATCTGCCGGAAGCTGGACTGCAAGATGACTTATATCAGTACGGATTATGTGTTTGACGGACAGGGAACGGAGCCGTGGAAACCGGACTGTAAGGATTACAAGCCGATGAACGTATATGGACAGACGAAGCTTGAGGGCGAACTGGCAGTCAGCCGGACGCTGGAGAAGTATTTTATTGTCCGTATTGCGTGGGTGTTTGGTCTGAATGGAAAGAATTTTATTAAAACCATGTTGAATGTCGGAAAGACTCATGATACGGTCAGAGTGGTGAATGATCAGATCGGAACGCCGACTTATACTTATGATCTTGCTCGTTTGTTGGTTGACATGAATGAAACTGAGAAGTATGGCTATTATCATGCGACTAATGAGGGTGGTTATATCAGCTGGTATGATTTTACAAAGGAGATTTACCGTCAGGCTGGTTACACAACAGAGGTGCTGCCGGTTACGACGGCGGAATATGGTTTGAGCAAAGCGGTTCGTCCATTCAACAGCAGACTGGATAAGAGCAAGCTGGTGGAGGCTGGTTTTGTTCCGCTTCCGACGTGGCAGGATGCGGTCAGCCGTTACCTGAAAGAAATCGAACAGTAACAGGAGAGGAAAAGATGGGACAGATCAAAGTTGAGAAGAATGTAGGTGGCATCGAGGGTCTTTGTGTGATCACACCGGCAGTTCATGGTGATGACCGTGGATATTTCATGGAAACTTACAATGAGAAGGATATGAAAGAAGCGGGAATCGACGTTAAATTTGTGCAGGACAATCAGTCGATGTCCGTGAAGGGTGTTCTGCGAGGGCTTCATTTTCAGAAGCATTATCCGCAGTGTAAGCTGGTGCGTGCAGTGCGTGGTACAGTTTTTGATGTGGCAGTTGATCTCCGTGCAGATTCCGAAACCTATGGAAAGTGGTATGGTGTAACCTTATCCGCAGAAAACAAGGTTCAGTTTCTGATCCCGGAAGGATTTGCACATGGTTTTCTGGTTCTGAGTGATGAAGCGGAGTTCTGCTATAAGGTAAATGATTTTTATCATCCAAATGACGAGGGCGGCATGGCCTGGAACGACCCGGAGATCGGCATTGAATGGCCGCAGCTGAAAGGCGAATATCAGGGAACTGCCTCTGCAGAAGGATATGCACTGGAAGACGGAACAGCACTGATCCTCAGTGAGAAGGATCAGAAGTGGCTGGGGTTGAAGGATACGTTTAAGTTTTGAGGGAACAATCAGAAGTTAGAGGATTTATCACTGGCTTCTGATTTACTTTTTTGTAGAATAAACTGGGCACTGAATAATTCTACGGCTACAGTGTAAATGGTTATTCCAAGATGAATTAAACGAAAGAGAGAGAACAAATATGAGAGGTTTATATTCACTTTTTTTATCTCAGGCATATCAGGATTGCTGGGACGATTATAATCGTTCTCTGAGACTCAGAAACTTTCCGAAATGGGACTATGTAATCCTGACTGCATCTAATGAGCAGCAGGCAGAGGGATTTCGGAAGCAGATTGAGGAGCGTAAGGATTTCCTGCCAAAGGAGACAACCTTTGTTGCGATTCCGGATCGTGATGGTAAACGTGTGGGATCTGGCGGAGCAACGCTGGAGGTATTGAAATATCTGCATGAGCAGGAAGAGACGTTTGATAATCTTCGTGTACTGGTCATCCATTCTGGTGGTGACAGCAAGCGAGTGCCGCAGTATTCTGCACTGGGTAAGCTTTTTTCACCGGTGCCGCATGCCCTGCCGAACGGACGTAATTCTACATTGTTTGATGAATTTATGATCTGCATGAGTTCTGTACCGTCACGTATCCGTGAGGGTATGGTGTTATTATCCGGAGATGTTCTGCTTCTGTTTAATCCGCTTCAGATTGATTATAATAATGTCGGAGCTGCTGCGATTTCTTTCAAGGAGCATGTGGAGACCGGCAAAAACCACGGAGTTTATTTGAATGGTGAGAATGGAAATGTAAAGTGCTGTCTGCAGAAAAAATCAGTAGAAGTACTGCGAGAAGTCGGGGCTGTGAATGAGTCTGACTGTGTGGATATTGATACAGGTGCGCTTATTTTCAGCACAGAGATGATGAAGTCATTATATTCTCTGATTGCAACGGAGGCAGATTATGACAGGCATGTAAATGAGAAGACCAGACTTTCCCTGTATGCGGACTTTCTATATCCGCTGGCAGAAGATTCTACTCTGGAAGCTTTTTATCAGGAGAAACCGGAGGGAGAATTTTGTCAGGAGTTAATGGAGGCAAGGGAGCGTGTATGGAAGGTATTGCGTCCATACAGAATGAAGCTGCTTCGTCTGGCACCGGCGAAATTTATCCATTTTGGTACGACCCGAGAGATTCTGGAACTGATGAGCGGCGGTGTGGACGAGTACCGTGAGCTTGGCTGGAGCCGTCTGATCGGAAGTAGTATTAAAGACAGTGACACTGCGGGATATAACAGTGTTCTGAGCAGCAGAGCGGATATCAGCAAAGACTGTTATCTGGAAGTTTCTTATGTGCATGGAGAGGCAAAAGTAGGAGAGCACTGTGTATTATCTTATATTGATATTCACGATGAAGTGATACCGGACAATGTTGTCATGCACGGTCTGAAACAGCGTGATGGAAAGTTTATTGTCCGTATCTTTGGCGTAAACGACAATCCGAAGGAAAACAGGCTGTTTGGCATGGATCTGGAACAGATTGAAAAAGACCTGGACGTGAAGCTGTGGCCGGATGATTCTCATACATTATGGTCTGCTGCCCTGTATCCGGAGGCAGACACGATTGAAGAGGCGGTAAGTGCGGCATTAAATCTGTATGCGATTGTGCATGGAGAAGAGCAGGCAGAACTTTCTGCATGGAAAGCTGCACCAAAGAAATCTCTCTGTTCCGGATTTAATGATGCGGATCCGGATGCGATCATTGCATGGAACAGGAGAATGGCAGATCTGGTGGCAATGGATGAGATTGCAAAAGCGATCAGAAACAAAGTACCGGCGGCAAAGCTAAGAAAGATGAAATCTCTGACAAAGATCCAGAAGGAATGGCTGGAGCGGAGAATCAAAAAGGCTGATTTCAGTGAAAAGATGCGTCTTCATTATTATCTCGGAGTGATCCTGGACGATGAAGATGAAGTTCAGGAGTGTTTTCGCACGATTCAGTCAGAAGTCCTGGCTTCTACGATCAAAAACCTGTCTTACAACGAGAATGCCAGAATTGTTACAGAGAAGCACACAGTAAAACTTCCGCTTCGTGTCAACTGGGGAGGCGGCTGGAGTGACACACCTCCGTATTGTAATGAGAATGGTGGAACTGTATTAAATGTAGCGATTCTTCTGAATGGGCAGAAGCCGGTAGAAGTCACACTGGAAAAAATTTCAGAAAAGAAGATTGTTTTTGACAGCCGTGATATGGATGTCCATGGAGAATTTGATACTATCGAACCGCTTCAGGCAACAGGTGATCCGTTTGATCCGTTTGCACTGCAGAAAGCGTGTCTTCTCGCCTGCGGAATCATTCCGAAAGAAGGAAGCAGTCTGGAAGAGATTTTGGATCGTCTTGGAGGCGGATTTGAAATGCATTCTGAAGTAACGAATGTTCCAAAAGGCTCGGGACTTGGTACTTCATCGATTCTTTCCGCAGCCTGTGTAAAGGCAGTATTTGAGTTTATGGGAATCGCTTACACAGAAGAAGATCTTTATGCACATGTACTTGCAATGGAACAGATCATGTCCACCGGCGGTGGCTGGCAGGATCAGGTTGGAGGGATCACTCCGGGACTGAAATATATCACTTCCATGCCGGGAATTGACCAGAAGCTCAAAGTAACTCATGTGGAGATCCCGGAAGCTGCAAAGCAGGAATTAAGTGACAGATTTGTTCTGATCTACACAGGTCAGAGAAGACTTGCCCGAAACCTGCTCCGTGATGTTGTCGGACGCTATGTCGGAAACGAGCCGGAGAGCCTTTTTGCCCTGGAAGAGATCCAGAAGACAGCAGCGCTGATGCGTTTTGAACTGGAACGTGGCAATGTAGACGGCTTCGCCAGCCTTTTGGATTACCACTGGGAACTGAGCAAAAAAGTCGATGCCGGAAGCAGCAATACACTGATCGAGCAGATTTTCAGCAGCATCGAAGAACTGATCGTCGGAAAACTCGTCTGCGGCGCCGGCGGCGGTGGCTTCCTTCAGGTCATCCTGAAAAAAGACGTCACCAGACAGCAGGTAGAAGAACGTCTGAACGAAGTGTTCATGGACAGCCTGGTTGGAGTAGCGGACTGCAGGCTTGTGTGGGAATAAGATTTTAACTGAATCAAATTTCTTTTGAGAAAGTAATGAGCCTTTTGTCTGGAAGTGAGGTGGATGATGAGCAATCAATATTCGATGAAGATATATCCGGCTGGCAGAGGACGTGAGGTTTATAGAAATATTGAAATCTGTGGTAGCAGCACATTAAATCAGTTATGTCAGGTTATCCTGGAGTCTTTTGATTTCATAGATGAGCATCTGTATGAGTTTTGCATGGATAACCGAATGTATAGTGAACATGCATATCAGTCAGATCCGGAAGGAGATGAACCCTCCGCAGATATAATTCTTGACGAAGTCGGACTTTGCAAAGGGCAGAAATTTGCACTTCATTATGATTTTGGAGATGACTGGATGTTTACAATTACGGTATCAAAGATCAGTGAAGTTCAGGAGGATTTTGAGCCTCGCGTAATTAAGTCAAAAGGAACTATTCAACAGTACCCGGATTGGGATGAAGAGAATGAAATTTTGGGGGTCAGACCCCGTTAAAAGAGAGTAATTGATTCTTGTAAATCGCTATGTGTTGTGTTTTAGCTTAAGGTGTGTTATTATAAACATTAATAGAGTTTGTTGTGGCTGACAAATCGTTGGCTATTAGTCAAATTAAGTTATTCTTGAAAATGGTCAAATAAAGTGATTTTGAGAAAATAACATTCAGTGGCACTTTGAGTATGCAAGCTTTTTCAGCTTACTGTACGGTCTTATTTTAAATAGAGATTTTTTGGACAATGGTGGGATTAAATATAATGAGAGAGAAGGTCGCTATGTTGCTTGTACAAATAAATAATTGAAAGGAATTGGTATATCTTTCTGACGAAGATGTTGAATTCAACAGATGGTTCTATGAAGATATGAAAGATGAATGTTAATTGAATAAAGTACAAAACAGTAGATGGATTCTAGTATTTGTGAAATTTATTATCTCACAGATTCTAAAAGAATGAAGAGAAAGCCTAGTTACTAATGGGTGCTTTTCTTGGTAATAACCGCAAAATAAAGAAAATATATATTATGTTCTATCCCCTTACACGAAAAACACTTTGTTTGGAATCCAATTTGCATTATCTGGGTTGCATAGGAGGTGATATCAATGACACATTTAGATAATTTGGAGGCGGAATCGATATACATCATGCGCGAGGTTGTAGCAACATGCGAAAAGCCGGTAATGCTTTATTCTATCGGTAAGGACAGTTCTGTTATGCTGCATTTGGCATTAAAAGCGTTCTGGCCAGAAAAACCTCCGTTTCCGTTTTTACATATAGATACATCTTGGAAATTTCATGAGATGATTGAGTTCCGTGATCGACGGATGAAGGAACTTGGACTGCAGTTGTTGGTATATCGAAATGAGGAAGCAATTTCCAAAGAAGTCAGTCCATTTACTCATGGCAGTGCTTACACGGACATCATGAAGACACAGGCATTGAAAGATGCATTAGACCTGTACGGTTTTACCGCTGCTTTTGGTGGCGGACGGAGAGATGAGGAAAAATCTCGGGCGAAAGAGCGCGTGTTTTCCTTTAGGAATAGTGCCCATGCGTGGGATCCGAAAAAACAACGCCCAGAATTCTGGCAACTTTACAACACGATATTGCATCCGGGTGAATCTCTACGTATATTTCCACTGAGTAACTGGACTGAGAGCGACATCTGGGAATATATCAAGCGCGAGAATATTGAAATTGTAAACTTGTACTATGCTGCTCAGCGGCCATGTATTGACTATAATGGTAGCATAATCATGGTAGACGACCAACGTATTGTAGATGCGTTGCAACTGAAGTCTGAGGATATCACCACGCGGATGGTACGATTCCGTACACTGGGGTGTTATCCGCTCACTGGTGCAGTAGAGAGTACGGCAGATACACTAGATGCTATTGTGGCAGAGACTCAAGGTATTTTGAATAGTGAACGGATTACTCGTGTTATTGACAGGGACGGAGGTTCTGCAAGTATGGAACAGCGGAAGAAGGAGGGATATTTCTGATGGAAAAAGAACTCCTAAAAATCGTAATTTGCGGATCTGTGGATGATGGAAAATCTACGCTGATTGGTCACATGCTATATGATGCAAAGCTTATTTTTGTCGATCAGGAGCAAGCACTGGAGTTGGACTCAAAAGTGGGGACTGATGGTACGTTGGATTATTCTCTGCTTCTAGATGGACTGAAAGCAGAACGTGAGCAGGGCATTACCATTGATGTTGCCTATCGGTATTTTTCTACGAAAAGCCGCTCTTTTATTGTTGCAGATTCCCCTGGACATGAGGAATATACTCGTAATATGGCAGTGGGAGCTTCATTTGCTTTTCTTGCATTGATTCTATTAGATGCTAGCAAAGGTGTGCTGACTCAGACACGACGACATGTGCGAATCTGTGCTTTTATGGGTATTCGGCACTTCCTCTTTGCTGTTAATAAGATGGATCTTGTTTCGTACAGCTGTGATGTATTTGATGTAGTCAGGCAGCAGATTAATAATATGATGCAACAGCTTGAGATTTGCTTCGACTCAGTAACTGTGATTCCAGTTTCGGCTACCTGTGGGGATAACTTGACCACCATTTCACAGAATATGCCTTGGTATACAGGTCAACCATTACTGAATTTCCTCGAAACGGTGGATATTGATAATCACTCAGGTGATGGTACAGAAGGATTTATGATGTCTGTTCAGCGTGTAAGTAGGCCTAATTGTAATTTTCGTGGATTCCAAGGCGAAATCTATGGCGGTCGAATATCGGTCGGCGAAACAATCACTGTTTTACCTTCAGGAGAAAATGCTCGCGTTAGTAGGATACTTTCTGCAGGGAGAGAGGTACTCGTTGCTGGTATTGGGGAGGCAGTAACAATCTGCCTAGACTCAGAAGTAGATGTTTCTCGTGGTTGTGTATTGGCGGGAACAAGTTGCCTACATGTAGGATTGACATTTGCAGCTGAGCTACTTTGGCTAGATGATACACCATTGAAAGAAAACGGACATTATATTCTGTGCCTTGGCAGTGTCCAAATGCCAGTTACGGTATGTAAGTTATGTTATCGTATAGATATCCAGACAGGAGAACATGTCTCTGCTACGGAGATTCAACGCAATGAGTTTGCATTGTGTGAGATGGAGTGCGGTGTGCCACTAGTATATGCTACTTTTATTGCATCCAAGGCACTGGGAAGCTTGATTTTGGTAGATCGAATAACAAATGCAACTTCTGCTTGTGGAACGGTTGTTTATCCTCTGGGAGAGGAAGGACGTGTTTTCCGTCAGAAAATCACAATTGACCGAAAAATGCGAGAAAAGAAAAACGGCCATCGCGCAGTCACCATTTGGATGACAGGGCTTAGTGGAGCTGGCAAGTCTACACTTGCAGATGCAGTTGAGCAATCACTCTATGGCTCAGGTGTTCACACTATGCTTTTGGATGGAGATAATGTTCGTATGGGACTCTGTTGGGATTTGGGTTTTTCTGATCCGGATCGTAAAGAGAATATTCGACGCGCTGCTGAGGTGGCAAAACTTCTGAATGATGCGGGTGTGATTGTGTTGGCAGCATTTGTATCACCATTCCAAGCTGATCGAAAGATGGTTCGGGAAATTCTTGGTGAGGGGTACATAGAAGTTTATGTGCAGGCAACAATAGAAACCTGCATTGATAGAGATATCAAAGGCCATTACCAAAAGGCCCTACGGGGCGAAATTCGTAACTTTACTGGTATCTCTAGTCCGTATGAAGTTCCTCAAAACCCTGACATGGTTGTTGATACGGATCGAGATTCTATTGAAATTTGCCGTGATCAGATTCTTCAGTTAATTCGAACTAGGCTATGATCTTTCTTTCGGGATTATCTTCTTTAGTGACATCATATTGATAAGGATTGTTTCCTATGGGATATAGAAGTTATAATACTATCGTATGGCAAAGCGAATACCCAGACAAAGAAACTTCTGCTCTAGTTTTTGTTGAATGATGAAAAACAAATTTTTTTGTAAAAATGTTCTCATCGAAATTCATCCATGAAATACTAATCCATGCATTCTATAGATGGCAATATTTGGAATGTCATTCCCATTGTCATCTGCAAAGGACATACAAAAAGTTGATATAGGGATTATAATAAGCTACTGTTTTGATGTTTGCTTGGGTGTTAATATCGATTTTGTGGAAATGCTGTATACATATGAAAGAGGTTATATTAAGTCAATGAATCAATGTAATATTATAGAAGAATGGATCGACATTCGAGAGAACGATATTCTAGCTGTTGCCGATTATTTGCGTTCAGAACCCATTTCTATTATAGATGGTGGGATAATGAGTGAATTTGAACGAGCGTTTGCAGAGTTTATTGGGACAAAATATGCTGTAGCATATTGTAATGGCACAGCAGCTTTGCATGCAGCAGCTTTCGCAATTGGAGCAAACTCATCTACAAGCGTTATCCTTTCTCAATATAGTTATCATGGTACAGTAAATGCGGTATTGGAGAATGGAGCAAAAGTGATTTTGTGCGATTATGATCCTGAAACTTTAAATATCGACTGTACGGAGGTCGAAAAATGTATTTCCAAAGATACTGTAGGAATGGTAATAACGCACTGCTGGGGTAATCCCGTTGATATGGATTCAATTAAAAGAATAAAACTGAAATATGGGATAAAGGTTATCTCTGATGCGTCCCATGCTCATGGTGCTAAATGGAATGGAAGAACCATAGGGTCTCTAGCTACGGAAGACATAGCTTGTTTTTCTTTGGGAAAAAACAAACTTATATCGGCTGGAGAATTGGGAATAGCTGTTACAAATGATGTGAGACTCTATGATAGTCTTCTGTTTATGGGGCATCCGAATAGAGTTCCCTCTGCATTAAAATCTTCTGGATTAAAGGATTATCCTAATGGAATTGGTAATAAATACCGTCCACATCCTTTAAGTATGGTATTAGCAATGCAGCAACTAAGGCGATATCCAGAAAAACTAGAAAGAAATATCCGTACGAATGAATTATTAACTGAGATGATTGGAAATATCAGGGGTTACACTCCGATAAAGTCATATGTTGGGGCTAAGCGTGTATTTTGGAAAACACAATTTCGGATGGATGAGGATTATTGGAGAGGAATTTCACCTGATTTGATAATACAAGCCTTGCTAAACAAGGGAATGCCGCTTCAACAGTTCCATAATTATAGTATAAAAGAGCACGAGCAAATATGGTCTCATAAGCGATATGAAGGACAAGTGGTAAATTTGTCTCATCAGGATACCCCAGATAACATTATAGTGTTGCCTGGATTTGTTCAAATCAGTTCCGACTCGATAGAACAAATAGTATCTGCGTTTTCGCTGGTGTCTTTTAATAAAGGAGATTTATAATTATGATATCAATAATAATTCCATGCAAAAATCGTTTGGAGCAATTATGTGAATGCTTAAGTAGTGTTTATAATGCGATTACATACGCAAAAAAAAAATCAAAACTCTTCTCAGAGGTAGAAGTATTGGTTATTAATGATCATTCTGATCTTGGTTTTGCCGAAAAAGTTCTTGCCAAGTATCCAAACTGCTGCGTTATTTCATCGGATGGGTACGGACCTGGCTATGCTAGAAATCTTGGAATCAGATTAAGTCGTGGTGAATATCTGTTTTTTACGGATAGTGATTGTTTGGTTGATGAGCAGTGGATTGCTAATGGATATAACTGGTTTGTTGAGAGCAATGCAATAGTTATCCAAGGAATTCCATGGCTTTTTCAAAAGTCTCTGAATCCAGACTATGGTCAATGTGAAGAGACCTTGTATGAAATTATGTTTTCAAAATATGTTGAAGGATCCTACACCATAATGACTGACAGCAGAAATTTGTTGCTTCATCGTAGTATTATAGACTATGTTGGAAGAGAGATTTTTTCTGAAAAAACAGAGAAGGCTACTGCAGAATCTAGAGTATTTGGGAAAAAATGTAACAATCTCGGCTTGGATGTGATGTTTGCGCGAAATGTTAAAGTATATCATGAAGATCCTAAAACCATGCAGGATGTCTGTCGACAGAAATATCGCCATGGATCTGGTCGCGTCCTTATTTGGAATACGGTGCAGAATTTTGAATGCTTGAAATCCAGGTACTTTGAAATCCCTATAGAAGCAGGATTGCCGAGAGACTATATTTTACCTGCGCATGCATCATTCCTGCTTGGATTCTACAATAATATGGGAGATAATGACGAAAAAAGAAAATTCTACAATTATTTGCAAGGATGGTTCTTGCAATATGAAAAGCGTTTTTCTGATTATTCGGAATTGATGGATTTTTTACAATATGAAACATGATAAGAATAAAATTGTGGTTGTTGGCGCCGGCTATGTTGGATTTCCTATTGCAGTTATGCTTTCCAAACATAATGAGGTTGTTATAACGGATACTGATAGAAAGAAAATAGACTTAGTCAATAATAAGTTGAGTCCGATTCATGATAATCTTATCTTTCGACAAATAACAGAATGCGGACATTTAAATCTGCAAGGGGTGATATCTTCAGAGATTGACTATATAAATACTGACTATGTTATAGTTGCGGTTCCTACTGATTATGACATAGAGAATCAAAGGCTGAACATCGCAACGGTGGATTCTGTTATTGACGACATTTTGCATCAAAACAGGAATACAGTTATTGTAATAAAATCGACGGTTCCAATTGGCTATACCAATTACATTTCGGAAAAATACAACACTAGCAATATCGTTTATTGCCCTGAGTTTTCAAGGGAATCGATGGGCTTTTATGATATATTGAATCCAAGCAGAATCGTATTGTCATGTTCTGAAAAAAATGCTAATTCTGCAAAGGCATTTGCGAATCTTTTGACTTTTGAAAGTGAAAAAAAGGCTATACCAGTTATATTTATGGATTCTTCAGAGGCTGAGGCTGTTAAGCTGTTCGCTAACGCTTACTTAGCAATGCGAGTCGCCTTTTTCAATGAAATGGATATGTATGCGGAGACACATAGACTAAATTCCGGAAATATTATATCGGGTGTATGTGCGGATTATAAAATAGGCGAGTTTTATAATAATCCTAGTTTGGGGTATGGTGGTTATTGTCTTCCAAAAGATACCAAGCAGCTTGAGGCGGCATATGGCGAGATTCCGTCAGTACTTATAAAATCGATAACAGCTAGCAACAATCTGAGGAAACACTATATTGTTAATCAAATATTAACTAGATTGGAGGTTGGTAGCGGAGAGTCTAATAGTCCTGCTATTGTTGGTGTTTACAGATTAAATATGAAAAGTGAGTCTGGAAATTTTAGAAATTCTGCGGTTATAGACATAATTTCTGCATTAAAACCGGAAAATGTTCCCGTAATTATATTTGAACCATTGCTGAGAGGTTATACCTCGTTCGATGGGTGTGAAATTATCGATGAACTAGATGACTTCAAGAAAAGAGCTACGCTCATCATTTCTAATAGATATGACGGTTGTCTTAATGATATATCTAACAAGGTATATACGAGAGATCTCTTTGGCTGTGATTGAGTTTAGCCTATTTGATGGAACTAATGAAAAACAAATGGTGATAGAAATATGAACGCAATAATAATTTGTGCACTAATAGATTTTTTTGAAAGAAGAGGTCAAACAGTCACTGTAGATCCAGACATTTATTACGGAGATGGTTGCGTAGTTGTTCCGTTCCTATTCCACGATAATCTTTATTATGGAAAATTCTTTACACAATCAACCGAGCAGTCTATTTTATCTGAGGTGCTGTTTGTTGATTATTTGCGGGAAAGTAGAGTTGCCGTGCCAGAATTTTTGTTTTTAGATGGCAAAAAGGTTTTTTATACTGATTGCTTAAAATTCCCGTGCTATTTCTATGCTACCAAACATATCGAAAGCGACAACGATTCAGCCAATATGACAGATGGTATGATTGGCTTGTTAATCGAGAATATTGGTGCAATGCACACTCAGACGTTGACTTTTTCATCAAATTTACCTGGAATTGTTCGAATAACAGATTACCAAAAGCTAATTGCACTATATACTCAATATAAAAGTTTGATAGATACGGCAAACTTAAACAGGTACATTGATAGGATTGCTGCAATTGGACCGGACAAAACAGATGTGTTTCCTATTCATTCAGATTTGCACACTGCTAATATTCTTACAATGCACGAAAGATTTGTGGCTTTTATAGATTTTTCTGATTTAAGAATGTCGGGTTTTGAAGATGATCTTGGTAAATTGATGCAGAATCTTATTGGTGCTAAAGGCGTATCTGTAGATAAAATAGACTACTATATAGCTATCTATGAAAACAGTACGGGGATACTGATAAACCGTAAGAATTTATATATATCTATCGTATATCATATTTTAGATCGGTTTGTATCGAAATCTTATGCAGTGCTTGACACTGCGTATGTGAAGAAAATAGATAAGATATTAGCTGAACTAATAGAGCACTATTTTTAATATTGCATATATGTAGGGGGACAAGATGTTTAGAGAAGCTTTATTAAAAATTACAGAAGACTGCCCGTGCAAGTGCGCATTTTGTGATGCACATGAAAAATTTTCAACATTACGCAAAGAAGAACTTTCAGATTTAGAGTGGATTGAACTGTGTGAGGACTTAGTAAAAAATAATGTTGAGGTTGTAATCCTAAGTGGTGGAGAGGCACTGCTAAGAGAAAGCTTGATTTATAAACTAATCCGATTATTGTCTGATCACGGTGTGTATGTTGTATTGAATACATCGGGAGTATTATTCAATAGTCCTGGCAAAATTGATATGCTGTTAAAAAACTATCCCTCACTTCTGGTTTTTTCTGTTGATTCATGCAGTGAAAGTATTCATGATAGTAATAGAGGTATTAATGGACTGCTACAACAAGTATGCGATTCGATATCCTATATTAAATCAAAAGGAGAATTTCCTGTAGCTATTAGAACAGTAATTACTAGGTCAAATTATTGCCAACTGCCGGAAATAATGACCCGGTTTTATAAATTAGGGGTTGATTGCATTAAATTCACGCATATAGAGGATGATTATTCAGGCGACTTTTTACTTTCCGAAAGAGAGTTGCAGGAGTTAAAAATTGGAATAAAACCCGAATTGATTCTTGCGATGGAAAGCTTTGCGTTTGATAATGAACAGCTGCGTCATGAAAACATTAGTAAAATTAATCGATTGTTTTGCAGAGAAAATGTCACTGATATAGATTATGCAAATAGTATTTTCGCACCTCAGATGACGGGAGCACAACACTGTGATTTAATTGAGCGATTTATTACGGTCCAGTCTAATGGTGAATTTCTGCCATGTTGTGAGGCGGAGCATCATGGTTGGCCGTCTCTTGGAAATTTTCATGAGCATAATATTCGGGATATTTTGAAATCAGATGTGTATCTTGATCTTTTGGATAATAGACAATGTTATTGTATGAGATGTACTGAATGGGATAATTTTCAAATTGATTTGGATACAGTATGTAGAAAGGTATCAAAACGGTGAGTCATAATTATTACATAAAAATTGGTGGAAGCCTGATGTCAGATTTATTTCGGCTAGATGAATTCTTAACTAAACTAATATCGATATTTGGTTCTTCGCTGATTATAAATGTTGGTTCTGGGTATATAGGTGAAGCTTACAAGAGATTGGTAACAGAAACTTATAAAGTTAATATGCCATATATCCAATCTGTCCAAAATTGGGCGATGATCCAATTGATAAATGCTAATATCATATCCGCAATGAATCCAAACTATATTATTGCATCGTCAGAAGAGAATATCGAAAAAATATTAAAAAACGGAAAAAACGTAATTATTGATCCTGTTTTTTATTCGAATGAGTTATCAATTCAAGGATTAAACACTTCTGACTTAAAAGCAGCCTATCTGTGCAATAAGCTGAAGTGCGATAGCTTGATAATTTTTACTGATGTGGATGGGGTTTATACATCAAATCCTAAATTGGATGCCACTGCAAGAAAAATATCGGTTATGACGCCGGAACAACTAGGTTTACTGGAAAGCAGCTGCTTGGATAACGGAATCGAGAAACTACTTTCTAGTTATCATCTGACTTGTCATGTGCTTGGTATCGAAGAGTTTTTGGATGATTGTGTGGCAGGCATAGATGATGTGTATAGCTGTGGAACAGCGGTTGTGGAGGATATTTCTTATGAAAAAAATTAGACATGCCATAATTGGCTGTGGAAGAATTGCGCAAAACCATATTAATGCTTGTAATGCAAACGGCATCGAAGTGGTTTGTTGCTGTGATATTGATTTAGAAAAAGCAAAATGCTTTGCAGAAAAAAACGGTATTCCTATGGTGACGAGTAACTATGTTGATTTGATTGATGATTATTCCATTGATAGTGTCTCGGTTTGTACCGATCATGCAAGCCATACTGAGATTGCAAATTGCTTTATTGGGAAAAAGCATATAGTGATAGAAAAACCAATTTCGTCTAAAACTCAGAAGGCGCTTTTACATAGAGATGCACAGGATAAAGTGATTACTGTAATTTCTCAACACAGGTTTGACTATTTGGTGAATTTTGTAAAGGCGATTACAGATAATGGTGATTTAGGTAGCATTACCTTGGTGAACGCAAAATTACAGTGTTACCGATCCCCAGAGTATTATATTGATAGCTATTGGCGAGGCACAGTTGAAAAAGAAGGAGGGTCAACTGTTATCAATCAATCATATCACATCGTCGATACATTGATATATTTATTTGGAAAACCGCATAGAATTAAGTCTTTTAAAAATGCATTCAAATACAAAGATATCATCGAAACTGAAGACACATGTGTTGCTATATTTGAGTATCCTTTTATGTTGATTGCGTTTTCCTCTACTAATACGGCTATTATGGACTGGAGCACGAATATTGAAATTATAGGCACCGAAGGATCTATTGCTTTTACAATAGATTTTCCAGAGAAAATAACCGAGTTTTGTGTTTCAGAGACGATAAAAGAAAAGTATAAGGAAGAGTTGAGCATAGTTAGGGATAATTATCTTCAAAATATTAATTTGGCCTCAAATTATTACGGATTATCTCATAATGCACAATTTAAAAATTTTAAAGATGTGATTACCGGAAATGCAAATTTAAGAGTATCTGTAAATGATGCGATGGAAACTTTGGCTGTGATTGAGGAAATCTATATTAATTCAAATGATTAAGTATCTTATATGGGATTTTGACGGTGTCCTATGCGATAGCCTTAGCTTGGCTATCGAAGCACACAATACTATTCTTGGAATAAATCGAACAGATGAATCTCCAACAATCCGACGAGACACCTATTTGAGAGAATTGGATGATATTCTTGCAACGGATAACACATCGAAGATTTCTTCCTATTATTTGGAACATAGGAATCTTATGTATATTAGCAGGAAGAATTTACACTTGTTTGATGATATAATTGTGTTTATAGAAAATTGTACTATCCCTTCCATTATATTGACATCAACGTATGAAAAGTTGGTAATAGATGTGTTAAGTAATAATAATGTAGATGCAGGGGTGTTCAGCAAAATCATAGGTAGAGAAACTGAAGGAAATAAAGTGCAAAAAATTCAAGATTACCTGTTGATGCAACATTTGAATCCTAATGAAGTATTGGCAATTGGTGATTCGCCAAGTGATATGGAGTTCTGCGATAAAACCGGAATTCCGTTTATTGCAGTAACATATGGTTATTATCCGCTCAATAGATTTGAGGAAGAAAGAACAGTTGCGATATTTGATACCCCTGGACAACTTGCGGCAGGTATGAACAGCATCTTAAGCTACAATAATGAGTAAGTTTAAATAGTTGCGGAAATAATTGAAGGAAAGGTAAAATTATGTGTGACATCGTCTTGCATATCGGTACACCTAAAACCGGAACGACTGCATTGCAAAACTTTCTGAAAATAAACAATGAACTTCTTAACCAAACAGGCGTGGTATATCCCTCTTTTTCTATTCCTAAACAAGATTCAAAAAATGGAACATTTTTGCGAAAGTATTGTGAAGCAGTTTTGTACAAAGATAATTCTTATAAGCCAGATGGATTTTGTCAGGATTGGATGACGATTACTAAGGCAGTAACTGAATATGATACGGTTGTTTTGTCAGATGAAGGAATTTATTTGACCCCCGACACTTATAAAGACGACATTAACCCGCTAGCTGAATTTTGGGGCATTATGTTGGCGAAACTTGCAACGCTTAAAATTAGAAAGATTATAGTTATTGTTTATCTGAGAAACCAAGACGAATATATATCTTCTCTTTGGAAGCATGAGTGCAAGACTGGACGTAATAGATTTTCTTTTGTAGATTTTTCAGAACAAAAAAGAAATCAAAACTCTATGAATTATTGCAAAATACTTAGAGTTATAAAATCGTGTTTGAGAGAAGCTGATAGCATTATAGTTCGTAGATATGACAGAGCAAACTTTATTGGTGGCGATATTTTTCACGATTTTTGCTCGGTTACAAATATAGGGTGGAATCCAAAGTTTATATTGCCTGATAAGGATAGCAACCAATCCATATCGTACGATGTTGCAGAGGTTGTTAGGTCGTTTTATTATTGCGGCAGAAAAGGGTCTCCGTTGAGAGACGATATTATTATTCCATTTGCATATGAGTTATCTAATAAATTTCCAGATGATCTACAAGTGACACCGTTTACCAATAATGAATTGCGATTACTAAAGGAAAAATATAATGCCGGTAATAAAGAAGTCGCAAATATCTACCTTTATGATGACTGGCTTTTTGTTCCAACTAACAAGTATTCAGTTGAATGGAAACCGAACCAAAAACGAGTAGCTAAACTTAAAGTGATGCTATTCATACGATTGCTTTTTAACAAGAACTGGTATACTTTTATTCACAAATTAATACAGAGTTTTTTCTAAAGCAGGAAATTGACTGGCTATATTTTATAATTGTAAACAAGGAAATATAAGAACGGAGATAAGGAAATTTCGTAGATATGTTACCGTGTACTGTGGAGGGAGATTTGTTTCTGCATTATTTCAACATTCACGGCATTGTTTCAACCCACGTTGAGACGGTATGTTTTCTGTCACGAGCAAAGCGCTGATTGTCAACGAATCATGAAAGCTTATCTCAGCCTATAATGAAAATAGGATACTGACTCC
>OLSP01000672.1_pt1 | contig 34228 bp, 32 predicted proteins | sample 1672941 | NCBI WGS metagenome assembly OLSP01 (sample SAMEA3136739, study PRJEB25190) | human gut metagenome | reverse complement strand
TCGGCAAGAAAGAGAGCATTGCAGATACTGCAAGAGTTCTTGGAAGAATGTATGACGGTATTGAGTACCGCGGATTTGGCCAGGACATCGTAGAAGAGCTTGCCAAATACGCAGGTGTTCCGGTTTGGAACGGTCTGACAAATGAGTATCATCCTACTCAGATGCTTGCTGATATGCTGACTATCCGTGAGCATTTCGGATACCTGAAGGGCATTAAGCTGGTATACATGGGGGATGCCCGCTACAACATGGGCAACTCCCTGATGGTAGCATGCTCCAAGCTTGGAATGCATTTCGTAGCATGCACAAGCAAGAAATATTTCCCGAATGAGGAGCTTGTAGCACAGTGCCAGGAGTACGCTGCACAGTCTGGCGCAACCATCACTCTTACTGAGGATGTGGAGGCTGGAACCAAGGATGCAGATGTTATTTACACAGATGTATGGGTATCCATGGGCGAGCCGGATGCAGTATGGGAAGAGAGAATCCATGACCTGACACCTTACAAGGTAACTTCCGCAGTTATGAAGAACGCTGGTGAGAAAGCAATCTTCCTTCACTGCCTGCCTGCATTCCATGACCTTAAGACCAAGATCGGCAAAGAGATGGGCGAGCGCTTCAACCTTACCGATATGGAAGTAACGGACGAAGTATTTGAGTCCCCAGCTTCCAAGGTATTTGATGAGGCAGAGAACCGTATGCATACAATCAAAGCAGTTATGGTTGCTACTTTAGGAGAGCCGGAGACAAGATAATGTTTGCTTACAACGAAAATACAATTTCAGATCAGATACACACAAAATGGGCGGGCAAAACCGTCCATTTTGCAAAAGAAACGGATTCTACAAATTTGTGGATCAAGCGCCTTGCCAAAGAAGGCGCACCGCAGGGAACGCTTGCCCTTGCAGAATTTCAGTCTGCAGGAAGAGGACGTCTTGGACGCTCCTGGGAGGTACCGGAAGGAACCTCCGTAATGATGAGTATTCTTTTGAGACCGGAGTTTGAGCCTCAGTATGCACCTATGCTGACGCTGGTAATGGGTATGGCAGTGGCGAAAGCTGTGAAGCTGCTTGGCTTTGAGGTAAGCATTAAGTGGCCCAATGATGTGGTGGTTTCCCACAAAAAGATATGCGGGATTCTCACTGAAATGGGAGTTCGTGATGGAAAAATCGATTATGCGGTCATAGGCGTGGGAATTAATGTAAATATCAGAGAGTTTCCTGCAGAAATGGAAGACAAAGCCACTTCTCTTTATCTGGAAAGCGGAAGAGAGTTTGACAGAAGCCAGATTCCGGGACTTGTAATGGAAGCCTTTGAAAATTATTATGAAAAATTTGCAGCAACTTGTAATCTCAGCGGACTCAAAGCTGAGTATGAAAGCATTCTGGCTAATTATAATCAGCCTGTCCGTGTACTGGCGAAGGAGCCTTATGAAGGGATTGCCAGGGGAATCACCGACAGCGGGGAGCTGCTTGTGGAAAAAACGGATGGAACAGTAGTGGAAGTCAGCGCAGGAGAGGTTTCTGTGCGGGGCTTGTACAGCTACGTGTGAAATAAAAGAAAGGTGGTATCTATTTGTATCAGGATAATGTAGTGCTTTGCGGTGCAAGTGCTTATGAGCAGAAATATTATTTTAATAAAGACTTTAATTCTCTGCCGGATCATGTGAAGAAAGAGCTTCAGATTATGTGTGTACTCTATACAGAGGAAATCGGAGGAATCTTTACTCTGGAGTTTGATGATCAGGGCGATCTTCAGTTTAAGACAGAAGCGGCTGAAGCAGATGGCTTTTATGATGACATCGGTGGGGCATTGAAGATCAAACAGCTTCGCCAGGAAAAACAGGAGCTTCTGGAATCCCTGGAAATGTATTACCGGGTATTTTTCCTGGGAGAAGATGTGGAAGAAAAATAAGACAGAACATAAAGGTTAATATGAATAGTAATTTAGACAGTAACTTGAAAAATGGGAATACCATGCATAAAATTCCTGAAAAAATGTCATGGAAAATTGGAAATGTAGAGATTCCTAATCGTTTTGTTCTTGCTCCTATGGCAGGGGTGACAGATCTTGCTTTTCGCAAACTGTGTAAGGAACAGGGAGCTGGGCTTCTCTGTATGGAGATGATCAGTGCCAAGGCAATTTCCTATAAGAACAAGAATACCAGGGAGCTTATGAAAATAGATCCTGTGGAGCATCCCATTTCTCTTCAGCTATTTGGAAGTGAGCCACAGCTGATGGCAGAGGTGGCAAAAGAGATTGAAGAGGAGCCATTTGATATTCTGGATATCAATATGGGATGTCCGGTGCCCAAGGTGGTAAATAACGGAGAAGGATCTGCACTTTTGAAGAACCCGGAGCTGATCGCAGATATTGTGAAAAGCGTATCCTCCGCAATCAGTAAGCCTCTTACTGTGAAGGTGCGAATTGGTTTTGAGAAAGAGCCTGTTGATATTATTGATATTGTGAAGCGTATTGAGGATGCCGGGGCGGCTGCGATTGCAGTTCACGGACGGACAAGGCAGCAGTATTATTCCGGAAGCGCAGACTGGGAAACTATCGCCAGGATCAAAGAAGCAGTATCTATTCCGGTAATTGGAAATGGAGATGTGGATTCTCCGAAAAAGGCAGAGGCTTTATTTTGCCAGACCGGCTGTGATGCTGTAATGATTGGAAGGGCTGTTGAGGGAAATCCCTGGATCTTCCGGGAAATGAATCACTACTTTGCAATGGGCGAAGAACTGCAAAGACCGACGCTGGATGAGATTAAGGAAACAATTCTGAAGCATGCGAGGGCGCAGATCCAGATGAAGGGCGAATTTATCGGAATTCGTGAAATGCGGAAGCATGTGGCATGGTATACAGCCGGAATGCCTCATAGTGCCGGACTTCGCAGAGAGTCCAACAACATCAGCAGCTATGAGGAATTACAGCAGCTGTTGGAGCGGCTGTAGCAAGGATACGGCAGGTAAGGAGCAATCACTATCATGAAAGAGTTATTAAGATGCAAGACGGTTCAGGAAGCATTTAGGTTTTTAGAAAAGGACGACAAGAGGACGTTGCAGGAAACTCTGGAAATGTGCCAGATTCCGGCGCCCTCTTATCAGGAAGAGAAGAAAGCAGAATATGTTTTTGGTAAGATGCAGGAGGCTGGTCTTGAAGATGTGCACATTGATGCGGTGGGAAATGTTCTGGGTGTCCGAAAGGGAAACGGAAATGGTCCTCGTATCGTGCTTGCAGGACACACTGATACAGTTTTCCCGATGGAAACAGACCTGACGCTGAAGCAGGATGGAAACCGCTACAGCTGTCCGGGAATCGGAGATGATACAAGAGCTGTGGCAGAACTTCTTAGCATCGCAAGAGCAATGAATGCTGTAGGAATCCGTGGCGAGGGAGATATTGTTTTTTGTGCGAATGTGTGCGAGGAAGGTCTTGGAGATTTGCGGGGAACGAAGTATGTCTTCGGTGTTGATGGGGATGCACTCCACCAATATGATGGTTTCGTATCTATCGATGATAAAAATACTGCTGGAATCATTTATCAGGCAGTAGGAAGCGAGCGATACCTGGTGACCTTTCGCGGAGCCGGCGGCCACAGCTACACTGGCTTTGGAACTCCAAGTCCTATCCACGCAATGGGACGCGCAATTGCAAAAATCAGTGATTTTCAGGTACCCTCAGATCCCAAAACTACGTTCAATGTGGGCATAGTAAACGGTGGCTCTTCTGTGAATGTAATTGCAGAAGAAGCGTCCATGCTGGTAGATATGCGTTCGTTGGACGCAAATGCGTTAACGGAGCTTTCTGCTAAATTTCATGAAGCAGTAGAGGAAGCGGTGGAGGAAGAGAATGCAAGATGGGGACTTGGAACAGGGAATTCCACTTCTGATTGCATTACTGTCACCTTTGAACAAAAAGGCAAGCGTCCAGCTGGAACCCAGGAAAAACAATGCCAGATTGTGCAGGCTGCTAATGCGGCGAATCAGGCACTTGGTATGGAAACTTTATACATAGGTGCTGCAAGCACAGATGCCAACATTCCAATCAGCCTTGGAATTCCTGCAATTACCGTAGGCTGGGGCGGTAAAGGCGGTGGAGAGCATACCATCCATGAATGGTATGAGCATATCGAATCCTGGAAAGGTCCTCAGCGAGATTTGCTGTTGCTTTTGGCGTTGTCGGGATTTGAAGGAAATTATAAATATCAGCTTCCCCACATTGCCAATTTTAACATTGATTTTCCAGAGGTGTGAGATATAATAAAAGCAAAAGTTTTCAAATAACTCAAGGAGAAAAGGTCTCTAATAGTACCGAAAGACAATCTTGTAGAAAGGGGATTTTATCATGGAAAAAACAATTCAGGAATTAACAGCTGATCTGCTGGCAGCACCGTCAGCTTGCAAGGAAATCAAAGAGGCAGCTCAGAATTATCTGGATGCTGTTGGAAAAGAGGGAGAAGCAGAGGCTGCTAAAGCTTATGTTGCAGAGCTGGAAGCAGACATCATGCCGATCGACGGGCTGATTGCTTTCGCAGAGTCTGATATGGGTGCAAAAGTATTTGGCGCAGATGGCGTTAAGAACGTCCTGATTCATGCGAAAGAGCGCAAGGAAGCAGGCGAGAAATACTGTGATTGCCCTGCATGCGCAGCTTGCGAGGCACTGCTGAATAAGAAGGATGAAATCCTGAAATAATTTATAAAAGGGTTTGCAGGCGTGCGTGGTACAAGTGCCGTGTCGCTTGCAGATAACAGGAAAGTTTATTTAAGAGGAAGGGTCTGAAGAGATTCTTTCTCTTATTTTAATATTGCGGAATTGTGGAAATGAAAAACAAGAAACTTATGTACAAATCCACTTTAATGTTGTATAGTGGTAAAAATAATACAGAGCTGTTATTTTGGAGGTATAAGATGGCTGGATATTTAATTTCAGAGACAACCCGCGAAGAGCGGGAAAAAATAGTTGCAGAATCCCTGGGAAACATAGAGGCAAACTGTGATGGCTGCATGGCCGGGCTTGCAGAAATGTATCAGGATTACATTGATGGCAAAAAGGAACTTCGCCAGATCAACATGGAGTTCAATGCCAGATATGTAAAAGGCGAGGACATGCCAGGAAGAAACCGCTGTCCAATGTAAATTTGCGTTTCACTATGAAGCGAAAATTAGTCGGTACAAAATGATGCCGAAGTGAAAGTGCTTTGAAATCATATGAGAGATTAAGAATAACAGACATAAAGGAGAGACAGAAGATGAAAACAATTGCAAGAGATGAGGCATTTAAATTACTGAAAAAATACAACAAAGATCCATTTCATATTCAGCATGCATTAACTGTGGAAGCCGTTATGAAATGGTATGCCAATGAACTGGGCTACGGAGATGACGCAGAATACTGGGGAATCGTAGGACTTCTTCATGATATCGATTTTGAACTTTATCCGGAAGAGCACTGCCTGAAAGCGCCGGAAATGCTCCGCGAAGCCGGAGTTGGAGAGGATGTGATCCATGCAGTTGTATCTCATGGATACGGAATTATCGTCGGCTGCGGAACAACTCTTGATGTGGCCCCGGAGCATGAAATGGAGAAAGTACTTTTTGCAGCAGACGAGCTTACCGGCCTTATCTGGGCAGCAGCACTGATGCGCCCGTCCAAGAGCACCAAAGACATGGAACTGAAATCTCTCAAGAAAAAATACAAGAGCAAAGGCTTTGCTGCCGGATGCTCCCGTGAGGTAATCGAAAGAGGCGCACAGCAGCTTGGCTGGGATCTGGAGAAGCTTCAGACCATGACCTTACAGGCAATGGCTGCAAGTGAAGATACCATTAACGCAGAGATGGCAGCAGAGCAGGAGGAATAAAAAATGATATTAGAAATCTGGTACTACGAGGTTGTTTCCATAGACGGAGATTACGCAAACCTGCGCCGAACCGACGTGGACTCCCCGGAACTTAAATTAGTAGCCCGCGCACTTCTGCCCGCAGAAATCAAAGAAGGCACCAAGCTGAAATATGAAATGATGCAGTACGAAGTAATCGGATAATTTTTAATAATGCACAGAACAGGGTGACAAAGGAACAATCCCGAGTCACCCTGAAATTTTATTTTGGGAAAATCTCAAATTATCTGTGAAAAATTTCTTGAGAAATTTATTAGAAGAAGGAGTTATATCTATGAATATTCAGATTTTCGGAACCAAGAAATGCAACGACACCAAAAAAGCCGAGCGTTTTTTCAAAGAACGCGGAATCAAATACCAGTTCATTGACATGAAAGAAAAAGGCATGAGCAAAGGTGAATTTACTTCTGTAGCTCAGGCTAACGGCGGCCTGGAAAACATGATCAACCAGAACTGCAAGGACAAAGATCTTCTCGCCCTGATCAAATACATCGCCGAAGAAGATAAACTAGCCAAAGTCCTTGAAAATCCCCAGGTCATCAAAACCCCAGTAGTCCGAAACGGCAGACAATCCACCCTCGGCTACCAGCCAGAGGTGTGGAAGGGGTGGGAATAAGTTTTTACAAAAATAGTTTGATAGATGTTTACAAAAAATCCCTTAAAAGTTTGTGAGATTTTATAGTAAACTGGATGCTGTAAGTTCACAAAAACAATGTTACAATCGAAATAATAAGTGGGCTAAGAAATGAAAAAGACCCGCGAAAAGCGAGTCTTTTTATCCACACACTGTGGGGTCATGCAACATGACGATTTGAATAAATTTTTATTTGAACTTATGATGTAAAGTTTATGGTACTAAACTATTTTTAGTATACGGATAAGAACTGTAAAAGTCAAGAAATATTAGGGGGAATTTTATGGAAAACACATATTATTTGGGACTGGATATGGGATCAGCTTCTCTGGGCTGGGCAGTAACAGATTCAGAATATCATATCTTGAAAAAACATGGAGAATCACTTTGGGGCGTGCGATTATTTGACAGCGCATCAACTGCAGAGGAAAGAAGAACATTCAGAACCAGCAGGCGTAGGCTGGACAGGAGAAATTGGAGAATTCAGATATTACAGGAAATTTTTGCCGAGGAAATTAGCAAAATTGATCCGGGTTTTTTCCTGAGAATGAAAGAAAGTAAATATTATCCCGAAGATAAAAGAGATGAATCTGGAAATTGTCCTGAACTTCCGTATGCTTTATTTGTTGATTCAGGATTTACAGACAAAGACTTTCATAGAGAATTTCCGACCATATATCATCTTAGAAAATGGCTTATGGAAACAGAGGAGACTCCAGATATTCGTTTGTTATACCTTGCTTTTCACCATATGATAAAACATAGAGGGCATTTTTTACTTTCTGGTGATATTAGTAAAATCAAGAAATTTGACAGTACTTTTTTAACTCTGCTCCAAAATGTAGCTGAAGAGGAATTAGACTGGAATCTTGAAATTGATTCTGCTCAGATTAGTGCCATTGAAAATATTTTGAAGAATCGGAATCTTACCAGATCTGCCAAGAAATCTCAATTGATAAGATTATCTGGTGCAAAAACGGCATGTGAAAAAGCAATTTTTACATTAATTTCTGGCGGAACAGTTAAACTGAGTGATATTTTTGGAAATGACGATTTAAATGAGAGTGAAAGACCAAAAATTTCATTTTCAGACAGTGGATATGATGATTATATAGAAGCGGTAACATTAACCTTAGGGGAACAGTTTTACATCATTGAGTCGGCAAAGGCTGTGTACGACTGGTCTGTTCTGGCGGATATTTTAGGCGATAGTGTCTCTATATCTGCTGCGAAAGTAAAGGTATATGAAAAGCATAAAAAGGACTTAATGTATTTAAAGAAAATAGTGCGAAGTAATTTGTCCAAGGAAGATTATAAAAATATTTTCGTGAATACAGATGCTAAGTTGAACAATTATTGTGCATATGTGGGAATGACAAAGAAAAACGGACGTAAAGTTTCTCTTGCCGGAAAATGCTGTAGTCAAATAGAGTTTTACGATTTCTTAAAGAAAAATGTTTTATCTAAAATAGATGATACCGTTATAAAAGAATACCTGGAAAATGAAATAAACTGTGAAAATTTTCTACCCAAGCAGATTAATAAGGGGAATAGTGTTATTCCGTATCAGGTGCATTTGTTTGAACTGAAATCAATTCTAAAAAATATGGAAGCAAAAATTCCTTTTATACGAGAGAACAGTGATAAAATCATACAGCTTTTTGAATTTAGAATTCCGTATTATGTGGGACCATTATGCGGAGAGAGCGCAGGTTGCAGAGGAAAATTCAGCTGGGCAGTGCGAAAAAGCTACGATAAGATTTATCCCTGGAATTTTAATGATGTTATTGATACAGAGTCAAGTGCGGAAGTATTTATTAGAAGAATGACAAATAAATGTACGTATTTGGCAGGTGAAGATGTCTTGCCGAAGGATTCATTATTATATAGTAAATTCATGGTGTTGAACGAATTAAATAATGTGAAGCTAAATGGTGCTTCTATTTCACCAGAATTGAAACAGAAAATTTATACGGATGTGTTTTGCAGATGCCGGAAAGTAACACAGAAGAAGCTAAGAAATTATCTGGTATGTGAAGGAATTGCGGATCGAACTGTAGATATTACAGGCATTGATGGAGATTTTAAAGCATCACTAAACTCATTTCATGATTTTAAAGAAAAGCTAACAGGCGCAGAACTGAATCAGCAAGAAAAAGAAATGATCATCTTAAATATTGTTTTGTTTGGAGAAGATAAAAAACTTCTGAAACAGAGATTGAAGAAGCTTTTTCCGAAGCTAACAGAAGGTCAGATGAAAGCTATTTGTACATTGTCATACAAGGGTTGGGGAAAACTTTCAAAGAAATTTCTGGAAGAGGTTACAGTTCCCGATCCTGAAACTGGAGAATTTATAAACATTATTACTGCATTATGGAAAACAAACGATAATTTAATGCAGCTTCTATATGGACCGTTGGGATTTATGAAATATGTGGAGGATTATAATTCTGGGTCAGAAAAAGTAAGTCTTGATTATGAAAGCATTGAAAATTTATATGTTTCGCCTGCGGTAAAACGCCAAATTTGGCAGACGTTGAAGGTTGTAAAAGAAATCCGCAAATGCATGGGAACAGATCCGAAAAGAATTTTTGTTGAAATGGCAAGAGAGAAACAGGAAAGTAAGAGAACAGAATCTCGAAAAAAACAGTTGTTGGATTTATATCGAAATTGTAAAGAAGAACAAAGCGAAATTGTTTCAAGTTTAGAACAGCGAGAGGATCATGAGCTAAGACGAGATAAACTGTATTTATATTACACACAAAAAGGACGTTGTATGTATTCTGGCCGTCCCATTGATTTTGAAAAATTATGGGATAATAATATGTATGATATTGATCATATTTATCCACAGTCAAGAACGATGGATGACAGCCTGGATAACCGGGTTTTGGTTGAGAGAAAAGAAAATGAATTAAAAGAAGATATCTATCCAATAAATCCAGAGATTCAGAAAGCACGAAAAACATTATGGAAGTCTTTATTAGATGGAGGCTTCATAAGTAAGAAAAAGTATGAACGTTTGGTTAGAACAACAAAGTTTGACGAAAACGAACTGGCTGGTTTTATTGAAAGGCAGATTGTTGAAACAAGGCAGGGAACAAAAATCGTTGCCGATATTTTAAAAGAAGCTTTTCCTAATTCAACAATTGTATATGTGAAGGCAAGAACCGTATCAAATTTCCGACAAGATTTTGAGCTGATGAAAGTACGTGAAATGAATGACTTACATCATGCAAAAGATGCATATTTAAATATTGTGGTTGGCAATTCATATTACGTGAAATTTACTCAAAATGCCGCCTGGTATATAAAAGAAAATCCTGGTAGAACATATAATTTAGAGGAAATGTTCAAGCCTAAAAAACGTGGACGAGTTGCACGTGACATAGTAAGAAATGGAGAAATTGCCTGGAAGGCAGGAGAAAAAGGTACCATTATTACAGTAAAAAAGGTAATGCAAAAGAATAATATTCTTGTCACAAGAAGATCTTATGAGGTAAAAGGCGGATTATTTGACCAGATGATTATGAAAAAGGGAAAGGGTCAAATTCCAATAAAATCAAGTGATGGAAGGCTGTTAGATATTAATAAGTATGGAGGATATAATAAAGCCACAGGGGCATATTTCATGCTTGTAAAATCAAGAGATAAAAAGGGAAGAGAAATTCGGAGTTTAGAATTTGTCCCGTTATATTTAAAGAACAGAATTGAGCAAAACGAGGACGCGGCAATCGAATATCTGGAGAAAGACAGAGGCTTAAAAGAGCCTCAGATCGTATTGAGAAAAATAAGAGCAGATACGTTATTTGATGTAGATGGCTTTAAAATGTGGTTGTCCGGGCGGTCGGGTTCACAGCTGATTTTTAAATGTGCAAATCAGTTAATACTGTCTCCAAATGATGAAAAATGTCTGAAGAAAATACTCAAATTCATTCAGAGGCGAAAGGAAAATAAGAACCTGCAGATATATAATGTTGATGGTATTTTAGAAGAAGACTTATTGCGCTTATATGATACTTTTTTGGACAAGCTTCAAAATACAATGTATAAGAAGCGTTTATCTGCGCAGGTAATTACACTGACTGAAAAGAGGAACAATTTTATAAAATTAAGAATAGAAGACAAATGTATTGTTTTGAATGAAATTCTTCATATGTTTCAAAGTCAAAGTGGTTGTGCAAATTTGACATTAATTGGAGGTCCTGCAAAGGCTGGAAGAATTGCAATGAACAGCAATATTACAGAGTGTAAAAGTATTTCCATTATAAATCAGTCTTCTTCCGGTATTTTTGAAAAGAAGATTGATTTATTGAAGTTATGAGTTGGCGGATAATTGTTATTTCAAAACGTGCGAAGCTAGATTTGCAGTTAGGGTATATGGTAGTTCGCAGTGATGAGGTAACAAAGATTGTTCTAAGCGAGATTTCGACTGTATTGATTGAGTCTACAGCGGTATCATTGACTACAAGTTTAATCGCAGAACTGGCCAAAAGAAAAATTAAGGTTATATTTTGTGATGAGAAGAGAAATCCGTCCTGCGAACTGGTCAACTATTATGGAAGCCATGATACGAGCAACAAGATAAGAAAACAGATTGTCTGGAAGCAGAATACCAAAGAGGCTGTCTGGACAGAAATCGTTTCAGAAAAAATAAGAAAACAGAAAGAGTTATTGGACATACTGGGAAAGGAAGAGTCAAAATTATTAGCCTCATATCTGACTGAAATTGAATGGGGAGATAAGACGAATCGGGAAGGGCATGCGGCAAAAGTATATTTCAATGCACTTTTCGGAATGAATTTTACTCGTACGGCGGACTGTAACATAAATGCGGCATTGAACTATGGCTATTCTATTATTCTTTCTGCTTTTACAAGAGAGATTACTGCGAACGGCTATCTGACACAGCTTGGAATTTTTCATGATAATATGTTCAATCAATTTAATTTGGCATCGGATTTCATGGAGCCTTTTCGGGTTTTGATCGATTGGAAAGTAAAACAGATGAATCTGGAAGAATTTGACCATGATGAAAAGTTACAGCTTGTTGATGTATTAAACCAGGAGGTGCAGATTGACGGGAGAAAACAGTATGTAAATAATGCCATAAAAATATACTGCAGAAGTGTACTGGATGCGTTGAATGAGGATGATAGTTCTTTGATTCAGGTTTATGAGATTGAGTTATAGGTTTATGAGAGTATTGGTATTTTTTGATCTGCCAGTTATCACAAGTGAAAATAGAAGGGCCTATTCTAAGTTTAGAAAGTTTTTGCTAAAAAATGGGTTTATGATGCTTCAGGAATCTGTTTACTGTAAGCTGGCTTTGAATGGAACAGCGGTAAATGCAATTGTGGATAATGTTCATAAGAATAAACCGGAAGAGGGACTGATTCAATTGCTTACGGTGACAGAAAAACAATATGCCAAAATGGATATTATAATCGGAGAAGTAAAAAGTGAAGTTTTGGATAGTGATGAAAGGCTGGTGGTTCTGTGAAAATGGTACATCCAGATTTGTCGGGTGAATTGCTGAAGGATAAAATTGTATTTACAGAGTGGATTATTGAATCACCTGAGTTGTTTGCTGGATATTTGCAGGAACTCTACGGGCAATGTGCAAGATGTGAGGGAAAGTTTGTTTTATCGCAAGGGATAAAAGAATTGGATATTTCTAAATATGTAGAAATAATCACGGATCCATTTGCTGTGGAGCTAAATGGGCGAAAAATTATTAATAAGCTGTATGCAGAACTAAATGAGTTGTCGAAGGATGAGATGATGTATACAAAGACATTGCAGTTAACCCAGCATATTCAGGAATATCTTCTGGACTTAGAAAGCAATACAAACCATATTTTGCAGTTTAATAATGAAATGGATGTGGCGGGGTTATTAAAAATAATGGATGTGAAAATCGAGGACTCTACAGAAAAATTCTTTGAACGATTAGTTTGTTATATAAAGAATGCAATCGAGGTATTGTCTGTAAAAGTGTTTGTTTTTATTAATCTTAGAAGTTACCTGACGGATAATCAAATGCAGGAGCTGATTCAGGAAATAACATACCAGGAAGTCCATGCATTATTTATCGAAAACCAGGAAAGGACTTGCCTGAAAGGGGGGATTCGTTATATTATAGATAAAGACGGATGTGAAATTTATTAAAGTGTTTGAGTACCATGCTTTATGCAGATGATGGCATTTCATTTTTGAATTTGAGGTTTGAGAATGATGTAAAAGTAGATGGTACTCAAACTGTAGCGTCTTCTACATCTTTCAGGATATCGTTTGAGAATGATGTAAAAGTAGATGGTACTCAAACGGTCTGTAAGTCCTTCGCGTATAAATTCACGTTTGAGAATGATGTAAAAGTAGATGGTACTCAAACATTCCCGGTTGCTTTTGCGTTCCTTTCGTCGTTTGAGAATGATGTAAAAGTAGATGGTACTCAAACTAACATAGCTTCTACGTCGCCAAGTCGTAGTTTGAGAATGATGTAAAAGTAGATGGTACTCAAACTGTACAGTTCCTTATAGACATCTCTTTCACGGTTTGAGAATGATGTAAAAGTAGATGGTACTCAAACGTGTGTTATCCGCATAGGATATGACAGCCCGTTTGAGAATGATGTAAAAGTAGATGGTACTCAAACAAATACAGGAGGTTGTGTTATAATAATCCGTTTGAGAATGATGTAAAAGTAGATGGTACTCAAACCATGTATGCCGGAGATTCTGGCATTTCAACCGTTTGAGAATGATGTAAAAGTAGATGGTACTCAAACCAGTCGGATTAGTAAAGGAAAATACTACAATGTTTGAGAATGATGTAAAAGTAGATGGTACTCAAACAGCTTATCTGAGAAAAGTAATTAACGATATGTTTGAGAATGATGTAAAAGTAGATGGTACTCAAACCGTGGCGTTAACGCCCCTTTGTTGTAGTCCGTTTGAGAATGATGTAAAAGTAGATGGTACTCAAACTCTTGAACGTCTTAAATCGGCCTTGTAATGGTTTGAGAATGATGTAAAAGTAGATGGTACTCAAACTGGGTTGAGGCTTGCTGTAAGGCTGAGGATAGTTTGAGAATGATGTAAAAGTAGATGGTACTCAAACATTGCTTCTGTAATACCCGTGGTAAGGATTGTTTGAGAATGATGTAAAAGTAGATAGCACGGAAACCAGACTTCAGACGGGGATTCTGACCCACGCGGTTTGAAAATGATGTAAAGTGGTATTAAACAAACCAACGGGTATCCCTGGAAACAGTGATACCCGCTATTTTCATTTATGCAAATTCCTCCACTCTCTGGGTGAAATCCCATACACATTTTTAAACGCCCGTGAAAAATGGAGAGGGTTTTCGTACCCTACTGCGCAGCCGATATCACCTACAGAGAGAGTCGTCAGCTTCAGAAGCTCAGCCGCTTTTGTCATGCGGTAGCTGATCAGAAACTCCTGTGGGGAGCGGCCGGTGCTGGTGCGGAAAATTCGCCCCAGATAACTTCTGTTAATACCGCACACAGCGGCAACATCTTCGATAGAAATATCATTCTGGAAGTTCTGTTCAATAAAATTAATCGCTTCTTTGATATAATAATCACTCATTTTGCTGTTGACAGCAGGCTTTGGTGCAGGAGCTGACTGCGCCAGTAAATCCAGAAAAAGATACAGATGTCCCATCAGATGAAACACAGACTGGTCTGAATGCTCAGAAATATACAAAAGCTCTTTGGCCATTTTTTCCCGCAGCTCGGCAGAACGGGTACGATAAACAGGAGAATCAGCAGAGAAGTCGCAGACATTCAGAATTTCCGTAGTCCGCAGTCCGTCAAATTCCACCCATACATATTCCCAGGGTACATTTACGTCTGCAATATACGTAGTAATTTGGCCGGGAAAAATCATGAAGCCCTGTCCACTGCGAATCTGGTAGCTGTGGTTTTCTCCCTTGGAATCAGCAGCCATCAGGGTTCCTGTTCCAGAAAGCACATAATGAAACAGATAATGATTCCGTGTCGCCGGACCAAATAAATGTCCGGGGGCACATTTTTCATGTCCGTATTGATAGAGACACAGATCAATGAAATTCTCGCTTGGGAAAATGTGGAAGTTGTTGTTCATATGCTGAAAATCTCCTGTGGAAGTTCTGTGGTATCAATATTATACTACGTTTTTACTGTATTGTGGAAGAAAATCAACGGCAGTATGATATTTGGAGGAAAAAACGGTAGAATTGTACAGAACAGAGAATGCAAAGGCAATGGATAGGCACAATATATATCTTAATGCGATATTATATTTCATTATACAACAAAAATACACTATAAAGCCATGAAACAGGAAAAAGATTGCTATTTAAGTGTTTATTTTGGTATGTTATACTAAACATGAATTAAAGTAAAAGCTGAACTGAAAAATTAGATTATAGACTTAAAAAAGGAGGCCCCATCCATGTCAATTACATTCAACGAATTAACCCGCATTTTCACCCTTAATACAGCTCATTCCACTTATCAGATGCAGGCAGATATGCATGATTACCTGCTTCATCTGTACTACGGCGCCAGAACAGCTGGAGAAATGGACTATCTGCTCAGTTATGCAGACCGTGGCTTTTCCGGAAATCCGTATTCAGCAGAAATGGACAGAACCTATTCTCTGGATGCGTTGCCACAGGAATATCCTTCTCTTGGAACCGGAGACTTCCGTAATTTTGCATTAAATATTGAAAATGCAGATGGCTCCCAGTGCTGCGATCCAGTTTATGTAAGTCATAAAATCACAAAAGGAAAATACAATTTATCCGGACTTCCGGCAGTACGTGCCAGGGAAAATGAAGCAGAAACATTGGAAATTCTGCTGGCAGATCCAAACACAAATATGGAAATTCATCTCCTTTACGGCGTACTGGAAAAAGAGGATATTATTACAAGAAGTGTGATCGTTAAAAATGCAGGGGAAGCTTCTGTAACTATCAGAAAAGCCCAGTCTGCATGTCTGGATTTCCTTCATGGAGACTATGACCTGATTAAATTTTACGGAAGGCATGCTATGGAAAGAAATATGGAGAGAGTACCGGTTTCTCATGGAAGTATTCGCCTGGGAAGCCGCAGAGGAACCTCCAGCCACCAGTACAATCCAGGTGTGATCCTTGCGCAAAAAAATGCAAATGAGGATAGCGGAAGCTGTTATGGAATGCTGCTTGTGTATAGTGGGAATTTCCTTTGTGAGGCAGAAAAGGATCAGTATAATCAGACCAGACTTCAAATGGGCCTTACGGATGAACTGTTTGCATATCCTCTTGCACCAGGGGCTGAATTTACAGCACCGGAAGTTATTTTGTCATACTCCAACAAAGGTTTTTCCAGACTTTCCCAGCAGTATCATCACTGTATTATGAACCATATCTGTCAGGGCAAATATGTTCATGAAAATCGTCCAATTCTGATCAATAGCTGGGAAGCTGCATACTTTGACTTTACCGGAGATACTATTGTGGAGCTTGCAAAACAGGCAAAAGAGCTGGGAATTGACATGGTTGTTATGGACGATGGCTGGTTCGGAAAGCGAAATGATGACAACTCTTCTCTGGGTGACTGGTGTGTAAATGAGGAGAAATTAGGGGGAACTCTTTCCCAACTGATTGAGCGTGTAAATGCAGAAGGAGTAAAATTCGGCATCTGGATCGAGCCGGAAATGGTAAACGAAGACAGCGAGCTTTATCGAAAACATCCTGATTGGGCGATTACCATTCCGGGACGAAATCCAATTCGTTCCAGAAATCAGCTGCTTCTTGATTTTTCAAGAAAAGAGGTTCGCAACCATGTTTTTGAGCAGATTTGTGCAGTGCTGGATCAGGGAAATATTGAGTATGTAAAATGGGATATGAACCGTAGTATGGCAGATGTATATGCTTCTAATGTAACCTATGATTATGTTGTTGGCGTATATGATTTTCTGGAAAAACTCACCTCAAAATATCCGAATATTTTGATTGAAGGCTGCAGCGGAGGCGGTGGAAGATTTGACGCAGGAATGCTGTATTATACTCCTCAGATCTGGTGCAGTGATAATACAGATGCCATTAATCGTACCAGAATTCAGTATGGAACCTCCTTCTTCTATCCGGTGGCAGCTATGGGATCTCATGTATCTGCAGTGCCAAATCATCAGACCGGAAGAGTGACAAGCCTTCATACAAGAGGCGTTGTGGCAATGTCAGGAACCTTTGGATATGAGCTGAATCCTGCACTTTTAAGTGTGGAAGAAAAAGCAGAAATCCGCATGCAGCTCGCCAAATATCGGGAACATCAGGAGTTGATTCGTGAGGGAAATTATTACCGCCTTTCTGATCCGTTTCAGGATGATTTTGCTGCATGGATGGTAGTGTCTGAAGATCAGAATCAGGCACTGGTAAGTGTAGTCAGATTAACTGCAGAAGCAAATCCGGCGGCAGCTTATGTAACTCCAAGAGGACTTGCTGAAGATGCTTTTTACCTGGAAAAAACAACGGGAAAGGTTTATGCTGGTGCAGCTCTTATGGAAGCAGGCATGCTTCTTCCTGCGCCAAAAGGAGAATATGAGGCATATCAGATTATGCTGCAAAGAGTGACAGAGTAACACATGGTATCTATGATTCCGTTCGGTCTTCTTGCCGGATTTGCAGGAGACCGGGAGATAAGGATTACAAAATTAGATGAAACCGGCTTTGGTTTTCGACTGTGCAAGGAAAACCAAATGATGGCTTCCGGGAATACAAAAGCCGGAAAAGACAAGACAAACACAGTTCCGCAGCAGCTGTTCAGGCTCTGCTTTTATGATCTGGAAAAAGGCGAATATAATGAAGTAAAGATTTCCTTCTATGACCTAAAAAAAGAGACTGATGAGCCATCTGAATTTTATGAAAAATTCTGGGTTTTCGTTGATCAGCCGGACTATAAGCAGGCTGTACAGAGCCTGCTAAGACAGTACAGCAGATATATTCACTTAAAGCTGGAAGAGGATGACAGTGGGCTGGCAAAAAATATGACTGGTTATCCGGGGGAACTGGATCAGGTAAGGTGTAAGAGTCTGGAAGCGCAGATCCAGATCTGGGATGAAGAGGTGCAGGCTGTTGCATCAGAAGCAGCTTCGGATGGGAAAGAAAATTGGGAGAAGCTGAATGCAGAGCTGGCATTAGAACTGGATCGCAAGGAAATGTATGTTGATTATCTGCAGCTTTCTTTTGCAGAATTTCTCAAGAAATATGCCGAAAACAGTATTGGTATTTGTAAAAAGCTTTTGCAGTCAGAACGAAAACCGGAACGCTTGTATATTGGGAATCAATTCTGTCACCTATTGTTCCCGGAACAGGATATGTTGTTTAAGCTGATGGAAAAGGCAGTAAAAGAACACCTGAAAATAACCCTTGTTTTTTCTTATGTACGGGAATATAAACTGGATTTTATTTCTCGTTTACTGTGTGAAATTGATAAGTGGTGCCGTCTGCATAATTGTCAGATTGAAGTAGTTGTAAATGACTGGGGAATGGCAGAAATCCTGAAAAATCAGACGGAAAATCTGATTCCCTGCCTTGGCACATTGCTTAATAAACGAAAAAAGGATCCGCGTATTTCCTATAAAACAGGTGATCAAAAATTATTTAAAGAAAATAGCCTGAATGCACAGTTTTATAGGAACTTTCTGCGAAATACCTACAGAATCTGCCGCTTTGAATGGGAAACCTGTGGTTATACGCAGTTGTTTCCCATAGGAAAAAACAGTCTTCATATACCTTTTTATCAGACAAATACGTCGCAGTACTGTCCGTTATTTGCGGTTTGTGCAAATGGTGAAAGAGGTCGCCAGAAGCTGATAAAAAACTGTCCGGAATACTGCAGGGAATATGTACTTTTGTATCCGGAGCATTTGCATATGATGGGAAGATATAATTCTTTATTTGGTATTGATATGGATGCTTTGAAGGATATAAAAGTTTTGGAGGCTTATATAAAAAACGGCGTGGACAGACTGGTAATAGGAGAGCAAAAATGACTAATTGGATTGAAATAAAAGACTTTAATACGCCGGAGCTTGGCTTATATGCCAGCCTGTCAGAGGTACAGCTGCTGAGATATTATGAACCAAAGCCGGGGCTTTTTATAGCGGAAAGTCCAAAGGTAATTCAGCGTGCAGTCAATGCAGGCTATGAGCCGATTTCCTTTCTTGTGGAGCATAAGGACCTGGAAGGAGCGGCGAAGAAAATTCTGGCGCAGTTTCCGGAAACCCCGGTTTATACAGCAGAGTATGATGTGCTGGTAAAGCTTACAGGCTTTGTTCTGACAAGAGGAATGCTATGTGCCATGAAACGGCGTCAGCTTCCGTCTGTAGAGGAAATCTGTCAAAATGCCTGCAGAGTAGCAGTGCTGGAAAATGTGGTAAACCCAACAAATATAGGTGCGATTTTTCGTTCCGCTGCAGCTTTACATATGGATGCAGTATTGCTTACAGGAGGATGCTGCGACCCTCTTTATCGAAGAGCTGCCAGAGTGAGTATGGGAACTGTTTTTCAAATTCCGTGGACCTATTTTGACAAGAAAATTTCCTGGCCGGAGACTGGAATGGACAGCCTGAAAAAAATGGGATTTAAATCTGTGGCAATGGCACTTCGTGATGATTCTGTCAGTATTGATGATCCTGTTCTTTTGGCGGAAGAGAAGCTGGCGATTATTCTTGGGACAGAAGGAGATGGCCTGTCCGGTCAGACGATTGCAGACTGTGATTACACAGTGAAAATCCCTATGTCTCACGACGTGGATTCCCTGAATGTGGCCGCAGCCAGTGCGGTGGCATTTTGGGAGCTTGGAAAGAAAAACTTAAATCATATTTAATAAAAGCTATTTCATGAGGAATTTTAGATATGAAAATCGTAGCAGGATTAGGCTCAATCGATGAATATGAGCGCTTTGTAAAAGCAGGAGCAGATGAGTTTTTCTGTGGATATGTCCCCTATTCCTGGTCAAAAAAATATGGCACAGTACTGCCGTTAAATCGTCGTGAAGTGCTTTGCTATAATGTGCAGCTTGGAGCCTTTGAAGAACTCAGGATTCTTGCAGCTATGATAAAAAAATACGGAAAACCGGTTCATCTTACTTTTAATTCTCTGTACTATATTCCGGAACAGTACCCGGAAATTGCAGAAATCATTCGATGCTGTATGACAATTGGATTTCACAGCTATATTATTGCAGATCCGGCACTGATGGTGTACTTGCGGGAAAACAATGTGGACTGTGACTTGCATATCAGTGGAGAAACAGGAGAAATCAATAGGCGTATGGTGGATGCAGTGGCACAATTTCATCCCAAAAGACTGATATTTCACAGAAAAAATACCTTCGAGGATATGGAAAGTGTTATTAAAAGCTGTAAGAATAAACAGCAGAATCTGTTATCAAAGCAAATGTATGAGGCGGGAAAAGAAGCAGAAATCTGTGAGTTTGAGGCATTTGTTCTGAATGAATTGTGTCAGTTTACAGGTGCATTTTGTAATTCCCTGCACTGTGATGAAATGGGATATCTTTGCCGGGTGCCATATGTTCCGGGAAAGAAAAAAGCAGGAAAAACAGAAGTGGCTTTAGAAGTGTTAACAGATGAAATAGAAGAGGATATTTTGGATGTGCCGGATTATATTTGCGGCGAAACCGGATGCGGATTATGTGCGCTTTATCAGCTTCAAAGGGCTGGAATCACACACTTGAAGCTGGTAGGAAGAGGAAATTACGTGAATTATATGGAGAATGATATCCGTAATTTAAAGCAGGCGTTAGAGCTCCTGGATTGTGCGAAAAATGAAGCTGATTTTATAAATAAAATGAAAGCCAAACTGTTTGAGAAAGGCTGCAGCGGCAATTGTTATTATGAAACTTATGGTATGAAAAAATAGTATTTACGAAAAAGGTCCCGGCAGACGCCGGAACCTTTTTCGATTTATTTTATGCAATTGGTTCGAAATCAGCAGCTCCATGCTTACACAGCGGGCAGATATAATCCTCCGGAAGCTCATCTCCCTCATAAATATATCCGCAAACCTTGCACACAAATCCCTTTTTGCCTTCGGTCTGTGGCTTTGGTTTCACATACTTCTGATAATAGGTGTAGGTCATAGTGTCCTGATCGCTCATAACGCGGGCCTCTGTAACGCTGCAGATGAACATTCCGTGAGTTCCCAGATCTACATACTGCTCTACCTTCAGAGACATAAAAGCGTTAATATATTTATCCAGGAAAACCAGTCCGTTATCGGAACGGCGAACTGTCTGACCGGCAAATTTATCTACGCTTCGACCGGTCTGGAAACCAAACTGCTGGAAAACAGAGAATGGTGCTTCTACAGAAAGGCAGTTTACATTCAGCACACCTGTCTGTTTGATCACATGATGTGAATAGTTTGCCTTGTTAATGTTTACGGCTACGCGATTCGGTGTATCGGTAAGCTGGGTTACAGTATTTACGATCAGCCCGTTGTCTTTTTTGCCGTCATTGGAGGTAACCACATAAAGACCGTATCCGATTCGGAAAAGGGCAGTCATATCATTCTTGTTTGCAAGCTCGTCACTCTTTGCAATGTATTCCTTACAAAGCTCGTCGGTCATAGCTTCCAGCTGCTCTTTGTTTTCCTGATTTACAGCAGACAGAATCTTTACAGTGGTGTCCAGCCAGTTGATTTTTTTGCATGGGGAAAGCATTTCTTTCATAACCTTTGCTGCAAGAGGTGCCCAGGAGCCGTTTTCAATAATGCCTACAGTGCGGTTCTGGAAATTGTGCTCCACCAGGCGTGTGATATAGTCGTGCATAAACGGATAAATGCTGGCATTGTATGTGGTAGTTGCAAGAACCAGCTTGCTGTAACGGAAGGCATCGGACAAAGCCAGAGACATATCATCTCTTGCAAGATCATAAACAACTACTTTTGGACACCCTTTGCTGCGAAGCTTATCAGCCAGCAATTCTACTGCTTTCTTTGTATGGCCGTAAACAGAAGTATAGGCAATTACAATTCCTTCTGTTTCCGGAGTATAGGAGGACCAGGTATCATACAGCCCAATGTAATGGCCAAGATTTTCCTTAAGAACAGGTCCGTGAAGCGGGCAAATGATCTGAATGTCAAGCCCGGCAGCCACCTTCAGCAGATTCTGTACCTGCGGTCCGTATTTTCCAACGATTCCGATAAAATATCTGCGAGCTTCGTCATCCCAATCTTCTTCTACATCAAGAGCACCGAATTTTCCAAATCCGTCTGCAGAGAAAAGAACCTTGTCTGTGCTGTCATAGGTTACCATAACTTCTGGCCAGTGCACCATTGGGGCAAAAACAAAGGTCAGGTTGTGCTTTCCAAGGCTGAGAGTACCGCCATTTTTTACTTCAAGCTTCTGACCCTCCAGGTCGAGGTCAAAGAAGTTGCGGATCATATTGAAGGTTTTTGCATTGGCAACAACAGTTGTGTCTGGGTAAACCTTAAGAAAATTTGCCACATTGGCTGCGTGATCCGGTTCCATGTGCTGTACGATCAGGTAATCCGGTTTGCGTCCGTTAAGAGCCTGATCCAGATTATCCAGCCATTCGTGTGTGAAATTAGCATCTACTGTATCCATAACTGCAATTTTCTCATCAAGGATTACATAAGAATTGTAAGCCATGCCGTTTGGCACTTTGTACTGTCCTTCAAAAAGGTCTATCTGATGATCGTTTACGCCTACATATTTAATGGTATCTGTGATTTTCATACGCTTTATCTCCTTTTTATAACCGGAAGTTGTTAGCTTTTTAACTTGATTGTATTATATCCATATTTCATGAAAAAATCTGTTGCAAATACAACAAAAAGGAGTATTCTGATAAAAAAGAGTAAAAGCTGTTTGGAATATAAAATATGAAGGAGAAGAAAGATGAATGCAGTTACACTTTTTTCCTATATAACGCAGGAAGAACAGGAAAGAATGAAGGTGTGCTTTGGTATGCGAGAGGCTTGTTATGAGAATAACGAAACGATCATGGAGTATGCCCATTCCATGAAAAAAATCGGTTTGCTTCTGGAGGGACAGGCAGTGCTTTATTGCTGCGATGAAGAGGGAAATCAGTACATGATGGACAATCTGGAAACGGACAGTGTTTTTGGGGAGCCGTTTTTGCTTCCAGAAGAATCTCAGCATTATTATGTCTGCGCAAGAGGAAAGACCAGGGTACTGTTTATTGATTATGAGCATGTGATCAAACGCTGCGAAAATGCCTGCAGGTTTCACAGCCAGCTGGTAAGTAATTTGCTTCAGATGATTGCAGCGCGCGCCAGCCAACAGGCGAGCAGGATTTATGTGCTTTCCAGAAACAGTACCAGGAAAAAAATCATGGCATATCTGAATTCCGTAGCCGGGGAAAACAGAGGGGAAAGCTTTATCCTTCCCATGTCTTACACAACTTTGGCTGAATACTTAAGTGTAGACCGCAGCGCCATGATGCGGGAACTGAAAAATCTGGCGGAGGAAGGAATCATTGAGCGCGAGGGAAAGAAGTTAAGGATTCTTTAAGGGTGGTATTCTGGCATCAGATTATAGATATTTGACTGTATTGAGTGAAAATTTGGTTGACGCAGGTGGATTTGTGCAACATAATATAGACAGAAAAGATTGCAGAGGCAGTGTAACTGCGTGGCAATCTGCAATACGGAACTGCTGCAAAGAGACAACGAATGAACGGAGGTTTTTTTCATGAAGGTATTAAATTATGGCTCATTAAATGTGGATTACGTCTATTCAGTAGATCACATTATTGTTGGCGGGGAAACACAGCACTCTTCTAAACTGGAGGTGTTTAGCGGAGGAAAAGGCCTGAATCAATCTATTGCATTGGCGAAGGCTGGTGTACCGGTATACCATGCCGGTATTGTGGGAACGGACGGAGACATTCTTCTGGATGCATGTAAGGAAGCCGGAGTAAACACCAAATATATCCGCAGACTTCCTGTAAAAGGCGGACATACCATGATCCAGGTGGATAAGAATGCTCAGAACTGCATTATTCTCTATGGCGGAACTAATCAGATGCAGACGAAGGAATTTGTGGATGAGGTCCTGGCTGATTTTGGTGAAGGTGACTACCTGATTTTGCAGAATGAGATCAATATGCTGGATTACATCATTGACCAGGCATACGAGAAAAAGATGAAAATAGTTATGAATCCGTCACCATTTGATGAAAAATTAAATTCCTGTGATCTGGGAAAGGTTTACCTGTTCCTGCTTAATGAGATTGAGGGTGAGCAGATTACCGGGTACAAGGATAAAGACAGAATTCTGGATGCAATGGCAGAGAAGTTCCCGGATGCATGTTTTGTTCTCACTTTGGGAAGCGATGGTGCTATTTACTATGATGGAAAAGAAAAAGTGTTTCAGGATATTTTTAAGGTAAAAGCAGTGGATACTACGGCGGCCGGAGATACCTTTACCGGATATTTTATTGCAGCGACTATTGAAGGAAGAAGCATTCAGGAGGCGCTTAGAATGGCTGCTAAGGCTTCTTCTATTGCAGTTTCAAGACCTGGTGCAACTCCGTCTATTCCGGAAGCGGAGGAAGTGAAAAAAGAATTGGAAATACTTTAAAAATCACAAGAATAGAAAATAAAATTTGACTGAGCATATGGATAGAAAAAAACGGGGCAGATGAAATCTGCCCCTTAAATTTTATATAAACATTTATATAAATATTTATATAAATGTTTATATAAACAAACAAGCGAAAATGATAAAACAGACAATTTTATGGTAAAAAGTAACTAAAAAAATGTGAAAAATATTGTGCATACATACAAAATAACATATAAAACTAAAAAGGATATTGAAATATTTGCATAAATGTTTATAATCAAATTATCAACAGTTCGGAGCGAAAACGAACAAAACAGAGTATATTTTTTAAGGAGGACGTATTAATGAAAGCAAGAAAAGCAATGGCATTAGCTATGACAGCAGCTATGGTTGGAGGATTAATGACAGTGCCGGTAATGGCAGAAGAGAACGCTGAATTACTTCCTGGTGGCGGAAGCAACATTATTTATTGCATTACACCTTCTACATCCAATCCGTTCTTCAACACAGAACAGGTAATTGCAAAAGAGAAAGCAGAAGAGCTTGGATATGAAGTGAAATGTGCTTCACATGATGATGACGCTGCTACACAGCTTGAGCTTTTCGAAGCAGCTATCAATGACGGAGCAGCAGCAATCATCTGCGATAACGCTGGTGCAGATGCTTCAATCGAAGCTGTTCAGAAGGCATATGATGCCGGAATTCCTACATTCCTGATCGACCGTGAAATTAACCAGTCAGGACTTGCAGTAGCACAGATCGTAGCAGATAATGCACAGGGCGCAGCAGCAATTGCCGAAGTATGGGTTGAGGCTATGAACTATGAAGGCAAATATGCAGAGCTTCTTGGACTTGAGTCCGATACAAACTGCCAGGTTCGTTCTGATAACTATCATTCTGTAATTGACGAGTACGAAGATCTTGAAATGGTAGCTCAGCAGTCTGCTAACTGGGATCAGACAGAAGCTTACGAGAAGACAGAAGCAATCCTTCAGTCCAATCCGGAGATTACAGGTATCATCTGTGGTAACGATACTATGGCATGCGGTGCTGTTCAGGCTTGTCTTGATGCAGGACGTAAAGACATTAAGATCATCGGTCTTGACGGATCTGACGAAGCAAACGCTTATATCAAATCCGGTGACATGGTTGGTACAGCTCTTCAGCAGATTGCACTGATCACAGAGATGGCAGTTGAGCAGGCTGACGCTTACCTTAAAGGAACAGCTCCGGAAGAAGAGAAACAGCTTGTTCCTTGCGTAGCAATCACAGCTGATAATACAGATTGTCTGAACGCATTTGTTTATACAGAGCCAGATGCTAAATAAGAGGACGAAATCAAGGTCAAAAGGTTAAAATGGAAGGCGGTGCGTCTGCGCCGCCTTTTATAATAGAAAGCAGGGAGAGATGATTATGAAAAGCAGAAGAATTTTGGCGGTTCTGGCCGCATGTACAGCAGTAACCTTTACCGGCTGTGGTGTAGTAACCGTGGTTCCGATTGGAGAGGAAGCTTCCTATACCGGTAAACAGGAATTTGATTCCGCAGCAGAATCAGAAGGAGACTGGTCATCTGTTGTAGCGGATATTTCCCAAAAAGCACAGGATCTTGTGGAATTGTTAAATGGTGATGGCATTACAGAAACAACGGCAGTAAAAGGAACAGGAAAAATTAAAGAATATAATACAGATACTCCGAAGCATTATCTTGTAGTGGAACTGGATGGTTTTACCGGAACAAAAGAAATCCGTGTCCGTACAGACGGACCGAATTCCAGTACTGCAATCCGTGACCTTCAGTCACTGAAAAACTTTGAAAGCTTTACCAACCAGACGGAATGGTCAAGCTATGGAAAAGAACTGAACAAGCAGGCGCTTGCGCAGGTTATTGATCCACTTGAAATCGACGAAAGTGTAGTTGGCAAGACTGTTACATTTACCGGCGGAGCAGAAGCAGGTGCAGATGCAGTAACGATTACAGCAGTTGAGCTGACAATTGAATAAAAGGAGGAAGCATTATGTTTGATGATCCGAATGTTGTTCTCCATTGTGAAAAAATTGATAAAATTTATCCGGGAACCAAAGCCCTTGATCAGGTTTCCTTTGATCTTTTAAAAGGTCAGGTAAATGTTTTGATCGGAGAAAATGGCGCAGGAAAATCTACCCTGATGAAAATGATCGCCGGAATTGAGCAGCCGTCTTCCGGAAAAATGTACATGGATGGAAAAGAAGTTTATTTTAAGGATACCAATGCTGCCCGAGCCAAGGGAATTGGAATTATTCATCAGGAGCTTTCTCTTTTCCCGAATATGACAGTGTATCAGAACATTTTTATGGGACATGAGAAAAAGAAGGGGATTTTCCTGGATGACAAAGCTCATTCAGAGGGTGCCAAAAAGATCCTGAAACGTCTGGAGCATGAGATTCCGCCGGATACAATGGTTGGAGATCTTCGTGTAGGCCAGCAGCAGATGGTAGAGATTGCACGTAATCTGAATCAGGACGATCTGCGGGTACTGATCATGGACGAGCCTACATCGTCTCTTTCAGCAGCAGAGGTTAAAGTTCTTTTCAAAATCATGAGAGAGCTTCTGGAGGCTGGGATTTCTATTGTATATATTTCTCATCGTCTGGAAGAAATTATGGAAATCGGCGATCATGTTACCATACTCCGGGATGGAAAATACGTTGCAGATGCAGCAGTTAAAGATATTGAGCTTAGCTGGATCGTAGAGAATATGGTAGGAAAGAATACACAGTACCACCGATTTGAACGAAGCATTGATCTTTCCAAGCAGCCTAAGATGCTGGAGATTAAAAATCTGTGCCTTCCGAAAAAAGGCGGCGGCTGGACACTTAACCATGTGAGCCTTGACCTGAAAAAAGGTGAAGTTCTTGGTATTTACGGACTTTTGGGAGCCGGACGAAGTGAATTATTTGAATGCCTTATGGGGCTTCACCCGGAGCATACCGGAGATGTATTTTATGAAGGTAAAAAGCTGAAAATCAAGGATGTTGCGACTCAGATTCAAAATGGTTTTGCGCTTGTTCCGGAGGACAGACAGAGCCAGGGACTGATTCAGACTCTTGATATTGGCAAGAATACATCTATTTCTTCTCTGAAGGATTATGTAAAAGGTCTGTTTCTTGATGAAAAAGCAGAGAATGCGGCAGTTGACGAACAGATCAGGGATATCCATATTAAAGTGGCGGATAAGAGACTTCCTATTTTGTCTCTGTCCGGTGGAAACCAGCAGAAGGTTGTTATCGGTAAGGGCCTTTTGACTAAGCCGAAGATCCTGCTTCTGGATGAGCCTTCCCGTGGTATCGATATTGGTGCGAAGACAGAGGTCTTTGAGATCATTCATGAACTTGCGGAAAAAGGACTTTCTATTATTGTTATCTCATCTGAGCTAAAAGAAATCATGGCAATCGCAGATCGAATCTGTGTATTGTCCAATGGTAAAAAGACCGGCGAGCTGACCGGAGATGAGATTACAGAAGACACACTTGTACGTACATCTTATGCCGGACTTGGAACCGGAAGAAATGCGTAAACCGGGGAGGAGCAGAATAATGAATAACAAAAAATCAAATAATAATCAGTTATTAATGACCCTGTTAAAAGGACGTACCTTTATTGTATTGGTACTTCTGGTCATCTTTTTTACCATTGTAAAAGGAACTACATTTCTGTCAGCATCTACACTGACCATGGTTGCAAAACATGTGGCTCTGTATGGAATCCTGGCACTTGGTATGACATTTGTAATTATTACCGGCGGTATTGACCTTTCCGTAGGTTCTGTAGTTGGCTTGGTTGGAATGCTTGCAGGAGGAATGATTCAGGAAGGTATCACTCTGAAATTTGCAGGTGTAACACTTTATTTCAGTGTACCGGTAATTGTAATTGCCATGTTGATTGTTGGCTGTCTGATTGGAGCAGTTAACGGACTCATTGTAACAAAATTAGGTGTAGCACCGTTTATTGCTACACTTGGTACTATGTATATCTGCCGTGGTTTTGCAAACCTTCGCTCCAACGGTGCAACCTTCTCCGACATCAAAGGCTATGACGGACTTGGAAATACAGGCTTTAAGATTCTTGGAAGCAACATTGCAGGTATTCCTACTGGTGTTTACATTTTCGCAGTGCTTGCAGTTATTTCTGTTATCATTCTGAAGAAGCTTCCATTTGGCTGGTATGTACTTGCAGTCGGCGGCAATGAGAAATCTGCACGTCTTTCCGGCATTAAAGCGGACAAGATCAAGATCATTGTTTATATGATTTCTGGCTTTTGCGCAGCCTGGGTTGGTATGATTAACACAGCACAGCTTTCAGCAGCACATCCTGCATCCGGTGATGGCTGGGAAATGAACGCAATCGCAGCTACCGTACTTGGCGGAACCTCCATGAGTGGTGGATCCGGAACCATTATCGGAACTGTAGTTGGTGCATTCGTTATCGGTGTTATCAACGATGGTATGACAATGTGTGGTGTATCTGAGTTCTGGCAGAAGGTTATCCGTGGTCTGGTTATCATTCTTGCAGTTGTAATTGATCAGACACAGAGAAATCTCCAGGCGAAGATGGCGCTTCAGGCAAGAAATGAGAATAAATAAACATTTGGAAATATTGCAAAAATTTACAAAAAGATTTATAGTAAAATGAAGAAGCAGGAGGAAGAAACGTGAAGAAATCAGGGATTTTAAATGCCCAGCTGATTCGCTGCATCGCGGAGCTTGGACACAAAGATCTGTTCATGATCGGTGATGCGGGAATGCCGATTCCGAAAGGCGTGGAGATCGTGGATCTGGTTGTATGCGGAGGGGTTCCTACCTTTAAACAGGTAATGGATGCTGTGCTGGCAGAAACAGAAGTGGAAGCCTACACCATTGCAAATGAGATCGAGGAAAAAAATCCGGAGCTTCTTGCATATATTCAGCAGAACCTTCCTGAGGCTGAGGAGAGCAGAATTGACCACGTAGACCTGAAAAAGATGTCCGCGCAGTGCAAATTTGCGATCCGTACAGGTGAGTTTACACCTTATCCGAACATAATTTTAAGAGCGGGAGTTGCTTTCCCGGCATAAAGCATGATCAGAGAAGACGCTGCGAAAGACAGGTAGAACCTAGTTTTGCAGCGTCTTTTTGTTTGAATCGGCGAAAAATTTTCAGGGGGCCAGGAAAAGATGTGTATGCGGATATTTACTCACAGAGGAGGACTTGAATATGAAAGTAAGTGTGAAGAAAATCAGTGAGATCACCGGATTTTCTCCAGCGACGGTATCAAATGCATTAAATTATAAAAAAGGCGTGAATGCAGAGACATCTGCGAAAATTTTCAAAGTGGCACAGGATCTGGGCTATTTTGAGGAAAATCATATCCGCAAGGTAAAATTTGTGATGTTTAAGCGTGACGGCTCTGTGGTAGAGGACTCTCCATTTTTTATTCAGCTGATTTCCGGAGTGGAGCAGGAATGCCGTGCCTGTGGCATGGAGATGCAGCTATGCAATCTGGACAAGCGGGATCCCGGGTATCAGGAACAGGCGAAATGGATTATGAACGATAAGGCGTCCGCTGTGATTCTTCTGGGGACAGAGATGGTGGATTCGGATATTAATCTGATCCGGGGCATGACCTGTCCGTTTATTGTGATTGATTACTGGAAAGAGGATATGAGCTTTGATGCCATGCTCATTAATAATGCGGATTCAGCCCGTATGGCAACGGAGTACCTGATTGCAAACGGACATAAAGAAATTGGGTATCTTCAGGGAAAATTCAGGATTAAACCTTTCCGTTCTCGTTCGGCAGGTTATCAGACCGCATTGCAGAAAGCAGGGCTGCATTTAAATAAGGACTATGTTTTTACCATGTCAACTACTATTGACGGTGCATATGAGGATATGAAGCAGTATCTGTCTAAGAAGGCGAAGCTGCCTACTGCATTTTTTTCAGATAATGACATGATTGCTTTGGGTGCTATGAAGGCTATGGCGGAATTCGGAATCCGGATTCCGGAGGATGTTTCTATTGTAGGATTTGATGATCTGACTTTTTCCTCTATTTCCTATCCACCGCTGACCACTCTGCGCGTACCGAAGCAGGAGATGGGCAGAGCGGTTGTAAGAAGGCTGCGGGATATGCTCAAGGACAATGACGGAATCAAACTTAAGATGCAGATGTGTACGCAGTTTATTGAGCGGGAGAGTGTGAAAAAAATATAAGGATGCTTCAAAAATGATGCATTGGTAGAAATTAAATCTAATAAAGTCCTGATTTCTCAGAAATCAGGACTTATTAAGTTTCTGGCTTAGGCGCGAATTGCGTTCATAATTGCGTCGTAAAGCTCGTCATAAGTTTCATAAGCGGGGATTTCTGGATACTCGGCTTTAATTGCATCGGTGCTCTTAAAGAGGAATCCGGCCTTGCTTGCCTGGATCATGCCAAGGTCATTGTGGCTGTCTCCGCTGGCAATGGTGTCATAGCCGATAGACTGCAGTGCTTTGACTGTGGTGTATTTGGACTTCTCACAGCGCATCTTAAAGTCAGTGATCTCGCCGTTTTCCCCTACAACCAGGGAGTTGCAGAAGATGGTCGGGTAGCCCAGCTTTTTCATAAGAGGACCTGCAAACTGGGAGAAGGTATCGCTGAGGATGATAACCTGGGTCTGCGCACGCAGCTTATCCAGAAATTCCTTTGCACCCGGAATCGGATCAATTTTGGCAATGGTTTCCTGGATCTCCTTCAGTCCAAGTCCGTGTTCCTTCAGGATATTCAGACGATATTTCATTAATTTATCATAATCCGGCTCATCGCGAGTCGTTCTCTTCAGCTCCGGAATCCCCGTAGCCTCGGCAAAGGCGATCCAAATCTCCGGCACCAGTACGCCCTCTAAATCTAAGCAAACAATTTCCATAATTTCCTCCATTCTGCGGCCATATGCTGCCGTCGCTATTTTCAATTTAAATAAATGGAATCGTGTGAAGTCAGTTATTATGTTTGCTTTCACACATTATCCTATTATAGCGTAAAAATGTAAGGAGTGCCAGACCTAAATTAGAATGGAGGGAAAATGTTTGGAAATCAGGGAAAAATAGAGAAAAATTGTCTGGTCGAAATTTCTCGGTTGTATTGCCGTATTGAGAAAAATGTGGTATATTATTAGTATCTGTAGTAATAATAGACAAAATAAACAGAATAACAATGGCAGGAGTGGTTAAAATGTATAACGAAGAGTACAAACGCTGGATGGCGGCAGATTTCGAAGATGCAGATCTGAAACCAGAATTATCTAAGATTGAAGGAAATGATGAGGAGATCAAGGAGCGCTTTGCTGTTTCCCTGAAATTTGGTACAGCAGGACTTCGCGGTGTTCTTGGCGCAGGTACCAACCGCATGAATATCTATGTAGTACGTCAGGCTACACAGGGCCTTGCGAACTGGGTAAAGACACAGGGCGGCACACAGACCGTAGCCATCAGCTATGACAGCCGTCTGAAGAGTGATGTATTTGCCAAGACAGCTGCAGGCGTGCTGGCTGCCAACGGAATCAAGGTCAGAATTTATGACGCATTAATGCCTGTTCCGGCTCTTTCCTTTGCAACACGCTACTATGAGTGTAATGCAGGAATCATGGTTACAGCTTCTCATAACCCTGCTAAATATAACGGATATAAGGCTTACGGCCCGGATGGCTGCCAGATGACAGATGACGCAGCAGCCATCGTTTATGATGAGATCCAGAAGACAGACGTACTGACTGGTGCCAAATACATGTCCTTTGCAGAAGGCGTTGAGGAAGGCCTGATCCGCTTTGTGGGAGATGACTGTAAACGTGCTCTGTATGATGCGATCGAGTCCCGTCAGGTTCGTCCAGGCCTTTGCAAGACCGCTGGCCTGAAGCTGGTTTACAGCCCGCTGAACGGTTCCGGACTTGTACCGGTAACCCAGATCCTCAAGGATATCGGAATCACAGATGTGACAATCGTTCCGGATCAGGAATACCCGAACGGATACTTTACCACATGCAGCTACCCGAACCCGGAGATTTTCGCAGCTCTGGAGCAGGGCCTGAAGCTTGCTAAGGAGACAGGTGCAGATCTTATGCTTGCAACTGACCCGGACGCAGACCGTGTTGGTATTGCTATGAAATGCCCGGATGGCTCCTATGAGCTGGTAAGCGGAAATGAAGTGGGAGTTCTTCTTCTTGACTATATTGCAGCAGGACGCATTGAGAAGGGTACAATGCCGAAGAACCCGGTTGCAGTGAAATCCATTGTATCCACACCTCTGGCAGATGCAGTTGCTGAGCACTACGGCGTAGAGCTTAGAAGCGTACTTACCGGATTCAAGTGGATCGGTGACCAGATCGCACAGTTAGAAGCAGCTGGCGAAGTTGACCGTTTCATCTTCGGATTTGAGGAGAGTTACGGATACCTTGCAGGACCATATGTACGTGATAAAGATGCGATCATCGGATCCATGCTGATTTGCGAGATGGCTGCATATTACAGAAGCATTGGAAGCTCCCTGAAGCAGAGACTTGAGGAAATCTATGCGCAGTACGGCCGTTACCTGAACAAGGTAGACAGCTTCGAATTCCCAGGCCTTAGCGGAATGGATACCATGGCAGGAATCATGCAGAAATTCCGTGACAATCCGCCGGCAGAGATTGCAGGCTACAAGGTAGTAAAGGTTACTGATTACAAGAAACCTGAAGAGACAGGTCTTCCGGCAGCAAATGTTCTGATCTACAAATTGGAGAATAACGAGACTGTTGTAGTTCGTCCATCCGGAACAGAGCCGAAGATCAAGATCTACTATACAACTCTTGGCAAAGACCTTGCAGAGGCAGAAGCTGAAAAAGAGAAACTGGCTAAGGCACTTGAGCCGATGATGGCTTAAAACCGTTTTCAAACAAGTTCTAAGGCATTTGGTTCAGAAGAAACATAGCTTGAACGCAGATCGCGAGGCGACTGCGTTCATGAGCAAGTAGCGAAGCGGATTGCGAATGTCCGCTTTACTATAGTTTAGTAAATGACTCTGGAATCCCTCTTGCGTATAGCAGCGCAAGGGGGATTCTTTGCGCTGATAACTTTATTTATTTGCATAATGTGAAGAGATTTTATTTTGTAATTCGTTAATTACAATAAAGGGAAAAACATATAGTATAATTCCCGAAAAGAAAACGAGGTGACTGATGAATGTGGACGTTATTATTTATATTTTTGATGTTTGGCGTATTCGGTAAACTGATTGGACTTGCATTCCGTGCCACATGGGGAATTACGAAGATCTTTTTTCGCCTGATCTTTCTTCCAGTAGTTCTGATCGGACTTGTACTGGCTGGCCTGATGTACATAGCCCTGCCGCTGCTTGTAGTCATCGGAATCGCAGTGCTGGTGCTGGCGTAATTACGTGGGATTTTTTATATATATTTATAAAAATAAAAATACACGAAAATAAAATCGAAAATATGTGCGATTTGCCAGATGACAAAATGCGACAGATATGTTAGTATAGATACATCAACAAAAGACAAGAGATAGAAGTACGAAAGAAAATTAAAGTACCAAAGAAACCAAAAGCACTAAAGAATTTCAAACTACGAAAGAATTTTAACAACCAAAGACCCTGTAAGAAATACTCCAGATAAGACAGTATCCCCTGCAGAACACATCCGCTAAAATCTATAACAAAACACATCAGAAAAACTGGCTGGGAACTTATTTCCCAGCCATATTTATAACAAAATCCAATATAACCCACTCATTGAGAAATAAACTTAAGGAAAATACAACAACTGTTTATATTTGAAATCTATAGCCCTTCCCAGAGAAATCGTGTATACTAAAAGTTAAAAATGGGTCCCAAAAGAGCCCGTAAAATTATTGGATTTAAAGGACAGTATACACCCTTGAAATTAAAAATATAATTTGTAACAGGAGAGTATCCTAAGTAATCGGATTTATTGACTAATGTGATTAAATGTGTTTAAATATACTCAAAGGAGTAAATTATTATGAACACATCAAATATCACAAATTACAAGCCAAAAGATTTTG
>OLSP01000670.1_pt1 | contig 34260 bp, 37 predicted proteins | sample 1672941 | NCBI WGS metagenome assembly OLSP01 (sample SAMEA3136739, study PRJEB25190) | human gut metagenome | reverse complement strand
CATATACCGGACTCTGTTATGGAGCTTGCGGAAACAAACAACGGCATGGTGCTGGTTACCGGCCCAGCCGGAAGCGGTAAATCTACCACACTAGCATGTATTATTGATCAGATCAACCATGAGAAGGAAGAGCATATTATCACTCTTGAGGATCCGCTTGAGTTTTTACATCGTCATGACAAATGTATTGTGTCACAGCGTGAAATCAACACAGATACAGAAAGCTATCTCACTGCACTTCGCGCCGCACTCCGCCAGAGTCCTGACGTCATATTGCTTGGAGAGATGCGAGACTATGAGACCATCAATACAGCTGTCACAGCGGCTGAAACCGGTCACCTCATATTTTCATCACTTCACACAATTGGTGCCGCAAATACCATTGACCGAATAATCGATGCGTTTCCTGCTTCCCAGCAGCACCAGATAGCCATCCAGCTTGCATCTGTGCTGCAGGCTGTTGTCTGCCAGAAGCTTTTACCTGCCACAAACGGTGAGATGGTTCCTGCTTTTGAAATCATGGTACTCACGCCTGCAATAAGGAACTTAATCCGTGAAGGCAAGGTCCATCAGATTGACGGTATCATCTACACCTCTGCAGCTGAGAATATGATTGCAATGGATACAAGCATCTTCAATCTGTACAAGGCCGGTGTAATCAGCAAGCATGTGGCAATCAGCGAGGCTACCAATCCTGAGATGATGTCAAAGAGAATTAATTTAAACTAACTTCATACTTGACGGATATATAAAGCCCCGGCATATAAACCATGAAACAGGTTTATATGCCGGGGCTTTTCATTTAGATAAATATGTTAACACAAGCAAATTACCGTTATCTATACTTTCGATATTATACGTTAATCTCTGCCTTTACTCCACTCTCATCCTTATGTGCTTCAAGCACCGGATTAACTACATCACGCAGATATACTTCTACCTGACGAGGTGCACGTCCCACATAAAGCTCAGGCTTAAGGTTCTTTTCGATATCATCTTTTGTCAATCCGAATGCAGGATCTGCAGCGATTAAGTCTACGAGGTTATTCTCTTTTCCCTCTTCCTTTACTGTCTTTCCTGCCTGCATTGAGAGCTGTCTGATCTTCTCATGGAGCTCCTGACGATTTCCACCGTTCTTTACAGCATCCATCATGATGTTCTCTGTTGCCATGAATGGTATCTCTGCCATAAAGTGCTTTTCAATAACCTTTGGATATACTACCAGTCCATCCACCACATTGAGGCAGAGGTCAAGGATTCCGTCTATTGCAAGAAAGCCCTCAGGTATTGAAAGACGCTTGTTTGCTGAATCGTCAAGTGTTCTCTCAAACCACTGTGTTGCTGAAGTAATTGCAGGATTTAAAGCTGTAACCATTACATAGTTAGCTAATGATGCAATTCTTTCGCTACGCATTGGGTTTCTCTTATATGCCATAGCTGATGAACCAATCTGATTCTTTTCGAATGGTTCTTCAATTTCTTTAAGGTGCTGTAAAAGTCTAATGTCATTTGAAAACTTATGAGCACTTGCAGCAATACCTGCTAATACATTAAGAACCCTTGTGTCCATCTTTCTTGAATATGTCTGTCCAGATACAGGGAAGCACTTTGTGTATCCCATCTTCTTAGCAATCTTGTTTTCTAATTCTTTAATCTTTTCATGGTCGCCTTCAAATAATTCTAAGAAGCTTGCCTGAGTTCCTGTCGTACCCTTGCTTCCTAAAAGCATCATACTGTCAATAATGTAGTCAAGATCATCTAAGTCTAATTTTAATTCCATAAGCCATAAAGTTGCTCTCTTACCAACTGTTGTAGGCTGAGCAGGCTGGAAATGTGTAAACGCCAATGTAGGCTGATTTTTATATTTATCTGCAAATTTTGCAAGTTCATTAATTACGTTTATGAGTTTCTTTCTTACAAGCTTTAATGCTTCTGTCATTACGATAATATCTGTATTATCTCCAACATAGCATGATGTTGCACCAAGGTGGATAATTCCTTTAGCCTTAGGACACTGTACTCCGTATGCGTAAACATGTGACATAACATCGTGACGTACTAATTTTTCTCTTTCTTTTGCAACATCATAGTTAATATCATCAGCGTGAGCTTTTAATTCATCAACCTGTTCCTGAGTAATGTTAAGTCCTAATTCCATTTCTGACTCTGCTAATGCAATCCATAACTTTCTCCAAGTTTTAAATTTCATGTCAGGTGAAAAAATGTACTGCATTTCCTTACTTGCATATCTTTCTGATAATGGGCTCTGGTATCTGTCGTTCATAAAAACCTCCAAAATTTTTTATTAATTAAGATTACAGATTGCGAGAGTGCTAAGCACATAACAATCCGTGTAACTATTTTTACTTGTCATACTCTCCACGAATATCTTCCGTTGGTGGTTCCATTGGATATTCACCTGTAAAGCATCCCTTACAGATAGACTTTCCACCTGATAATTCGATTAGTCTGTCTATGCTAAGATAAGCCAATGAATCTGAGCCGATTACTTGTCTTATATCTTCTATAGTACGGTTGTGAGCTATAAGCTGTTCCTTATTTGGCACGTCTGTTCCAAAATAGCATTCACTAATAAATGGTGGTGAACTAATTCTTACGTGAACTTCTGTTGCACCTGCATCTTTAAGCATCTGTACAATTCTGTCACTTGTAGTTCCTCTTACAATTGAGTCGTCAATCATAACAACTCGCTTGCCGTTAACAGCTTCCTTTAAAACATTTAATTTTACTCGAACGCTTGATTCTCTACTCTTCTGCTGAGGTTTAATAAATGTTCTTCCAACATATGCATTCTTGATAAAAGCAGTTCCGTAAGGGATTCCTGACTGCATTGCATATCCCATTGCTGCTGCATTACCTGATTCAGGAACTCCCACAACAATGTCTGCATCAACAGGACTATCCATTGCCAAAAACTTTCCTGCCATAATTCTCGAATGATAAACACTTGTACCGTCAAAATTACTGTCAGGTCTTGCAAAATAAATATATTCAAATACGCATCTTGCCTGTTCTTCAGGCTTTAAGCATAATGATCTGTCTGATTTGATACCATCCTTGTCTATTACAACAACTTCTCCCGGCTCCACATCTCTGACAAACTCTGCATCAATTGTATCCAATGCACAAGTTTCTGAAGCCAATATGTAAGCATTATCACGCTTACCTATACAAAGAGGTTTAAAACCATATGGATCTCTTGCTCCAATTAATTTTCTAGGACTTGAAACAACAAGGGCGTACGCGCCTTTAATCTTCTTCATAGCATTTACTACTGCTTGTTCGGCTGTTTTAGTCTTAATTCTCTCTCTTGCTATGTGATAAGCTATAACTTCTGAATCGATTGTTGTCTGGAAAATAGCACCTGTATATGCCAATTCCTCTCTCAATTCGTTAGCATTAATAAGGTTTCCATTATGTGCTAACATTAAAGTTCCCTTAACATAATTAATAACCAAAGGCTGTGCATTACTTGGAATGCTTTCTCCTGCTGTTGAATAACGGCAATGACCAACACCAATGTTACCTTTTAAGCTTGCTATGTTCTCCTGGTTAAACACTTCATTAACCAATCCCATCCCTTTTAAAAGGTCAACCTTTCTAGGTCCAAAAGTATCTGATACGGCAATACCACAGCTTTCCTGTCCACGATGCTGTAACGCAAACAGTCCGTAGTAAATTGATGATGCAACATCGTTGCCATCCAAATCATACATTCCAAAGACACCACATTCTTCATGAGGCTTGTCCGGTTCCCAAGACATTCTAGTATCCATGTGACTCATAAACTTCTCCTATTTGTATCTTACAGTATTTATTTGTTTCCGACTTACTATTTTAAGCCGAGTTTTGAGTTCATTATAGAACGTATGAGTTATAATTTCAATCCTTTATTGATATAGATTGGTGTAGAAAATGAGGATGAAGGTGAATTTTAACCGTTAAATATGTCAACTTATCTTTTAATTATTTATGTTGATTCAAACTGATTTTTTCTGCATATAATAATTTTGAGCATTATAATTTTAATGCTCATCAAATACTTGTAATCCCTTGACTACAAGTACTATTATGTTATAATCAAATCAGAGGATAGCGACGTTGATCGGCTATCGTGGCTTCGAAGCAGTTGACTGTTTCGGTATGCAGCCAATTGTGGAGCCTGACCTTGGGTTATGCGATAACCTCAAACCGAATAGGTTTTTCTAAACCGAAAGAAAACGCTTTACAAGAGTCTTGCATATGCAAGGCTCTTTACTTTTAACGTGGGGGATAAATCATATGAATCTATTACAAAAATCAGCCAAAGCCTGGAAAGAAATAATTGAATATAGATATCTCTTTGTTTATGGCTACAAAAAACAATTACATCCAATTAATCTTATTTTTTCTTTAAATGAGTATCCACATCTTGCAGGTTTTCAGTATGCAAAAGATATTGCACTACCAAACTACTCATCTGCAAAAATAGCAGACCGTATAATTGAAGGCAAAATATCTTTTGATACGTTAAAAAAAGCTACCCAATATGAAGATATGATTAAGCCTCGTTTGGAGGCACTAATTCATTTAAAAGAATCTCTTGATAATGAATTTAATCTATATTCATTTATGCCTCGTATGTATCCATTTTATACTACAATAAAGGCAGATTATTTAATATCAAGTCATACAAACATAAACAATTTTATATTTATAATTAATACCAATTCACAGAATGAATCGAAATGTGATTTTCTTTGTTGTTCAACTTTTGAAAAAGGAAAACGTGATTATGAAACCAATCAGCGTGCCAGAACATTACTCAAAAAAGAACGTATTCACATTCCTTCTAATACTTCTGTTATATTTTTTGATAAAATTAATTAATGTATACATATTTATTTTGTTATGCATTCCCCTATTTTTTCTTTTTTTTCATAATTTTTTTCCACATTAATATTAATTTTTTCAAATTCATCACTGTTAGAAATAAGAAATGCTGAAATTTCAGAATCTGCTTTTTTCTTAATTTTTTTTCAAATCAAATCTTAGAAGATCCTGACCTACTTTTATTTTGTCACCAACTTTAACTAAAACTTCAAATCCTTCTCCATTCATAGCGACTGTCTCAAGCCCTATATGTAAAAGTATTTCAGCACCCATTTCACTTTTTATTCCAATGGCATGTTTTGTATCCGCCACCATAATTATTTCACCATTAACCGGTGCAGTAACCTTTTCTCCTTTTGGAACAATTCCACAACCTGTTCCAATCATTCCGCTGGCAAAAACCTTGTCTGGAATTTTTTCTAATTCAATATATTCACCTTCAATTGGAGCATATAAATTGTTATCCATAGCTTCTTTTTTCTTAAATAATTTTTCAAACATAACTACCTCTCCTATATTATCTATTAATTAAAAAAACCTCCAATTCACCCTATGAATTTTCATAGTTGAATTGAAGGTAATGCCCAAATGGTTACAATCCTTCTTTTGCATACACTCTGTTAATATGCAAAATCAAGTATAATCTTTCTTCGTCTGTTAATGTACAATTAAAATTCTTATCTAAATATTCATTGATAATGTCCACACAGTCTGCAATATCCTTGTATTCCTCCTCAGCCTTGTCATACATGGCCTGATTGTCTGAATCAATACATTGATTATCATTTAACCTATGCAACAAATATTGCAAATGCGTAGCAAACCTTGTGTAATTAAATGAATCCTTGTCTATGTTAAACTGTAATTCTCTTTCTATTATGTCAGTTACTTCCTTAATGACCTGTTTTTCATAGCTTATGGTCTTGCCCGCTGTATCCTTACTTTCTATCTGCGAATTTACCAGATTAAGTGCAATTCCAACTGCCTCATCTGCATCCAACTTAACATTAAAGGTTTTGTATATTTGCTTTAAAATATATTTTCCATATTTTAATTCCTGTGGATACTTCTGCTTAACTTCGTATACCAAAGGCATACTAACCTTTATATTGTTCTTCTTTCTCTCTAGTGCAAACTCAATATGATCCGCCATAGTCAATATGGCGTTAGGAAAACCAATCCCCTTACCAAATGCAATTAACTCATTGCCATTTCCATCCACACATATTGCCACATTATTATTAATCTTCTTTACTACATTCATAGTTTCTCCAAACTATTCACAGCCAATAATGCCTGATTTAATTGGTAAAGTATAACTATTTCTTCTAATTTTAGTTGGAAAATTTCTAGGAGCTTCCTTGTGTAACAATATTTCGTTAAAATAAAAAACTCCAAAGCAAAACCAACCTGATAACTAACGGTAATGCCTCGAAGAGTAACAATCCACAAATATTATAACTCTATATATAGCAAATAAAAAACAAAAGTCAAGGGGGAAATTTTTCTAATTTAACTTATTTACTTCTTTTTAACTTTTCAAAAGTTAAAAGTCAATTAAAAAAGTTAAAAGGACTGTCCTCTATGAACAATCCTTTCCTTTTGCCTTAATTTTTCTACTTTTTCAGATTTGATAAGTCTATTATATACGCCTTTTTATTAAGTGTAATTAGCATTTTATTTTCCTTACTCATTAAATAGACTTCCATATTCTCCCACTTCTTATTAGGAATTTTAACTTTCATCCACTCTTCTTTTTCAAGATTTATTATATATATGATCTTGTTAGATTTATCACCAAATATAGCATATTTTTCGGAGGCAATAATTGGTTCAACTTTTCTTTCCTGAATGTTAATCTGAAATTTAGAACCTTTCATTACATTTTCTATTGTCAGAATATTTTTGTTGAACATATATGTCCAATTAAAACTTATGTCAATTTGTGTATTAAAATATTCCTTTTCAACTTTCCCACTTTTCAAATTCACAAGATACTTACTGTAATATTCAGTTTTATTTTTTGTAAACGCCTTGCCTAGAGTTAATATATGGTAGTCATCCACAAAAACTATTTCATCAGTTGTTGCATATCCGTTTATTACGCTTTTCTTGATTTTCTTTTCTGCTTTGTTTTTCAAATCAAACACCGACCAATATCCTTTTGACCTAAAATTACAAAGAAGTGTTTTTCCATTTGGTGAAAGTACAAAATTGCAAATCATTTTGTCATTTGAAAGCTTTATAATTTCATTTGTGTCCAAATTAATTTTGACAATTGTTTCTTTTACTACAGTGCCTTCTTTTGTTTGATACAAGGCTGCATAAACTGTCCTTTCTTCCATAACCGGAAAAACTTCACTAACTGCCCCATTATAATTGAATCCACAAATTTCATTATTTTTTATAACATAATCAAAAGAAAAATCTTTGTCATCATATTTACCTTGGAATCTATTAACCTGTTCACTTGTCAACTGACTATTTTTTATACAATAAACACTTTTAACTTTTTCTGAATCCTCTTTATTGTACTCCAATATGAAAGTTTCATTCCTTCCAACAATTTCCATATTATTACTTAATTGAATTTCTGCTCCCGGTTCTTCATACTCTTTATGTGCATTAGTTTCTCCAATATTGGAAGTAGTTTCTAAGTGAACCTCCTGTACCTTTTTTGTTCCGAACACACTTTGTAAAAATTCTCCAAACGGATTGGAAGTGTCTGCTCCAACGGTTATTCCCATTGTACATACTACTATTAACACCAGACTTGCCATTGCCCATTTCATTCTTTTTATTTTCATAAAATTAGTATTTGAACTTTCTTTTGTGATTTTTTGCTGTTCAAGTAATTCTCTTTTCCAATTTTCCGGAGTTTTAATTGTATCTAATTTTTTTAAATTCATATTTGCCTCCATTCTTCAATTCCTTATGATTTTTGATTTTAAACCTGCTTTTTTATAATTTTTGCAAGCTTTTCTCTACCACGTTGTAACCTTGATTTTACGGTATTAACACTTAACTGAAGAATATCCGAAATTTCTTTTGTACTATATTCCTGATAATAATAAAGAACTAAAACTTCTCGATGCTTTAAAGATAGTTTTCTCAATGCTTTAACTAAATTTTCTGTATCACTGTCAAATTGAATTTTATTTGCTGAATCATTTTTCACTCTTTCCAATTTCTCTCTATCTAATCCAATTGATACATTTTTATTCCAAAAAGTTCTATGGTAATCATTGCACTCATTTCTTGCTACTCTAAGTAACCATGCTTTCAAATGTTCACTGTCATTAAAAGTTTTTGAACTCTTGTAAAGCTTTATAAATGTATTTTGAAAACAATCTTTAGCTGCTTCTTCATTTTGTGTCCATACCACACACATTCTTGTTATGTAATCAGAATATTTCTCAACAACTTCTTCATAACTCATACCGGCATAAGTTTTATCCATCTCTCTCCTCCTTCTGTTTTTTTGAAAAATTTATTTTTCTATATAAAACACGATTGCTTTCAAACTTTGGGTGCAAATTAATTAAATATTTTCACGCCACAAAAAAAGAGCCTATTTCTAAGCTCAAAAAATCGGTGCGACAGGATTCGAACCTGCGGCCTCTGCGTCCCGAACGCAGCGCTCTACCAAACTGAGCCACGCACCGCTTAAGAAAAATCATTGCAGATGTTTAATTTTACATCTGCAACAATTTTTTTAACCAAGTATAATATTACTACTTTGTAGTTATTTATTCAATATTTCATTAAGGATTTTGTTAATCATCTGTGGATTAGCCTTGCCCTGCGTAGCCTTCATAGTCTGGCCTACCAAAGCTCCAATTGCTTTCTTGTTTCCACCCTGATAATCGGCAACTGCCTTAGGATTGTTGGCTACAACTTCTTCAATTATCTTCTTAAGACCATCTGTATCGTTATCCATCTTTAATCCGTGTTCTTCAACATATGCTTCAGGATTTACGCCACCATCAAAGATTGCTTCAAAAACTTCCTTGGCAACTGTTTTGTTAATTACATCATTTTCGATTAACTTAAGGAACTTGGCAAAATTTTCACCTGTAAGTTTTACCTGATCAGGCTCAATACCCTTGTCCTTAACTATACGCATTGTTTCACCCATAAGCCAGTTGCTTGCTTCCTTAGGTGCGCTACCCTTTTGTACTGCTGCTTCAAAAAGATCTGCCAATGGTTTGTATAATGTAATAATGTCAGCATCGTATTCAGGAAGGTTAAATTCTGAAATATATCTTGCCATCTTTTCATCTCTAAATTCAGGTTCTTTTGACTTAACTTCAGCCATCCATTCGTCACTAATGATAATTGGAACAAGGTCAGGATCAGGGAAGTATCTGTAATCCTGAGCATCTTCTTTTGAACGCATAGCATAAGAATATTCCTTTGTATCATCCCATCTACGTGTTTCCTGAATTACTGCTTCTCCTGCTTCTATTAAATCAATCTGTCTTTCTCTTTCATTTTCAATTGCTCTTGCAATAGCCTTAAAAGAGTTAAGATTCTTCATTTCTGTTCTTGTGCCAAATTCTTTTGCACCATATTCACGAACTGAAAGGTTTACATCGGCTCTCATTGAACCTTCGTTAAGCTTACAGTCTGATGCGCCAAGATACTGAATTATAAGACGAAGTTTCTCAAGATAAGCTATAACTTCATCGCTTGAACGCATATCTGGTTCTGACACGATTTCAATAAGTGGAACTCCTGAACGGTTTAAGTCAACTAATGAGCAATCATTCCAATCGTCATGTACTAACTTACCTGCATCTTCTTCCATATGAATTTCGTGTATTCTTACCTGTTTCTTTTCTCCATCATCACCCTTGATTTCAACATAACCGTTTGTACAAATAGGTTTGTAAAGCTGTGAAATCTGGTAGTTCTGTGGGTTATCAGGATAAAAATAGTTCTTTCTGTCAAACTTGCAATTCTGTGTAATGCTACAGTTTGTTGCAAGTCCTACAGCCATGGCATATTCAACTACCTGCTTGTTTAAAACAGGAAGGGATCCCGGCATTCCTGTACAAACAGGACATGTATGTGTGTTTGGTGCTCCGCCAAACTCTGTTGAACAGGAGCAGAAAATTTTTGTTTTTGTTGCTAATTCTACATGAACTTCAAGTCCAATAACTGTTTCGTACTGTTTCATTGCTGCTCCTCCTAATCTCTTGCTTTTGCTACATCACATCTGTCATAGCTATTTTTTGCCTGCTCAAATGTATATGCTGCTCTTATAATATTTTTTTCTTTAAAGCAGTCACCAATAATCTGCATTCCTATTGGAAGTCCTTTAGAGTCCTGTCCACATGGAACTGAAATACCCGGAAGTCCTGCAAGGTTAACTGAGATTGTGTAAATGTCTCCAAGATACATCTTAATTGGATCTGAAAGGCTGTCTCCTAATTTAGGAGCTGTAGTTGGTGCAGCCGGTCCGATAATTACATCGTATTTTGCAAAAGCTTCATCGAAAGCTTTCTTTATAAGTGCCTTTGTTCTAAGTGCTTTCAAATAGTAAGCATCATAATATCCTGAACTTAAAACGAATGAACCTAACATAATTCTTCTCTTAACTTCTTCACCAAAGCCTTCTGAACGTGTCTTCTTATACATGTTGTGAAGTCCGTTGTATTCTTCTGTTCTGTATCCGTATTTTACACCATCAAATCTTGAAAGGTTTGAGCTTGCTTCTGCTGACGCAATAACATAATATGCAGGAATTGCATACTCAACAAGGCTTAAATCAAATTCTTCAACAATTGCACCTTTGTCTTTTAATACATCAACTGCCTTAAGAATTGCTTTTTTAACTTCAGGTTCAAGACCTTCGCCAAAATAGTCTTTTGGAATACCAATCTTTAAGCCCTTAACATCCTCAACTAAAGCTTCTGTAAAGTTGTAATCATCTCTCTTTACTGATGTTGAGTCTTTTGAATCGTAGCTTGCAATAGTTTCAAGAATTGTTGCGCAGTCTGTAACGTCTTTTGCTACAGGTCCAATCTGATCAAGTGATGAACCATAGGCAATAAGACCGTAACGGGATACTGTTCCGTAAGTTGGCTTAATTCCTGTTACACCACAAAATGAACTTGGCTGTCTAATTGATCCACCTGTATCTGAACCCAATGCATATGAGCATTCTTCTGCTGCAACTGCTGCACAGCTACCACCTGATGAGCCACCAGGTACATGTCCTTTATTCCATGGATTCTTAGTTGGTCCATAGAAAGATGTTTCTGTTGTACTTCCCATGGCAAACTCATCCATGTTAGTTTTTCCAATAATTACTGCTCCTGCTTTTTCAAGATTAATAACAGCTTCTGCTGAATATGTTGGATAAAAGTTTCCTAAGATTTTTGAGCTACATGTTGTAAGCTTGTCTCTCGTACACATATTATCCTTTATTGCTACAGGAACACCTGCCAAAGGACCTGTTAGCTGTCCTTCATCAATTAATTTCTGTATATGTTCTGCCTTTTCTAAGACTTCTTCTTTTTTATAAACTGTAACATAACTATTTATATCTTTCTCAACAGCTTCAATCTGGTCAAATGCTGCATTTACTGCATCTACAACCCTGACTTCGCCTGACTTGATTTTTTTACCCAGCTCTACTGCTGTCAAACTCATCAAATTCATGAATATATCCTCTCTTATCTTAGCTTATTATTCTTCAAATGTTTTTGGAACTACAAAAGCTCCATCCTTCTGTTCCGGTGCATTCTTCAATATATTCTCTCTATCATCCCCGTTAACAACAACATCTTCTCTGAAAACATTGTTTACAGGAAATACATGGCTCATAGGTTCTACATTGCTTGTATCAAGCTGATTTAACATATCAATGTAGTCAAGCATTCTTCCCATGTCACTTTTAGCCTTTTCTTTTTCTTCGTCAGATAATTCAAGCTTTGCAAGAATTCCAACGTATTCTATTGTTTCGTCTGAAATAATATTAGCCATAATGACCTCCTCTTTATTCTGTAGTATCTACATACTTTTCCACACTTAATCTATATCTTACAAAATATCGGTGTAAAAATCAATGAAATACGCTTTATTCCGTACAAAAAGCAGTAAAAAACTTTGTATTATTAACATATTAATGTTCTTTCCTTATAACTTGACTTACATATGGATTGTAATTACAATATTTAAAAATAAACTTGTAGTTAATAATGTAATTTAAATGGATCTAACCCCATTATGCTACATTATTTATTATAGTATCAAATACATATGGGAGGACTTGCCTTGACCGTAACATATATCGGACATAGTGGTTTTTTACTGGAAACTGAAGATGCATATTTTCTTTTCGATTATTTTGAAGGCACAATTCCTGAATTAAAGAATAATAAAAGCATTATTGTTTTTTCCAGTCACCGACATCACGATCACTTTAATCCTGAAATTTTTGAACTTATTAAAATTTATCCGGACATACGTTATGTGTTGTCATATGATATTCCCCTTAAAAGACATCTAAAAAAATATGAAAACCATGGGATAGACCTAGCGAAAAACATTTTGATAACGAAAAAGAATATCGAAACAATGCTTAAGCTGCCTAACGGAAAGGACTTAAAAATATCAACTTTTAGATCTACAGATGAAGGTGTAGCATTTCTGTTAGAATATGATAACAAGGTTTATTATCACGCAGGAGATTTAAACTGTTGGGATTGGAAGGAAGAACCTAAGTCTTATAGAAATAATATGATTCAATTATATATCCGCGAAATTCAAAAAATGGATAACTTAAAGATTGATGTTGCCTTTATTCCTTTGGATCCCAGACTTGAAGAAACAGCATATGAAGGTTTGGAGATATTTATGGAACATACTAATCCACAAATTGTATTTCCAATGCACTGCTGGGGAAAGTATGATATAATCAGTTCTTTCCTTAATACACATCCTGAATATAAAGAAAAAATCCGGATGATTAATAATGAAGGACAAATTTTTAATGTTTGAGGAAATTTATATGAATTTTAAAATGGTACATGAAAATTATAACGTATTTGACTTAAAAAAATCTTTGGACTTTTATGAAAAAGCCTTAGGGCTTAAGGAAGTCCGTAGAAAAGAAGCTGTGGCACTAACTATATATCAGTAGTGCAACAGCCTTTTTCATATTATATACTATATTTTTAAAGTATGGCCCTTATTTATTATTCAACCACTCCGCCTTCAACTACAAGGTTTTCAGGATCAATACTATCTCCGTAAACACTCTTTAATGTTTCATCAAAGTCCTTATGGAAGAATTTTTCCTTAGCCAATGTCTTAATTTCATCATTTAACCAGTTAAGCAACTCTGTGTTACCCTTCTGTACTGCAGGTGCAATTGTGTCAATATCTCCAAGTGATTCAACTCCTACTACGAATCCTTTGTTCTGTTTTGCCCATGCAAGAACTTCTGTGTTGTCTGTTGAGAATGCATCTCCACGGCCATCTAACAAAGCATCATATGCTTCCTGATATTCATCAAATTTTACAAGTGTTACATCAGGATAGTTTTTTGAAAAATATGTTTCTGCTGTTGTTCCCTTAACAACAATTAATTTCTTTTCCTTTAACTGATTTACATCTGTTATTTCTGCCTTTTGTGGTGAAACAATTCCAAGTGCCACCTTCATATATGGAAGTGCGAAATCAACCTGTTCTTTTCTTTCATCAGTTACTGTAAAGTTTGCCAATGTAATGTCAACTTTTGCTGATTTTAAATATTCAACACGGCTTGCTGCCTCTACATAAACAAAATCAACTGCATCTTCACTACCAAGAAGATCCTTTGCAATTCTCTTTGCAAAATAAACATCATACCCCTGAACTTTTCCATTTTCGTCTACATAACCAAATGGATTCTTGTCGCTAAACACACCAATTTTGATTTTGCCTGACTTCTTAATTTCGTCAAGAGTTCTAGCCTTTGCCGTAGCTGATGCCTGACTTGCATTTTCTGCTCCATTCTGTGTAGTATTGCTGTTTCCACATCCTGCAATAACTCCTGCAATAATACCAACTGCCAATAAAACTCCTAAAATTTTCTTTTTCATCTTGATTCCCTCCTAAATTTGTAACCAATTCTCAAAGAGAATTGATTGCCTACTTGCACACCTGCACGAAGTGTATCTAAATGGTGTGCAATTCCCGTCTTGTAAATTTTCTTTTTCATCTTGATTCCCTCCTAAAAAAAAAAAAATTTTTGCTGATTTAACCAGCTTTATATCTAAACAGTTTCATATTGAAAACTGTTTAAAAACTGTTTTGCCCTTTGCGTCTTTGGATTTTCGAAAAATCTTTTTGGCTCAGATTCTTCTACTATTTTTCCCTTATCTAAGAAAATAACCCTGTCTGCAACTGCTTTCGCAAACTCCATTTCATGAGTTACTATAATCATAGTCATTCCTGTTTGGGCAAGTTCAAGCACCACCTGCAAAACCTCCCTTACCATTTCCGGATCAAGTGCCGCTGTTATTTCATCAAGAAGTAAAATCTCAGGATTCATAAGCAATGCTCTTACTATTGCAACTCTCTGCTTCTGGCCGCCTGAAAGCTGTCGTGGGTAACTATCCTTTTTCTCCAAAAGTCCAACCCTTTCAAGCAACTTTTCGGCTTCTTTTTCAACATCGCTCTTTTTTCTTTTTTGAGCTTTAACCGGTGCCAAAGTCAGGTTATCCATAATTGACATATTTGGAAATAAGTCATAACTTTGAAAAACCATGCCTATTTTTTCTCTAATTAAATGAATGTTCTTTTTTTCATTCTCATAATTTTGTCCGTCTAATTTGAGTGCACCCTCATTAATACTTTCAAGCTTATTCAAACACCTTAAGAAAGTACTTTTTCCACAACCTGACGGGCCGACTATAACCACAACCTCGCCTTTTTCGATTCCAAAAGATATATCGTCTAAAACATTTGTTTTTCCATCATATGATTTCTTTAAATGTTCAACTTTCAAAATTTTTTCTGCCATGATTTTCTCCTATCCTGCTAACTTTTTTCCCAAAAATGCTGACAATCTTGAAAAAGGAAAGCATATTACAAAATACATAAGGAATATTGCACCGTATACCCAAAGTGCCGAGTCGCTAACGGTATATCTTGATGCGTCAATTATTTGTTTTCCAACCTTTACTACTTCCACAACGCCGATAAGCACTACCAAAGATGTTGTTTTAATCATACGTGTAAGCAGATTGATTGCCGATGGAAGCAGCCTTCTTATAGTCTGTGGAAAAATAATATAAATAAATACCTGCAATTTTGTAAGACCAAGCCCATAACCGCTTTCGTATTGGTGCTTTGGTATTGAAATAAGTGCGCTTCTAACAAGGTCGCCCATTTCAGCCGTGCCCCAAAATGTGAACACTATGACCGCCGCCAATTCTCCCGGCATGTTCATTCCCAAGTGCTTGGCTGCCCCAAAATAAACAAGGAAAAGTAACACTAGTTGAGGCATAATTCTTACAATTTCCAGATAAATTCTGCAAATCAATTTGACTACTTTGTTTTTTGATGTCATTATCATTCCCAAAATGAATCCCAGTATAATTGAAAAAATCATTGCTATAAGAGCGATTCGCAATGTTACCCAAAGTCCTTGGCATAGCCTTAGAAAATTGTTGCCTTTAAACAACACACTAATCCCCATATTCTGCATAGCGAACCCTCCTTTCAACCAAACTGCAAATCAATGAAATCGGAAGCAAAATAATAAGGTAAGCAATAACCAACATAAATAATGCTTCATCTGTTTTGTAATAAATTCCAATTAAATCTTTTGTAATAAACATTAAATCAGCCAATGCCACTGCACTAAAAACTGATGTTTCTTTTATCAAAAATATAATGTTGGCACAAAATGCCGGAATTGAATTTGAAACTGCCTGTGGAAGAATCACATATCTAAACGCCTGTGATTTTTTCATTCCAAGGCTTAGTGCTGACTGAATTTGAATGCTTTCCACATTATCAAGTCCGCTTCTAAAAGCCTCTGCCATATAACTTCCTCCAAGGAAAGCCAATCCTATAACACCACACTGCTCCGATGTAAGTACAATTCCAACCTTTGGCAATCCAAAATATAAGAAAAATAACTGAATCAACAACGGTGTGTTTCTTGACAATTCAATATAAAATCCAACTATTTTGTCTAAAACCGGCACCTTAAAATATCTAATCAGGCTTACGATTAAGCCTACAACTATAGCAAGCAAAATCCCCCAAAATGCCATAATCAATGTTAACTTTGCTGCTTCCACATACAAGGGTATATGCTCATTAATAAAATTAAAGTCCATTAGTCTACCTGCTTTCTAACTGTGCTATGTGAATATGTAAGAGAATTGCACATACATACTGAACTTTATTTTGAAAATTCAATAATACCTCTCATTTTTCATCTCTCCTTTTTTCCTATTGGTATTGTAGGATATGATAGTTTTTAAAAACGGTTTTTATCAATAGTTTTTTACTAAATTTTCTACTAATTTCTGTATTATATGCATTTTTGTGAAAATTTAACACATATTCATCTTATTTCTTATAGACAATTAGTTTTTCACTTTATTAATTGGGGTGGAATTTTTTGACAGTTTGGAATATTTTTTCATTGAAAACAGCAGAGATTATTGTATAATTGTTTTATAAGTTTGTACGGCTAAAAATTGAATATTGGCAGGTAATCAATTTCCAGATTGATTACGGAAAGGAGGCCCTTTATGATTAAAAACAAAATCGTGAAATACTATGCCAGAAAGGACTCTAACATTGCATTAAAAGTTATTCCGGGGCATTTTGTTACTAATCACTCACACCTTAATTATTATCTTGACATGACTACTATGAAGACACGTCAGAACGAAGCTGAACGAATCGCCATTGCCATGAAGGATTATTATAATGTTATGGATAAGCCAATTGATACAATTGTTTGTTTAGACGGTTGCGAAGTTATCGGTGCTTTTCTTGCAAGTGAGCTTAGCAGATCAGGAGTTTTATCAACTAACGCACATAAGACTATTTACGTCGTCACTCCTGAATTTAATTCCAACGGGCAGATGATTTTCAGAGATAACCTGAAACCTGAAATCTATGGAAAGAACGTTCTTCTGCTTCTTGCTTCAGCAACAACAGGAAAGACTGTCCGCAACAGCATTGAATGCATTGAATATTACGGTGGCATTCTTCAGGGTATCTCAGCTATCTTTAGCGCAGTTGATTCAATTAACGGACATAGAATTGATGCACTATTTAGAGCAGATGATATTCCTAACTATGAAGCATTTACTCACAGTGATTGTCCAATGTGTAAGGAAGGCAAACCTGTAGAAGCACTGGTTAACGGATATGGATATAGTGAGATATAGGATTATTTGATATAGAAGTATTTAATTTCGTTTTATACAATTTAGAAATTATTTTAGATTTATTTTTAATTTGTACAGCCGTATTTTCTGGAGAAATTTATTTTAATAAGATACACTTTTAGGTGTATTGCAGAAAGCACATCCCATGGGGTGTGCTTTCTGTTGTTTTTTGGGGAGTGGCTTTGTATTTTCGGCTACGATTACGTGTCGGTGAGCCAAAATGCCGGACCCCGGGGGTGTGGACACCGCCCCCAACGACTTTATACGAAAAATGAGAAGAGAAATCTTCAAACACAAACAATTTTTGCCACAAAAAAACCACCACACCGGCAGCCCCATATTTCTGCCAATGTGGTGGTTATGTTTTCTCTTAAATTGTAAATCTTTAGAATCCTATAATTCTTCTACAATATCATTTACACTTATTGCAATCTTTAGAGCTTTTTTCTCCATTCTCTAACTATTGCTATTGCTCCACAAACCTTCTTCTTCAAGTCTGTCCCAGTTTACAACAAGTACTTTTGGCTTCTTTCCTTTGTATTGCTTTTCTTCTTCAGCCAAATACTTATTACTCATTAAGTCGTCAAGTGCAGCCTGTATTCTTTCTCTTGAAACTCCACTATGTGCTGAAACATTGTCAATGGTTTTATAATATGTTGCCATTTTGCGTCTTTTCTTTAAAATGTATAATGACTTCAAAATCGCATCGTAATAATAGTGCTGTTCCTGATTTGTTCTTGGCATTTCAACATATGAGTTAGCTGAAGATTTAAGCTTGTTACTTAACGATCTCTTCACGCCATAAATAATAACTTTCTTCTTTAATTCACGAAGATACTTAATTGCCAAATTAAAATGTGCATCACCTGTAAATATAACAAATACATCCGGCGAATCTTTTTTTGCCGCTTCACGATAAATTGCATCTAATATAATAAAATCTGTAAAATCCTTATCTACACCATCTTTAGTGCTTGCGGTGTGCACAACATTTTTTGTAATTTTTTCTAATTTAGGTAATTCTTTTTCTATTGCACTACCATTAAAATCCCCAAAAAACATTAACTTTTTCACATTATATTCTTCTGTAAGTTCATCATACCATTCCTGCACATTAGGTTTCATTGAAAAAATATTATTATATCCATAGTACCAATGTTCATAGTCTACAAATACTGCTGCGCTAGGCTTATCGCTTTTTTTGAATAAATTGCTAAACAACGTTCTCCTCCTTTCCCAGTTAATCTATTGCATTATAACAAATTTTTGTCATAAGGTAAACAACCGCCGCAAAATCCACAGCGGTTTGCGACGGTCAGGTTTTTATATTTAATTAAGTTCTCAAAACACAAAAAATTTAATTTCACGGATTGTTGCGTCCTTCACGTTTCCACAAATCTCCCGTATATTTGAAAAAAACTACTGTACTTTGTACTGTTGTCCGGCTATGTCCACATAGTCAATTTCGTCTATATCTAACGGTTTGCTAATATTCATGGCTAAATTTTTACCCATTACATTGCCGTAAAAAATAGTATTAAAACCACTTTCTGTCGTTTTATATTTTGTTCCATCTTTCATAACAACAGTAAATGGAATATAAATTTCCTCATATTCCTTTCTTGCAGGATAATCAAAATCAATAGTAACTGTTAACGGTGTAATTTCCATCTTAATTACAGTAAGCTTGTTTTTGTTATGAATAATAGTTTGGTTAGGTTTAATTACCTTGCTACTATTATTGCTCTTGCCTTTCCAATTAATCTTCCACTCACCTTGGGCAATATCATCATTTACTTTATAATCAGCTGATGTTTTGTACACCTGGCGTAAACAATTAAGAGTTAATTCAATATCTTTTCCGTCAATATCTAAGTTTTTTTCTTTATATTCTGATAAAACATCCATTCTGACTTCAAACACGCCTTCATAATCAGAAGTCACATTTAAATCTCCTGCAACACCGTCTATATTTCCAAAACCTTTTATATTAATTTTTGCCCCTACAAAAGACATTCCATTATTTAATTTTTTATCTTCAGATTTAACTTTCAAATATAGATAAATAGCTTTTTTGTCTGAAATAGTCTGTATTAAGGACACTTTAATTCCATTATTTGTAGCAGTAACCTTGTCAGCATCAGCAACATCTATGTAACCTTTTTTTGAAAAATTAACTGCCTGTGCCTCATCCATTTCGATTCCCTTGTGCTGAATCAATTGAACAATATTGTTCCATGCACCCGAAAAACCGCTAACTCCAACTGCCATTGTCCCTATACAAAGCGTTGCAAGCGTCACCACAACTATAGCTTTTTTCCTAAAACCTCTATATTTTTTCCCACTATTTCTCACCGTGTTATTCATAATATTGTTAGTCATTTCATAATCAACCTGAACGTTCTTCATCATTTCGTCTACATCTTTTCTAAAACTCATATCTTTCACCCTCCATATAATTTGTCTGCAACTTTTGTTTCAACTGCTCCCTCCCTCTTTTCATCAAAGATAAAACCGTTGACTGTTTTTTATCCAAAATCTCTGCAATTTCCTTTACAGTAAATTCCTGATAATAATACAAAAGCAGCACTACCCTATACTTTTCTTTCAATGTCAAAATAGCATTCAGCAAATCAACCGATTCCTCAATATGCCTGTACTGGCACTGAGAAGCTTTCACAATATCCTCTATTTGAACAACACTGTTTCTTTTAATCCACGCTGTTCGCAAATAATTTTTGCAAACATTAATGGCAATTCTCATAATCCATGTTTTTTCGTTAGCCTGTCCCAAATATGTATGATATTTCTGCCACACCTTAATAAATGTTTCCTGTAGTGCGTCTTCCGCCAAATGCCTATCCTTTAAATAAAGTGTACAAAGCCTTAAGATATCATTTCCGTAAGCTTCAAGCATACTTTGCAATTCCATTTCGTCAAGCTTTTTGTCTTCGCTTATAGACTTTGCTTTCTCATTTTTCATAAACATTTGCCCTCCTTTCACTTATTAGACACACCAACTTGGGACTATATTGCATTTTTCTGCAAAAAGTTTTTCTTTTCAAAAAATCATTTCTTTACAGAAATCGAATATTATCATATCATATATACAGATTATATAAAGGGGACTTGATTATGAATAAAATTGTATTTCTACTTTTTATGCTATCTTTGACTATTTGTTTTTCTTCATGCAAATCAAACGAAACTAATTTAACACAGACTAGTCAAACCACTGTTGCTCAAACAACATACATTTTTACACCTTTGACTTCAAAGAACTCTATCTTTCCATCTGAAAACTGTACAAAAATTGTATATTGGATTAAGGGCAAGGGAATTGAAATAACAGCCGCAAAAGATATTTCCAATATTATGAACATATTGTCTTCCACTAAATTGTCAAAATATGAAACTAAAGAAGAAAAAGCAGGCGGACTTTATATCGATATTTATTATATTGATGATGTAAAGCGATTGACTATGCTAAGTGATTATATTGTGTTGGATGGGGTAAGTTATAAAACAAATGATGATTTGACAAAACTGCTTCAGCCGTATATGGATAATTACTTTTTGAGTAATGGGTATGAGGAGTATGTGGAATAAATAAAAAATGAGCTGTTGTGGCAGCTCATTTTTTATTTATTCTATTAAATCTTCTACCCTACATCCAAGTTCTCTTGCCAGCTTTACCGCTGATGTTACATTAGCCTTACGAATGTCTTTTCGCAACTGTTCATACATTTGAATTGCTCTTAATGAAACGCCTGAACGCTTAGATAACTCTATCTGTGTTATACCATTATCCAATCTGTACTCTTTTATTTTAGATTTAAGTGGTTGTTTTTCGATATAATTATTCAGTACTTCAACAAAACTATCCTCATGTGCTTCATGCAAAGGATTGTACATTTCTTTTATTCCATTAACCGATATATAAGACATAATATTATTGTAACTTCTTCCTGTAATGCACTGATAATATGCTAAAATCCATCCACTCCAATACTCTTTTGTCTTTCTTCCTATAATATCTGTGGATTTACGATAATCATTGTCTAACCCTACTTTATCAAAAACGCTCCACACTAATTCAGGTCCTGACATTCCTAATACATATGTAGCATTTTTATACTCATACTCTCTTGCAATACCTGAAACGATAAACATATCCATAAATTCATCCAAATCCATATTATAGTCATAAACCACATAGTCAAAAGCATCCCCTAAGTTATTCATTGCTTCTTCCATTACAAAATTATTACATTCCTCAGTCACTATTCTCTTCCTCCTTTCTCATAATATCTATTATGTGAAGACCTTTTATATCTGCATTAATAAGTAACTCTGTAAAATCATCTTCAGCCTTTTTATTTCTTTCTAATCTTCTATGATAATATTTTTTATTTTCCGCTATTTCATATTCCACATACTTAATTCTTTCAAATGCTTTAGGTGATTTTAAAACTATCTGTTCTCCTAACTTTCCAAGCTTCATTGCTCTTTCCAATTCATCAACGCTTATTTGGTTATTTACAAATGCTCTTGCAAAAGCAAAATAAGAATCATCTGCTCTATATCCTTTTATAATGTCATAATCATCTGTATTAATACCAAAATTATTAATTAAATATTTCTTTGCTTCTCTTGCTACAGACAATGATGTTTTAAAATTCCTGTTAAAAGCTAATATTGCCAACCAATTTAAAACATTATATTTATCATCCGATAAATCCAATATTTTCAATCCGTCTGTGTCAAATTCATAACAATTTGCAAATCCATCTTTTCCAATCTCTTTACATGCCCACTCTTTAGCTAATTCTTTACTTTCAGTACAATAAAATCCCTTACCATAATCATTATGTATTTTTCCTTCGTTATACATTGGCTTTTTAATAATTTTCTCTGAGCCGTGCCATATTTTAATTACCATATTCTATTCCTTCCCCCTTTTCTTTTTTATTTTGTTATTTTTTGTAACGTAATAGAACTATCACCGTGGTGATAGTTCTATTTTAACAAATCTATTTAATTATTCAATATAATCCCTACAGATTCTTGATTCTCTCAATTGCCTTTAATGTATTCTCATGTGTTCCAAATGCTGTCAGTCTGAAGTATCCTTCACCACTTGGACCAAATCCTGAACCAGGTGTTCCTACAATGTTGGCATTGTTAAGAAGGTAATCGAAAAATTCCCATGAAGTCATATCCTTTGGTGTTTCAAGCCATACATAAGGTGCGTTAACACCACCGCTTACTGAGAAGCCTGCATTTTTAAGTCCGTCCATAATAACCTTAGCATTGTTCATGTAGTAAGCAACCTGTGCCTTTGTCTGCTTCTTTCCTTCTTCTGAATATACAGCTTCGCCGGCTCTCTGGATAATGTATGGAGCACCATTAAACTTTGTTCCATGTCTTCTAGCCCAAAGTGCATTAAGCTTTGTTCCGTTAGATTCTAATTCTTTAGGAATTACTGTAAATCCAAGACGTGTACCTGTGAAACCTGCGTTCTTTGAGAAACTTCTTAGTTCAATGGCACAAGTCTTTGCACCGTCACATTCATAAATTGTGTGAGGTACGTTGTCTTCTGAAATATATGCTTCATATGCAGCATCGTAAATAATAACTGCACCAACTTTGTTAGCATAATCAACCCATTCCTGTAACTGATCCTTAGTAATTGTTGAACCTGTTGGGTTGTTAGGGAAACATAAATAGATAATGTCAGGTGTTTCCTTTGGAATCTCCGGTGCAAAATTAGTAGCCTTTGTACATGGCATATAGATTACATTGCTCCAGCTTTCAGTTTTCTTAATAAATTCTCCTGTTCTTCCTGCCATAACGTTTGTGTCAACGTATACAGGGTATACAGGATCACATACAGCGATTCTGTTATTTTCTGCAAAAATATCACCAATATTACCTGAATCTGATTTTGCTCCGTCACTAATAAAGATTTCATCTAAAGCAATATCAACGCCTCTTGCTTTGTAATCATTCTCTCTGATGGCACTTCTCAAAAATTCATAGCCCAAATCAGGTGCATATCCGTGAAATGTTTCTGCTACTGCCATTTCATCAACTGCCTTATGTAAAGCTTCAATAACTGCAGGTGCCAATGGCTGTGTAACGTCCCCAATACCTAAACTGATTACATCTCTGTCAGGATTAGCTTCTTTGTAAGCTGCAACTTTTTTTCCAATAGTTGAAAACAAATAACTACCCTGTAACTTTAAATAATTCTCATTAATCTTATACATCTTTTTCTGTCCTTCTTTCTTTTTATTCTTTATACATAATTGCCAGAATCATTTCGGCTGTTTCAACCATAGTTCTTCCACTGTCCATGGCTGATTTTTGTATGTACCTGTGTGCCTCATTTTCCGACATATTATTTTTGTCCATTAGAACTTCTTTGGCCTGATTAATCACTGCCTGTTCTTCTTTTGTACGCTGTCCCGGCTTTCTCTTTTTCTTTCGGGTTCTCTCAAATAAGTTATTCTCCATCATTTCGATGGAATTAAGGAAATCCCTGACCTTGATTGGCATCTCCAGCATTGCAATGCCGGTTTCGTCTTCAAGCAATCTCTGTTTTGATGCTACAAGAAGCATCTCGAATCTGCCTTCAACATTCTCCAATATTCCGGTATACAACATATCCGGGAGTCTGTACCCGCTTATTATAATTCCTTCACCTAAATTATCCGCCAGGTTTATGGCCTGCGCCCCGGTTGTGCAACTTGATACAACATCGTATCCGTTTCTAACCAAAAGGTTCTTTATGGCCGTTCCATCTTGGGCTTTAGGAAATGCTACTATTATTCCTGACAATGTTTTTCCTCCGAATTTTATTCAATCTTAATGATTCTTAGATTCGTCCTAAATACCTGTCAATTTCCCAATCAGTAACCTGTGATGTGTATTCCATCCATTCTTCTTCCTTAGCCTTAATGTATTTCTTGAATACTTCCTTGCCAAGAACTCCCTTAACAAAATCTGATTTTCTCATTTCCTGAATTGCTTCGTAAAGATTCTTTGGAAGATTTTCAATTCCTGCTTCATCTCTTTCCTCATCAGTCATTGAGTAAATATCTCTCTGAATGCTGTCAACAGGCTGAAGGTTATTCTTAATTCCGTCAAGTCCTGCTGCTAAACATACTGCAATTGCAAGATATGGGTTAGTAGCACAGTCAGGGCTTCTAAGTTCAACTCTTGTACCAAGTCCTCTTGCTGCCGGCACTCTAATAAGGGGGCTTCTGTTTGTTGCTGACCATGCAATGTATGTTGGAGCTTCGTATCCCGGAACTAATCTCTTATATGAATTTACAATAGGATTAATAATAGCTGTCATTGAACGCATATGCTTCATTAATCCTGCTATAAAGTTGTAAGCTTCTTTGCTAAGTCCGTTTTTGTCATTTTCATCAACGAAAATATTCTGTCCTTCTTTGTTAAATAAAGACATATTAATATGCATTCCTGAACCGCACATTCCGTATTTTGGCTTTGGCATAAATGATGCATATAATCCATGACGTTTTGCAATAGTCTTTACTGTAAGTTTGTATGTCATAATCTTATCAGCAGTTTCTAATGCTTCACCGTATTTAAAATCAATCTCATGCTGTGCAGGTGCAACTTCATGATGTGATGCTTCCACTTCAAATCCCATTTCTTCAAGGTTAAGAACCATATCTCTACGGGCATTTTCGCCTAAGTCTGTTGGTCCCAAATCGAAATAGCTGCCTTTCTCATGGCTGATTGTTGTTGGGTTTCCGTAATCGTCAGTATGGAAAAGGAAGAATTCACATTCCGGTCCTACGTTAAATTCGTATCCCATATCTTCTGCCTCTTTCAGAACCTTCTTTAATATGTATCTTGGATCATTTTCAAGTTGTGTGCCGTCAGGTTTGTAAACATCACAAATCATTCTGGCAACTTTACCCTGATGTGGTCTAAAAGGTAAAATTTCAAAAGTGTCATAATCAGGATATAAATACATATCTGATTCTTCAATTCTGGCAAAACCTTCAATAGAAGATCCGTCGAACATAATCTTGTTGTCTAATGCCTTAGCCAGCTGGCTCTTTGTAATTGCAACATTCTTTAATGTTCCGAAAAGGTCAGTAAACTGCAGACGGATAAATTCTACATCCTCTGTCTCTGCCATATTTAATATTTTCTGTTTTGTGTATCCCATTTTGTTCTCCTTCCAAAAATGAAATTTTCTGTGGAATCTATATTTTTTCCTACTAATAACAAATTTTATCAAATCCCACAATTCACGTCAACAAAATAGGACTTTCATTAATAATGTTTTTTTATCAATATTCCTATTTTTTCTATTGCAATTAGTTTATTAAAAATATAGAATATGCGTAGACTATTTTTTTAGTCGCACTAATTGATAAAAATATATGAAGTATGGAGACACTAAATGATAAAAAATAAGATTCACAAATGCTGGCGTCTTGGTGCCGGCATTTTATTACTAAATATTGCTATTTTTACCGTAGGCTGTTCAAGCAAGAGCGTTGATTCTAAAGAAACAACAACTAATTCCAAAACGACTGTGGCACAGACTACCGTTCCGGAAACTACAACTGTTAATTATAAGAAGCTTATTAATTTTAAGGCTGAGCATCCTTTCTATATAAAAGTTAACAAGAAAGAGAACTTTGCCATTGTTTACGGTATTGACAAGAAAGGTAAATATTCAGTTCCTTACAAGGCTTTCGTTTGTTCAACAGGTCGTGAGAACGATTTTACACCTAATGGTACTTTTACCGTTTCAGAAAAATATCGTTGGCGATTAATGGTTGATAACACATATGCTCAGTACGCCGTAAGAATTCAGGGACAGATTATGTTACATTCAGTGCCTTACACATCACCTGAAAGTGATGCCCTTGAATACTGGGAATACAACAAACTTGGCAATGTTGCCTCTTTAGGCTGCGTAAGATTTCAGGTTGCTGACATAAAATGGATTTACGACAACTGCCCTGAAGGCACAAAGGTCAAAATCTACTCAAAGACTAACGAAGAACCTGTGCTTCCTTTACCTGAAATGCAGAAGCTAAACGAATCCGATCCACGTTCCTCATGGGACCCGTCAGATCCTGACGAAAATAACCCATGGAACACCGATTCAAAAACTTCTAAGAAGAAACGTAAAAAGAAGAAAAAAGAAACAGAAACAACAACTTCTTACAGCAACACAGACAGCGAAGAAGAAACAATTGGCAGAGAAACAATCGGTCGTGAAACAACAGCAAAATCAAGCTATACAAACAACAAAACAACAACAAAGAAAAACTCAAAGCCAAAGACAACTAAAAAAACTACGAAAAAAGAAAATACTACAAAGAAAAGAAATACAAAAGAAACAACCAAGAAAAATACTACAGAAAAGAAGACTGAAAAACAAACTCAGAAGAAAACAGAAAAAATAACAAAGGCTCCAACAAAGCCAACAGCCAAAGCAACCGAAAAAGTTACGGAGGCTGTTAAAGAAACAAATTCTCAGGAATAAATTTAATCAAATAATTACGAAACACTACTTAATCTCCTAGCAGTCAAAATTTGTACGCAAACACGTTGATTTTATCATTTTGCTCCGCCGTCTATTGTAAGGCGAAAACCTAAACTCGCTACGCTCAAACAGTAGGTTTTACGCGTAACTACAAGCGGTGCATAAATTAGTTAAACTGCTTTTGTGAGCTTGCTCAATAAAAACTTGTTTAACTAATTTATATATCGCGCCAGCGCGATATGAGTATGAAGCGTAGCGCGAAATACGAATGCCCGCTTGTATGCTCGCAAAATTTCAAAAAACTGCCTATTGTTTGCTCATACAAATTTTGACTGCTAGGAGTATAAACAAAATAATTTTGCAATTATTTAATTTATGTACAGGAGGTTCTTTATGGTAAAAAAATTTTATGCTGTAAAAAATGGTAAGACTCCCGGAATTTTTGAAACGTGGGACGAATGTAAGAAAAGCGTTGACGGCTATTCCGGCGCAGTTTTCAAAAGCTTTAAAACTAAAGATGAAGCTCTTGCTTTTTTAGGCATTGAAAGTTCTTCCAATTCAGGAATCCCTATTGACGTTGATAGCAGCATTGCCTCTGATTCTTCCTGCGTGGATGGTTGCATTGCTTCTGATTCTTCCTGCGCCACTGCCTATGTTGACGGAAGCTACAATATTGCCACCAAGGAATTCGGCTACGGCGTCGTAATGTTTCACAATGGCGAAGAACTTCATATGTCAAAATCTTTCTCCGATGCGGAAATGGCTTCAATGCGTAATGTTGCAGGCGAGATTTTTGGTTCAATGGCAGCAATGGAATATGCCGTAAACCACGGCATCACCAATCTTTCAATTTATTATGATTATATGGGAATCTCAAAATGGTGTACCGGAGAATGGAAAGCCAACAAGAAAGGCACAATAGCCTACAGAGATTATTACAACAAAATCAAAGCCAAAGTAAACGTACAGTTTGAAAAAGTCAAAGGTCATTCCGGTGACAAATACAATGATATGGCTGATATGCTGGCAAAAAAAGCCTGCGGAGTGCTGTAGATTATAATTATTATATTTTTAAAATAAAAATCCTCCAAGTAGAATGTATTCTCATTCTTCCCGGAGGATTTTTTTATAAGGATCGTTCCATCCCTTGCACTTCCGCAATTAACATGAACACAAATGACATTATAAAGATATGAATAATTTGTTTTATAACCCATCTGCTCTTTCCTTCTCTTATTACACAGTACATTTCCGAATATTTTAAAAATGGAACTCCTGAAAAATAGTAAATAACCTATATTATATTGTCTACATATGACATATTTATCATTTGCGCTTTGATTTTTCCTTCTTTTAATGTTTTACATATTTTATGTATCATGTCTTTTTTATATGTAGAACATTCCTTTAACTTTAATATCCCTCATTGACAACTTTCCATTTACCATTTTGCAGTTTTAAATATATAAATCTTGTTGCCTCATTTGTCTCATCATATATTTGGAATATCACTTTTTTTCCTTTAATCTTCTTAAATTTTAGATTTTTTACTTTATGTGCAAAATTTTTATAATAATCACTTGCAACTTTTTCAGCCTCACTAATCTGCTCATCTGTATAAATTTGATTTTTTGTCTCTACATTTTTCTTAGCAACTGTAGTGTCAACTTCTTTTGTTTCAGTTATAGCAATCACCTTTGATTCAGTTGCTGAATCATTTACACCCTTCTCTTTTTTACACGAAAAAATAATGCAAGACATTGCCAAAAATGCTGTACATAATAAGATTCTCTTTTTCATCTTCAACCTCCGAGTCTTTTATAAATATGTTTTCTGTTTTTTATCTTCACATAACTTATCATTTTTATGTATCAAATTTGTATAATAAATTTGGCGAATTTTTGCTTAATAAAAACTCCAAAGGATTATCTTATTAAGTAAAAAAAGAAACCAACATAAAATTCTGCTGATTTCCTTTTTATTATTAGATTAAGGGCAAAACTCCAAAATCTTAATACACCTATTGTTATATTATTTGCACTGCAATAACTATTAAATGATATTGTACTTTTTCATTAATAATCCTTACTTATGTTGGAATGTTTTTACTTTTATAATCCTCTTATAATATTTATATAATCTTGTCTTTGATCAACAACAGCATAAATAATTATTTCTTTTCGTTCATCATTAATTTTATAAAATATTAGATTTTTCTCAACAATTAAAACTTTAAATCCTTGTCTTCTGAGCAAACGATAATATGGATCCATACCCATTCTTGGATTGTCTCTTAAATTGTCAATGCTCTTCTCTAATTGATACAATTTCTCCAATGCAACTTCATTTCCAATTTTTTCTGCAACATATAGAATGATTTTTCTAATATGTTCTTCCGCTTTTAACATCATCTTCTGCTTCCGCAAGAATTTCTAACAATTCAATTCTTGATTTCATTCTTTTGTTGTAGTGGGGGATTTCATAGAAATTCTGGATTGAGATTTCACCTGTTTTAAGAGATTTAATAACTGTTATATTTTGTTATTAAATTCTCCTCAAACCATTGAAAACACTGGATTTGTCGCAGATGAGCTTTCCCTTATTGTTTCCCTTGTGTTATATCTTCCCATATAAGTTTACGAACTCTGATAAGGGAAAATACAAGGGCAAGAAAATCTGATAACACATTATAACATGAAATGAAAGTGACATGGTGAACTGATTGAAATGCTTCTTAATTTTTACAACTAATGATTGATTGAATGATAGGGAGATTCGATACGATGAGAACAAGATTTGCAGAATACAATCCACAGCACAACAGCATTGATGTTTATACCAGTGCAGGCTATATGCTTCGCATTGACTGCTTGGAAGCTGAAAAGAATTTAAAGACTACACCTGGATCAGAATGTGCTTTGACATCTCTTGCGATTCATCAGCGATAGTTTCCATATAGAAAATGTTAGATAAAAAAATCATTAGAATTTAAAAATTAGCAAAAGGGCAGAGGCAAGGTCTAATCATAAATTTATTCTGTACCTTTTGCTTATTAGGGTATATAGGATATTTCAACAAACGCTTATAACAATCCACTGTATATTTTTAAATCTTCATCCTTAAACACATTAAAGATTACCTTTTTTATTCTGCTGTCTTTGTTAAGATACTGCTTTACAGTGTTCGTTGCAATCTCGGCAGCTCGTTGCTGTGGAAAACGGAATACACCTGTAGACAAACAACAGAATGCAATAGATTCCACACCAGTATCAGCTGCAAGCTTTAGGCATTCTGTGTAGCAGCTTGCCAACAGGTCTTCATCTTCTTTTGTGACTTTCCATTGTATAATAGGTCCTACCGTATGAAGAATATATTTTGCTGGAAGATTGTAGCCCGATGTTATCTTTGCTTTGCCGGTCTCTTCTTCATATCCCTGCTTTGTCATAATCTCATGCATTTTCAGACGCAGCTCAATTCCTGCATAAGTATGAATAAAGTTATCAATACAGGCATGCATCGGCGAAAAGCATCCAAGCATCTGTGAGTTGCAAGCATTTACGATTGCATCACATTTCAGTGTCGTAATATCACCCTGCCAGATATATAATCTCAAATCGGATCTGACAGGTGCAAGCGTGTCAACGTCTGTAATTCCACGCTCTATATTTCTTTCTGTAAGATACTCATCCTGTATTTTCAAAAAATCATTACTGATTGGTCTTGGCGGTCTGACATTCATAAGTGAGCGGAGCAGATTTTCCTGCCCCTGCTTATCCGTAGGAATGTTCTGTCTGCCAAACGGTATTTCTTCTTTTAAAAGATACTGAATCAGATATTCTCTTTGCTCATCCTGTGTCATAATACCAGCCCCCTTATATCAGTAATTGCCTTTGCCATATCACCGCCAATACCGATTGCACGTTCCCCGAAGCTTTCCGGAACTACCGCTTCATCCATATTCAGGCGTATCAAACTATAAGACGAGTTCTCCCTCACCATCTTTTCAAAAGGGAAACGTATAATAATCGGCGTATTAAATCCAACTCCAAGTTCCAAAAGAACAACCTTTTTATCTTTATTCTGTTCCAGAAAACCCGCATATCTGTCGGTTGCCTCATGCCACGCTTCATCTTCCACAAAATAATTATCACAACGGAGATTCATAGCCATATTGCCGCCACACACCGGACATTTTGGTACAAGTTCTGATGGAATCAGGCAGTCTCTTCTTGCTTTATCCATTTTACGAAACAGGTCTTTTGCATCGTAAGTCTTTGGATGACAGGCTTTCTGGCACTGGATTTTTCCATAGTCTCCCTGTGTTGCAAATATTCTTTTTTCATCGAATCCCGCTTTATAAAACTGATGATCCACATTGGTTGTAAGTACAAAATATTCTTTATTCTTTACAATATCATAAAGCTCTGTATAAAGCGGCAATGCCGGAGGATCAAAGCGGTTCATCAATGCATGTTTTGACCAGTATCCCCACTTTGCCTCCTCAGACGGATATGGATAAAATCCGGCTGCATACATATCTGTCATGTAGTACTCACCGTATTTTTTTATAAATTCTGCAAAATTGTCTGTAAACCTTTTACCACCATATTGGATTCCTGCCGCTGTCGATGCCCCGGCTCCTGCCCCGATTATAACACAGTCTGCATTTCTTATATTCTCTGCTGCCCTGTCAATCTGGTCTTCATATGCATCCTTTTGGAATACATAATCCCTTGCCGGAATACTACATAAAAAGTTTCTCCAGTCAACATGTCCTTTTCTGCTTTTCTTAAAGATCATAATTAACCTCTTTTCTCAATACACTGCTTCGGACAAATTTCTGCACATCTTCCGCAATGCAGACAATGATTCTGGTTGATAGTAACCGGAACTGAAGATATATCAATGCATTTTTGCGGACATACAGAGTAACACAGTTTGCATCCAATACATTCTTTTCCAACAAAATACCCTGTCTGAACTGCCTCGGTTTTTCCAATTGTTATAGTATCCCTCACAATATTTGATGGATTGCTGATATCAAAATACTCTCCCTGTGCCTCATACAGCCGAAACACTTCGATTGCGTCTTTCGTATCTCCCGGATAGATTTTCTTCATATATGGATTTTTTTCAAACATAATATCAAGATTCTTTTTTCCGATGTTCTTTATTTTTCCACGCAGAGACACCGCAGTTTTGTCTTTTGTTGCGGATATTGCCACATACTGCTGCTCCATTAACTGGTCATAAAATGTTTTTCCCGTTGCTGTAAGGAAATACACACCTTCTTCATCATAGTACATCATATCTATGATTCTTGTCTGAGGATGTCCATCTGAACCTATCGTTGCAACTGTTGTTGAATGAATTTCATCCACCAGAAGTTCAAGATAATCCATTTTTGTCATTTCCAAGTCTCTCCTTTCAGTATCGGTGTAAGTTTTTTATATATCATCATGGTAATTGCTCCAATTACCAAGCCTTTTAAGATATTAAACGGCAATGCATTGAATAGCACAACGTCCAGCTTAGTCTTAATAAATGGCAGAAATTCGCCAAATGATGGACTCAAAGGAACCGGAAACTCTAAAAATGCCAACACATATGATATAGCTGCCAGTAGAGCTGTCATTGTTATCGTCCTTGTAGAAACTAAATTTTTTCTGTTAATTATCTTTAAAATTCATAAGGTGGATTTCCAGAGAAATCTGCGATTAAACCATGCGGATTTTCAAGATAGAATACCTCAAAAATAGGATTATCTGCTGTCTGGTACTGTCCCTTAACGATAGGATTGTTCATGCATCCTTCCTTTACACTCTTGTTGTCCTCAAATACTGCTTTGCCATGAAGGCGAATCCATGCGTATTCAGGGGAAGATACTGATACTTCTACTTCAGGATTTGCTAACATATCCTTGTAAACATCCTTTGTGTTGTTAGTACAGAACCAAAGCTTTCCGTCCTGCTCAAAACAGAACATGAATGGACGGCATTTTGCCTTTCCATCTCTTCCGACGGTTGCTAAATACTGAACCGGGTTTTTCTGTAAAAATTCTACTACTTTCTGCATTTTAAATTACCTCCTTGATATGTTGTAACAATGATTATTACATCTCGTGGTTATACAATACCATCAGTTTAATGTAATGTCAATAGTTACATCAAACCTTTTGTATTTTTTTTGTTACAACTCCTTTTGGAGATTTTACATTGATTATGAAAAACGAAAAGGCTCCGGAAATTGTGATGATATAATCACTCATCCGAAGCCTTCTGTAGGCTACTCTTCCTCTGTATACACTGCAATATCTTTTTTCACATCAGCAAGTGTCATTTCTGAAAGTTTTTCCTCCATTGCCTTCTGTACTTCTAACAGTCTCTTATCAAGAACATGGTGAATATTCTTTCCTACCGGACATTTCTGATTGGGATTCTCATGAAAATGAAACAGTTCTTCATCTGGTGCACATTCCACTGCTTTATACACATCAAGGAATGTAATCTGCTCCAATGGTCTGGTAATTGTCACACCGCCTGTCCCTCTTGCAACTTCAATAAGACCAGCAGCCTTTAATTGTTGCAATATTTTACGAACAATCACTGGATTAGTTCCAATGCTTGCTGCCATAAAATCACTAGTCATCTTCTGATCCGAAAATGTATCTATACAGGCAAACATATGGATTGCCATTGTAAATCTGCTTGAAATCTGCATTATAAACACCTCTCTTTGACAGTAATCATATCAAAAAACAGATGTAATTTCAATGGTTACATTGTTGTTGAAAACTTAATATAAATACAATCAATAGTCTGCTTTAGAAAAAACAGGAAGATACTTTACAAAATCTTCCTGTTTTCTTTTTGTTTTAGTAATATCCTCGTTCCTCCCGCCAGTCTTTCACATAACATCGGATTCCAATATAGACCACATGCACCAGCAGTAACAATACAATGAGGTTTATCGACATGACAGATTTTATCCGTTCACCAAAGTAGATTGCGATAGCTGTACTCATTATTGCCACCATAATGCTGAGTATATCCCAACAATATTTCCGGTAGATTTTTCCAACCTGATATCCAATCCAAACTATAATCAATCCTGTTATTATGAATAAAATTCCTATAACAATAGTTGCAATCAGCCAGTACACAATCCCGGAAATGATGCTGTTTGAAATTACATTACTTAACTGTCCGAAAGAATCTGCACCTATGACAAACTCCCGAAACAAGCTTCCTATTCCTTTTCCTAACGCACCGAAAAAGGTGCTACAGTCGTTAAGGAAAACTGGCGAAAGAATAGCGGTAAACAGCGTTGTCGTTATGCTGTACCATGCCAGCAGAAACAAGATACTTTCATAACCAATCGTCATATTTTTATATTTCTTTTCTAACT
>OLSP01000629.1_pt1 | contig 35417 bp, 26 predicted proteins | sample 1672941 | NCBI WGS metagenome assembly OLSP01 (sample SAMEA3136739, study PRJEB25190) | human gut metagenome | reverse complement strand
GCTTCTTTTCTCAACTTTGTTCATTTTGCCTATTGATTTTTCTTAGCAGGTTTCTGCTTTTCTGTTATTTAGTTGCACAAAGTTTCTTTTGGTTACTATTTTAATGATTACTTTTTTATCTTTTTCTCCCCACTGAGATAATATTTTTCTTAGTAAGCACAAGTAGCACAATGCCAAGCAAAAGTATCAGCGGCCAAGTAAGATACGGTCTTTTATCATTATCAATATCGGTCACGACCTTATCAGGCTCACCGTTTTTATCAGTGTTGTAATACACGTTCACTTTTTCGTTCTGACTCACATAATATGTGCCTGTGAAGATCTCTCTTGTGTACTCCTTGCCGCCAACATCAAAAGCGACAGTTATGTAATATGTTTCAGCTTTGTTGCTTGCCTTTTTGTTATGTCCCCAAGTTTTCAACTCATGGTCTATCCACTTCACATAGCCTGTGGTTTTCTCAGCACTTGACATGAAAACCCTGTTTGAAACATACTTGCTGAGATTATAGATAGTAGAGAAACCACCCATAAGAATAAAAACGATACTCAGAGCGATAAGCCCTGCATTTTGCTTTTTCATTTGATATACCCCCTGAACAGAAATGTTGTGTTAATATGAATTTATTATATCATATGAGAACATGGAAAGTCAATAAGCCTATCCCATCTTTCCATAAGTCTTATGAACATATTTATTAGTACGGTTTTGATCGTTGAGGTAAGCCGCTATTTTCTTTCTGCTGTAAGGACTTTTTTATAAGATCACGTTGAAACTTTATTTTCTTCATTTTTTGAACAATTCTTGACTTTGTTACAAATCTGTGTTATACTAATCATAAACGAACGGTCGGTACGCATAAAAGGAGCGAAGCAACATGAAAACAACTGAGCAACAGCACAATGAGCGGAAACGTGAACTAATGGAAAAGTGCTTCGAGTGCTATGCGGAAAACGGGCTCACAGGCACAGGAATTAAAGCACTGGCCGATGCGTGCGGATGCACGAAAGCAAATTTGTATTCGTATTTTAAAAACCTTGATGAACTGATCATTGAGTCAACGGCATACTGTATGGAAAAGGTTGAGGACGACTTTATGGAGATGGCACCCACCGACCCCGAGGATGTTGTCCGTTTTGTGAAGGAGGTCCCGTATTGGACAGCAAAAAAGCACGGAAAAAAATATCGCCTGATGTATCAGATATATACACACCCGAAGTATATCGAGCACGGCAAGAAATTCTTTGAGGGCGTGAACGAACGCTATACCGAGTATGCCAAGCGTCTGGAGCCGAAGATAGGCATTCCATATACGGTCATCACGCCGCTGATCTTTATATTCGTCCGCGCCTGCGTTCATTATGCGATGTTTGAGGATGAATATTATCTGAAAACCCAGATGGAGGTCTTAAAACAGGGGGTCGCCCTGTTTGTGGATAAGTACAAAGCAAACCAAGCATAAGCCAATCGACCGCCGCTCATTTACGGCGTGGGCAGCGGTGCAAAACTCCGCCGTGATAAACAATTCCGAACGGAGGAAAAAAGATGAAAACAGGAAAAAAACTACTCACAGGTACACTTTTGACGCTTTGCACCGCTCTATTGGTGCTTTGCAGCGTGCTTGCCATAGGATGGAGCAAGGCGGCAAAAACAGGCGACGCACTGCCGGAGGTGCGAAACAACGGCACGGCGATTCAGTGGAAATACAGCGACGAAGCCGACTGGCACGACCTTGTGGCGCTTACCGAGCTGCGGGGCGCTGCCGGAGAAAACGGAAAGAACGGCACAGACGGTAAAGACGGCTCTAATGGTGCCGACGGTAAGAACGGAATAAACGGTACAAACGGAAAAGACGGCATTAACGGCTCCGACGGCAAGGACGGCATTAACGGAGTTGACGGTAAAGACGGCATTAACGGCGTTGACGGTAAAGACGGAGCCAATGGAAAAAACGGCAAGGATGGAATTGACGGTGCCAACGGTAAAGACGGAGCCAACGGCAAAGACGGCATTAACGCCAAAAGCATAGAGGTGCAGCGAGCTGAAACCCACATACAGTGGCGTTACGAAGGCGATGAGTGGCAGAACCTTGTGGCGATAGCCGACATCACAGGCCCCACCGGGCAGAAAGGCGCAGACGGAGCAAACGGAAAGACACCGGAGTTTCGTGTAAGCGAAAACACCCTGCAGTGGCGCTATGTCGGCGATAAAATATGGCTGAACCTGTATGATCTTTCGGTTTTGAAAGGTCTTGACGGCAAGGACGGAGCCGACGGCAAGGATGGAACAAACGGACAAAACGGCTCCGATGGTGCGGACGGCAACACCCCCTTCATTGGTGAAAACGGCAACTGGTGGATCGGAGAAACCGATACGGGCGTAAAGGCTGCCGGAACAGACGGTACTGACGGCATCGACGGCGAAAAAGGTGACAAAGGCGAAAAGGGTGACAAGGGCGATAAGGGAGATAAAGGCGACAAGGGCGATGCCGGTCAGAACGGCAGCTGTTCGGGGTATTTTCACGCCTCAAACGGCGGCACCGGCGCTTCATTCAATCAGCCGCTTCAGTTGTTTGAAGATTGCAATTCCGGAGGACTTTTTGTATGGGATCGAGCCAATAGAACCGTAACGCTGAAAGCCGGACATACATACAGTATTTCATTCAGCGGTTCGGTCTGCATTTCTCACGACATGGGTGGATGGTACTCGGTAGTATTGAAAGGCAGACAAGGCATTCTTAATGATACATTGATCGAAAGGTATATGAACGATGCAGATAATTCACGAGTGTGGATGCCGTTTGCATTCAACCGCATCTACAATGCCGGCAGTGATATTGTGCTGCAATATGAATTTATCCAGTTGACCCCCGGCACACAGCTGAACGGTGCTGTCTATAATATTACAATCATTGCTCTTGACTGAGCCGATATACACGAAAACAGAGGTAACGGAAAATAAAAAAACGAATACTCAGTATCATGCTCACCCTTTGTATGGTTCTTTGCCTTGTGTCGACAAGTGTATTTGCCGAGGATAATATGGCAGCGAGTGGGATGGCGGAAGTTTCCACAGCGGCGGAACTGGTTTCAGCAATCAGAGAAGCTTCATACGGAACAGTCAAACTGACGTCTGACATTACCATTTACACCACATTAGTGGTCAACCGCACCGTCACCCTTGATCTCAACGGTTATGTGCTGAAATACGGCAGCAGCAGTGCAGGGCATGTAATCACTGTGTCCAGTGGTATTTTGACAATTGAAAACAGTGACTATACAAAATCACACAATTTCCAAAAGAAGTATAATTTATATGTAAATGATTTTTTTTGAATTTTGCTCCGTTTAAAATCATACTAATTTTAGCTTTTAATTTTTTTCATTCCAAAAACCGCCCCATTTCGTTCTATAAATTACCTCTTATAATCAAATCATGCAGACATATAATATTATTGCAAACCCGAAAAACAAATGAAAAGGAGATACGAAAATGAAAGGTATCACAACTCAGGAAGGCAGAGAAACACTCAACAAGTTCAAGATGGAAGCAGCTAACGAAGTTGGCGTAAACCTCAAGCAGGGCTACAACGGCGATCTTACAGCTCGTGAGGTCGGCTCTGTAGGCGGTCAGATGGTCAAGAAGATGATCGACGCTTACAAGACAGCAGGCAACAAGTAATCTATCCCCAAAGTTTTAAAAAGCTCCGCCGTAGCATTTCGCTGCGGCGGAGTTTTTTATGCCAAACCTTATTTTAAATTTTCAAAAAAAACAATGCCTTGAAATGATAATTTACAAATTGTTTACATTTCGAAAACGTTATACTAAGCAGCCAGCTTAACAAAACGTAGGAATAATGTGATATAATTGCAGTATAAACTAATGCATAACAGCATCAAATTTAAAAATTGGAGTGATTATTTATGAAGAAGTTATTCACAACAATTCTCGCTTTGTTACTAGCATTCGGAACTTTTACTTTGCCAAGTATTGAAACCGACCTCACTCTAAGCGATTTCACTATTACAGCAAGTGCCGAAGCCTACGAAGGTTTTAAGTATTCAATACTTGATGACGGAACGGTTGAGATAACTGGCTATACCGGCAGCGACAGCAAGCTTGTTATTCCCGGTACTATCGACGGCAAAAAGGTTACAAGCATTGGATATTGGGCGTTTTCTTACTGCACAAGCCTTACGAGCATAACGATTCCAAACAGCGTTACAAGCATTGGAGATTGGGCGTTTTCTTACTGCACAAGCCTTACAAGCATAACGATTCCAAACAGCGTTACAAGCATTGGATGGTCTGTGTTTGGAAACTGCACAAGCCTTACGAGCATAACGATTCCAAACAGCGTTACAAGCATTGGAAGTGATGCGTTTAATTACTGCACAAGCCTTACGAGCATAACGATTCCAAACAGCGTTACAAGCATTGGAGATTGGGCGTTTTCTTACTGCACAAGCCTTACAAGCATAACGATTCCAAACAGCGTTACAAGCATTGGATATGATGCGTTTTATGACACACCATGGCTTAAAGCACAGCAGGAGAAAAATCCTCTTGTTATAGTTAACGGTATTCTTATTGACGGTACTGCCGCTTCGGGAAATGTTGTTATTCCGAATAGTGTTACAAGCATTGGCGATTATGCGTTTTCTGACTGCACAAGCCTTACAAGCATAACCATTCCAAACAGCGTTACTTACATTGGTAAATGGGCGTTTGAGGACTGCACAAGCCTTACAAGCATAACGATTCCAAACAGCGTCACAAGCATTGGAGATTGGGCGTTTGAGGACTGCACAAGCCTTACAAGCATAACGATTCCAAACAGCGTTACTAGTATTGGATATGAGGCGTTTTATGACACACCATGGCTTACCGACGTATACTACACCGGCTCAGAAACAGAGTGGAACAACATTGATATTGGAGAAAATAATACATATCTGACCAATGCCACAATTCATTACAACTACGGCTCAATTCACACCCACAGCTACACAAGCAAAATAACCAAAGCAGCCACCTGCACCACCGCAGGTACAGTAAAATACACCTGCTCATGCGGTGACTTCTACACAGAAACTATTCCAGCCACAGGTCACAAGTCAAGCGGTTGGATAGTCGACAAGGCGGCTTCTATCGGAGTTAAAGGCTCAAAGCACAAGGAATGTACAATCTGCAAGAAAATTCTTGAAACGGCTGAGATCCCTGCACTTTCAAGAATTAGCATTTCCAAAGCAAGCGTGACACTTTCCACTTCGACCTACGCATATGACGGCAAGGCAAAGAAGCCTGGTGTAACGGTCAAGCTAAACGGCAAAACTTTGAAGAATGGTACAGATTACACAGTTTCCTATTCAAACAACACCAAGGTAGGCACAGCAAAGGTCACTATCACAGGCAAGGGCAATTACACAGGCTCAGTTTCTAAGACCTACAGTATCAAAAATAACTTCAAGAAAGCCACAGTTTCGGGCATTTCCACAAAGGCTTTCACTGGCAAGAACATCACTCAGAGCATTACTGTTAAATACAATGGCAAAACGCTGAAAAATGGCACTGACTACACAGTTTCATACTCCAACAACAAAAAAGTTGGCAAGGCTACTGTAAAGATAACAGGCAAGGGCAAGTATGGCGGAGTTATCACAAAGGCGTTCAAGATAAATCCTGCAAAGCAGGAGATACAGAAACTCACGGCTAAGAGCAAGGCATTCTTTGTGGACTGGGCGCAGAAAGGCTCTGCTACCGGATATGAAATCCAGTATGCAACAAACTCAAAGTTCACAAGTGCAAAGAAAGTTACCATAACAAACAACAAGACCGACAAGACCACTGTTTCAAAGCTTTCAGGCAAAAAGAAATATTACGTTCGTGTTCGTTCGTATACAACTGTAAAGGGTACGAAATACTACGGCGCTTGGTCGGCTTCAAAGAGTGTGACTACTAAGAAGTAATTTTATATGAGAACAGCGTATCGCAGGGGACTGCGGTACGCTGTTTTATTTTTACTTTGATATTGCAGTTCGAGGCCTCAAAAATTATTCTTTTCCTAGTCTTTCAGAAACTTCAAGCACCAATCGTTGGTCTTTTTCCGAAAGTTTCGATACGCTCTCAACTATTTTCTGTGTCAGGGCAGGATTTTTGCTGCCATCGTCGAAAAACTGCTTCGGAGTGACTCCAAGATACTCGCAAATGGCAAGAAATTCACCAAGGGACGGCATCGTCCGTCCTGACGATATGCTTTGGATATACCCTTTACTGTGTCCGAGTGCAAGGCTCATCTTGTATTCGGACACATTTTTTTGCAATCTAAGCTGCGTAATTCTGTTGCTGATATCCTTTTCTGTCATTTTCTTACTCCCTTCGTCGATTTGTATCACTATACCTATTATAATATATATAATGTGACGATATTACCGCTTATATTAGTATTATTTCTTGACATATACCGCTATAAAGGGTTATAATGTAAAAGTAAACTAATTTTAAACGGACATACCTTTGTCTGGCAATTATGCTATACTGAAAGCAAGATAAAAACGACAAAATACGATGATTTGTCGCACCGATAATTTGACATTTTTGGTTAAAATAAAAAAATATTCTTCGAAAACGTTATACTAAGCAGCCAGCTTAACAAATTCAAAATCAAATGTGGTATAATTGTAAGAAAGAGGGGTAATAAAATGGAAAATGAGCGTTTAGACAGAGTACTTGAAATATTTTATCGGCTTTTGCACGGCGAGGTCGTGCCTAATCGGCTTATTGCGGAGGAATATAGGATATCATCAAAGAGCGTCAGTCGTGACGTTGCAAGGATAAACGATTTTCTTGCGGAACACAGGGAGCTTATGCAAAATGCCGAGGTCACATATTCGCACAAGGACAGGGCTTACATACTTAAAAGCGACGAGTTTCTGAAAAATCAGGAGCTTTTTGCCTTGGTAAAAGTGATACTCGGGGCACGTTGTTTCAGCAAAGAAGATATGCTATTCATTGTATCTAAGCTGAGAAAGTTTACCACTGCCAATGACCGAAAGCTTCTTGATGAGGTGATCCGCAGGGAGATATATCATTATCACGAGGTACGCTCTGACTGCGACAGCGTGATAAACAATCTTTGGCGTCTTGTGCAGTGCATTGATGGTAAGAAGGTCATTTCGGTGACATATCTGAAAATGGACAGGAGCGAAGTTGTTAGGAAGCTGAAGCCTGCGGCGATAATGTTCAGCGAATATTATTTTTATCTTATCGCATATGCGGCAGATGATGCCCAGTACAAGGCGAGGTATTTCCGCATTGATAGGATAAAAAATATTGTTGAGCACAGGGAGAATTTCCAGCTTGATCGTGAGCACAGCTTTGACGAGGGCGACCTGCGTGAGAAAAATCAGTTTATGTTTCCAGGGGACAACGTGCGGATAACCTTTGAGTTTTCGGGGTTGTCTTTGCAGGCAGTTCTTGACAGGTTGCCCACCGCAAAAGTCATTGAGCAGAACGGCACAAAGAGCGTTATCACTGCCGAGGTCAACTACGGCAGGGGGATAATAATGTACCTGCTCTCCCAAGGCTCGTGGGTAAGAGTCCTTGAGCCAAAACCGCTGGTGGAGGATATGCTGGCAGAGATCGGGGCGATGAAGATGAGGTATGAGGAGAAATGATTTTACGGCGGTAATAATTAACTATTAAATATAAAGATCAGGTTAGGATGTATAATATGAGTGAAATATTGAAATTAGAAAATGAGGGACTTGCCGTTGAATTTGAAGTCATACCGGCCGTAAGTGAAACTGACATTAAGCAGAGCGGCAATGACATCGACGCTGCGATAAAAGATATAGATAATTGTCTTAACATCACAAATAAAAAAATCGAAGCTCTTAATTCCGAAATAGATAGGCTTACTAATCACGCTGACGGAATGGATTATATTGTGGCAGTTGTAAGCGGAATATTAGCAGGAGCAATTGATTCTATATGGGTTGGAGATTTTTCATTAGATCGTGCAAATGAATATGGTGATAATAAAGTAAATAACTTTGTGATTAAAATTGCACAAAAAGCAGGTTATACAGGTGAAGATCTTAATGGTGCAGTAAAATATCTTGAAAAGAATTATGCCATCGTTGCCGATAAAGCTACAAATGATTTCGGCGGAGGTTTACAGCACCATTTGCGAGATTTCTCACATCACCCAACACTTATAGGTTTATTTTTCTCTATGCTTACTCAGTTTACACATGAAATATATGGCACAGACGTAGCCGGACACTTTAAAGTGGTTGAAGTGTCTCAAGCAGACCTGATCTTGATCGGTAAGAACCTGCCTGAGAAAATTACATTTGGATTGATCAACTGGTTTTTTCATATGATAAGCGATATGGCTGGCTCATCTTCTTCGATCAGCAAAGGCAATACCGGAACTGGTTTGCCCGGTCCTTTAGTTTCATTTTTAAAGGAAATATCGGCACTTCCAATATTCCGTAAACTTGATGATAATGGATATAAGAAGTTTTCTGTTTGGATATCTAAACTCTTTAACGGAACATTGCTTGCAAAAAAAGATGAAAACGGGAAAATAATAGAAGCTGTAAAATTTGATCTGAGGACTGAAATAGGCGTTGCCAATGAATTAAAAAGGCAAGCTGTTCCAGTGATTATAAACGAATGCATTGTTCGTGGTTTTTATTTTATAAGAAGATTATGCAATGAAATAAAATCAAAGGATATCAGGTCATTTGATGAAATGTCACGAGTTGATTGGAAAGCAACTTTACCATTCAAAAATCGCACTATAGTGCGTATGCTTACAATCTCAACTGGAACGTTTATGGCTTTTGATTTAATTGACGCTGCAATAAGATCAGCGGCAAAGTCAGGCGGTAATGCAGCAGTTTTTGCAAAAGAGTTCATTCTCAAAGTGAATTTTGTAGGTGTGGGCAGATTTGCTATTGCCGCTGGCACGGATATCGGTATGGGTATAAAACGAAATAAACTTAGGAATGAGCGTATGCAGCTCTATACAACAAGTATTAGATTACTAAATGCCAAGGTATATTATTGTGAAGCAAATATGTGGATAGCAGCCGAGGATGCAGGAAAGAGTATCGAAGAAGCATATCAGGTAATGATCGTGTCTGTAGAACGCTATCAAGAAAGTATACAACAAATTTCAAAAGATATGAAAAAATTAGATAAACTTATACCAGAAGCGGAAAAGAATAACCCAGGACTTACAGATGATATTTATGACATCTTGAAGTGGGGATAATAAAAAAGGAGTGTTACATATGAGTAATGAACTTGAAATTTTTAAGGTCAATCAATCTGAACTTCCAAACATCATTACAGATCAATGGCGTGATATACAAGGTTTGGAAGATAAGGTGAAGAAGTCTGTTAAAATGGCTCAGACTGCAAAAACTTCTGCTGACAGGGCTTATGGCAAATCAGCAGGTTTTGGACACAAAAAAGAAGCTATTGAATCTTTGCAGGAAGCTTCTGTTGATCTTGCAGAATCACAGGTACAGGTCGTTGAGGCGCAACAACTTTCTTTTGAATATCAGAAGAAGCTAAGCGAGATAACCAAGTATCTGTTTGCACTTGGCGTAAGTAATATAGCTGCCAACAGGACAGTTGTTCGTGAATTGGAGTTAAAGCTGAGAGGTGCTTCAGAGGGGGAGCTTTCCGACTTGGCAAGAAAAGAAGTTCTGAGCGTTATATCCCAGTTGAAAGCTCAGGAAGATATGATGAATAAGCAAAAGCAAATGTCTGAAACGTTAAAATCACAGGATAAAACGATATCAGAACATCAAAAGAAAGCGGAACATCACGATGAAGTCCTTGCAAAAATGGCGCAAAAAGACAAAGAACAAGACCTGACGCTATCTAAACACACTAAAAAAGATCTTGAACATGATCGTCTTTTAGCTGAAAGAAAACAGAAAGACGAGGAGCAGGACAAATGGCTTTCTGAGCAAGCTGAAAAGGACCTTGAACATGACAGACTCTTGGCGGAAAGAAAACAAAAAGACGAAGAACAGGACAAATGGCTTTTTGAGCAGGCTAAAAAAGATCGTGAACATGACAATCTCTTGGCGGAAAGAAAACAGAAAGACGAAGAACAGGACAAATGGCTATCCGAACAGGCAGAAAAGGATCGTGAACACGATAGACTCTTAGAGGAAAGAAAGCAGAAAGATGAAGAACAAGACAGCAAGCTTTTGGAACATCAGGAATCATTAGACGTAATTATGGAAAGAGATAAATCCCAGGATAAAGCCATAAATAAACTTACAGATGAAAACAAAAAGCTTATGAAACTAGTCGAAGACCTGACAGCAACCAAAAGTGATAAAAAAGCAACTATTATTTCATACATAGTTGCTGGAACATCATTGCTTTTGTCAATTGTTCATTTCTTTATTTGATCATAAACTATATTACTTACTTATTTTAAAAACTTTGTTTTCCATAACCACCCATCCTGTATAGTAACCGTTAAATCCTCCGCACCCTCCCCCAAAAAAATATGACCATGCAAGGAATCACCGTCCCTGCAGGGTCATATTCATTCATTGTCTTTGAATTTGAAATTTTTGTATACATACCTGATCATATTGTATTCGATCTCAGCTTTATTCATCCCAAGGCAATAATATTGTTCCCGCTGGCTTTGAAAACAGCTCCGTCAGATATTTCTCTGCGTCAAGTCCATTCGCCTGAGCCGTTGAAATAAGTGAATATAGTGCGGCACTTGCTTTGGCTCCGTTGGCTGTGTTGCTGAAAAGCCAGTTTTTCTGCCGATGGCAAACGGCCTTATTGCATTTTCTGCCCTGTCGTTGTCTATGGGAACATCTCCGTTTTCTAGAAATGTGTAAAGATATTTTCTCTCATTGACATTTCGCTGACTGGGCGGTATCCGCAAAGCCCTCTGCAAGCTCCGTCAATAAGGTGTTGACTTACACTGTGAAACGTGGTGATACGCTCTCAGGCATCGCTAAGCGGTACAAGACTACTGTTGCAAAGCTTGCTAAGGATAATGGTATCAAGAACTCTAATCTCATTTATGTGGGGCAGAAGATAAAAATCAAATAGGTAGAATTTCAGCCGTCTCGGAGTGATCTGAGGCGGCTGATTTTGGTGCTCAATCAAGGTGAAAACAAGGGCAAAAAAATGTACAATTATCCTCTTTGACCTACCCTTGAGGACAATTTTGACGTACAATTGACGTACAATGAGCCAATAAAAGTGCCTATTCAAGGGATTTCTTTATTCCTTGGTAAGGACGAGGTCACCGGTTCAAGCCCGGTTAGCAGCTCCAGCAGGTGCTTGCACCTGCACCCAGATCCGCTATCATTTATGGTAGCGGATTTTTTTGTCGCCGCCCATGGGTACGATACCCTGCACACAAAAAACACCGCCCGAACTCCTCGGACGGTGTTATATTTTTATCTCGTATTACAGATTTGTATACTCCATAAGGCTCTTATCCACCTCACGGGCAACATCTCTGCCCTCTCTGATAGCCCATACTACAAGTGACTGTCCTCTGCGCACGTCGCCTGCGGCAAAGACGTTCTTCACGTTGGTCTGATGTGTGCCGTCGGCTGTTGCGATATTCGTTCTGCCGTCTACCTCAACGCCAAAAGCCTTTGTGAGATAGCTTTCAGATCCCAGAAAGCCTGCCGCAATAAGAACAAGCTCGGTTTCTACCTTGTATTCGCTGCCCTCAACAGGCTTCATTATCGTTCTGCCTGACTTAGGGTCTTTCTCCGGGGAGAGCTTTACAAGCACTGCGCCCTTGAGATTGCCCTTTTTGTCTTTGAGAAACTCCTTGACAGTTGTCTGATAAACTCTCGGGTCATGACCGAACACACCGATAGCTTCCTCCTGACCGTAATCTGTCTTGCAGACCATTGGCCACTGCGGCCATGGGTTGTTCTCGGCTCTCGTGTCAGGAAGCTTTGGCATCATTTCAAGCTGCAAAACGCTCTTTGCGCCATGTCTTACGCTTGTACCAACGCAGTCATTTCCTGTATCTCCGCCGCCTATTACCATGACGTTCTTGCCCTTTGCGGAAATGTGGTTTTTATCCGTCAGACCGCCATTCAGCAGCGCCTTAGTTGTGGATTTCAGAAAATCCACTGCAAAATAGATACCATTTGCATCTCTGCCCTCGGCTTTGATATCTCTAGGGTTTGAAGCACCACAACAAAGTATTACTCTGTCGAAGTCCTTGAGAAGCTCAGCCGCTGTGATATCCTTGCCAACATTAACGCCTGTGCGGAACTCGATGCCCTCTTCTTTCATTATGTTTATCTTGCGCTCGATTATCTGCTTTTCAAGCTTCATGTTCGGTATGCCGTACATAAGCAGACCGCCCACTCTGTCCTCACGCTCGAAAACTGTTACACTGTGACCTCTCTGATTGAGCTGATCAGCGGCAGCAAGACCTGACGGGCCTGAGCCTATAACAGCGATAGTCTTTCCTGTTCTTACCTTTGGCACTCTTGCGGAAGCATATCCGCAGGCATAGGCATTTTCAATAATGCCGTATTCGTTAGCCTTTGTGGTAACAGCGTCGCCATTAGCTCCGCAGGTGCAGGCTTTTTCGCAAAGTGCAGGACAAACTCTTGATGTAAACTCAGGAAAATTGTTCGTCATATGAAGTCTGTAATATGCCTGCTCCCAGTTGCCCTTGTATATAAGGTCGTTCCATTCAGGGATAAGATTGTTAAGCGGACAGCCTGAAAATGCGTTGCCTATCTTCATTCCTGCCTGACAGAACGGCACACCGCAGTCCATACATCTTGCTCCCTGCTTCTGCTGCTCCTCCTTTGAAAGAGGAGTGTGAAATTCATTAAAATTCTTTATACGTTCCTCAACGGAGAACGCTGCTGCGTCCTCACGCTTATAGTCCATAAAACCAGTTGGCTTTCCCATATCTCAACTATACTTGCTTTCACGGCAAGTATATCCTCCTTTCGATTTTAAAAGTACAATATCTCATGTGCGCAGGCTTACTGCTTGCCGTTGATGATCTGATAGAATGCTTCTATCTGCGCCTGATCGCTGCTCATGCCCTTTTCTTCCATTGAAGCTATAGCAGACATCATCTTCTTGTAATCGTGAGGGATTATCTTCTTGAACTTAGGCAGATATTCCTCAAAGTTATCAAGAATACGCTTGCCCTTTTCAGAGCCTGTTGCGTCAACATGCTGCTGGATAAGGTCTTTGAGCTGAATTATATCGTACTTCTCCTTGACCTCAGAGAAAAGTACCATTTCCTTGTTGAGTCTTGTGTAAAGGTGTCTGTCCTCGTCAAGAACGTAAGCTACACCGCCCGACATACCTGCCGCAAAGTTTTTGCCCGTCTTGCCGATAACTACCACACAGCCGCCTGTCATATACTCACAGCCGTGGTCGCCAACGCCCTCGACAACTGCCACTGCGCCTGAGTTTCTTACGCAGAAACGCTCGCCTGCAACACCGTCGATGAATGCCTTACCGCTTGTTGCACCGTAAAGTGCAACGTTACCGATAATGATATTGTCCTCGGCTTTGAAAGTGGAATCTTTTGGAGGGTAAACAACAAGCTTACCGCCTGAAAGTCCCTTGCCGAAATAGTCGTTAGAGTCGCCCACAAGCTCGAGGGTCAAGCCGTTCGGGATAAATGCGCCGAAGCTCTGTCCGCCTGAGCCGTTGCAGACTATCTTGTATGTATCGTCAGCAAGTGTGTTATAATACTTTCTTGTTATCTCTGAGCCGAAGATAGTACCGAATGAACGGTCTGTGTTCTTGACATTTACTGTGATAGACTTCTTCTCACCACTACCCAGATTTTTCTCGAACTCCTTCATGAGTACCTTTTCATCAAGAGTGTTTTCAAGCTTGAAGTCATACTTGGATTTCTTGTTGTATTCTACCTTTTCTGAAACGTAATCAGAGTTGATGATATTAGAAAGGTCAACTTGTGCCGCAGTGCCTGTGATACCAGCCTTTGGCTTGATAAGGTCAATTCTTCCCACAAGCTCGTCAACTGTTCTTACGCCAAGCTTTGACATATATTCTCTAAGCTCGGAAGCCACGAATATCATAAAGTTCATTACATATTCAGGCTTGCCAGGGAACTTCTTTCTAAGCTCCGGGTTCTGTGTTGCAACACCAAATGGGCAAGTATCAAGATTACATACTCTCATCATTGCACAGCCGAGTGTTATCAGCGGAGCTGTTGCAAAGCCGAACTCCTCTGCGCCAAGGATCGCTGCGATAACAACATCACGGCCTGTCATGAGCTTGCCGTCTGTTTCGATAACGACCTTGTTTCTAAGACCGTTCTTGATAAGGGTCTGATGTGCTTCTGCAAGACCAAGCTCCCATGGAAGTCCTGCATTGTAGATAGAGTTTCTCGGAGCCGCACCTGTACCGCCGTCATAGCCTGAGATAAGGATAACACCTGCGCCCGCCTTTGCAACGCCTGCCGCAACTGTACCAACACCGCACTCGGAAACGAGCTTTACAGAAATTCTTGCGTTCTTGTTTGCGTTTTTCAGGTCATAGATAAGCTGAGCCAAGTCCTCGATAGAGTAGATATCGTGGTGTGGCGGAGGTGAGATAAGCGACACTCCAGGTGTTGAGTGTCTTGTTTTAGCTATCCATGGATAAACCTTTTTGCCAGGGAGATGACCGCCCTCGCCAGGCTTTGCGCCCTGTGCCATTTTTATCTGTATCTCATCAGCAGATGTGAGGTATCTTGAAGTTACACCGAAACGTCCTGAAGCCACCTGCTTGATAGCTGAACATCTGTCCTCAGAAGTACCCTTTGTGAGAAGTCTGTCAAGGCTCTCACCGCCCTCACCTGAGTTTGACTTGCCGTGAAGTCTGTTCATTGCGACAGCAAGTGCTTCATGAGCTTCCTGCGAGATAGAGCCGTATGACATAGCGCCCGTCTTAAATCTTCTTACGATAGAATCAACGCTCTCCACCTCTTCCAGCGGAACAGGATTTTCAGCAAAGTTGAAGTCCATAAGACCTCTGATGTTCACAGGGTCCATTTCCTCAGAGATAAGCTTTGAATACTTCTTGTATGTTTCATAGTCGCCAGTCCTTGCAGCCTGCTGGAGCAGATAGATAGACTGAGGATTGTAAAGATGCTCCTCCTTGCCGCTTCTGAACTTGTGGCTTCCTCTTGATTCAAGCTCTGTGTCTGTGCCAAGTCCAAGAGGGTCAAAGGCTGATGTATGAAGTCTGTCAACGTTCTTTTCGATATCAGAGATAGTGATACCGCCTATTCTGCTGACAGTGCCTGTGAAATACTTGTTTATAACGTCCTCGCCGATACCGATAGCCTCGAATATCTGTGAGCCTTGATATGACTGGATAGTAGAGATACCCATTTTGGAAGCTATCTTTACGATACCATGGAGAACAGCCGCATTATAATCGTCAACAGCGGCATAGTAGTCCTTATCGAGAAGGTCGTCAGCAATAAGCTCGTGGATAGTTTCCTGAGCAAGATAAGGGTTGATAGCGGAAGCGCCATAGCCAAGCAGTGTTGCAAAGTGATGAACTTCTCTAGGCTCGCCGCTTTCGAGGATAATAGCAAGAGATGTTCTCTTCTTTGTAACAACAAGGTGCTGATGAAGCGCTGATACTGCAAGCAGCGACGGGATAGCAAGGTGGTTCTCGTCAACTCCCCTGTCTGAAAGGATAAGGATATTTGCGCCCTCGCTGAACGCCTTGTCTGCTTCTATATAAAGTCTGTTTATAGCCTTTTCAAGTCTTGTGTTCTTATAATAAAGTATAGGGATAACAGCTACCTTAAAGCCAGGAATGTGCATATTCTTTATTTTAAGGATATCTGTTGAGGTAAGGATAGGGTCGTGTATCTTCATTACCTTGCAGTTTTCAGGCTTTTCTTCAAGAATATTGCCGTCCTCACCGATATAGACAGTTGTGGAGGTAACTATTTCCTCTCTGATAGCGTCTATAGGCGGATTTGTTACCTGTGCAAAGAGCTGTTTGAAATAGTTGAAAAGTGGCTGAGGCTCTTTTGAAAGCACCGCAAGCGGGCTGTCTGTACCCATAGCGGCAATAGACTCAGAGCCGTTCTTTGCCATTGGCAGGATAGATGTCATAACGTCCTCATAGGTATAGCCAAAGGCTTTCTGAAGTCTTTGTCTTTCCTCGTAGCCGTGTTCCTCTACCTTGATGTTTGGTATCTTGAGGTCTTTAAGTCTGACAAGGTTGCTGTCAAGCCACTCGCCGTAAGGCTGCTTTGAAGCATAGTATTCCTTAAGCTCGTCATCGTCGATAACTCTGCCCTGAACAGTATCAACAAGAAGCATTTTGCCTGGGCGAAGTCTTTCCTTTTCAACGATATTGTCTGACGGGATAGGAAGTGCGCCAACCTCAGATGAAAGGATAAGATTGCCGTCCTTTGTGATATAATATCTTGACGGACGCAGACCGTTTCTGTCAAGCACTGCACCCATGATATCTCCGTCAGAGAAAAGGATAGAAGCAGGTCCGTCCCATGGCTCCATCATAGTAGCGTAATACTGATAGAAGTCTTTCTTAGCCTGACTCATCGTGCCGTTGTTATCCCATGGCTCAGGGATCGTTATCATGACAGCCAGCGGCAGATCCATTCCACTCATGACCAAAAATTCAAGTGTGTTGTCGAGCATTGCAGAGTCAGAGCCTTCTGTGTTTACAACAGGTGTGACCTTATCAAGGTCGCCCTTCAAATGCTCAGACTTCATCGTTTCCTCACGAGCGAGCATTTTATCAGCATTGCCTCTGATAGTGTTTATCTCACCGTTGTGAACGATCATTCTGTTAGGATGCGCCCTCTGCCAGCTTGGATTTGTGTTGGTAGAAAATCTTGAATGTACCATAGCGATAGCAGACTCGTAGTCCTTATCCTGAAGGTCAGGGAAGAACTTTCTGAGATCCTGCACAAGGAACATTCCTTTATATACTATAGTTCTGCTTGAAAGTGATACAACATAGGTGTCCTCGTTTGACTGCTCGAACACACGTCTTGCAACATACAGCTTGCGGTCAAAATCAAGACCCTTTTTAACGCCCTTTGGACGCTTGATGAAGCACTGCATTATGGCAGGCATACACTGGGCAGCTCTCTTGCCAAGCACCTCAGGCTTTGCAGGAACGACTCTCCAGCCAAGGATCTCCAGACCCTCTTTTTCGGCGATTATCTCAAACATCTTCTTTGCCTGATTTCTCGCAAGCTCGTTCTGTGGGAAGAAGAACATACCAACGGCATAATCTCTCTCCTCGCCAAGCGTGATCCCAAGCTCAGCGGCGGCGATCTTCTTGAAGAATTTATGTGAGATCTGAAGCAGGATACCTACTCCGTCACCTGTTTTGCCCTCTGCGTCCTTACCAGCACGATGCTCAAGCGTTTCAACGATAGTCAGCGCATTTGCAACAGTATCGTGGCTCTTTTTGCCCTTAATGTTCACAACAGCACCTATTCCGCAGTTATCATGCTCGAATTTCGGTGAATACAGGCTTTTTACATTAGTCATATCCTCCATGCGTTCCATTTTTATCACCCTTTCCTGCCAAACTGTAAAAAAATTATAGCTTATCGTTCAGCAACGTATGTTATTTCACGGCTTATAGCCGATTTTTAGCTGTTTTTAACAAAAAACATGCAGGAAGAAATTAAAATCCTGCAATCCTGCATAAGTGCAAACAAACTCAAAGTGTGGTTTTTCGCACAAACGCAAGGAAATAGCCTTTTGCCGTCTTTTTTGACGGCTTAATCATTATAACACACATTGCGGCAAAATGCAAGAGCGAATGATAAAACTTGCATAAAATCATTATTAATTTTCAGTTAATCGGTATACATATATAACTTATGATTTCATATCGCTTTCCTAGGTAAACCTTGCAAACTAACGTAACAACGCTCTTTTCAGCTTATTTACAGCCATTTTCAGTGGAGAATCGTACTCTTTGTAAAAATGCTGATAATCCTTAGAATTGTTCCAGTCACCACCCCATTTCCAGCCGTGACGCTTAAAAATGCAATAGCAAAGGTCTGTTCTGTCAATCTTGTGATCAAAAGCCTTGTCACGGTCCGCATACTCTGCAGCATTGGCAGGCATGACCTTATTCCCCACTATATAAGGATTTATAAGAGGGTTTATGTCTATCGCCCTGCCGTAGCTGTGAGCCGAAATAGTGTTGGTACCAGCCACCACCCTATAGTTGAAGGCAGAGGAATTGTTATCCGCCATTGATCTTTCGTCATCAGCGTCATACTCGTCCACGAGCCTGATTTTTTCTATCTCATAACCGCCCTCGAAAAGCTCATAGAAGATATCCAGAACCTCCTGCGCAAGCTTTCTCGCCACGATAAGCTCCCCCGACTGCACCTTATGCTCAAAGTCATAATATCTCACACGCAGATAGGCAAGGTCGCCCAGCTTCACATAGGGATTTTCCTTATAGGAAACGCCTTTGATACGCTCTATCACCTCATTTGGAAGCTCCTCAGCCGTAAAGCCCTCTCTGTATAATATCTTTTCCATAAAAACACTCCTTACAAAAAGCGGTCAAGGCATGATACCTTGACCGTCCTTATTATTTATCCGCAGACTTGTAGTACATAACAACAGGCGTACCGTAAGGCACGTTGTCATAAACATATTTGGCGTCGTCATAGCTCATATTTATACAGCCGTGAGAGCCGTTGTATTTGTATATCTCACCGCCGAAATATCCGCCTCGCCACGTTGAATCGTGAAGACCTATTCCGCAGAGAGAAACGTTGTTCCAGAAGTTGCACTTTGTATCCCACTCGTCACCGTCGGCATTTGTGTCTTTCATACGCTTGTTGGTCTCCTTTGACCACAGCTTATAAACACCAGGGAGAGTTGTTCTCGCCTTAGATGTGGTCTGACCTGAAACAATATAGGTATCGAGCTTTTTCTTACCCTTTTCATAATACCACAGGTGCTGGTCGGTAAGGTCTATCTCGATATAAGTGTCGCCTATATCATCGTCTTTGCTTCTCGCAGACTCAACGCCTGTAAAGTCATAATAACCGGTACTGTAATAGATAGGGTCTACCTTGTCAACGCTCTCGCCCTTTTCAAGCATATCCACAAGATCGTCACAAGTCTTTTCCTGATCTATCCACCAGCCGTATTTAGCATCAGAGCTTGTCGGCACGATTATGTCGCCCTGCAAAGTGGCGTGGAATTTTCTCTTAGTATTATATGTATCATACTTCTTTGCGAGCTTTTCCACATACTCCATGGCTTTCTTTCTGTCCACAGTGTAGCTTCCGTCATCTTTGAGCTTTATAATCTTCATAAGCTCCTCGCCCGTGAGAGTTTCTGTGGTGTAGTCAAAATCGTATGTGACAGAAAGCTGGAAAACATCATTTCGTTTTTTGCAATCGTCCTCAAGGTCTGCGCTCTTCACCTTTGGAAGAGAATAACAACCTGTGTCCTTGTCAAGCTCAACGCTAAGCTCACCTGCCGCCACGCTTTGCGTAACATAAGCTTCAAGCTTTTTCATATCGGTTATCTTGTTTCCCTGCACCTCAGGGGTGATAACATAAGCCGTCTTATCCTCGTTAAGGCCAAGCTTTGCATCGGCAGTTTCAACATCGCCCCATTTTGCTTTCTCCACAAGCTTCTGAAGCTTCTCAACATCAAATGTGATGTCCTCATTAAAGCTATAGGTGGAGTTCTGTATAAATCCAGAGAACCAAGTTTTTCTGTTCACGCTGTCATAGATCTTCTGAAGCTCGTCCTTGCCGCTTAGTCTGTAATCAAAATCAGCCGTCTTGAAAACAACAGGCGTGCCGTCGATAGTTTTGACCGTAAGCTCATAAGGCATATCGTTCACCCCGAGCAGGTCGCAAGCCTGTTCAAATGTCCTTCCGCCCACGTCAACGCCATTCACTGTTGTGCCGCTCAGAAATCTGTTGCTATAGTAAGCTCTTCCAATGAAATATCCTCCGCCCACAACTATCACGATAGCCGCTGCCGCAGTGCCGCAGATAATGCCGATATTGTTGCGTTTTTTCTTTCTTTTCTTGTTCTTTGACGAACCTTTGACAGAGCTGTTTTTCTTCACAGATGCCGCAGTCTTTTTCTTTATTGTTGTGGAATTTTCCGTCATCAATTATCCTCCTGTACAAAATGACGTTCGGCATTTGCCGACAATGTATCAAGAATAATTATATCACGCTTTTTTCCTTTTGTCTATAGGATAGGCTGAAAAATTTGTCACAAAAAGAGTGCCGGATATTCTCATTTAATGTACAAATAAACGTACCGCAAACAAACTACACGCAAACACAGTAAAAAAAATATCGGGCAGATAACTCTACCCGATAAAATATCAGTCTTTTATATACTTGTTCTTGACCTCGCTGTAGGTCTTGCAGAAGCGGTCATGGGAGATATACGCTCCCCAGCTCATGTTATCGTCCACCTGAGGATCCATAACATATACCTGACCGTTTATCGTTACCTCCACCCACATATGATAGCCGTAACCGCCTGCCGCCATAGCGGTCTTGCCGTCAACAGTCTTTGCGTCAAAGCCTATGTAGTTAAGCATTGCGGCGTAAACGTAAGAATACTCTGTGCAAGTGCCGTAACCGTCCTCAAGAACAGCCTTGACAGGATTTGCCCAGCCGCCGTAATCGTAGACCGTGTTCTTTATGATATAATCGTAGCAAGCCACAGCCTTTTCGTAGTTTGTCATATCATCTGATATTATCTTATCGAGATATTTCAGAAGTATCTTTTCTTCCTTTGCGCTGAGCGTCGCCTTTGGATCAAGCACTGCAGAATTAAGTCGCTGTGCAGGGGTCTTGCCGTTGTCGACAACAGGCGCAGTGGTTGTAGTTGTAACAGGCTTTTTAGTTGTTGTCACCTTAGCGGTGGTGGTCTTTTTCTTGGTAGTAGTCACCCCAAGCGTTGTGGTCGTAACAGGGGCAGTTGTTGTCTTTGCAGTGGTAGTAGTTTTTGCAGTAGTAGTTTTCACTGTTGTAGTCTTTTTTGTAGCCTTTGAGGCAACAGTATCGCTGTCAGTAGTGCTGACAGGGGCGGAAGTAACAGCAGAAACCTTTGTTTCAGACTTTGAAGCCTGCTGAGTTTTCTTTGTCACAAGGCTTACTGATATGCTAGGCTTTGTGTCAGCGGAAGTCACGCTCTGCACTGCGGTCACTGACGCTGGCTTCTGTGATATTACAGAGGTCGTTACGCTCTCTGATCTCAAAGCTGTTTCGGAAGCTGACTTTGTTGACTTTGTTGTTTCGCTTTTTGCAGTTTTTACAGCCTTTACAGCCTCAGTCTGAGAATTTTTCGCAGTTTCCTTGACGGCTGATGTTGTAAGAACAGTTGTGATATCCCCGATCTGCTCAGATGTTTCCTTGTCAGAAACAGCAGAAATGACCTTTGCATTTTCAGGCGGCATGACCGCACATGGCTGGATAACGTTTTTATCAAGTGTCGCAAAAGTCACAGCAGATACTGTCACAACTCCGCAGGCAGAAAGCACAGCCACACAGCGGGATATTCCCGACTTCAAATAACCCAATTCAGAACGCTCCTTTCAAATGTGATAAACTACACCATATTATAATGAATAAGGTTACAAAAGTCAAGGGGCATTGTAATCAAATTGTAATTTTCCAGCCGTTTTTTCGCTCGTTTATGAAGTTTATATGAACGTCAGGTTACAACCATTGTACATTTTATATCCCAGAAACGACAATAAGGGTTCTATTTTTATCACTTTTAACAAATTTCGCAAAACTTTTATTAATAATACCGAAAAACGGACACCTGCGTTACAAAAGCCCATTTTTTCCACGATATTTTACATATCTATCCACAAAATCACCCACGCAAAAAAAGAACGCCGACACAAGCCAGCGTTCCCTTTTTGAAGTATATGAAGTATATATGGAGAAAAAAGTATATGTGTAAATTTCATCTTTTTTGTCTTTCTCTTATTGTGTTTATATTATACTCCGCCAATGTGACAGTTTTATGATAACGTGCTGAAAACTAATACACAAAAAATAAGTGCAAAAAAACGCCTGCCATATGACAGACGTTTTCTCTTAGTTTAAGTAAATTACTCAGCCTGAGGTGCTCCTACAGGGCAAGTACCTGCACAAGAACCGCAGTCGATGCACTCGTCAGCGTTAATAGCACACTTACCGTCAGCCTCGGAGATAGCTCCTACTGGACAGGCGTCCATGCAAGCGCCGCAGCCGATGCACTCATCACTAATCTTATAAGCCATTTTCACAGACCTCCTTGCATAAATTCTACAAGTATCATATCAAATACTATACTTATATAATAACACATTTTCTGAAAAAATCAAGAGGTTTTCGGCATTTCATAAAAATTTCACATAGATTTTAAGTGATTTTTCAGTTAGTATTTACTAATCAGCTAGATGCTTGCCAATTCCTGCTGTGAGATAAGTGCAAATCCTGCTTCACTCAAAGCTTCCAGAGCGGCTGTAACGTTCTCCACTCTAAGGATAAGATAAGCCGTGTTTTCCTTAGTGTTTATGAATGCAGAATACATATACTCAACGCTGATGTTATCATTGTAGAGAGCTTTCATTGCTTCTGAAAGTCCGCCTGGGCGGTCATTTATCTCCACTGCAAGCACCTGAGTGGTGGTAACGGAAAAGCCCTCTGTTTTCAAGGCTGAAACTGCTTTTTCAAAATCGTCAACGATAAGTCTGAGAATACCGAAATCCTTTGTGTCAGCAAGGGACATTGCACGGATATTCACATCATTATCCCCAAGTATTTTTGTAACGGCAGACAATCTGCCAGGTCTGTTTTCAATAAAAACCGAAAGCTGTTTTACTGTCATAAAATTACCCCCTGTCTTTTAGACAAGCTTTCTCTTGTCGATAACTCTTACTGCCTTGCCCTCAGAACGTGGAATGCTCTTTGGCTCAACAAGTCTTATCTTCGCCTTGATGCCAAGGATATTATGGATATCGTTGGATATCTTCTTTTCAAGATCCTCGATAGACTTGACAGTATCAGAGAACATATCGTCATTAAGCTCGACTCTTATCTCGAAAGTATCAGAATTGTTCACCCTGTCAACGACTATCTGATAGTTAGGGCTTGCCTTTGATATCTTAAGAAGCACTGACTCTATCTGCGATGGGAACACGTTTACGCCCTTAATGATGAGCATATCGTCGCTTCTGCCCATTGGCTTGCACATTTTGACGAGAGTTCTGCCACATGAGCATTTCTCTCTTGTAAGAATACAAATATCTCTTGTTCTGTATCTCAGCAGAGGGAAAGCTTCCTTTGTGATACTTGTGAATACAAGCTCGCCCTTTGAGCCTTCAGGAAGTACCTCGCCTGTGTCAGGGTCGATTATCTCTGCGATAAAGTTGTCCTCATTGATGTGCATACCAGACTGTGCTTCGCACTCGAAAGCTACGCCGGGACCGCTTGTTTCTGTCAGACCATAGATATCGTAAGCCTTGATACCAAGAAGATTCTCTATCTCGTGACGCATTTCCTCCGTCCAAGGCTCAGCACCGAAGATACCAGCTTTAAGTGTAAGCTCCTCCGGCTTTATGCCCATTTCCTTTACAGTTTCACCTATATAAGCGGCATATGACGGAGTACAGCAAAGGATAGTAGAACCTAGATCCTGCATGAACTGTATCTGTCTTTCTGTGTTTCCTGATGACATCGGCAGAGTAAGACAGCCCACCTTATGAGAGCCGCCGTTAAGACCTGCTCCGCCTGTAAAAAGTCCATAGCCATATGCAACGTGGCAAACGTCGTCTTTTGTTCCGCCTGCGGCAACTATAGCTCTTGCACAGCAATTTTCCCAAATGTCTATATCATGCTGAGTGTAGAAAGCCACAACTCTCTTGCCTGTGGTTCCGCTTGTGGAATGTATTCTGACGCACTCTGAAAGCGGCTTTGCAAGCAGACCGTAAGGATAAGCCTCACGCAGATCAGCCTTTGAAATGAACGGCAGCTTGTGCAGGTCCTCAATGCCGTGGATATCATCAGGCGTTACGCCCTTTTCTTCCATAAGCTTCTTGTAGTATGGCACATTGTCCCAGACGTGCTTGACCTGTTTGACAAGTCTTTCGCTCTGGAGCTTTTTCATGTCCTCGTGCGCCATGCACTCGATCTCTTCGTTCCAATATTTTCCCATTGGAACACACCTCCTGTTAAAATGGTTTCGGTCATATTACTCGGGTATCAACTTTGCACAAGTATCATACGCCGTACATTTCTTCAAGCATCTTAATGCCTGTTTTCGTTTTGAACACCTTGTCACGGAAGCTTTTTATGCTCTCTTTGGAAAGGCTGTCCTCGAAAGCGTTCACAAGGAAATCCGCTTCCAAGAGTATCTGCCAGTCAAGCCCTTGGGCGCCCTCATAGGTGTGATGATGTGCAATAAGAAAGCACACCCTGTCTATGATATCCTCATCAAAGTCAAGCTCTGTGAGCATTTTCCGTGCAGGCTCAGGACCTAACTGTTCCTGAAGCTTTCCGCCGCAGTGACCCTTGCCATATCTCTCCTCCGCAGGCTTTATGCCTATATCATGCACCACCGACGCAACGTCAAGACAGTACATAGTGCGGATATCAAGCCCCTCTGTCCTGCCGATAACACGGGCAAAGGTATGCACCTTTATAAAGTGCTGTATACGCTTAGGGTCGCCGCCGAAAAACTCGGTCATTTTTATGATAAGACCGCTTATCTCGTCCATTATTTTACCTCTCTGCCGAGAGCGAACGCCTTTTTATTCAGTTCAAGGAACTTTGCAGGAACACAGTTTTCAAGAGCCTTCTGCCAAACATCCTCGTCAAAAGCCATTTTAGTTGACACAACGCCCATGAGAACAACGTTTGAAGCCTTTGCAGTACCAGCCTGCTCTGCAAGTGCCAGTGCATCAACAGCGATAACGTCAACGCCCTCTGCTTTAAGCTTGCCTATGATATCCTCAGGATAAACAGCCGCACCTGTGATAACAGGCATTGGGTCTATCTGCTGAGTTGAAGTTATGATATGTCCGCCCTTCTTGAGATATGAAACATATCTTGCGGCTTCAAGCTGTTCAAAGCTAATGATGATATCAGCTTCGCCTTTTTCAACTACAGGCGAGCATACTTCGCTGCCGTACTTAACGTATGTTACAACAGAGCCGCCACGCTGGCTCATTCCGTGTACCTCGCTGACCTTGACATCAAAGCCCTGTGAGAGAAGCACGTTTCCTATTATTCTTGACGCAAGCAGAGAGCCCTGTCCGCCTACGCCCACTATCATAATTGATCTTGTTTTCATTATTTACACCTCGAAATATATGTTATCATTAGTCGCATATCGCACCCAGCTTACACATTTCCTTGCATATGCCGCAGCCTACGCACTGTGTATGGTCGATAACGCACTTGCCGTCATGGATAGATATAGCAGGACAGCCTATCTTCAGGCACTGCTTACAGCCAACGCACTTATCCTTGTTTACCTTGAGCGGTGGATTGTGCTTTACATATTTAAGAAGTGCGCATGGACGTCTTGAAATAATAACGCTTGGTTCTTCTTTGGCAAGCTCTTCCTTGATAACAGCTTCTGTTTCAGCCATGTGATATGGGTCAACGACTCTTACGCTCTTGATACCAAGTGAATGGCAGAGCATTTCAAGGTCAACGGCATAAGCAGGGTCGCCCTTAAGGTTTTTACCGGTTGTAGGGTTCTGCTGATGACCTGTCATACCTGTGATAGAGTTATCGAGAATGATAACAGTTGAATTTGTGGAGTTATATGCAACGTTCACAAGACCTGTCATACCGCTGTGCATGAATGTAGAGTCACCGATAACGGCAACAGACTTCTTCTCTGCCTCTGCGCCTCTTGCCTTGTTGAAGCCGTGAAGTCCGCTGATAGAAGCACCCATGCAGATAGTTGAATCCATAGCACAAAGCGGTGCTGTTGCGCCAAGAGTGTAACAGCCGATATCGCCTGATACCATAACGCCCAGCTTATGCAGGCAATAGAACAGACCTCTGTGAGGACATCCCGGACACATAACAGGAGGTCTTACAGGCACGTTATCCTCAAATGTGATATACTCAGGCTTCTCGCCAAGTATCTTTTCGGCAACGATAGTCTGTGATATCTCGCCCATAAGGCTGAAAAGCTCCTTGCCGATAACGTTCACACCGTTCTTTTTGCAGTGTGTTTCGATAACATCGTCAAGCTCCTCGATAACATAGACCTTTTCGCACTTTGCAGCAAAGTCCTTTATTATCTGAATTGGCATTGGGTTTACGATACCGAGCTTAAGATATGAAGCCTTGTCGCCCAGAGCCTCTTTAGCATACTGATATGAGATACCGCTTGTGATAACGCCTATCTTTGTATCGTTCATCTCTACCTTGTTGAGCGGTGAATTTTCAGCATAATCAGCAATAGCTTTCATTCTTGCTTCAACAACAGGGTGACGGCGGATAGCGTTACCAGGCATCATAACATACTTCTGGATATTCTTTTCATATGGGATATTCTCCCTTTCCTCTCTCTCGCAAAGCTCAACGGCTGACTGAGAGTGAGAAACTCTTGTGGAAAGTCTTACGATAACAGGAACATCGAACTTTTCAGAAAGCTCGAAAGCAGCCTTAGCAAACTCCTTGCATTCCCCTGAATCGGAAGGCTCTATCATCATTGTCTTAGAAGCGATAGCGTGGTGACGTGAATCCTGCTCGTTCTGTGACGAGTGCATACCAGGGTCATCGGCGACAGCTATTACCATACCTGCCGTTACGCCTGTGTAGCCTGCTGTGTAAAGAGGGTCAGCGGCAACGTTAAGACCAACGTGCTTCATTCCGCAGAAGCTTCTTGCACCGCCTATAGAAGCGCCAAGAGCCACTTCCATTGCCACCTTTTCATTAGGCGCCCACTCAGCATATACCTCGTCATATTTTGCAACAGCTTCTGTTATCTCAGTTGACGGAGTGCCAGGGTAAGATGATACCACCTTACAGCCTGCCTCATACAGACCTCTTGCAAACGCCTCGTTTCCAAGCATTAGTTTTTTCATACAATAAATCTTTCCTTTCACTGCACCGACCATTTTTTCGTGGTCGGTAAAAATAAACAATAATTAAAATAGACACAAATAATTATACCACAAATTTCACCAAAATGCAACAGCTTTTTTGATTTAAAGCACCAATAGAGTGTTATAAAAAGTTTGCTTACGGCAATTTTGTCAGTTTGCATAAAATATCAAGGGAGCTTCTGTGCAAAAATTTATGCCAGCTTACACGTTTTGAGCAACAAAAAATAAATTGCCGCCATGCGATACCATAATTTCTCATTTTTCACTCCTCACTCCTCATTCCTCATTCCTCATTCTCACCTCCTCACTTGTTAAAAAAATTGTACTTGAAAAAAGAGCATAAATGTTGTATAATAACAAAGTATACTTATATTTACGTTCGGAGGATATACATAATGAAAAAATACACACTTGACGAGGTCTACACAGCCGATATGACGGCGTTTCAGAGAGAAAGATATAACAGAGTTGCAGATGAGTTTGAAAAGCTTTTCGGTGAAAAGCCAACTGCTTTCTTCTCAGCTCCAGGCAGAACTGAGGTAGGCGGCAACCACACCGACCACAACTTCGGCTGTGTTCTTGCGGCAGGCGTTTCACTTGACGTTATCGCTGCTGTCGCTCCTGACACCGAAGAGAACGTTATTACCATACAGTCTGAGGGCTTCCCAATGGACACTGTAAACGTTGATGACGACACTATCTACGAGGAGCAGAAAAACACATCAGCGGCACTTATAAGAGGTATGTCCGCAGGCTTTAAGAAGAATGGCCACAAGGCAGGGGGCTTCAAGGCTTATGCCACTTCAAACGTGCTCAAAGGCTCTGGACTTTCTTCATCTGCGGCTTATGAAGTGCTTATTGGAACTATCCTCAATGGTCTTTACAACGAGGGCGAGGTTTCTGCTGTGGAAATAGCTCAGATAGCTCAGTTTGCAGAAAATGTATATTTTGGCAAGCCGTCAGGTCTTATGGACCAAATGGCTTCATCAGTAGGCGGATTTATCACTATCGACTTTGCTGACGAAAAGCACCCTGTTATCGACTCTGTAAAGTTCGATTTCACAAAAAGCGGTCACGCACTGTGTATCGTTGACACAAAGGGCAACCATGCCGACCTCACCCCTGAGTATGCGGCTATCCCTGCGGAAATGAAGTCTGTTGCAGCTTTCTTTGGCAAAAAGGTGCTGAGAGAGATAACAAAGGAACAGCTTCTTGAAAACATCTGTGCCGTTAGAGAAAAGTGCAGTGACAGAGCTGTGCTTAGAGCGCTCCACTTCTTTGACGATAACGAGAGAGTTGGCAAGGAAGCTTCCGCACTTTCAGACGGCGACTTTGACGCTTTCCTGAGCCTTATCAATGAATCAGGAGATTCATCATTCAAATATCTTCAGAACATCTATGCTTCTTCTGCCCCAAACGAGCAGGGCCTTTCACTGGCTCTGTATCTTGCAAAGCAGGCTCTTGGCGGTGAGGGTGCTTGCAGAGTTCACGGCGGTGGCTTTGCAGGAACTATCCAAGCGTTCGTGCCTGAAAAGAAGCTTGAAGCTTTCAAGGCTGAAATGGAGAGAGTATTCGGTGAAGGCTCATGCTATGTGCTGTCCATAAGACCTGTTGGCGGCGTGCAGATCGACCTTTAATATAGGAGTTGTCATGAAAAATCCATTTGCAGGCTTGAAGAAAAAGCAGGTGAAGTTGCAGTTTTCCACCTGCGGAGAGATAATGATAGACGGACTTCCCTTTGCTTTCGGAGTGGAGAGTGCAGGGAAAGCGTCAGACAAAGGGCTTTGCGTTTCCATATCTGGTGAAGCTGTCAATGACGGACGTGTTACCTTTTCAAACCTTGAATACTACGAAAACCATGGCGGAAAGATAACCCTTGTGAAGCATGGCTTTTCACTTGTCACCAAAAAGGACGGCAAGAAAATTTATCAGGCGAAGTTTACCAAAATACCTATCACCGAAAAGGACACCTCAGTGCTTTTCAGAAAGCTCACCGAGGAAGAGGTCGTCCAACGACTCAACTGCGAGATAGCTTTTAAGGTGACCCCTCATTTCAGCGGTGAGGACACACCCGAAGTCATGCTCACAGTTTATCCTTATGAAAATATGCTCACAGGGTCGGCTGTGCAGTGGCTAAAGGTCACGTCTGACAAGGACTATTTTCTGCACAAATATTCTAATAAATAACAGGAGAGTTTATCCCATATGAGAATGAGAAGAAAGAAAAATCTTGAGGCACGTCTTGAAGCCTGCGGAGATTATATTTTATATCTTGACCGTGACGAGAAGAATTTTCAGGACAAATCAAACAAACAGCTTATTGACTTTGAGAAGATATTCGGAAACAGCAATCCCCTTGTGCTGGAGATAGGCTGTGGAAAGGGTCAGTTTGCAAGAGAGATAGCAAAGAGAAATCCTGACAAGAATTTCCTTGCAGTAGAAAAAAGCAGTAACGTTATAGTTGACGCCGCACAAATGGCTATAGACGAGGGCATACCGAACCTGAGATTTGCAAGGGGCGAGGCTGAATATCTGGATTGCTTTATCCCTGAAAAGTCAGTGGAGTGTATCTATCTTAACTTTAGCTGTCCGTATCCTAAAAATACATATGCACGTCATAGGCTCACATACCGAGCTTTTCTTGAAATATACAGACGTATTCTTGTGGACAAAGGCGAGATATACCAAAAGACCGACAATATGCACTTCTTTGAGTTCTCATTGGAGGAGTTCTCTGCGGCAAATTACGGACTTAAAAACATTTCTCTCGACCTTCACAACAGCGGCTTCGAGGGCAATATCGTAACGGAATATGAGAAGAAATTCTCAGACATGGGTATGCCTATCTACAGATTGGAGGCGTTCGTAAAATAATGAGCGAGCAGATAAATCCAATTGTCAGCGAGAAAGATATGGGTACTGACGGCAAGCTTCGCAAATGGTCAACAGGCAGAAAAGTCAAGTGGATAATTTGGATAGTCATAATCTTAGCAGTAGCACTCGGCTTCTGGCATCAGCACTATATGCGCTCCGACAGCCAGATAAAAGCCGTTTTCAATGACAATAAGGCTAACTTTCAGACCACTGCGGAATTTATGATAGAAAGCATTTCATGCGAAAAGCCGACACTACCAAAGGGCAAATGCTCCATTAAATCGCTCACTGAAAACAATGCCTGCAAGTCTGTGAAGAAAGAGCTTGAGGAGCTGGAGCGCAGGAACGTTACATACATCGACAGCGACGGCTTGACAGTGAAATTTTATACCATTTATGATCATTACTATATTTACCGCTCACCCATAAGCTCATCAGGGGGCGAGGATAACCTCGGCAATGGCTGGTCATATGTTAAAACAAGCAAAAGCTGATTTTTTTATGGACGAAAAAATTTTTTTCGTCCATTTTTTCTTTAAACAAAAAAAGAACGGCCTGCGTTTGCAAGCCGTTCTCTTTTTATGCTAATATGTAATATCCACAAATTAGTTGTTGATGAGCTTCTCGTCATCATTGTTCCAGCTGTAGAGCTTTCTGATCTCCTTACCAACCTTCTCAGAAGGATGCTCAGCGTGGAGCTTTCTCATAGCCTTGAAGTGTACCTGTGAACCAGCGTCAGACATATCAAGGAGGAAGTCCTTAGCAAATGTACCGTCCTGAATGTCAGACAGAACCTTCTTCATAGCCTTCTTAGTGTCCTCAGTAACGATCTTTGGACCTGTGATGTAGTCGCCGTACTCAGCTGTGTTAGAGATAGAATATCTCATGCCCTCGAAGCCTGACTGATAGATAAGGTCAACGATGAGCTTCATCTCATGGATACACTCAAAGTATGCGTTTCTTGGGTCATAACCAGCTTCACAAAGTGTTTCAAAACCAGCCTGCATCAGTGCACAAACACCACCGCAGAGAACAGCCTGCTCACCGAAGAGGTCTGTTTCTGTTTCTGTTCTGAATGTTGTCTCAAGGACACCAGCTCTTGCTCCACCGATACCAAGTGCATATGCAAGTCCGATATCCTGTGCGTTGCCTGTTGCGTCCTGCTCAACTGCGATAAGGCAAGGTGTACCCTTACCAGCCTGATACTCAGAACGTACTGTGTGACCAGGAGCCTTAGGAGCGATCATGATAACGTTAACGTTCTTTGGTGGTACGATGCAGCCAAAGTGAATGTTAAAGCCGTGTGCGAATGCAAGAGTCTTACCCTCTGTGAGGTATGGCTCGATAGATTTCTTATAAAGTGCAGCCTGCTTCTCATCAGGAATAAGGATCATGATGATGTCAGATGTCTTTGCAGCTTCCTCAGTTGTCATAACTGTAAGACCCTGCTGCTCAGCCTTTGCCCAGCTCTTAGAACCTTCGTAAAGACCTACTACTACGTCAACACCGCTCTCCTTAAGGTTGAGCGCATGAGCGTGGCCCTGTGAACCGTAACCGATAATGGCAACTCTCTTACCCTTGAGTACGTTAATGTCGCAATCCTGCTGATAGAATATTCTTGCCTGTGCCATTGTTAATTCCTCCAAATTCAGAAATTTAAGATTTATTTTATGTAGCCTTTCGGCTATATAATCAAAGTTTATTTGCCTGCATTGAATGTGTCAGAGCCTTTCTCTATTGCGATAGTGCCTGTTCTTACCATTTCGATTATTCCGTAAGGTGCTATGACCTCCTCAAATCTGCAAAGGTGAGCGTAAGTGTCGCAAAGCTCCAATGTCATTGTCGTAAGCGTTATATCCATGACCTTAGCCCCTGTGATATCCGCAATAGTCATTATCTCACTGCGTCTGTTTGCGACCGCAGACACCTTGACTATCATAAGCTCTCTTGCGAGATACTCATTAGCCTCAAATGTCTTTACCTTGATGACCTCGATAAGCTTGTTGAGCTGTTTCTCGATCTGCTCAACTGTATGCTCGTCACCGTCGGCAACTATCGTTATTCTTGAAACGTCAGGGTCATGAGTTGGACCTACTGCAAGGCTCTCGATATTGAACCCACGTCTTGAAAACAGTCCGGAAATTCTTGATAGAACACCGCTGTGGTTTTCTACAAGAACTGAGATCGTATGTTTCATAAATCAACCTCCATAAGGAAACCTTTCCTTGATTTTTTATTATATCAGCTTATTATTAAGATTTCTTGAACGCAAACGCTATATACTGTAAACGCTACAGATAGTTAAAATATTGGCCTTATAATGTTGGCATATTCTTATCCACAACGACTTCAACAAGGCAAATGCCTTTATGTTCAGCAAGCATTTCGATGCCCTTATCCATAGTATCATCGTCATAAACTCTCATTGCAGGTATGCCATAAGCTTCTGCGAGCTTGATAAAGTCAGGAGAGCCGTCAAGAAAAACTGCTGTCTGTCTGTCATGATAGCCGTTTGTCTGAAGTTCTCTTACCATGCCAAGGCGGTTGTTTGTCATTACTACCACCTTTATATCAACGCCGAACTGAACGGCTGTTGCAAGCTCCATGAACGACATCTGAAAAGCTCCGTCACCGCATATAGCAACTGTTGCTCTGCTGTTGTCAGCCATTTTTGCACCTATTGCCGCAGGCACAGAATAACCCATCGTACCCATGCCGCCTGAGGTAAGAAGTCTGCCCTCTTTGCGGAACTTATATTCAGTGCAGGTCCATATCTGATTTTGTCCAACGTCTGCCACAACAGTAACATTGGCAGGCATTTTCTTTGCAAGCCTGTCGATAAACACCCTCGGATTGACAGTACCCTTTGCAGGCTCAACATACTTTCTCTCGCCCCCAAGGGTCTTGATGTGAGCTATCCACTCATCGTGCTTCATAGGCTTTGCAAGCTCCGTCATTTGCTGTAAAACAAGCTTTGCGTCGCCAACGAGAGGCAGGTCAGCACCGATATTCTTGCCTATCTCCGCAGGGTCGATATCTATATGTATTATCTTAGTAGTTTTCTCCAGAGCCAAAGGTGTTTTAACGGCTCTGTCGCCAACTCTTGCGCCCACAAGGAACAGCACGTCGCACTCGTTCACAGCGGCGTTCGCCATTTTAACACCGTGAGTTCCTATCATGCCGCAGAAAAGCTGGTCGTCATCAGGGAAAACAGAAATGCCCATCATAGTTGTGATAACAGGTATCTGCATAAGGTCGGCAAGCTCTCTTATCTCGTTCTCAGCATGAGCGGCAAAAACGCCGCCGCCAATACAGATAAGCGGCCTCTCAGCCTCTTCCAACGCCGCCATTACACGCCTTACCTGAACGTAGTTGCCCTTGGTGGTAGGCTTATAGCTTCTTATCTCGCACTTTTCAGGGTACTCAAAGTCGATAACAGACTTCTGAACGTCCATAGGGATATCTATAAGCACAGGGCCCGGTCTGCCGGTGCCTGCTATATAGAAAGCTTCCTTGAAAACTCTTGCAGTGTCCTCAGGGTCTTTGAGAAGATAGCTGTGCTTAACGAACGGCTCAGCCGAGCCTGTAATGTCAGCCTCCTGAAAAACGTCAGATCCTATCTGGTCGGTATTCACCTGACCTGTTATGCACACGATAGGTATAGAATCCGCATAAGCGGTAGCAATAGCAGTAATAAGATTAGTTGCACCCGGACCTGATGTTGCGATACAGACCGCAGGCTTGCCTGAAATTCGTGCATAGCCGTTAGCCGCATGACCACCGTTAGCCTCCTGTCTCACAAGCACCTGCCTGATGTCGTTTTCAGCATCCAGCAAAGCGTCATAGAAAGGACAGATAGCAGCTCCGGGATAGCCAAAGACGACTTTTACGTTCTCAGCTTTCAAACATTCAACCATAGCCTGACTTACAGTCATTTTCATAATAAAGTCGCCTCCATAAAAAATTTTCTGTATAAATTATCATATAAAGTGATAAAACATACAAAGCTGTGATTTATTATACCATATTTATAAGATTTCGTCAAGTATCGTTAGCATACGAAGGAATATTTATGCTAAAAAAAAATTCGCAAAAAAATTTAAAAAAGGGGTTGACAAGACAGATGAACTGTGCTATAATAATTAAGTCGCTGAGAGAGAACGACACAAAAACAAATAATTAATGTGGACAGGTGTCCGAGTGGTTTAAGGAGCTGGTCTTGAAAACCAGTGATACGGCAACGTACCGTGGGTTCGAATCCCACCCTGTCCGCCACATTTTTTATATATACAGGTTTGCGGATTTACCCAAGTGGTGAAGGGGCTCCCCTGCTAAGGGAGTAGGTCTGGAAACGGGCGCGAGAGTTCAAATCTCTCAATCCGCGCCAGCAAAAGCTTAAACTTTTGCTTGTATCCGCTTTACATTAAGTAAGGCGGATTTTTTATTGCATAAATACAAAAATACCGCAGAGAAGCTTTGTCCTCTACGGTATTTTTTTTGCACAAAAAAGCTGCCGCACCAAAAGGCACAGCAGCTTTTATACTATATAATAGTATCAGAGCTATTGATTATTCCTTTGGACCTGCAGATACAAGAGCCTTACCTGCTGGGTTGCCCTCATACTTAGCAAAGTTCTTAACAAATCTGCTTGCAAGATCCTTAGCCTTTGTCTCCCACTCGGAAGCGTCAGCATATGTGTCACGAGGATCGAGAATTGCAGGATCAACGCCTGGAAGCTCTGTTGGAACTTCAAAGTCAAAGTGTGGTATCTTCTTTGTAGGTGCGTTGAGGATATCACCGCTAAGGATAGCGTCGATGATTCCACGAGTATCCTTGATAGAGATTCTCTTGCCTGTGCCGTTCCAGCCTGTGTTTACCAGGTATGCCTTAGCACCGCTCTTCTCCATCTTCTTAACAAGCTCTTCAGCATACTTTGTTGGGTGAAGCTCAAGGAAAGCCTGACCGAAGCAAGCTGAGAATGTTGGTGTAGGCTCAGTGATTCCACGCTCTGTACCTGCAAGCTTTGCAGTAAAGCCAGAGAGGAAGTAATACTGTGTCTGCTCTGGTGTGAGGATAGATACTGGAGGCAGTACGCCAAATGCGTCTGCTGAAAGGAAGATAACGTTCTTTGCAGCAGGTGCAGAAGAAATAGGTCTTACAATGTTCTTGATATGGTCGATAGGATAAGATACACGAGTGTTCTCTGTAACGCTCTTATCAGCAAAGTCGATCTTGCCGTTCTCGTCAAGAGTTACATTCTCAAGAAGAGCATCTCTTCTGATAGCGTTGTAGATATCAGGCTCAGATTCCTTATCAAGGTTGATTACCTTAGCATAGCAGCCGCCCTCGAAGTTGAATACTCCGTTGTCGTCCCAGCCGTGCTCGT
>OLSP01000618.1_pt1 | contig 35854 bp, 30 predicted proteins | sample 1672941 | NCBI WGS metagenome assembly OLSP01 (sample SAMEA3136739, study PRJEB25190) | human gut metagenome | reverse complement strand
TTAAGCCCTTATACGTCGAAAGTACTTGGCTGGAAGCGGCCTGGGAGGATAGATAGCTGCCGGTTAGAAAAAAGACATGTCATGTGACATGTCTTTTTTCTTTTACCGTCAGCTATCTTATGACCAGCAGCGGGCCTGGCTGCCCAGCCACCGCATTTGAAGGAGCAATGCGACGCGCAAATGCGCTTGTGGCGAGGCGTGTCGAAAAGCATGTTTACATGCTTTTTGACTGAGGATGGACTCTACAATTATGCAGTAAAGTCGGCAGCGGGAGCTTTTAAACGAAGTACTGGTGTAGGGAATGTCAGGGAGTATTTTTGGAGGGATAGATAGCCATGCTTGAAGGAGCAGAGCGACGCACAAGCATGTGTCAGGCCTACTACTGTACTTTTCATCTTCGCGAGAATTCTATGTGTGACAGCCAATCAGCGTCGTCCTGCGGACTCGCTTCTTCGATTTACATTGCTGCAATATACTATTACGACGCATTTCTTCGATTCCCTTATAAAATCCAAACATCCTCATACAGTAGACAAATATTCGCACAAATCAAACGAGCGAAAAACATTGACAGTTTTGAGAAGAAATAGTATCATTATTGTTAACTGTTCGGCAGAATATATATAAAAGAACAGAATTTGTTTTTTATGAAGGGAAAGAAAACTATGAAAATGACAAACTTCAGATGGAAGGTAGCGTGGCTGATCTTTGCTATCAGCTTTGTATCCTACATGGACCGCGTTAACCTTTCTGTTGCAACACCTGTAATCATGAAGGAATTTGGCTTTACAAAAATTGATATGGGCCTTATTCAATCCTTCTTCTTCGCCGGTTATGCTTTAATGCAGGTTCCGGGAGGTATGCTGGCTGAAAAATTCGGCCATCGCTTTACCGGTTCTATTGCCTGCGGCTGGTGGTCTGTATTTACTGCCTTGACTGCGGTGGCAAGCGGTAAGTATACCTTTGCAATTGTACGTTTGATGTTTGGCTTGGGCGAAGCACCGATTTATCCTGCATTCGCAATGGCTGAGCACAAATGGTTTAATAAAGACGAAAAGGGTAAGGCAAGCTCCTTTATTCTTAATGGCTGCTTCTTTGGTCCTGTAGTTGGTCCTGCTGTTGTAGTGTGGCTTATGACTACATTTGGCTGGCATCATGTATTCCTCAGCTTTGGTGTAGTTGGTCTGATTTTGGCTTGGGCATGGCATAAATATGTTACTGATGATCCGAAGGACAGTCCTTATGTTAATGAAGCAGAATTGGCTCACATCAACGAAGGCCGTGTGGAAGCAACCGGTGAAAAACAGATTGCTCCGTGGGGCAAGCTGCTGCGTTCTTCCCAATTCTGGGCTTTGGGCATTCAGTTCCTGATTACTGACTATATCATGTATGTATTCCTGGCTTGGCTGCCGATGTACCTCATGGAGGTGCACAAATTCTCCTTAGCGAAAATGGGCATCTGGGCAGCTGCTCCCTGGATTTCTCTGATGGCTGTAGTTACTCTTTGCGGTCACTATTCCGATAAACTGCTGCGCAGCGGCATGTCTCAGAACATGGTTAAGACTGCAACCGGTGCTGCAGGTATTCTTCTTTGTGCAGGTGCACTGTACATTTCCACCCGTACTGCCGATCCGATGATGAATGTTCTCTGGCTTTCCGTATCCTTAGGTTCTCTCGGTCTGACCATGAGTGCTTCCTGGTCCAGCGTTATCAGCATGGGCGGTAAATTTGCCGGTTCCGTATCCGGATGGATGAACTTCTGGGGCAATATCGGCGGCGTTTTGGCTCCGACCGTTACTGCCTGGTTTGCAACCAACTATGGCTGGCAGGCTGCTTTGGCAGCAACTGCTGTAACCGGTATCTGCGGTGCTATTGCCTGGTTCTTTGTAAAGCCTGATAAAGCGATTGTATAATAATAGATAAGCTATAACGCTTTTAAGACAGACACCTCGATATGCTTTAAGTATGTCGGCGGTGTCTGTTTTTGGTTATGCTATTTTCTTATGCTGGACAAATAGCGCGATATGCTGTATAATATCTTAGAAGTTCATAACAGACAGTTCGTAACCATCCTGTCTATAAATAAAACTACGGGCGATGTACTGGCGCCGGCCGGTATTTTTTATGTATGCAAGGATTTCGTCTGTAGATGACGGAATCCTTTTATATTTTGTGGACTTTGCCCGCTCATTAATTGGGAGGAAAAATGAAGGTTTTAGTATTATTAAGCGGTGGCGTAGACAGCTCAACCTGTTTGGGACTGGCAAAAGAAAAATACGGCGATAATGTTCTGGCCTTGTCGATGTCTTATGGTCAGAAGCATGCCAAGGAGCTTGCAGCAGCGCAGGCTATTGCCGATTATTATCATGTAGAGCTGCTGCATATGGATTTGTCGAAGATTTTCGCTCACAGCAAATGCTCTCTGCTGCAGGGCTCGGAAGAAAGTGTTCCGCACGCATCCTATGCAGAGCAGCTGAAGGAAAGCAAGGGTGAGCCTGTAAGCACTTATGTGCCGTTCCGTAATGGTTTATTCCTGTCTGCTGCGGCAAGCATTGCCCTGGAATATGAATGCAATGAGATTTACTACGGTCCCCATGCCGATGATGCTGCAGGCAACGCTTATCCTGATTGCAGCGTCGAATTTAACGAGTCGATGAATTTGGCAGTATATCTGGGAAGCGGTCGTAAGGTGCGTCTTGTTGCTCCCTTTGTTGATAAAACTAAGAAGGATATTGTTGCCGAGGGCTTGCGCTTAGGTGTTCCCTATGAGCTGACCTGGAGCTGTTATGACGGTGGCGAAAAGCCATGTCACAAGTGCGGTACCTGTATTGACCGTGAGGCTGCCTTTGCTGCCAACGGTGTTGTTGATCCCTTAGCAGAGGTTTGAAGGAGGTAAGGATAATGAAGAGTTTAAGTAACCAAAAATTAGTATTTTCCGCGTTGTGCATTGCTTTATATATTGTTGTGATGATGTGCACCCAGAGCTTTGCCTTTGGTCAGTATCAGATTCGTATTGCTACTGCGCTGTATGGTCTGAGTGCTATTTTCCCGTTTCTGATTCTGCCGTTTGGCTTGGCAAACGTTGTCAGCAACACGGTGATGGGCGGTCTTGGTCTGCCGGATATTATCGGCGGCTTTATTGTAGGAATTGTAACAACCGGTATTATTGTTTTGGCTAAGCGTCGTGGCTGCGGCAACTGGATTATCTGGGCAGCAGTAACCTTTGTACCGGGACTTGGTGTTCCTGTATGGCTGAGCGTTCTGTTGGATATTCCGTATCTGGTACTGGCAAGCAGTCTGCTGATTGGCCAGTGCATCTGCGGTATTGCGAGTGTAATGCTGGTTACCGCTTTGGAACGCGTGGGAGCAGGCAAACTGTTTGCATTTGATGGAGGTAAGCAATAATGACGAGTGGCAGAAGTAAAGAAGAATTGCAGGGCGTAAGCCTGTTAGGCAATAAAACTGCTTATAAAAGCGATTATGCGCCGGAGGTTCTGGAATCCTTCCCGAATAAGCACCCGCAAAATGATTACTGGGTTAAATTTAACTGCCCGGAATTTACCAGTCTTTGTCCGATGACGGGACAGCCTGATTTTGCGACCATCTACATTTCTTATGTACCGGATGAACGTCTGGTAGAAAGCAAATCTCTGAAGCTGTACCTGTTCAGCTTCCGTAATCACGGTGATTTCCATGAAGACTGCGTAAATATCATTATGAAGGATCTTATCAAGCTGATGGAGCCTAAATATATTGAGGTTTGGGGCAAATTCCTGCCGCGCGGCGGTCTGTCCATCGATCCGTATGCCAACTACGGCAAGCCGGGAACCGAATGGGAGCAGGCTGCAAAGGAGCGTCTTTTCATGCATGATATGTATCCAGAAACAGTTAATAACAGATAAAAAAATTTTGAGCTGTTGCGTAATGCGGCAGCTCTTTTTTTGCTCCCGGCGAAGAACTCAGCGGATAAAAACTATTTTTAGACAGCTTAAGTTAGCAGCAGCTAATCAAAGACTGGTTTTAACAAATTTTTTTCGATAAACACTAATACAGCACTTTATTTCTTAATTAGAGTATGCTATAATGAGCTATAGACAAATAATTCACTTATTTGCATTGAATCCGTGGGACACGAAAAGTACCACGAGGGACAAAACGCGTCAAGGGATGTAACTGGTTATGGATAGTATTATTAATCTGCAAAAGAAAATTGTACCGGAGCTGATAGATCTGCTCGTACAGCGTTACCAGATTCTGCGTCAGGTGAGCCACGAAGCGCCGATAGGCCGACGTGCTCTGGCTGCAAGACTGGGACTCAGCGAAAGAGTGCTGCGTGCTCAGGTTGATTTTCTCAAGAAAAGCGGCTTGCTGGATTTTTCTTCCAGCGGCATGAGCGTGACTGATGAGGGAGCGGATATTCTTAAGGAGCTGGCGGATTATGTACGCAAGCTGCAGGATATTTCGTTTTTGGAAAGTACTCTCAGTGATACGCTGAAGATTGGCAAGGTTGTCATTCTTCCCGGTGATTCCGACCAGGAGGATGTTGTCAAACGCGAAATCGGCCGTACCGCAGCACATATCCTCAGCAAGCTGCTGAGCGATGGCAATAAGCATATAGTTGCTGTCAGCGGCGGCACTACTATGGCAGCGATGGCAGCCAATGTTTCCGGCTCGCAGCCTAATACGGTGGTTGTACCGGCACGCGGCGGCTTGGGTGATAATGTAGAACTGCAGGCCAATACGATTGCAACTGTCTTGGCGCAAAAGCTCGGAGCATCCTACCGTCAGCTTTACGTTCCCGACTGTGTAAGCGAGGATATCTTAAACAGTATTCTTAAAGAGGATATCGGTGTGCGCGCTGTTGTCGATATTATCAAGCAGGCAGACATTCTGGTCCACGGTGTAGGCCGTGCCAGTGTTATGGCAAGACACAGACGCTTAGGCAGCGAGGTAATTGCCAAGCTGGAGGCAGACGGTGCTGTAGGCGAGGCCTTTGGTCAGTATTGTGCTTTAGACGGCAGACAGGTTTATATGACTAATAATGCCGGCCTGATGCTGCAGGATTTGCAGCACATCGGCACAATTATCGGTATTGCCGGAGGTAAATCGAAGGCTGCCGCAATTTTATCGGTTATTCGTGCTTCCAGACAGGATATTTTGATTACCGATGAGGCTGCAGCGCATGAGATTCTCAAAATGGCTAAAGAGCAATAAACAAGCGAAGCTCTTAAAGTATTAATTTGTTACTGAGCACATTTGTGCAAAATTTAGATTCTCTCAGAATTAAGGAGGAAATTATTATGACAAAAGTAGGTATTAATGGTTTTGGCCGCATTGGCCGCGAGGTTTTCCGTGTTGCATTCAACAATCCTGAGGTTGAGGTTGTTGCAATAAACGATCTTGGCGACGTCAAGACTCTGGCTCACCTGCTGAAATATGATTCTATCCATGGCATTTTCAATCATGAAATCAGCATCGAAGGCAACTTCATTATTGTTGATGGTCACAAAATCGAAGTATTCTCCTGCATGGATCCGGCAAAGATTCCTTGGGGCGAAGCTGGTGCTGAAATCGTTGTAGAATCCACCGGTCGTTTCACTGAAGGCGAAAAGGCTGCTGCTCACCTGCATGACACTGTTAAAAAGGTTATCATCTCCGCTCCTGCAAAAGGCGAAGATATTACCATCGTTGTGGGTGTTAACGAAGACAAATATGATCCTGCAAAACACAACATCATTTCCAACGCTTCCTGCACCACCAACTGCCTGGCTCCGTTCACCAAAGTATTGCTGAACAAATTCGGTATTGAAAGCGGTCTGATGACCACTGTTCACTCCTACACCAATGACCAGAGAATTCTGGACCTGCCGCATAAAGACCTGCGCCGTGCCCGCGCTGCTGCTTGCTCCATCATCCCGACTACTACCGGTGCTGCAAAAGCAGTTGCTCTGGTTCTGCCGGAACTGAAAGGTAAACTGAACGGCTTCGCAATGCGCGTTCCGACTCCGAACGTTTCCATCACCGACCTGACCGTACTGCTGCAAAAAGACACCACTGCCGAAGAAATCAACGCAGTGCTGAAGGAAGCTGCTGAAGGCGAGCTCAAAGGTATTATGGGCTACAGCGACGAACCTCTGGTATCCCGCGATTACAATGGCTGCCCGCTGAGCTCCATCATCGACGGTCTGTCCACCATGATGGTTGGCCCGCGTATGGCTAAGGTTGTAAGCTGGTACGACAACGAATGGGGTTATTCCAACCGCGTAGTTGACCTGGCTGCTTATATTGCTAAAAAAGGTCTGTAATAAAGGAGATTCTTATCCGTGGATAAAAAAACTGTACGTGACTTAGACGTTGCCGGTAAAAAAGTACTGGTACGCGTAGATTTTAACGTTCCTCTGAATGATAAAGGCGAGATTACCGATGATACCCGTATCACCGCATCTCTGCCGACCATTCAATATCTGCTGGAGCAAAAGGCTGCTGTTATTTTAATGGCACATCTCGGCCGTCCTAAAGGACAGATTAAACCGGAATTGTCTTTGGCTCCCGTAGCTAAGCATTTGGGCAAGCTGCTGGGCAAAAAGATTCTGTTTGCTCCGGACTGCGTAGGTGAGGCTGCACAGGCTGCTGCCAGCAAGCTGAAACCGGGCCACATCCTGCTGCTGGAAAACCTGCGTTTCCATAAGGAAGAAGAAAAGAACGACATGGAATTTGCCGAAAAGCTGGCTTCTTTGGCAGACCTGTATGTCAATGACGGCTTCGGTGTATCTCACCGCGCACACGCTTCTGTTGAAGGCGTAACCCACTTCCTGCCTGCAGCTGCAGGCTTCCTGCTGGAAAAGGAAATCCAGTATGTAGGTCAGGCTGTAACCAACCCGCTGCATCCGTTTGTTGCTATTATTGGCGGTGCTAAGGTAAGCGATAAAATCGGTGTTATCAGCAACCTGCTTGATAAGGTTGATACCCTGCTTATCGGAGGCGGTATGGCTAACACCTTCCTGGCTGCACAGGGCTACAAAATGGGCAAGTCCCTGGTAGAAGAGGATAAGCTGGACTTGGCTAAAGAGCTTCTGGCTAAGGCTAAGAAAAATAAAGTAAATATGCTGCTGCCTACCGATTTGGTAATGGCTGCTGCATTTGCTCCCGACGCTGAGCATGTAACCGAAAAGGTGAAAAACCTGAATCAGGCTTATATGGCTCTGGATATCGGTGCGGAAACCAGCAAGGCTTATGCTGAAGCTTTGGCTGACGCTAAGATGATTGTCTGGAACGGACCTATGGGCGTTTTTGAAATGGATGCATTCTGCAAGGGTACCGAGGCTGTAGCGAAGGCTGTAGCCAAGAGCCGTGCTACCAGCATTGTCGGCGGCGGCGACAGCGTTGCTGCTATCGAAAAGCTGGGTCTTGCTAAACGCATTACCCACATTTCCACCGGTGGCGGTGCTTCTCTGGAATATCTGGAAGGCAAGGTACTGCCCGGCGTTGCTGCGCTGGATGACCTGCGCCGCAAAATGATTGCCGGCAACTGGAAAATGCACAAAACCGTAAGCGAGGCTGTAGAGCTTGCTGAGGATATTGTTATGGAAACTAACGGTACCTTAAACGAGGTTGTTATTTTCCCGCCGTTCACCGCACTGGAAACTGTTGCGGATGCTATCGACGGCAAGCATGTAGGCTATGGTGCACAGGATTTGCATTGGGAGGATAAGGGTGCCTTCACCGGCGCTGTTTCCGGTGCGATGATTGCCGATATCTGCGCTGAATATGTTCTCGTTGGTCACAGCGAACGCCGTACCATTTTCGGTGAGAACGAAAAAATTGTTGCCAGCAAGATTATTGCCGCTTACCGCAACGGTCTGAAACCGATGCTGTGCGTTGGTGAAAATCTGGCTGAGCGTGAAGCAGGCAAAACTGCCCGCAAAATCAATATGCAGCTGAAGAGCGCTCTGCGTGTAATTTCCGCAGAGGATGCGGAAAACCTTGTTGTTGCTTATGAGCCTATCTGGGCTATCGGCAGCGGTAAGGCTGCTACTCCGGAGGATGCTTTGGAAGTATGCACTCTGATTCGTGAAAAAATAGGCAAAATCTTTACACCTGATATTGCCCGCAAGGTTCGTATTCTTTACGGCGGCAGTGTTAATGAAAAGAACGCTGCTTCCTTCAACCTCAGCGGTATTGACGGTGTGCTGGTAGGCGGTGCAAGCCTGAAGGCTGACACCTTTGCCGCAATCGTAAGAAGCTTTTAATAAGACCTCGGAGAAAGCACCTGTTGCTTTCTCCTTCGTCTTTAGGAATTTGATAATGAAAAAACCAGTTTTACTAATGATTCTTGATGGTTGGGGCATTGCTCCCGCAGATAAAACAAACGCTGCGGCTATGGCAAAAACTCCTAACCTGGACAGTTATTTTGCAAATTATCCTCATACAACCTTGGAAGCAAGCGGCAAGGCTGTAGGTCTGCCGGCAGGCCAAATCGGTAATTCGGAGGTAGGTCATCTGAATATCGGTGCCGGCCGCATTATCTACCAAAGCCTGACACGCATTGACAAGGCGATTGAGGATGGCGATTTATATAAGAACAAAGAGCTCAGCAGGGTGATGGACGAAACGAAGCAGGCAGGCAAGGCGCTGCATCTTCTGGGACTGTTATCCGACGGCGGCGTTCACAGCCACATCGAGCATCTTCTGGCACTTATCTGCATGGCGAAGGTTAAAGGCCTGACCGATGTTTATGTGCATGCCTTCCTTGACGGACGTGATGTAGGTCCGAAAACAGCGCTGGGATATATCCATGAGCTGGAAGATGGTATGGCGCAGATTGGCGTAGGCAAGATTGCTACCGTCAGCGGACGCTATTACGCAATGGACCGCGACAAGCGCTGGGAGCGCGTGGAGCGTGCCTATAAAGCACTGGTGCTGGGCGAGGGCGGCAAAGCTGCAAGCGCTGCTGCCGGCGTAGAGGCATCCTATGCCGCAGGCGTAACGGACGAGTTTGTTGAGCCCTTCACTGTTGACGGCGTAGACGGCAAAATCACTGCCGGTGACGGTGTGATTTTCTTCAACTTCCGTCCTGACAGAGCGCGTGAAATTACCCGTGCGCTGCATGATGAGGACTTCCCGTATTTTGCACGTCCCGAGGGCGTACGCCCGGTAAACTATGTGTGCATGACGCAGTATGATGCAACAATTACCGCACCGGTAGCCTTTCCCCCGGAGGAGATTAAGGATACCTTGGGTGAGGTGTTGGCACAGCATGGACTGCACCAGCTGCGCATTGCGGAAACCGAAAAATATGCGCATGTAACCTTCTTCTTCAACGGTGGTGTAGAAGCTCCGAATGTTAATGAGGAGCGTATTCTGATTCCTTCGCCGAAGGTTGCAACCTATGATTTGCAGCCGGAAATGAGCGCGGAAGAGGTTACGCAGGCACTATTGGCAGAGCTGGATAAGGATAAATTTGATGCGATTATCCTGAACTTTGCAAATCCGGATATGGTTGGTCATACCGGTGTGCTCAGCGCTGCGATTACCGCTATGGAAAAGGTGGATGACTGTGCCGGCCGCATTGTACGTAAGGTGCTGTCCCTTGGCGGCAGCGTGTGCATTACCGCGGACCACGGCAATCTGGAAAAGATGGCCGAAAGCGATGGTTCTCCGAACACCGCGCATACCACTAACCCTGTACCGTTTATTTTAGTAAGCGAAGAGCAGCACAAGCTGCATAACGGCATTTTGGCCGATATTGCACCGACGCTGCTGCAGCTGCTTAATATTAAACAGCCTGCCGCTATGACAGGTAAAACTTTGATAGATTAATCATGAGGTGATAAGAAATGGCAATGATTACTGAAGTTTACGCTCGCGAGATTCTGGATTCCCGCGGCAATCCGACCGTAGAAGTTGAAGTATGCCTGGAAGACGGCGCTATGGGACGCGCTGCAGTTCCTTCCGGCGCATCTACCGGCGTACACGAAGCTGTAGAGCTGCGTGACGGCGACAAAGAGCGTTACCTGGGCAAGGGCGTTACTAAAGCAGTTGATAATGTTAACGACATTATTGCCGAAGCAATTATTGGCTTGGACGCAACCCGCCAAACCGAAATTGATGAGCTGCTGGTTCGTTTGGACGGCACTCCGAACAAAGGCCGCCTCGGCGCTAACGCTATCCTCGGCGTTTCCATGGCTGTAGCTAAGGCTGCTGCTGCTTCCGTAGGCCTGCCGCTGTACCTGTACTTAGGCGGTGTTGCTGCCAAAGAACTGCCTGTTCCGATGATGAACATCTTAAACGGCGGCGAGCATGCAGACAACAACGTTGATATTCAGGAATTCATGATTATGCCGGTTGGCGCTAAATCCTTCAGCGAAGCACTGCGCATGAACGCTGAGATTTATCATAACCTGAAGGCACTGCTGAAGGAAAAAGGCCTGAGCACTGCTTTGGGTGATGAAGGCGGTTTTGCACCGAACCTGAAATGCAATGCAGATGCAATCGAGGTTATTCTCGAAGCAACCGAGCGTGCAGGCTATAAACCCGGTAAAGACATCGTTATGGCAATGGACGTTGCTTCCAGCGAATTCTATGTAGACGGCAAATACAAAATGACCGGCGAAGGCGTAGAAATGACCAGCGAAGAAATGGTTGATTATCTGGCAGGTCTGTGCGAGAAATATCCTATTATCTCCATTGAAGACGGTATGGCAGAGGATGACTGGGACGGCTGGAAGAAGCTCACCAAAAAGCTGGGCAAAAAAGTTCAGCTGGTTGGCGACGACCTGTTTGTTACCAACGAAGAGCGTCTGGTTCAGGGCATTGAAAAGGGCGTAGCAAACGCTATTCTGATTAAGGTAAACCAAATCGGTACCTTAACCGAAACCTTCAATGCTATCGAAACCGCAAAACGCGCAGGCTATACCTGCATCATCTCTCACCGCAGCGGTGAAACCGAAGACACCACTCTGGCAGATATTGCTGTTGCTGTAAATGCAGGCCAGATTAAGACCGGTGCTCCGGCCCGTACCGACCGTGTTGCCAAATACAACCAGCTGCTGCGTATTGAAGAGGATCTCGGCAAGGCTGCAAAATATAACGGCATGAAGGTTTTCTACAACATTAAAAAATAAGCAGACAAAGCTTTCTGATTTGCTGTAAAAGATGAGGTGAGAGCGCTGACTCTCACCTTTTTCTTTATTTAGGGCGTTTTTGTAAAATATTTTGCAAAAGTAGATTGTAAGAGCACGTCTTTTATGGTAAAATACTATGGTACAAAAATATGAGGAGGTAAGCTCTGTGATTGAAACTGTCTTGATGGTTCTTGAAGTTATCGTTTGCATAGCACTCATTGGCGCAGTTCTGCTGCAGTCCGGAAAAGGCGGCGGTATGGGCAGTACTTTCGGCGGCAGTGACGGTGCTTTTTTTGGCAAGGGCAATGATCTGGATACACTCATGGCGAAGGCCACGATTTATTTAGGTGTTGCATTTGCTGTTATTACATTGGCGCTGGCAAAAATCAACGCTTAAGGCTGACGGGATTTTCCTGTTTTCCGCACTCATCATGTTACCAAGAGTGCAACCGCACTCTTAAAATTTTAAATTTTTTTATAAAAAGAAAGGGGTTTGGGTCTTGAATTTCTTAATGATCTCCATTGTTGTCGGCCTCATTGCACTCGCAGTTGCACTGATGCTGAGCAGCGCAATCGGTAAGGCTCCTGCTGGTACAGCACGTATGCAGGAAATTGCCGGTTACATCCACGAGGGCGCTATGGCGTTCCTGTTCCGCGAATACAAAGCACTGTCTGCTTTCGTAATCGTCGTTGCTATCGTAATTTCTATGTTCTTATCTCCGCTTACTGCAGTATGCTTCGTTGCAGGTGCAGTATTCTCCGTATGTGCAGGCTACATCGGCATGACCGTTGCTACCAAAGCTAACGTTCGTACTGCTGCAGCTGCTCAACATGGCGGCATGCCGGAAGCTCTGAAAATTGCTTTCTCCGGCGGTGCTGTTATGGGTCTGGGCGTTGTTGGTCTGGGTATCGTTGGTGTTGCTGCTGCTTACATGCTGTTCGGCAACATTGATATCGTTACCGGCTTCGGTCTGGGCGCAAGCTCCATTGCATTGTTCGCTCGTGTTGGCGGCGGTATCTACACCAAAGCTGCTGACGTTGGCGCTGACCTGGTAGGTAAAGTAGAAGAAGGTCTGCCTGAAGATGACCCGCGTAACCCGGCTACCATCGCTGATAACGTAGGCGATAACGTAGGCGACGTTGCAGGCATGGGCGCTGACCTGTTCGAATCCTATGTAGGTGCTATCATCTCCGCTATTACTCTGGGTGCTGTTGCATATCCTGGCGGCGAAGGCATTATGTTCGTATTCGAGCTGGCATTCGCTGGTATCATTGCTTCCCTGATCGGTGTATTCTATGCTCGCAGCAGCAAATCCACCAACCCGCAGGCTGCTCTGAACCATGGTACCTATGTTGGCGGCGTAATCGTAATTGCTGCTGCTTACTACCTGTCCACTTCCATCTTCGGTAACACTGCTGCATTCGTAGCTATTGCTTCCGGTCTGGTAGTTGGTCTGTTAATCGGTAAAATTACCGAAATCTACACCTCTGCTGATTATGCTTCCGTTAAGAAGATTGCTGAGCAATCCGAAACCGGTCCGGCAACCACCATCATCTCCGGTCTGGCTGTTGGCATGTATTCCACCTTCCTGCCGATGATCTTCATCTGCGTTGGTGTAATCCTGGCATTCTTCACCATGGGCGGTGCTAAAGATGCAGGCATGGGCCTGTTCGGTATCTCCCTGGCTGCAGTTGGTATGCTGTCCACCACCGGTCTGACCGTAGCAGTTGACGCTTATGGTCCTATCGCTGATAACGCCGGCGGTATCGCAGAAATGTCCGAGCTGCCTCCTGAAGTACGTGAAATCACCGATACCCTGGACTCCGTTGGTAACACCACCGCTGCTATCGGTAAAGGCTTCGCTATCGGCTCCGCTGCTCTGACTGCTCTGGCTCTGTTCTCTGCTTATGCACACACTGTAGGCCTGAAAGCAATAGACCTGCTGAACCCTGTAACCCTGATCGGTCTGTTCATCGGTGCAACCCTGCCGTTCGTATTCGGTGCTATGACCATGGAATCTGTTGGTAAAGCTGCTTACCAGATGATCGAGGAAGTTCGTCGTCAATTCCACGAAATCCCCGGCCTGCTGGAAGGCAAAGCTAAAGCTGACTACCAAAAATGCGTAGACATCTCCACTGCAGCTGCTCTGCACGAGATGATTATGCCTGGTGTTATCGCTATCGTTGCTCCTCTGCTGGTTGGCTTCCTGTTCGGTACTGAAGCTCTGGGCGGCCTGATTGGCGGCTCCCTGGCTTCCGGCGTACTGGTTGCAATCCTGATGGCTAACGCTGGCGGTGCATGGGATAACGCGAAGAAATTCGTAGAAGCTTCCGGCCGTAAACACACTCCGGTGCATGATGCAACCGTTGTAGGCGATACTGTAGGTGACCCGTTCAAAGATACTTCCGGACCTGCAATGAACATCCTGATCAAACTGATGACCATTGTATCCCTGGTATTTGCTCCTGTACTGGCAGCAAACGGCGGCATCCTGCTTGGACTGTTCAAATAATTTTATAGTTAAGCTATAATCCACGCTGCTGCAGCATTAGCTGCAGCAGCTTTTTTGTTCTGTCGCATAAATTTGAAGCTGCTTAATTTTCAAATATTGTACGCTCGTAGGCAGATATTTTCTTTTAAAAAGAATGAGTGTAACACTAAAGTAAATTTAACGTAAAAACAAGATAGGATTAACAAAAATACTTGCACTGAATATCAATGCATGGTATAATGCAATTATGGTAAGGAGATTTAGATACTCTACTTTCCATTAATATTGCTTTATAAATCGCTGCAAAGGAAAAACTGGCAAAGGATGACAGAGGAAACAAGGCAACTCTTGAGCGGAATTTGCGGGAGACTCCGGAAGGTGATTTGTAAAAATATAATATTGGCAGTTTGATAATACTGCTACTTCCTGAGGAGGAAACAACAATGAAAAAATCCTTAGTACTCGCTATGGCTATGGCACTGGGCGTAACCGCTTCTGCTTATGCTGCAAATCCGTTCTCTGATGTACCTGCTGGCCACTGGGCTTATGACAGCATCAACAAGCTGGCTGCTGCTGGCGTAATCGAAGGCTACGGCGACTCCACCTTCGGTGGCGACAAACTGATGACCCGTTATGAAATGGCTCAAATCGTTGCTAAAGCAATGGCTAAAGGCGCTAACGTTGACAAACTGGCTGCTGAATTCGCTGACGAACTGGACAACCTGGGCGTTCGCGTGGCTGCTCTGGAGAAAAAAGCTGACAACGTAAAAATTACCGGTACCATTAAAGCTTCCTATGCTTCCTATGATGGAGACAAAGTGGCTAAAGATGGACAAAAACTTGCTCAAAATACAAACCATGCTTCCCGTCTGCGTTCCGACCTGTGGGTAAAAGGTGACATCAATGATGACTGGACCTACAGCGCTATGTTCCGTAACCAACAATTCTTCTCTAATGACAAAGGTAATGCTGGTGAAGAAAATGTTGCTTTCCAACGTGCTTATGTAAATGGCCGTGTTGCTGGTTTGGCTGTTCAAGCTGGCCGTTACAACAAAACCGATATCACCGGTGGTAACATCCATGATAACCGTATGGACGGCGTACAAGTTTCCTACGGCAAAGACGTTAAACTGACTGCTGGCTACGGCAAAGCAACCGGTGTTGATGTAATTGCAGGTGAAAACAAAGATGTTGCTTATGCAGAACTGGGCGCTAAACTGGGTGCTGTTGATGCATTCGCTGGCTACTACAAATTTGACAATCTGCTGAAAGCTGCTGATGACGATGCTATCTGGACTGTAGGCTTGGGCTTTGACTTGGCTAAAGACCTGAAGCTGACCGGTACTTACCTGAGAAGTGATGTTGATGCTGTAACTGTTGACAATGTTAAATACAACGATGTTGACAAAGATGGTTATGTAGTTGCTATGGCATACAAAGGTGCTAAAGCTGCTAAAGCTGGTTCTTGGGGCCTGAACGCTTCCTACTATGATCAAGGTGCAGGCACCGTTGTTGCTCACACCATGGATGGTATCTACTTCGATGAAGGCTTCAAAGGCTACAGCGTAGGTGCTAACTATGCACTGGCTAAAAACATCGTAGCAGGCGTAACCTACTATGATTTGGAATCCAAAGAAGCTAAAGGCACTCCGGACGCTCAAACTCTGTGGAGCCAAGTAGTATTCAGCTTCTAATCTGATTTCACGTAAATCTGCTGAAAAGCAAAAAATCGCATATGCATAAATGAAGAGAGGACGGTGCGCACCGTCCTCTTTTTGCAGTTGCTTGAGGGAGAAATGTTTCTTGACAGATTAAAGACTTACCTTTATACTATAAATAAAGGCATAGTCCTGTTTGTTGCTGCTTGACATGCAACTAAAATATAGTCAAGTTCAAATGTTTGTTGCTGCTTGACATGCAACTAAAATATAGTCAAGTTCAAATGTTAAAGACTTCATTCGTATTGAGTGAAGTCTTTTTTTCGAGGTGTAAGATGCTAACTGGTCATTTTTATTACATACGAGATGAGTATTTCCGTGATTTTCAAGATGAAAAACTGATGTCTAATAAAGAAATTTCTCAAGGACAGGCTCATGACAGACCATGTTTTTATGCGTTTCAAGACAAAAAAACAGGACTCTTTTGGCTTATCCCTATATCGTCACAAGTTGAAAAATATGAAGCTATTTACGATAAGAAAGTAGCCAAGTATAAACGATGTGATACGTTAGTCTTTGCGGAAGTTTTAGGTTATAAAAAGGTCTTCTTGTTGCAAAATATGTGTCCTATATCGCAGCAATATATTAAAAATGAATATTGTAATAAGGCTGGGGAAGCTGTAAAAGTAAAATTTTCTGTTGAGAAGGAAATTATTAAAAAAGCTAAACGGATATTAGCTATGCATAGAAAAGGAATAGGTCTTATTTTTCCCGATGTCATTCACCTAGAAAAATTATTACTGCAAATTAAGGAAAATGTTTAATGAGCTGTATTGATCTATACCTGATAGTATGTCCTTGAAAAGCCTAAGGCGAATAAGTTACAGCGAAAGCATGAATAATTTTATTAAAGTAAGAGGACGGTGCGCACCGTCCTCTTTTTGCATGCGCAAGATAGCTTTTGACTTTTTTGCTGAAATACAGTACTATGTAAGTAGGATAGTGTGTTTAGAAAGGTTGGTGTCTTATGAGTCAACAAAAATATATTTCTGACGAGCAGGTTGTAAAACGTGCTAATTGTGCCGTAAAAATTGCATTAGAAAAAAAACGTGCTATGGATGTGCCTATTTTTACATATGATAGGGAAACGCAGAGTATTTGTGTAATTGGTAGTGATGGTAGCAAAACTCAGGTATGTGGGAGATATAATCATGGACGCTATAGCGAAAGAGTCAAATAAAAAGCCGGAGATAATTGTTTTTGCTGGACCAAACGGTTCCGGTAAGAGTACTTTTACAGATTTATTAAAACCACCTGTTGACTATATTAATGCTGATGAAATCAAGAAAAATTTAAAATGCGATGATTTGACTGCAGCGCAAATTGCTGAAAAGCAGAGAGAGGATCACTTGAAAAATAGAGAGGACTTCTGTTTTGAAACAGTTATGTCTACACCTAGAAATTTAAATTTGCTGCAACGAGCTAAGGACGCAGGTTATTTTATACGTTGTTACTATATTTTAACTGTTGACCCTTTTATTAATGTTTATCGAGTAAAATCTCGTGTCGCAGAAGGTGGTCATGATGTGCCGATTGAGAAAATAATAGAACGCTATGATAAGGCTTTGGCTCAGGTTTGTGATGTTGTTCATGTTGCAGACGTTTGTCATATATATGACAACTCGACAGAGCAACCTTTTCGTATTTTCAAAAAACGCAAGAGTGAGGAATTCTTTGATGTTTGCGATGAGTGGCATCAAGAAGATATTAAGCTTTTAACTGGTAGCGAAAATATGCAGTATAAGAACTTAAATAAATGAAAAGAGGACGGTGCACACCGTCCTCTTTTTGCTACATTCCGATGTATAAAACCTTTCCAAAACACCAACTACATACATTGCAATGTATGTAGTTGGCAAAAATCAGTACTTTTCTGCATCGCAATGTATGAAGTTCTTGCAAAATCAAAGCATGCTGTAATCAGTATGCTTTTTTTATGATATAATATAAATTAGTATAGAATAACTTTGAGGTGAAGCTTGTGCGGATAATTGAAGGTGCAGAATCATTTCTGTTGGAAGGAAAGAATAATAAGGCAGTTTTGCTCTTGCATGGTTACACCGGTGCGCCGTCGGAAATGCGTCCGCTGGGTGATTATCTGCATGCGCTTGGCTATACTGTGAGCTGTGTGCGCCTTCCCGGCCACGGCACGAGCATCAAAGACTTGGAGGCAACCACCGCGACAGATTGGTATGGTGCAGCCGAAGCGGAATGTCTGGAGCTGCTGGCGCGTTTTGACAGCGTGTATGTTGCAGGTCTTTCCATGGGCGGACTGCTGGCAATGAAGCTGGCAGCAAAGCTGCCGGTGAAGAAGGCTACCTTTATTTCGGCACCGATTTTTGTGCAGGATAAGCGTGCGCCGCTGTTGGCGTTCTTGCGCTTTTTCATCCACTACTTGCCTAAGCACAAGAAGAATTATCAGGAGCTGCAGGAATATTGCATCTCCTATGCCAAAATGCCGACGAAGCCGTTGGTGAGCCTTTTTAAGCTGCTTAATGAATGCAAGAACAAGCTGCTGGCGGAAATCAAAATCCCCTGTTTGATTTTGCAGTCGAAAACAGAGCATACCGTCCAGCCGCGCAGTGCCGAATATATCTATAATAAATTGACTGCAGCCGCCGGCAGAAGGCTGGTATGGTTTGAGCATAGCGGGCACATTCTGACACTGGATCGCGAGCATGAGGCAGTTTTTAAGGAAATCGCCGATTTTTTTGCGGAATAAAAGGATATTGAAGGGTAAACGAAGAAATATGGATAAGTCACTGTTGAATAATAACGAATACAGCTGGTGCTTTGCCTGTGGCAAGGATAATCCCAGCGGATTGCATATGCGTTTTGAAATTGACGACGACAAGTGCATAGCGTATTTTACGCCGCGTCGGGAGCATCAAAGCTACCCCGGACGTATGCATGGCGGACTTGTTGCCGTACTGCTTGATGAGGTAACAGGCAATTATCTTTTTGCCAAGGAGGGCAAGCCTTCCTATACGGCGAAGATTGAAATCCGCTATCGTCAGCCGTTGGCGATAGGTGAAGAGGTTGCCTGCACCGGACGTGAGCTGAAGCGCAAGGGACGCATGGTTGAGATGCAGGGTACAATCTGCAAAAAGGATGGTACGCTGTTGGCGGAATGTCTGTCAAAGATGATGATTGTGGATGAAACGCCGCAACCGTCGCGCAAGCTCGCCGCAGGCGAGGGTGAAGAAGAATAGAGGTAAAATTATGCAGACGAAGGATATACGTGAAAAAATATTAAATTTTATGCGTGAAGAAAGCTATGCACCGATGACCTCGGAGGAGCTGGTGGATGCGCTGGGGCATGATGTTAATCCCAACAAGTTTTGGGACGAGCTGCTGGCGCTGGAGCAGAACGGCGAGATTATCAAAACACGCTTTGAAACATACGGCCTGCCGGAGAAAATGGGCCTGGTTGCAGGACGCTTTCAGCTGACGAGCAAGGGCTTTGGCTTTGTTATTCCTGATAACAAGGGCGACAGACCGGACGTGTTCATTCCGCCGCGTGCTTTGCATGGTGCGATGAACAATGACCGCGTGCTGGCGCGTGTAAATAATGTGGCGCAGGGCAAAAAGCCTGAGGGCGAAATCCTGCGTATTATCACGCATGCTAATAATAAGGTAGTAGGCGTTTTCCACCAGACCGGTGATTTCGCTTTTGTAACGCCTGACGATAAGCGTATCGGTCAGGATGTATATGTTATGCGCAAGCACTTTAACGGTGCGAAGGATGGGCAGAAGGCAGTAGTAGAAATTACCGAATGGCCGCAGGAGCATCGTAAGGCCGAGGGCAAGGTTACCGAGGTTTTGGGCAACATCGGTGATGTGGGTTTGGAGATTCTGTCGATTATCAAGCAGAATGATCTGCCGCTGACCTTCCCGGATGAGGTGCTGGAGGCTTCGCGCAAGGTGCCGAAGTCTATTAAAAAGAGCGAGCTGACGGGACGCCGTGATCTGCGTGAGCGTACTGTCGTAACCGTCGACGGCGAGGATGCCAAGGACTTGGATGATGCGGTTTATGTAGAGCAGATTAACGACAACGAATACCTGCTGGGCGTTTATATTGCGGATGTCAGCTATTATGTTACCGAGGACAGCGTGCTGGATAAGGAAGCAAGAGAGCGCGGCACAAGCGTTTATCTTGTCGACCGTGTACTGCCGATGCTGCCGGATCGCTTGTCGAACGGTATCTGCAGCCTGAATGCCGGTGAGAACCGTTTGTCCATGGCCTGCGAGATGCATATCGACAAAATGGGCAAGGTGCTCAGCTACGAGATTTTCCCGGCGGTTATCAATGTACGTCACCGTTTGAGCTACAATATTGTGCGTGCAATTTTGGCAGGCGACAAGGAAATGTGCGACAAGTATGAGGACATACTGCCGATGATTGCCCGCATGGATATTTTGCGCCAGATTTTGCATGACAAGCGTGCGCGCCGCGGTGCTGTGGACTTTGATTTGCCGGAGCAGAAGGTTATTCTGGACGAAAAGCTGCATCCGATTGAAATTGTGCAGCGCATCCACGGTAATGCGGAATCTATTATCGAGGAGTTCATGCTGGCGGCTAACGAAACCGTCGCACAGCACATGTTTAATCAGCACTGGCCGTTTATCTATCGTGTGCATGATATTCCGAACGAGGAAAAGATGCAGGAGTTTGCTAAGCTGCTGGCAAACTTTAATATTAAGTTTATACCTAAGGAAGAAACGGAGCCGAGGGATATTCAGCAGGCCGTGAAGGAAATCGCCGGCCGTCCGGAAGAACGCCTGGTAACTACGGTTGCACTGCGCTCCATGAAGCAGGCTGTTTACCAGACGGACAACATCGGTCACTTTGGCCTGGCGGCGAAATATTATACGCACTTTACCTCGCCAATCCGCCGTTATCCCGACCTTATTGTGCATCGCCTGCTGCGCGCCTGGATGACAAAGCCCACACTGAAGGAAGCAGATGCCGAAAAGCTGGGCGATAAGTTGGACGTTATTGCCGATCATTCCTCTATTCGCGAGCGTGCGGCAGCGGATGCGGAGCGTGCAACCGTTGACCTCAAAATGTGCGAATATATGGCAGACCATATCGGCGAAGAATTTGACGGCGTTATTTCCGGTGTGACGGCTTTCGGTATGTTCGTCGAGCTGGAGAACGGTGTTGAGGGCCTGGTGCATATTTCCAGCCTGATGGATGATTACTACGAATATTACGAGGAGCGTTATGCTCTTGTCGGCACGCACAGCGGTCATACCTATCGCCTGGGCGATAAGGTGCGCATTGAAGTGCTGCAGGTAAATATCAGCGACGTGAGCATCGACTTCATCATGGCAGGTGAGAATGCAGGCGTGCGTGAGCACATCCGCCAGCAGCTGCTGATGAAGCAGAAGCCGAGCAGCGGACGCAGCACGCAGAGCATCGCTCTGAGCGCGGAAACGCAGAAGAAAAAGCACAAGGGTGCGAAGAATAAAGAGGCCGGACGCCGCATCGCCAAGCACGGCAAGCCTGCGCCTAAGAGCAGTTCTAAGGGCGGCAGCAAGTCCGGTAAAAAGAGCAGAAAAAAGAATAGGAAAAGCAGATAATTATGGCAGAACAAAAGATTAAAATTATAGCAGAAAATCGTAAGGCACGCCATGACTTTACCATTTACGAAACCTTTGAGGCAGGCATTGCGCTGACCGGTACGGAGGTAAAGTCCCTGCGTGCGGGCAAGGCCAACATGAAGGACAGCTATGCGCAGGTAACACGTCAGGCGGAGGTCTTTGTGTATAATCTTCACATAAGTCCCTACGATCATGGCAATATCTTTAACCATGACCCGCTGCGCAGCCGCCGCCTTTTGCTGCACCGTGCGGAGATTAACAAGCTCATCGGCAAGGTGAAGGAGAAGGGCTATGCGCTTGTACCGCTTAAGCTGTACTTTAAGCATGGTCTGGTGAAGATGGAGCTGGCGCTGGCAGTAGGCAAGAAGCTGTACGATAAGCGTCAGGATATGGCCAAGCGCGACGCGAAGCGCGAGATGGAGCGCGCGCTGAAGGACAGAAATCGCTGATAGACGGGTGAATTCACAAATTCTTCATGCACAGTGATTTGACTTTTTGACTAAAGCATAGTAAAATATCATTGTGGCGTATCGGCTCTTTCACCGATATATTCCAATTTGGGGATGTACTGGTTTCGACGGGGGTAGGTGCGGTATGATAAGCGAGCCGTGGTTCCATCTGCACGATAATCGGTGGGCACGTTTAAATATAAACGCTGAACAAGAATACGCTTTAGCAGCTTAATCTGCTAACTGTCTCTGAGCCTCCTCCCGCGGGTGAGGAATGACAGTCAATAGTGGGATACCTTAAGGCTGATTCCTATAGGCTTTAAGGGAAACTCTTTAGGATAGCAATGTGAAGGCCCGTCGTCAGGCAATCGCAGCGCAAAATAAAGTATGACGTCTGCGCTCGGAGAAAGTTGTATGGCAATATTTTCGGACAGGGGTTCGACTCCCCTCATCTCCACCAGAATTAGTCCAATCGTGACAGTTGATTGGTGGAATAAAAAACAGAGGATAGTGTATGACAGCACTATTCTCTGTTTTTGTTTGCAAGCTGTTTAGTGTGTGTAAGCTGCTTACCTATAACAGCACGAGGATAATGTACTTTCGCGGTACGTTATCCTCCTTTTTGTTTTTAGGATGAATTTAAGCATAGGTGATGCAAAATTTTTATTCCAAAGCTCTTTTCTTATTATAACAATGACAGTTTCTGTCCATGGCATCATATATAATTTAGTTATCAGATTCCATGGGCGATAAGTTTCAGGAGGCTTTGGCTAAGGTAAAGATTTGCGGTTAAATGTTATATATGCTGATTTTAGTTTATCTTGAACCGCTTGTGTTGGAAAACACATTTAGAAGAATTATTAACCTCGGAAGCACGTGGCATATAAGCTGTATTTTGTAGTATAATTATATAAACAAAATACGGAGGTTAATATTATGACTAGAGAAATGCATATGGGCGATATTGTGCGCCATTTTAAAAGAGAAACTGTCGCAAATCCTACGACGGAATACTTATATAAAATACTGGCCTTTGCCGAGCACACGGAAACAGGCGAAAAACTGGTGGTTTATCAGGCGCTGTATGCTCCGTTCAAGATTTGCGCCCGTCCGTACGCCATGTTTATGAGCGAGGTGGACCGCGAAAAATATCCTGCGATTAAGCAAAAGTACCGCTTTGAGGTTGTGCAGGAGTTCTGATTGCTTAGGCGATTATACCGGTGGTGCATATAATTTTATTTGCAGGAGAGAACGGAAATGCTTTATCCGATTTTAGAGCAATATGATGTTGATATAAAAAAAGCGCTGGCCTACGGCTTTGTGCGGGAGGGCGCAGGGCTGACACTGCGCAAGCCACTGCCGGAAACAGAGTTTTACGCTGTCGTTACGCTTGCAGGCAAGGCCTTATCCGTAAATGTTTTGGAACGCGATACGGATGAGGAGTACCTGCCCTTTAACGTTGCCGATAACATCAGCGGTTACGTGATGAGCGTGCGCGAGAAAGCAGAGGCTCTGCTGGAAGAAATAAAGATGCAGTGCCTGATTAAAAGCAATGTTAAGCTGCAGCTGATGGATTACTGCTCGCAGCGCTTCGGCACTGTTCCCGACGCTCCGTGGCCGGAAACACCGGAGAATTTTACCTTTAAGACGGCGCGGAGAAATAAATGGTACGCTTTGTTTATGACGATTTCCTATAAAAGCCTGGGCCTAGCGAAGGCGGGGAAGGTTGATGTTTTAAATATTAAGCTGCCGCCGGCAAAGATTGAGCAGCTGGTGGACAGGCAGCATTTTTATCCTGCGTATCATATGAACAAAAAACATTGGCTGACGGTAATGCTGCAAAAGGATGCAGACATTTCGTTGGTGCAGGAGCTGTTGGCGGAAAGCTATCGGCTGGTGGAAAAATAGCAGTAGAAAATAGCAAAGGAGATTGAAGAAGTGTTACATATAGGTTGTCATTTATCCTCATCGAAGGGCTTTCTGGCGATGGGAAAGACGGCGCTGTCGATCGGTGCCGATACGTTTCAGTTTTTTACGCGCAATCCGCGCGGAGGCAAGGCGAAGGCCGTTAAGCCCGAGGACGCGGCGGCGTTGAATGCGTTGATGCAGGAGCACAATTTTGCGCCGATTCTGGCACACGCACCGTATACGATGAACCCCTGCGCAGCAGACGAAAAGCTGCTGGAGTTTGCGCATATGGTGATGGAGGGCGATTTGGCGATGCTGGAATATGTGCCGGGGAATATGTATAATTTTCATCCCGGCAGCCATGTGAAGCAGGGTGCTGAGGTTGGCATTGAAAAAATAGCGTCGCTGCTCAACAGTGTGCTGCACAAGGATTTGCATACCACGGTTTTGCTGGAAACGATGGCAGGCAAGGGCACGGAGATTGGCCGCAGCTTTGAGGAGCTGGCGGCGATTTTGAGCAAGGTGCAGCTTAACGAAAAGATGGGCGTCTGCCTTGATACCTGTCATATTTTTGATGGCGGCTATGATATCGTAAGCGATTTGGACGGCGTACTGGCGCAGTTCGATAAAATTATCGGCTTGGAGCGATTGAAGGCGGTGCATTTGAACGACAGCCTGAATATTTGCGGCAGCCATAAGGACAGGCATGCGTGCATCGGTGCAGGCAATATTGGCTTGGAGGCGCTGACGGCGGTGATTAACCACCCGGCGCTGCGCACACTGCCGTTTTACTTGGAAACGCCGAACGAGCTGCCGGGCTACGCTGCGGAAATAAAGCTGCTGCGTGAGCGCTTTGCGGAGTAATATACCAAGAATTTTTGCAAGAGGTGAAAGATAGAAATGGAAATGGCTTATACTGAGCTGAATACGAAGCTGTGCGCTTTTTTGGATAAAACGCCTAACAGCTTTTTTGCAGTGAATAATATAAAAGAGGAGCTGGCGGCGGCCGGCTTTACCGAGCTGCAGGAAAACAGCAGATGGCAGCTGCAGGAAGGCGGCAAATATTATGTCAGCCGTAATGGTTCGGCGCTGCTGGCCTTTGTGATTCCCCAAAAGGCTTATCTGGGCTTTCAGGTTTACGCCTGCCACTGCGATTCGCCGGCGTTCAAGCTGAAGAATAATGCAGAAATTGTTGTAGATAAAAAGTATGTGAAGCTGAATGTGGAAAAGTACGGCGGCATGCTGCTGAACACCTGGCTGGACAGGCCGCTTTCCGTTGCCGGACGCGTGCTGTGCAACGTTGACGGCCGCTTGGAAGCGCGTCTGGTTAATGTTGAGCAGGACCTGATGATGATTCCGAATCTGGCAATCCACATGAACAGGGAAGCCAACGAGGGCGTAAAGCTGAACGCGCAGACGGATATGCTGCCGCTTATCGGCAGTGCTGCGACTAAGGACGGCCTGAAGAAGCTGCTTGCTGAGGCCTGCGGCGTTACCTCAGAGCAGATTGTGGATACGGAGCTTTTCTTGTATAACAGAATGCCTGCGACTACCGTGGGCCTGGAGCAGGAATATGTTGCCGGCGGCAGGCTGGATGATTTGCAGTGTGTGTTTGCCGGATTGCAGGGCTTTTTGGCGGCAGAAGCAGGCGCAAGTGTGCCGGTATTCTGCATGCTGGATAACGAAGAGGTTGGCAGCGGAACGAAGCAGGGCGCGGCGGCGACCTTCTTAAAGGATGCGCTGCAGCGCATCAATATGGCACTGGGCAGGGACGAGGAGGATTATCTTGTATCCCTTGCCAACAGCCTGATGCTTTCGGCGGACAATGCGCATGCTGTGCATCCTAATCATACGGATAAAAATGACCTGACGAACAAGACTTATCCTAATGAGGGCGTGGTTGTCAAATACAGCGCTAACCAAAAATATACTACGGATGCGGTATCCGGCGCGTTGGTGCAGCTGCTGGCTAAAAAGGCGAACGTGCCGCTGCAGCTTTTTTATAACCGTTCGGATATGGCAGGTGGTTCAACCTTAGGCAATATCTCCACCGCTCAGGTAGCGATTAAGTCGGTGGATATCGGCCTGGCGCAGCTGGCGATGCATTCCGCCTACGAGATGGCCGGCGTTAAGGATACGGCGTATCTTGCAAAGCTGGCGCAGGCATTTTTTGCCGCCGCTGTTGCGGAGGCTGCCGACGGAACGTACTGCCTGAAGTAACAATTTAATATGCGTATATCAAAGGGCATAGCAGATGCTGGTGACAGGTCTGCTGTGCCTTTGCTATTAGTTGCGGGCGTTTCGGCGTGGTGATATACTGAGCTTAGGAAGTTTTATAAGCGAAAGTGGTGATTATATGTTGCAGGCAATACGCAGATTATCTAAAACACATTTGGCAATGCTGGCAGTCTGCCTGCTGGCTGTGGGCGGCGCTGTCTATTTCTTTTTGGCGCAGCGTGCCAGCCGTCATGCGGCGGAGCTTTTTAACTATTATATGGCAAAGCAGCAGGTGCTGACAGGCACGGTGACGGCCGAGGAGCTGCGCGCCGATATCTGGGGCAACGTGTATTTTAAAAACCTGACCTGGGATTCGCCGGAGAACGAACGCTTGGTGGATGTACCGGAGGGACGCATCAAAATTAAGCCGAAGGACATCATCCTGCGCATAGCAGGCATTGATACGGTGCAGGAGGTGGAGCTGAGCGGTGCTTATATTCATTTGGGCTTTGATGATAAAATGCGCCTGGATATCCTGCAGAATAAAAAGACGGCGGAGGAAAGTATCCTGCCGGACGAGGTGCCTATGGAAAAGCGTCATCTGCAGATTAAGGGCAGACTGCCGAATATTAAGCTTATTTTGCATGATACGGTGCTGTCGGCAGAATATAAAAAGCGTCACTTTGTTTTGAATGATGTGGACGGCACGGCGCAGATCCACGAGCATCAAAGGCTGGAGCTGCATCTGGCGGCAGGACGCTACGGCGGCAGCATTGCAGGCAAAGGACTGAATATTGACGGCACCTGTGACCTGAAGGGGGAACAGAAGACGAATATCAATATCTGCCTGTATGATGTTATTCCGGATTCTCTGGGCATGAAAAATGTTAAGGATGCGATGACGGTAACAGGTCAGATGACCGGCAGCCTGAAAAAACCTGTGATTGATGGTGCGCTGGCGCTGAAGGAGCTGCATCTGAATGATTTGTATTTTACCAATATCGACGGCACCTACCATTATGAAAATGCGCTGATAACCTTTCAGGATGTGACTGGCAGCATTTTTGGCGGTACCTTTGATGCGATAGGCTTGTATCATTTTGATAATCGCTATTACAAAATCGATGTTGACGGCAAGAACCTGATGGCTTCGCTGGCTGCCAAAAGCAGCAAGATAAATACGAGCGTTGATTTGAAGATAAAGTTCCGCAATGAGGGGCCTAAGGGCAATAATTTGGTATACGGCAGCTTTTCTACGGGCAAGGGAACATATATGCTGGTGCCGTTTTTGAGCCTGCGCGGCAGCTTCAGCGACCAGAGCGGTGAGCTGGCTTTCAGTAATGTAGAGATTGAAACCAAGGTGGGCACGTTTGAAAGTGATGTCTTTAAGATTGTGGACGGCAGATTGCAGATGGGCGAGATTTTTTTGGCGAACGGTGAGGGCAGGCGTATACGCGTGAGGTAGGATGGTTTTATAATAAAAGAATATACAATATAGGTATTCCTTGTGGAATCAGAAAAGTCCAGTCTGTAATTTTAAAAATTAATAGACTGGACTTTTTTGCAAATTCCTAAATTTTTTCTTCAAAGTAGCAAGTTACTTTTTCGATATAGACAAAAACTGTCTTTGTAGTGTGATACACTAAAGATAAATTAGCAGCAATGTAAAATAGAGATACATTTTAGTATCTCTATTTACATACATAAAAATATAATTTTTTCAATCCACATATACCGAAAGTATATGACTCTTTCATTGTACAATAACAATCTTCAGAAGACAAGGTAATTTTGCGTGCTTAGCAGAAATAATAATCCTTGACAATTGATTTTTATTACATTAAAATATAATTGAAAGTAAAAAATGAGGTGTTCAGTATGTATCCGGCTCATATAAGAAAAGAAATATCTTGTGATGGTAAAGTAACTTATTCATTTCAATCTGTCGCGGAGCATTGCCGTAATACGGCAAAATATGCTAGTGAAGCATTAAAGGCAGTAGGCTTAGAAAAGACTGCTTATCTTGCAGGTTTATTACATGATGTTGGTAAACATACACTAAGATTTGTGCAGTATATTGAAGATGCAGTTATCAATGAAAAAGAAGTTAAGCGTGGTTCTGTTAATCATACTTTTGCAGGTGTAAAGCTGATTTTAGCGAAACATGCTAAATATGTTGGCACAAATGACCTCCAAGATTTAACTATTGAATTGATAGCCTATGCAATCGGAGCACATCATGACTTATTTGACTGCATAAAAGATAAGGATGAAAGTGCCTTTGCTTACAGATTAGAAAAAGAAAACATTGATTCTGAGGAAGCTATAGAAAACTTCTATAATGAATGTGCCAGTGAGGATGAAATTGAAAAGTTGCTCTTGGAGGCAACAGCTGAAATAAAAAATCTTGCCGATATAATAGTTAGTATAGATAGAACAGAGGATGATGAAGAACCTGAAATTCCGTTTTATTATTCATTGGTGTGTCGTTTACTGACATCGGCAGTTATAGATGCTGATAGAAAAGATACTATGGAATTTGAAAAAAATGAGGTAACTAAGCAGTTAGACTTAGATTGGAGTAGGATTTTAGCGAATTTTAATTCTTATATTGAAAATTTTAAGACAGAACGAGATATAGATTTAGCACGTAAGGCGATTTCTGCTGCATGTGCTGTTGCTGCGCAAAAACCTGAAGGAGTATACAGGTTAAATGTTCCGACTGGTGGTGGCAAAACTTTAAGTTCATTGCGTTATGCCTTGGAACACGCAAAAAATTATCATAAAAAAAGAATGTTTTTTGTCATGCCTTTACTGTCCATCATTGAACAAAATGCACAGGAAATAAGAAAAGCAGTACAGGATGATAGTATTATTTTAGAGCATCATTCTAATGTCATTGATGATGAAAACAATGATGTCGAGGAATTAAATAAGAGAGAGCTGCTTATACAGTCCTGGGATAATCCTATTGTGATAACAACATTGGTGCAACTTCTAAACACCATGTTTTTAGGAAAAACCAGTTCAGTCAGACGTTTTGCATCTCTGTGTAATAGTGTAATTGTTTTTGATGAGGTGCAGTCTTTGCCAAACAAAATGCTTACGCTGTTTAATTTAACTATTAACTTTCTTGTGAAAAAATGTCACGCAACTGTTATTTTGTGTTCCGCTACCCAACCGTCATTTGAAAATGCTGAGCATAAATTATTAAGCGAGGTTAGTGATTTGATTACGTTGCCCTCCGAAACTTTAAAGGTTTTTGAACGTGTGGAATTAGTTGACAAGGGTTCTATGAGCATGGAAGAGTTATCTGATTTTGCTTTAGAAATAATAAGGAGCAAAAAAAGCTTTCTAGTTGTATGCAATACAAAACGAGAGGCTAAAGAGTTATTTGAGAGTTTACAGGCTGAAGTAAGCGGTGTGATTCCAATGTATCATCTATCTGCTTCGATGTGTACAAAGCATAGAAAAATGATAGTGGAGTCGATGAAAAAAGATTTAGGCTTGCCAGAGCCTAAACAAATAGTTTGCGTGGCAACTCAAGTAATTGAGGCTGGTGTGGATATTTCTTTTAACTGTGTCATTAGATTACAGGCTGGAATGGATAGTGTTGTTCAGGCAGCAGGAAGATGCAATAGAAATGGCGAAAATAAATTAGAGTCGGTTTACATTGTAAATTTATTGGGAGAAAAACTTCATCGGCTTAAAGAGATTAGAACTGCAAAAAGTGCTACTGAAAGTTTATTACAGGAAGTTAAAATAAAAAAGCATTATACTAGCTTGAACTCCGATGCAGCTATTTCCTTTTATTATAAAAAGCTATACTCTATGATGAACAAGGGTGAGCAAGATTTTTTAGTACCTAATTTACATAAGTCTTTATACGGATTGTTAAATCAACATGATGTTGCAGATGGTTACTTTTTGGCACAACAGTTAAAGACAGCAGGAAAGTATTTTAATGTTTTTGATAATAATACCGTTGAAATGATAGTGCCTTATGGGAAGGGGCAAGATGTTATTAGTGAGCTGAATTCTGAGAAAGCTATGTATAATTTTGTGTATGCTGAGGAAGTTATAAAGCAAGCAACTGGATATACTGTTACATGCTACCAATATCAAATAGAAAAATTAAAAGAAGGAAATAAAGATGCAGCAGTGATATATAATGATTATTTTGGCATCTATATCTTGAATGATTCTGCTTACTATGATGATAAGCTTGGTTTGAATTTAGATGCCATAGGTGGCGAAGGAGTTTTTTATTAAGCAATGGAGGTGTCATATGCATTCTAATATTGTCGAATTTGAGGTTTATGGTAATTATGCACTTTTTAGTGATCCAATCATGCGTGTAGGTGGTGAGAAGTGTTCTTATCAGGTGCCTACATATGAAGCATTAAAAGGTATTTTAATGTCAGTGTATTGGAAGCCGACCATTATTTGGTATATTGATAAGGTGCGTGTAATGAATCAGATTCAAACAGAGGTTAAAGGTGTCCGGCCGATTAAATACACTGGGAATGGAAATGATTTGGCATATTATACATACCTGAAAAATTGTCGCTATCAAGTCCAGGCGCATTTTGAATGGAATAAGAACCGACCTGAGTTGGAAGGTGACCGAAATGAGAATAAACATCATAATATTGCAAAACGGATGATATTGAAAGGCGGCCGCCGAGATGTTTTTTTGGGAACACGCGAATGTCAGGCTTATGTAGAGCCTTGTAAATTTGGTGAAGGTTCTGGGGCCTATGATGATGTTAATGAATTGGCTTTTGGTGTTATGTATCATGGTATTACTTATCCGGATGAATTTTATTCTCCTGAAACTAAGGATTGCATGACTGTACGTTTTTGGCGACCAGTTATGAAAAAGGGTGTTATTGAATTTATTCGTCCCCAAGAGTGTACTGCTACTAAGAAAATTCATCCGATGAAAATGAAAATTTTTGAAGATAAGAAGAATTTTAGTGGTTTAGATGAGTTCTAACATGAGGAAGGAGGAACAATAGATGAGTTTGTTTAATAAAGCCTATGAGACATATGAATACCATAAGTCATTAGTAGGAATGATTGAAGCCGGCAAATCGCCTTTGTTACCAATCTCTCATATTTTAAAAAATGTACAAATTGAAGTAAGCATTAATTTAAATGGCGAATTTGTAAGTGCAAGAGCATTGGATAAAAAAAGTAAAGATCCTAATGTGCCTTTTGAGCAGCCAACTATTATTCCTGTAACAATAGAATCCGGTAGTCGTTCCGGTAAGAATCCGGCAGCGCATCCATTAAGCGATAAATTAGATTATCTGATTCCTACAGAAAACAACAAGCATCAGGAATATATGAATTTGTTAGCAAATTGGGAAGCATCATCAGAATATGGCGATATAAAACTAAGTGCTATAAAAAAGTATCTTGATGGTGAAACGATTGTCAAGGATTTAGTAAGAGAACAACTTTTGGAATTGGATAAAAATAACAAAATAGCTGACAAAAAAATTAATGGTGTAGAACCATTGCAATGCATGGTGCGTTGGCGTGTTTTGGGAACAGACGTAGAAGAATGTTGGTGTGATAAACAGCTATTCCAAAAATGGGCTTCTTATTATGACACTCAGATGCAAAATAATGAGAAATTCATTATGGATCTTTGTATGATTTCTGGAGAACAAGAAATTCTTGCACCTATGGTTCCTAAAGGAATTGTAAATATGCAGGCAAATGCTAAATTGATTTCTTCTAATGATACTGCAAATTTTGTTTTTCGCGGACGCTTTACTGATGCCGAACAAGCAAGCAGTGTAGGATATTCAACCTTTCAGAAAGTGTTTGTAATTTTGCAGTGGTTGGCCAATAATTCCGAAACTAGCTTTTGCGTATCTGATAGAACTTTTTTGTGTTGGAATCCTAAAGGAAAACCTGTACCAAAGTTTAATAAGAGTATATTTGGCGATAAAAAGAAAACAATTTTTGTTCCTTCGGATTATCGCAAGGAATTATATAATACCTTGGCAGGATTTAAAAATGATTTACCTAATGAAGAGGATGTAATTATTGCAGCTTTTGATGCAGCAACAACCGGACGATTATCATTGGTATATTATAATGAATTAAAGGCATCTGATTTTTTTGAAAGAATTAATAGCTGGTATAATAGCTGTTATTGGTATTTTTATCAAAATATCCAATCACCGTTGTTGTATGATATAGTGCGTTTTGCTTTCGGTGTTCAGAGGGGCAATGATGATAACAGCAAAGTTGAAGTTGATGATAAGCTTTTAAAACAACATATGCAGAGGCTGTTTAAGTGTCTTATTGAGAAACTACCTATACCTTATGATATAGTAATGGCATTAACTGCCAAGGCTTCAATGCCCAAAAGCTATAATAAGAAAAATCGTGAAAAGATACTTTCTGTAGCTTGTGCGGTCATAAGAAAGTATTATAATGATAAGGCCCAAAAGGAGGAATGGAATATGAGCCTTGATAAAAATAAGTTGAATCGTGATTATTTATATGGCAGATTATTAGCTGTATTTGAAAAGCTAGAGATTGATGCAATGAAGAGCCGGTACGGCTATACTGATAATGATATCAGGGAAACTCATGCTGATAAATTGTGGAATTTTTATTGTGCTAAGCCGGAAAGTGGTGCAGCGAATATTAATGGTGCTTTAAGACCTTATTTGAAATATTTGCCGGACACAAGAAAAAACTTCTATTTGGGCCTTATTGGCGAAATTATGGGAAAAATAGGTGAAACAGCTGATAAAATCCGCAATAAAAGTCTGGAACCCTGTTATTTGATGGGTTATTATGATCAGCGCAATGATTTATATACATCTAAAAAAGACAAACAAGAGGAGGATAAGTAAAATGGCAGAATTAAGCAACAAAATTGACTTTGTATTATTGGTAAGTGTAACAATGGCAAATCCCAATGGTGATCCGCTGAATGGTAATCGCCCGCGTATTGATTACGGCAGTTATGGTGAAATTACAGCTGAATGTATTAAGCGTAAAATCCGTAATCGTATGCAGGATTTGGGATATCCTATTTTTGTACAGTCTAATGATCGCAGCGATGATGGCTTTACTTCTTTGAGCGATCGTGCATCGGCACTTATTGCTAAAAAGCTTGAAGAAAAACATTTAGCAGAAGATAAGAGCGATAAGAAAGCAAAGAAAGGTGACAAAGTTAGTCCGGAGCAGTATGCTGCCTGGACATGTGAAACTTGGCTTGATGTGCGTAGTTTTGGACAGGTATTCGCATTTAATAATAAAAAAGATAAAGAAGCAGCAGGTGTTTCAGTAGGTGTAAGAGGACCTATCTCGATTCATCAGGCAGTAAGCATTGATCCCGTTGAAGTATGCTCTTATCAAATTACCAAAAGTGTCAATGGCGAAAATAAAGATGGCAAAGAAGGAAAATCTTCTGATACAATGGGCATGAAGCACATGATAAAGTTTGGTATGTATGAAATTAAGGGTGCCATTAATGTTCAGCTTGCAACGAAAACTGGTTTTACAGATGAAGATGCTGAAGTTGTCAAAAAATGTTTATTAACTCTGTTTGAAAATGATGCTTCTTCGGCTCGTCCGGATGGCTCTATGGAAGTTGTTAAGTTGTATTGGTGGAAGCATAATTGCAAGGAAGGGCAGTACTCTTCTGCTAAGGTTCATCGTTCTGTTAAAGTAAAGCTTAAGGAAGGTATTGCAGAGGCACTGTCTGCAGATGATTATGATATTGTTGTCGATGAATTGAATGGACTTGTTCCCGAAGTTAAAGAAGGAATGTAATATGCAGAAAGATTGGTATCAAGACTTAAATGAATATATTCGTTTGGGTGAACCAAAGCTGGAAGAAAAAACAGTTGCCTGGCAGACGGCAATTGGTTTACAGGCAGTAGATGGCCTTTCTACTTCTAATTACTTACTGGAAACAGCTAAAGAGAATATTGAAGGCAAAATCACTATTAGTGAAGCTAATGCTAAAATCAGTAGTTATTATGAGGAATGTAACGATAGGAAAGCTATTGAAGCTGGAACGAAAGAAGCGGATATTGTAGCCGGTAGGATTACTGCAATATTGGGAGAAAAAACATTCAGCTTTTCTCCTGCTTATTGGATTTCCATACATAAAAACCTTTTTGCGAATGTATTTGCTCATGCCGGAGAGGTTAGAACCTATAATATTAGTAAAAATGAATGGGTTTTGAATGGAAAAAGTGTTTTTTACGCATCCTATGATAGTATTCCTATGACACTCGACTATGATTTTAATACTGAAAAGAGATTTTCTTATAGAAATCTTAGCGAGAGTGAAATCGTTAAGCATATAGCAAAATTTACTTGTGATATATGGCAGATACATCCTTTTTGCGAAGGAAACACTCGCTCAACTGCTGTTTTTATCATAAAGTATTTGAATTCTTTAGGATATTCCATAGGTAATGAAGCTTTTGCTAAGGATTCCTGGTATTTCCGTAATGCTTTGGTTAGAGCAAACTATAATGATTTACAAAATGGAGTTCACGCTACTACGGTGTATTTAGAGAAATTCTTTGAGAATTTACTATATAACGGAAATAACGAATTAAAGAACCGCTATTTGCATATTGATTGGCATGAAGAAAAATAGTGCAAAATTATCCTGTGCGAAGTTATATGGAACATATAATTTAGCTTAGGTTCGCAACCTGGGCTAGAATGGGAAACTAAAAGTTTTCTCACGTCAAAATAAAATTCTTGAGTATTTGAGTTGAGCCGGTTCGCAAAAAATGCTTGACTTAAATTAATAGAGAAGTAATTTGTTTTGATGCGTCGCTCCCGTAAGGGAGCGTGGATTGAAATTTGATAGACTACGGTTTCGCAATATAACCTTAGAAGGTCGCTCCCGTAAGGGAGCGTGGATTGAAATGTGTTAACTCCCCACTGCATCTATATGCCATAAGTCGCTCCCGTAAGGGAGCGTGGATTGAAATTTGATACACTACGCATTCGCAATATAACCTTAGAAGGTCGCTCCCGTAAGGGAGCGTGGATTGAAATTGAAAAAAAGCTGCAAATGGTCACGATGAAGCGAGGTCGCTCCCGTAAGGGAGCGTGGATTGAAATATGTAAACGTATCGCCTGGAACAACCTCATCAAGTCGCTCCCGTAAGGGAGCGTGGATTGAAATTGCCGCCTATAATGCGCAGCTGTCTAATGTTGCAGTCGCTCCCGTAAGGGAGCGTGGATTGAAATATTATAAAGCAAAAAGCACTAAAAACTTGCTAAAGTCGCTCCCGTAAGGGAGCGTGGATTGAAATAAGAGGTTAATGATGTTTGTGGTAAAGAGGACATGTCGCTCCCGTAAGGGAGCGTGGATTGAAATATCAAAGTTAAACCAAAACCGGTCTGATTCTGAAGTCGCTCCCGTAAGGGAGCGTGGATTGAAATATCTACAAAGATAGGAACCAAATAACCACTATCAAAGTCGCTCCCGTAAGGGAGCGTGGATTGAAATTTTTACCAATGGCAGCTAAACAAGTTTTAATTCAGTCGCTCCCGTAAGGGAGCGTGGATTGAAATCCGGTATTTGTCACCGCTCATGGTGCTCATGGTAGTCGCTCCCGTAAGGGAGCGTGGATTGAAATACTGGTGGCGAACGTCGCTACTTGAAAGACTTTGTCGCTCCCGTAAGGGAGCGTGGATTGAAATGTATTATCCCGGTAGAAAAAGCTACCGAAGTCGAAGGTCGCTCCCGTAAGGGAGCGAGGATTGAAATATGCACTTCTTAGAGGGCGCATTTGACAAGGAATGTCGCTCCCGTAAGGGAGCGTGGATTGAAATTCTCGTAGCTCTTTTGCAAAGGCTATTGGCGAGGAGTCGCTCCCGTAAGGGAGCGTGGATTGAAATTGCTGCTGGAGCTTTTACTGGTGGCATTGCGTCTAGTCGCTCCCGTAAGGGAGCGTGGATTGAAATAATACTACCGGTATTGTAGATTCTGTTGGTGCACAGTCGCTCCCGTAAGGGAGCGTGGATTGAAATCTCGTTACTATCAAACATTATTCGAGCGCAGTAGTCGCTCCCGTAAGGGAGCGTGGATTGAAATCGATGTTGTTTTAAATGCTGCTACTGCTAAAAAGTCGCTCCCGTAAGGGAGCGTGGATTGAAATCACCCCGGATCGCTCCAATATTATCCATGATTATGTCGCTCCCGTAAGGGAGCGTGGATTGAAATCCGTTAGCGTTAGGGGAAAAAGAGCGTTTAGCAGTCGCTCCCGTAAGGGAGTGAAGTGGTAAACTTATTTTAGACACAGAGGGGGTATTTTTTGTACAGATAATAT
>OLSP01000591.1_pt1 | contig 36526 bp, 16 predicted proteins | sample 1672941 | NCBI WGS metagenome assembly OLSP01 (sample SAMEA3136739, study PRJEB25190) | human gut metagenome | reverse complement strand
CTTTATGCTTTCCCCTGTTTTCCTGTGGGTGAATTCCACCCATTCCAGGGTCGGAGCCTCTATATCACTGGGTGAAAACCAGTCCGCCTGGGCATAAATATGGGCGATGATATTATCCTTATAATAAATCTTCTGAAGCCCTTCCTCATAATCCGCCACCCAGCGCCTGGCCTTCAGGCAGGCCGCTGTTTTGGACGGCTGGATCTGATTCCCCGCAAACATCAGGGAATGGGTCCTTTCCAGTTCCTCGGTAAGCTTCACGTAAAGCTCTCTGAATACCTGCTTAAAGGGCTGCTTCTTCCCGCCTTCAAACAGGAATTTCTGATATGCCGTCCAGCTTCCCTCCCGGTACAGATCCGCCGGATGCGCCACACGCAGATAATCCCCGGCATCCAGGGGAACCATCCTGCCGCTGTGATCCTGCAGCCCATTTTCCCGGAGGAAGCCGCTGGCCGGCAGCTGGCTTTCCTGTCCGAAACCGCTCGCCGGCGATGAGTTCTCCCTCCGGGAACCGTCCGATACCGGCTGTTTATCCACTATCCACACAAGGCTACGCACCACCGGCTCCGCCACCGGGTTGCCGCACAGCTCCAGAAGCTCGCCGAACCGGTAACGCTCCCGTTCCTCCATGGCCTGTTCAAACATCTTCACCGTACGGGAATACTGCTCCTTCAGCTTCGTATATACTTCTTTCAGCTGCAGGTAATACTCGTTCTTTTTCAGCCTGGCCGGTACAGACATTAATGTTTTCCCGTCTTTCCCGGCCGTAATGGACGCTCTTCAGTATTCATCCACGGACAGGCTCAGGGATACGCCCTCCGCTTCTTTTTTCTCAAAAAATACGGCGCGTTTAATAGACGGTATAGGAAGTGCTGCCGGAGTCTTTTCTCAACGTAAAGAACTGCCTGAATTGCTACCCGGTGTGAGTCCTACTATAGTTACTGCCCTCGATAATCCTGCCGCTTTCCTGCGTGCCGAACACGAAATGGAGTTCGTGGAGAAGAATCGCCTCACTTGTCTGACTCTCAAAGATGAAGCTTATCCGTCTCGTTTGCGCGAATGTGAAGACGCTCCGATAGCCCTCTTCTTCAAAGGGCATACCGATTTCAATTGTCTTCGTGTCATCAATATGGTCGGTACTCGCAATGCCACAGAGTATGGCAAGCAATTCTGTGTAGATTTCCTGCGTGATCTTTCCTCTCATTATCCTGATGTGCTGGTAGTCAGCGGTCTGGCTTATGGCATTGATATCCATGCCCATCGCGCTGCCCTGGCCAACAACCTTTCCACCGTGGCTGTCCTTGCTCACGGACTGGACCGTATCTATCCTTATGTTCACCGTAAAACTGCCATTGATATGCTGGACAACGGTGGACTCCTTACCGAATTCCTCACCGAAACCAATCCTGACCGGCATAACTTTGTCAGTCGTAACCGTATTGTGGCAGGTATGACTGACGCAACCATCGTTGTGGAGTCTGCCTCTAAAGGTGGTTCGCTGATTACGGCAGACCTTGCTGTAGACTATCATCGCGATTGTTTCGCCGTTCCGGGACGCATTTCTGACGCTTCTTCGAGAGGGTGCAATCTACTGATACAAGATAATAAGGCCGCTCTCATTCAGTCTGCCGAAGATTTTATAAAAGCCATGGGCTGGACTCATGAAGAGAAGCTTACCAAACCGGAGGGCATCCAGCGCAATCTCTTCCTTGAACTGACAGGAGAGGAAGAATTTGTCATTCGTATTCTTACTCGTCAAGGGGATTTACATATTAATGCACTGGTTGTAGAAACAGATATCCCCATAAATCGTATGATCAGCTTGCTCTTTGAGCTGGAAATGAAAGGTGTTGTAAAGGCATTAGTAGGTGGAGTGTATCATTTGTTGGGATATTGATTCAAATTTCAGGGGCTTTTTAGCCATTGTTGGACGTGAATAGATACCACCCGTTTTTTGGGGAAATATCCTTCTTCAAAAGCAAAAAAATGCACATATATTTGCAGATGAAGTAGAATCCTAAATTGAAAGATTATGAAAACAGAAAAACATGTTGTTATCCTTTGGCTAATCATATCATTATTGCTGCCTACACTTGCCTGTGCGCAGTATAAATTTGATAATGTACTGTATGGGGCGGCTTATTATCATGAATACATGCCGACAGATCGATTGGATAAAGATATCCAAATGATGAAAGATTGTGGACTTTCAGTTGTTCGTGTCGGAGAATCATCGTGGGGCTTGTTTGAACCTCGTGAAGGCGAGTTTGAATTCGCATGGATGGACCGGATAATAGATAAGATGCATCAGGCAGGTATAAAAGTAATTTTGGGAACTCCCACTTATGCTATACCAGCCTGGATGGCAGAAAAACATCCGGATGTGTTAACTACTTACGAACGAGGCAATAAGGCATATTATGGAACCCGCCAGAATATGGATATATCGAATCCCGCCTATTTGTTCTACAGTGAGCGTATCATTCGCAAAATGATGGAGCACTATGCCAATCATCCTGCCATTATCGGATATCAGGTGGATAATGAAGCTACTGCACGTGGAACTAATAATCATGACTTTTTTGTTGGATTCAGAAGCTATATTAAAGAGAAGTTTGATAATGATCTGGATTCTTTAAACAAAGCCTGGGGCCTGAATTATTGGAGTATGAACATTCATAGTTGGGAAGAGTTCTATACCAGAGATGGTGTTACTAATCCCTCGTACAAAAATGAGTGGGAACGTTATGGTCGTAAAAGGATTGCTGATTTTCTGAATTGGCAGGTAGATATTGTCAATGAATACAAACGGAAAGATCAATTTGTAACACATTGTTTTATGCCTGCTTTTCATGAAATAGATCAGGTGGAAAGTTTTCGTCAGATGGAGTATCCTGCGATTAATCCATATCATAGTGTGCAAGATGGCCAGAATGGCAGGTTAATATCATATTCGGGCGATCACATGAGGACTGTTGCTAAAGGCAACTATCTGATAACTGAAACGAATGCTCAAACCACCGGTTGGGATGCGAGGTATCAATATCCGCCTTATGATAATCAGCTCAGACAAAATGTATATTCACATCTGGCATCCGGGGCAAACATGGTAGAATATTGGCACTGGCACTCTATACATTATGGTCAAGAGACCTACTGGAAGGGAATTTTGGGACATGATCTTGAACCAAACCGCATTTATCATGAGTTTACTGCCGTGGCAAAAGAATTGAAAAATATAGGTAGTAAATTGGTTAATCTTAAAAAGAAGAATGACGTAGCTATTCTTTACAGTCATGATTCGTATTATGGATTAAGATTCATGCCTTATACTCATGGAGATAATTATCCGGTTGAAATGTTGCACTCTTCGCTTTATAATATGAATATAGAAACGGATATTGTTCATTGCGATAAAGTGAGCGATTTCTCGGAATATAAAATGTTGATTATACCTCCTCTCTATATTGCTACCGATGAACTGTTGGAAAAGATAGATGCTTTCGTGAAAAATGGTGGTAAGGTTATCATGATGTATAAGAGCGGTTACTGTAATGAACATTCTGCGGTTAGAGCTATGTTGGCTCCCGGTCCTTTACGTAAAGCATGTGGATTTTATTATCAGGAGAGTTCTACAATTGGATGGATGGAGCTGAAAGATAATCCGTTCGGACTAGATAATAAGAAGGCTATTGGTGAAATTATAGAATTCATTATACCCGAAACAGCCCAACCTTTGGCTTATGCTGATCATCCTTTCTTCGGGAAGTGGCCTGTAATAACTGAGAATAGTTATGGTAAAGGATCACTGGTATATATTGCTTCATATCCTTCGCAAGAGTTGTTTGAGAAGATAGTTCGTACAGAGGCAGAAAAGGCTGGCATTGTTTCCGATGATGAATATAAATTCCCTATAATAGTGAAGAAAGGAACGAATGATAAAGGTCGTACTATTCGCTATATATTTAATTATTCACCGACTTCTCAAGAGGTGGAATACAATTATGCATCCAAGGGAAAGGAACTGCTGAAGAACAGGACATTGAGCAAAGGCGATTCGATGACGATTGCTCCATGGGATTTGTTGATTGTTGAAGAGTGATATCTTTTCAAGATAAAATGAGTTCTTGCTTTATGAAAATAGATCAGGAATTCATTTTATCTAAGGACATATCTCATTTGGAACTATCTTTTTCCTACCTTTGCTTTCGCAACTATATTATTATGCTATGAAATACCTGTCCTTTTTTATACTTCTGTTTATTGGAGAACTGTCCGTAAACGCACAGCACATGTTCTCCAGACAATTTCCATTCTTCAACCAACTCTCTTCCAATGAGATTTTCAGTATTCATCAGGATAGAGAAGGATACTTCTGGATAGGTACCACAAATGGTCTGGCACGCTATGACGGCTATCAGTTAAATACATTCCGCACAGACTATAAAAATCAGAATCTGCTGACTGACAATGGAATTACTGCTATTAATGACAATGATCTGTATGTATGGATCGGTACGTGGAAAGGGCTGAACCTGTATAATAAGCAGACCTGTCAGATTACTCCTTTCTCAGATGCACGGCTCCTGGATAAGGTGGTGGATGCTATAACAGTCGACAAGGATGGGAATGTTTGGGTAAGCGCCGGTGGAATGATATACCGATGCGATTCTACCGCGCATATTATAAAGGAGTATGAAGTTGGAAATATTCAGGAAGGATATGCTATTAGCAATATCTATGTAGACCAGCAAAAGCAACTTTGGGCAGTGGGATCACGGGGTATATTCAGATATGAGCCCGAAACTGATTCTTTTTTCCGTTATCCGCCATTGGGTAACGGACATACCGCATATATTATGCATCAGGATAATTCCGGTAATTACTGGATCGGCACATGGGGGGAAGGTTTGTGGCAATTCTTTCCCTATGCACAGAAAGGAGGACACTATAAGAAACATAATATAGCTGCTTCGAACAATAAAGAAACCGGCATTGAATCCATTCTTTTCAGTATAGAGCAGGATGATACGTTTGGCTATCTCTGGATGCTTTCGTATGCCGGGCTCCATGCGTTTAAATACACAGATGCGGGAACACTGGAAAAGGTGGATATCAACCATCTGGTTGATACGCACATGATGTACACCCGGATATGCAAAGACAGGGAGGGTAATCTGTGGTTGCCTTCGTATGATATGGCGTACACTATCTTTTTCGATAATTCGAACATAGACAATTACCTCCTTCCTCAACTGAAGGAAGAGATGGGATGGGATGCCAATGTTATGAATCTTTGTCAAGGAAGTGATAGTACTATGTGGTTCAGGCAGGACAGATACGAATTGTGTATGTACGATTATTCACGGGATACATTTGCTGGTACAGGTGTGGGTGAGATTAATGCCATTATCAGATCTCTTCATAAACCCGGTGTCTGGGTTAATTCAAGTCGGACTCCTCATGTCATGAGATTGACACAACGGAACATGAAGGTGCAGATAGAAGAAGACATCAATATAGGAGGAGTTACAGGGCTACTCGAGGATAAAGTTGGTAATCTGTGGATATCCAGATGGACGGATATAAATGTGAAACGTCCTGATAAAGATGGCTTGGTAGTTTCGGGTAGTGACGTTCCGGTAATGACTTCCCTGTTCAATGATGTAAAGGGAGAAGTTTTAGGGTTGTCTCACGAGAGCAAAATCTATCGGCTGAGTTGTGCCGACGGGCGGATTACCTGTGAATTAAAAGGCAGTGTTTCTTCTCTTCTGGAAAAGGAAGAAGTGAACAGTGTCTGCATTGACCGGGAAGGACGGTTGTGGCTGAACACTACTTTGGGAAGAATACTGCGGTCTGACGAAACGATGCATAAGTTTGAAAATGTATCACTGGATAATGAGATAGATGACTGTACTGTATTAGGATTACTTTCCGATAAGAACAGTGTGTGGATTATCACCAATAAGAAAGTACTTCAATATAATATTGATACGCAGACTTTTCAGCACTATTCTACTGCTGATGATAATATTATGGTAGATGTTTTCAGGTATAAGGCTATCAGCCTGGACGGTTGGGGCGGACTCTATGTAGGTGGACATCGCGGATTCATACATATTCGTCCCGGTAATGCATCGGCGGTGAACAGGGCTCCCACGAGCTTGCATATCACAGATGTCAAAGTTGAAGACAAAAGTATCTTCTTCGGCAATGCGGAAGCCTCGGGAGAGAATACGATACATAAGATTTTCCTTGGTCCGGATGATCGGAATATTGAGATTTTCTTTTCTTCGCTTTTGTATTCGTTGAATGCGGGATGTCGCATAGCGTATCAGTTGGAGGGGGTGGATCATTATTGGATCTATTCGGATAATAACAGAAATTCCGCCTTCTATAACCACCTGCCGAAGGGAACGTATAAACTCCGTTTGAAGTTGGAATATGAGCGGGGTAAGTGGACTGAAGGCGAAGTATTGCTGACCATTGTGAAAGAGCCTGCCTTCTATGAAACCTGGTTTGCATATCTTGTTTATGTCATTTTCATCGGATTGTGCTTCTATGTGGTAATCCGGCTTTATATGCGTCGCATTAAACTGAAGAGTGAAGTGAGATTGCAGGAAGAACTGACGCGTACCAAGCTGACTTACTTCACCAATGTTTCCCATGAGTTGCTGACGCCGCTTACCGTCATATCCTGCATATCGGATTATCTGGATCAGAAGGTTCCTGCCGTGCGGCAACAGTCCGTCATGCTCAAGGCTAACGCGGAGAAGTTGAAGCGACTGATACAGCAAGTGCTTGATTTCCGCAAGATGGATGTGGGGAAACTGAAACTGAACGTTTCGAAAGGAGATATCCGTGAGTTTGTCCTGAACATCTGCCAGGTAAACTTCCAACCGCTTGCATTGAAGAAGAACATCACGCTGGATACTCGTTTTGAAGCGGAGGAAGCACATGGTTATGTGGATTTTGATAAGCTGGATAAGATATTGCATAATTTGCTGTCCAATGCCATGAAGTATACTCCTGAGAACAGGCGTATTACTGTTGATGTACGAGTAGTGAATGAAGCGGAACATCGGATATTGGTGTTGAAAGTAGAAGATGAGGGCGTTGGTATCTCTGAGAAAGAACTGGAACAGATATTCATCCGTTTCTATAACAGTAAGAAGAACCGGGGAATCGAGTCGAACGGAATCGGTCTCTCGCTAACGAAAGATTTGATAACCTTGCATCATGGCCTTATCACCGTGGAAAGCGTTTTAGGACAAGGCTCCTGTTTCACTGTAAAGCTGCCTGTTGACAAAGAAAGCTACTCTCCGGATGAATTGCTTGACGAGACGATGGTGTTGCAGACCGGTACGGATGATGTGCCCATGGAAGATTATGCCCCGTCTGATGAGGTGGATAAACCGGCTATCTTGTTGATTGACGACAATACGGAATTGCTGTTCGTTATGAAAGAGATGTTCAGGGAACGATATACTGTACTGACAGCCGCAGACGGGCAACAGGCCTGGGATAAGTTGAAGAATAATGAGGTGGATGTCGTCATTTGTGATGTCATGTTGCCCGATGCCAATGGTTGGGAACTTTGTGCGCGTATGAAAGGTGATTTGCGTTTCAATCATATACCTGTTATCATACTTACGGCTAAGAATGGTATTGAGGACCGTGTTGCCAGCTATGAAGCGGGCGCCGACGGATATATAGCCAAGCCTTTTGAGTTGAAGATACTTTTTGCCCGGGTGGATAACCTTATCCGATCTTCGAAGATGCGTCAGGCGGCTTTCCGTAAGGAGGAGAACCTGGATCTGGAAAGTCTGGCCTATCCCTCGGCGGATAAGCAGTTCCTGCAATCCATTATAGATAGCATCGAACAGCATTTGGAAGAGTCTGAATTCGACTTGGAACAATTGGCTGCGGAGAAGAATATGTCTAAGTCTACCCTTTACCGTAAGATAAAATCGATGACGGGAATGACTCCTTTGGACTTTATACGGAATATTAAGATGAAGCGTGCCTGCATGATGTTGTTCAACCGCTCGCATACTATATCCGAGGTTGCGTATGCTGTAGGATTCAATAGCCCCAAATACTTTACCCGGTGCTTCAAGGATGAATTCGGTGTGACGCCGAGTGAATATCTTCAGAAAAACACCCCTTAATTTTTAGTATATAGATGCTACATACAGGGGTAAAATCCTGTTATCAAGGGGTAAATTCGGGTCATGACAGAATCTCTCCCCTTCTATAAATGATTTCTGTACCTCCTTTTTCATAAGATATGAGTTGATTTGTTGTCAGATACCCAAACTTAAATCAAAGCATAGTTATGAAGAACCTCAGTATCCGTCATGGAAAATCATCCGGAAACAAATCAGTACTATTACTTACTGTATTAGCATTAGGCACCGGATTCTCTTCTTTGTCTGCCCAGACAAATGCCGCAAGTGACCAGATAACGGCACAACCTGCTGCTGACCGCATTGTACCTTTCCGCCTTAGTGAACAAGGAGTAGTCCGCCCTGTGGAATGGGGATTGGATACGGCTTGGGAAGATGAGGGAAATATCCGCCGTGGCCAGGGATTTATGGAAACGGTAGATATAGTGCGCGTTTCTTTTCGCCCCACCGATCCCATTGTGGATGGAGATTTGGGAGCTGATCAGAAAGAACATATACAAACACGACTTGGTTTACTGGGCTTTGTCTCTCCTAAACCCAAGTTAGCTATAAATAGCGATCACCCCAAGATTGACGATTCTTATAAAGGTAACGCCCAGGCTTGGGCTCAGATGATGGATTTGCATACTCGTTATTTTCAGGATGCAGGATACGAGGTGATTTCAGTGGCTCCATTCAATGAACCGGATTATACCTATACAGGACAAGGTACTCGGGAGGATTTCTACAAAATTGCTGTGGAATTGAGAGCGAATCCCCGTTTCAAGAATATTCGGATTTGTGGGGGAAATACTCTGAATTGTGATGAAGCACTGCCTTGGTATAACTATCTCAAAGAACAACTTGATGAGGGAAATACCCATCAGCTTGCCGGTGAATTCAATGGTTACGCTGCTTTCTACGAGACGGTTCGCAAGGATGGAAAAATGGCCATGAATGATGAGATGCACAACGTGATGGAGGCGATGGTGGGTCTGGAGTATGGGTTGCAGACCGGTATCTGGTGGGGAAGTGCGGAGTATGCCCGTGGTGAATTCTGCAAGATTAGCCGGGGTGGAGAACGACTGGCATATACTGAACATCGTCCTAATTGGACGGCAGCTTCTGTCTATCGGTCTAAAGATGGCAGTAAGGTTCAGGCTTTTGGAGGCGTTTCGGAACGTCAGGCTAAAACGACAACTTATCGTTTTGTATCCAAAGAGAAGGATGTGTTCTATGATGGTTATGGTCCGCAGCGTGAGTTCTACTTGGAGATGCCCGGAGGAAATTCTTATCAGGACGATGAACAGCGGAATGCCGAACGGGTGGTCAATATTACTTGGGGAGAAGATATTCAGCCGGTGATAGACGGACAGTATGTGCTGATAAACCGGAGTACTCAGCGGGCAGTTGAAATAACCCAGGGCAACACGGCGGAGGGCACCAACGTGAAGACCGGAAAGTTTGACGCTTCCAAGGCTTATCAGCGTTGGTATGTCCGTCCGGTTTCCAGCCGTATCGGTGGAGATTTCAGCTATTTCTGTATTACGTCTCCCATAAATGGGATGTCATTCGACATCTGGAATTGGTCGTTGGAGGACGGCGGGAATATCGCCATCTATGGTGCCAGTAATGGCAGCAATCAGCAATGGGCATTGGAATATGCCGGGGATGGATGGTTTTATATCCGCAGTCGCCATAGTGCCTTGTATTTGGAAGAGGGAGAGGAAGCTTTCAATGTGCAGCAAGGTACGAAAAAGGGAAGTAATGATGAACGGCTGCAATGGCGTCTGATACCTGCTCCGGCTTCTAAAATTGAAATTAAATCTTTAGCTACTCCAACCGGACTGACGACGGAAGGGCAATCTGCATCCGTTTTGTTGAAGTGGAACAAGCAATCCGATGCTACAGAATACACTGTGCTACGTTCCGAAACATCCGGTGGAGCTTACGAGATTATTGCGCGTAATGTAAAAGAAACCAGTTTTGTCGATCATAAGGCCTTAGCGGGTAAGAGTTATTATTATACGGTGAAAGCTAATGATAATTGTCTGAACAGTTCGCCGAAGTCACAGGAAGTAACTGCCACTATTACTGATGTGCATGCCCTAGTAGCACATTATACTTTTGATGGAGATTTACTGGACGAGACGGAAAATTTGAATCATGGTGCATCCTTGAAAAAAGCAATGTTTACCGATGGAAAAATAAACAAAGCTGTACAACTTAACGGCTCAACGGAATTTCTGCAATTACCTACGGATATTGCCAATCATCAGAATCTGACTGTTTCTACTTGGGTGAAGTGGGATGGTGGTGCAGACTGGCAACGTGTCTTCGACTTTGGTAGTGGTGAAGATCAATATATGTTCCTTACTTATAGTTCCAATATACAGTCACTCCGCTTTGCAATGAAAAACGGAGCGGAAGAACAGGCCCTGGAAACCGCCTTACCCTCTCCCATACGCATTGACAATTGGGTACATCTGGCATTGACTATCGGAGATGCGGAGGTACGGATTTATGTGAATGGAGAACTGGCTGTTTCATCCGGGGATATTACTATCCGTCCGATGGATATCCGTCCCTGTCTGAACTATATCGGTCGTAGTCAGTTTGTAGCTGATCCGATGTTTAAAGGAAGTATCGATGATTTCAGAGCTTATAATTATGAGTTATCAGCAGAGGATATAAAGAAAGTAGCCCAGGGGGGATCGGTAGGTATCATTACTCCGCAGATTTCCGATGATGAATTGTTTATCGGCCCTTTACCTGCCGATCAGAAACTACAGGTTACTTATACACCTGCCCAGTCATCGGGTAGAGTATCTCTCAGTATTTATAATATGCAGGGAGTTCCGGTACTTTCTCATGAGACGGCTGGTTCCGGTGTTACTACGCTGGATGTATCCGGACTCCCTACCGGTCTATATCTGTTGAGGCTTGTTGATAACAACCGGTCAGTTACACGTAAGTTTGCAGTGAGGCATTAATAAGTAGGGTATAAAATCCTTTCATCAGGGTATAAAAACGTTTCATGAAAGGATTTTGCCCCTTCGATAACCTGTTTTTGTGCCTATCTTCTAATTAAATATCACTTGCTTTGCCCTTGGATAATTAAACTTAGATCATATTAGTATTATGAGAACAGTAAGCAAATTACTTCTTTCTTGTGTGATGTTATTCACATTATTGCCGGACGCTGTGCTTCATGCATCCGACCGGAAGACTCTTTTTGACAGTAACTGGAAATTTCATTTAGGCATCGTAGCCAATGCCGAACAACCGGAATATAATGATAGTCATTGGAGAGTTCTTGATCTTCCCCATGACTGGAGCGTTGAACCATTGTCTTTTCAAAAACAAGGCATTACTACCGGTCCTTTCTCTCGCATGAGCGAAGGTGACATCGATACGGGACAGACCGTTGGTGGTGAAGGTTGGTACAGAAAAGAACTCACTCTTGCAGGAAGCGATGCCGATAAACGTATTGTTCTCTATTTTGAAGGAGTATACAATCAGTCCGAGCTATGGATCAATGGTAAGAAAGCTAATTATAATGTTTATGGATATACCTCTTATCGTGTAGACATCACTCCTTATCTGAATGCACCCGGTACTCCGAACGTGATTGCCATGAAAGTGGTGAACGCCGGACGTAACAGTCGTTGGTATGCCGGTTCGGGTATCTTCCGCCATGTATGGCTGATCAAGACAAATAAACTCTATCTGGATAAATGGGATACTTTTGTCAACGCTTCCGAACTTCAGAAGAAGGAAGCTGTGATTCAGTTCTCTACTATTGTACATAACGAGGGCCTGCAAAATCAATCAGGTAAAATAGGTATTAAAATATATTCACCTGCCGGAAACGAAGTGTTTTCTACTTCACAGGACGTGATACTTTCTGAAGGAACGCCGGTGGCAACATCTTTCTCTCTTAAAAAGCCCGAGTTATGGTCAGTGGATACCCCTGTGCTTTATACAGCGGAAGTATCCCTTTCCTCAGACGGAAAGGAGTATGATAAGATATCTGTTCCTTTTGGTATCCGCACCCTTTCTTTTTCTGCTGAGAAAGGCTTTCTGCTGAATGGTAAGTCGATGAAGCTGAAAGGGGGTTGCGTACATCACGATAACGGACTTTTGGGAGCCGCCGCCATCGACCGTGCCGAAGAACGGAAAGTGGAACTGATGAAAGCTAACGGCTACAATGCCGTCAGATGTGCCCACAATCAAGTGTCCGAGTATTTCCTTGATGCTTGCGACAGATTGGGTATGCTGGTGATTCATGAAACCTTCGACCAGTGGCAGAAAGCTAAACGCGAGCAGGACTATCATCAGTTCTTTGATGAATGGAGCGACTGGGATTTGGCTGCGTCTGTCCGCCGTGACCGGAATCATCCCTCTATCATTATGTGGAGTATCGGTAACGAGGTGGAGCAACGTGCTGATGAACCTGAGGGAGACTTGATTTCCAAAAGACTGGTGAATACCGTCCGCAAGTACGATACATCCCGTTTCACAACCATCGGTTCCAATGACTTCTGGGACAGACGCCAGTTTAGTTGGGACAAAGATTCCTACCGGATCTTCAAGAATCTGGATGTGGCAGGCTACAATTATATCTGGTGGAAATATGAGAGCGATCATGCTGCCTATCCCGATCGCGTGATCTATGGTAGTGAGTCTTATCCGAAAGAAGCTGCCCAGAACTGGAACTTGGTAGAAAAGCATCCTTATGTAATAGGTGATTTCGTGTGGACCGCTATTGACTATCTGGGTGAAGCCGGATTAGCTCATGCCTTGTATCTGAAAGAGGGCGAGCATGATACGCAGTTTATGGGTTGGCCTTGGTATAATGGTTGGTGCGGTGATATTGACCTTTGTGGCGACAAGAAGCCTCAATCTTATTATCGTGATGTGTTGTGGCGCGAGCGTCCCATTACTATGGCAGTCCATGCCCCTGTTCCCGAAGGCAAGAAAGAAGTGGTGAACGGTTGGGGCTGGCCCAATGAGTTGGTGAGTTGGAATTGGACGAGTTGCGAAGGAAAAGTGATGAAAGTAAACGTATACAGCCGTTCTCCGAAAGTGAAACTCTATCTGAACGACAAGCTTATCGGAGAAAAAGAAACGGGTAAAGAAAACTACACAGCTACCTTCGATGTGCCCTATGAACCGGGAACTTTGAAAGCGGTGAACTCAAAAGGTAAGGAGGAATTCGTATTAAAGACTGCCGGAGCACCTGCGGCTATCCGTTTGATTGCCGACCGCAGTAAAATAAAAGCTTGCAAGAACGATCTTTCCTACGTCAAGATTGAGCTGGTGGACAAAAATGGAAACGTAGTTCCCGAAACCTCTCTGCCTGTCAAAATCGAATGTACGGGTAAAGGAACTGTCATAGCAGGTGGAAATGCAGCCTATGCCGATATGGAAAGTTTCCGTTCACTTACTCCCAATACATTCCGGGGAAAGGCTATTGCCATTGTTCAGCCTGATGGAGAAAAAGGCGACATACAGGTGAAAGTCTCTGCAAAAGGGTTGGAAGATGCTTCCATAGTAATAACAACCTACTAAAAAGCGATAGTAAGATAAGTTTTGCGAAGAAACTGGCATAAACCTGCATAAGTACTTAGGTATACATTTTCTTGTATGTTATCTTTGCAGGGTTTATGCGATTTTTTCTGACGCAGATATTATTATATACAGGTGCTATAAAACAAGATAAATATCAGAAAAGATAATAAAAGAAGCTAACTTAATTTTTTAACTTTAATCTAGTAAGATGATGAAATCAGTATTAGTAAGAAACAATCGGAGAGTCCTTGCCGGCCTGCTCGTTTGCACTGGTTTTATTTGCAATTATCCCTCTTCTGCCTTTGCGGAATCGGATAATTCTTCAGTGCAAATAACGACTCAAAGTACAACACCGCAGAAACGTACTTTGGTAGGAACTGTAGTTGACTCCTCTACCGGAGAGACTTTGATTGGTGTAAATGTGAAAGTGCAAGGTGAAGATGGAGGTACCATTACCGACATTGATGGTAAGTTCCAGATTTCTGTAACCAGCAAAACAGAGCTGATATTCTCTTATATCGGCTACAAAACACAGACACTGATGGTAGGTGACTTGGGTGTAATGACCGTGAAGCTTGCATCGGACAATGAAATGTTGGATGAAGTAGTGATTGTAGGTCAGGGTACACAGAAGAAAGTATCTGTGACAGGTGCCATTGCTACAGTGAAGGGAGCTACATTAAAAGCACCTTCCTCTTCATTGACCAGTTCACTTGCCGGAAAACTTGCCGGTGTGGTATCCATGGTGAACAGTGGTGAACCGGGTTCTACTTCCGAATTTTATATCCGCGGTATCAATACGTTCGGTGGTGTGGCTACTCCGTTGATTTTGTTGGATGGCATCGAAATTTCATCTGCCGACCTGAACCGTATCCCGGCAGAATCCATCGAAAGCTTTTCTTTATTGAAAGACGCTTCGGCAACTGCTATCTACGGTAACCGCGGTGCAAACGGTGTAATGCTGGTAACCACCAAGAAGGGGCAGGAGAATACGAAAGCTACTATCAATGTTTCATTGGAAGCTTCTTACTTCCGTCCGATAAATGTACCGAAATTTGCTGATGGTGCTACCTATATGCGGGCTTACAATGAAGCGGAACAGGCCAGAAGTTTGACCCCGATCACTTCTCCTAAGTATAGTGAAGACCAGATCCTGAATACAGAATTGGGTACTAATCCTTATGTATATCCCGATGTGGACTGGTTTGACCAGATATTCCGTTCGGGCAATTATAACCAACGTGCCAATGTGAATGTATCGGGTGGTGGTTCGCGTGTAACTTACTATATGAGCCTTCAGGCTAACCATGATACAGGTCTCCTCGATGCACCGGACTACTTCTATAATCCCAATATTAACCAGTGGCAATATAATTTTCAGAATAACATCTCCTATAAACTGACCAATACCACTACCATTGATTTGCGCATGATGGCACAGATCGGTAATATGCAAGGTCCTAACTATAATATAGGCAATGACTTGTACAAGAGGGTTATGCGTACCAATCCGGTGGAATTCCCCGCTTATTTTCCACAGCAGGATGGGGACGACGGTTTCATTCGCTTTGGCGGTGCAGAGATTAAACCGGGCGTTTTGGGAACCAATCCGTATGAATATATGATGAGTTCTTTCAAGGAAGTAAACTTCAATACCCTGAATACTTCATTGGCTTTGAATCAGGACTTGAGTGTTATTACCAAAGGATTGAGCCTGAAAGCACTGGTGAATTTTAAAAACTGGTCGGAAACTTCATATACCCGTAGTATAAAGTCTAATATATATAAGGTGAAAGATGGTTCCTATAATCCTGAAACCGGCGAATATGATTATCAGTTGTTGCAAACCGGAGATCAGTTCCTGAGCCAATCCGGCATTGGTCGTAATTCGGACCAGACTTTCTACTTCGATGCCCGTCTGGACTGGAAACGTAGTTTCGGTGATCACAACCTGACAGCAATGGCAATGTATATGATGCGTGAATATCGTAGTGATGTATTGCCGAACCGTAATCAAGGTTACTCCGGACGTGTGACTTACGATTACGCCAGTAAATATCTGGTTGAATTCAACTTTGGTTATAATGGTTCCGAACGCTTGGCTGCCGGTCATCGTTTTGAGTTCTTCCCGGCTGTGTCAGCAGGTTGGGTAGCAAGTTCTGAAAAGTTCTGGGAGCCGATAAGCAAGTATATCAATCACTTCAAGATCAGAGGTTCTTACGGTTTGGTAGGTAGTGATGCCTTTGCCAGTGGAGCTCCACACTTCCTCTATCAGAATAATATTGGTATTGGCTCAGCACACAACTTCTGGACCGGACTTCCTACGAGTGAAATCAGCAAGAAAGGCCCCGGATTCTATGTATTAGCGGTGCAGGATGCAGGTTGGGAACATGTGAAGAAGTTCGATATCGGTTTCGACATGATGTTGTTTAACCAACTGAATATTACATTTGACTATTTCCATGACAAACGTGAGCGCATCCTGATGTCACGTGCTTCCTGGCCTTCTATGTTGGGATATTGGGGATCAAAACCCTGGAGTAATATTGGTGAAGTAGAAAACCAAGGTTTCGAGTTAAGCCTGAACTGGACGAAACAGTTTGGAAAAGACCTGACGTTAGATCTTCGCGGTAACTTTACCTACAACCAGAATGAATATAAATATGTGGATGAACCCAGTTATCCGTATGTTTGGCAAACCAATACCGGCAAACCGTTGAACACTGTTAAAGGTTATATTGCCGAGGGATTGTTCACAAGCGAAGAAGAAATTGCCAATTCGCCGGACCAATCACAACTGGGTGCCAACATCATGCCGGGTGATATCAAATACCGTGATATAAACGGTGACGGACAGATTACTACTGAAGACCAGGTGATGATTTCATCTTATGACTGGCATCCCCGTATCCAGTATGGCTTCGGTTTGAATATTGTCTATAAGAACTTTGACTTAGGTGTGTTCTTCAATGGTTCTGCTAAACGTAAGACTATGATTAATAGTGGAATCGCTCCCTTCCTTTCTGGCGGTGGAGATGGTGAGGAAGGTGAAACACTGGCCCGAAATCTGATGCAGTGGATTGCAGATGACCATTGGTCGGTAGACAATCCGAATCCGAATGCGGCATATCCCCGTTTGGGTTTGACCAAAGCCGATGTAACTAATAACATTCAGCCCAGTACATTCTGGCTGCGCAATGGAAACTTCCTTCGCTTCAAGACGTTGGAAATCGGCTATCGCTTACCTTATTGCCGTATCTATCTCAGTGGCGATAATTTGGCGGTATTCAGCCCCTTCAAATTGTGGGATCCTGAACTGGCATGGAATGCTTATCCGTTGTCACGCACGTTCAATCTGGGCGTTCAATTTACATTCTAAGAAACAATCTAATACATTATTGAAGTATGAAACTAACATATAAAATATCCCGAATGGCGCAGGTATTGATAGCTTCCTGTTGCTTGGTATCATGCAATTATCTGGATGTCATTCCGCCTGCACAGGCTGATTTTAAAGACACCATGAAAGATGAAGAAGCTACATTGTCTTTCTTGTATACTTGCTATGGCGGTACTCCGCGTTCTACTCCTTATCATTATCATGCTTTTGAGCAGTCAGCTGATGAGATTATTCAGCCTTATGCTTACTCCAACTGGCAGCAACAAGTGGCGTGGGGAACTATTTCTCCGGCATATTCTAACAGTTGGGGAGGTGATGATATGAATATCTGGATTCCCAGTTATAACTGGTTGGGGTATGTACACCATTTCCTGAGCCTGATTGATGACTTGCAACCGGTGGGAGTTACGGCAGAAGATAAGGAAGAGTACAAAGGTGAATGTTATTTCCTGGAGGCTTATTATCATTTCCGTGTGCTTCAGGCTTTCGGTCCCTGTCCTATTATCCCTGAGAAAGTGGACCCGAATGTTACCAGTTCAGACCTTCCCGGACGCTCACACTTCGACTACTGTGTGAATTTTATCGTGGGCAAGCTGGATGATGCAGCCCGTGCGCTTCCTGCAACACGTCCTAACAATGAATTGGGCCGTGCTACTTCTACTATGGCTAAGGCTTTGAAAGCCCGTATATTATTGTATGCCGCTTCTCCGTTGTGGAACGGTTCGTTCCCCAATCCGGAATGGAAGAATAAGAATTATGAGACAGACGGTTATGGTAACGAACTGGTAAGTTCCAGTTACGACCGCGAGAAATGGACACGTGCCCTTACTGCTTGTCAGGAAGCCTTGACTGCAGCCAAGGAAGCCGGTTATCAACTCTTTGACATTGAAACGGCAAACAAGAAAGCTGACCGTGACGGAATAGCTCTTCCTTTCATCCCGGGACGTGAAGAAGACACTGAGGAAAACCGTGAGTTCAAAGAACGTGTACGTATGTTCCAATATATGGTTACTGCCAACGAAGGCGATAATAACAAGGAGCTGATTTGGGCACAACGTATTGAACTGGATGCCCAGAATGGTGGAGAAGGTACGGACTGTCGTTTGCCAAACAAAGTGGTGAAGAGAAGTAATGGAGTTTATGTAGGAGGTTGGGCAGCTATGGCACCGACGTTGTATTCTGTACAGCATTTCTATACTGAGAACGGTAAGTTGCCGGCACAGGACCCCAATTTCTATCCTGAGGAAGAATGGTATACCCGTTTCTATGAAGGCGCTCAAAGCCCTGCTCTGGCAACCAATAATCTGGACGGTGAAGATGTGAAGAATGACATTATCAAGATGCACGCTAAGCGTGAAGCCCGTTTCTATGCATGGATTGTATTTGACGGCACTCAATACAGCTCGAAGATTAATAATGGCAATCCGTTGTGGATTAACCTGAAAAATACCAATACAAACGGATATAACACAAGTAATACCCGTAATTGTGCTGGAAGCGGTTATCTGTCGAAGAAGTTCATCGATCCCAACATCTATTTTGGCGCCGATGGTACCCGTCAGCACACAGCTCCCCGTCGTCCGTTGATTCGTATGGCCGAACTTTACCTGAATCTGGCAGAGTGCTATGCAGCGTTGGATAATGAAGGTGAAGCCCTTGCTAATCTGAATGAGATTCGTCGTCGTGCCGGCATTTCCGAACTGACTGGAAGTGATGTAACAGGCAGCATGACTCTGACTGATTGGGTGCGCAACGAACGGTTCGTTGAACTCTTTGAAGAGGGACACCGCTACTATGACCTGCGTCGTTGGGCAATTGCTCCTCAGATGTTGAAAGCCGGTATGCGCTACGGTCTGGATGGTCTTCGTGTGAATCCGAGTTTTGAGGAATTCAACAAACCTACCTTGGTTAACCAACCGTTCAAGTGGGATGACAAACTGTATCTGATGCCCGTTTGGTCAAGAAGTGACATGGATGAGCTTTACAGTAACCCTCAGTTAGTACAGGCCCCCGGATATTAATCAATCTCTAATAACAAAGCTTTATGAAAATAAGAACAATATTGTTGATGGGCGGCCTGGTGCTACTGGGTGCCTGCAGCGAATCAAAATATGATTTGGACCAACTGGTACCGGAAGAGTACCATAAAATACTGTATGTGAATAATAGCGGTAAGCAGGATCTTACGTTGTATGATACGGATGAAGATAATAAGTATACTCTTTCCGTAGTTAAGTCCGGGAGTGATCCCAGTCTGACTGCCAGTGTCAAAGTCAGTGTGCTGACACAAGCGGAACTTGACGAGGAATATAGCGAACCGGAAGGAACGAACTATAAGCTGATAGGTGAGAACTGTTATTCGCTGGATGCAACCACGTTGGACTTTTCATCTGCCGACCGGTATAAACTGGTAAATATCTTCCTGAAACCTCAGAGTGTAAAAGCATTCATGGAAACTGATCCGGAAGCCGTATGGGTATTACCTTTACAGGTTACCAGTGAAACAGACTCTATCAATGCCGAAAAGAATGAATTGTTCCTGAAACTGACAGGAGTGATTACGCCTGCCATTGGCTTTGCCAATTCGGATGTAGAAGTGAAACTGTTGGATTATGGTTCTGTCTCTACATTTACGGAGAAAGTAAAATTCGGTCTTGATACAGATAATAAATGGGATTTGGAGTGTAAATTTGTAGTTGATAAGGAATATATTGCCGAGTACAATGCAGACAATGGAACTAACTTCAAGGTTCTGCCTGAAGGAACTTATACTGTTCCGGAGATGGTAACCCTTCCCAATGGCACTACGAATATGGAACTGGAAGTCACGATAAATGGTGACCAATTGGTACCGGGTGATTATATGCTGCCCGTTAAGATTGCAGAAGTTTCTCAATTTGAGATTTCTGCGGCGAAGGTGGTATCTCCGTTGGCTTTCCGTGTGATGGGACATAAACTGGATCGCGCAGACTGGACGGCAGAAGCCAATACCGAAGAACTGACAGGTGAAGGTGCAAGCGGCAAAGCCGGATGTGCATTGGATGATAATCTTGCGACTTACTGGCACTCAACATGGCAGACAGGAAACTGGGTTAGCTTCCCGTTTGAAATAATCGTAGATACAAAAACAGAACATACTTTCACCCAGTTTGCTTTGATGCAAAGGCAGAATGAAAGCTATACGGATACCAAGTCTGGTAAGTTCTATGTAAGCTCTGACAAGGAGAACTGGACAGAAGTAGGACGATTCTCTATGGAGAAAATACTTGATAGACAGGTGTTCGGCGTTACTCCGACGAAGGGACGTTACTTCAAGGTATCCATCGAAGAGAGTTATAGAGGTACCAATGCTTCTTTGTCCGAAATATATGCTTATGCTTTGGAATAAGCAGATTGCAATAACTGATTTGTAACAATAGTGAAAGAGAGATAGGGACTCTTTTCCCTCGAAAGAGAGAAAGACGAACTATCTCTTTTTTATTTAGTAAAATAGAAAAGGATGAGATACAAAGTGTTATTACTGGTCTTTACAGTAGTATGTGCTTCGTGTGCACAGCGTGCGGACATAAATTACAGGATTGTTACCGGACAACCCTTGCAGGTGATGGAACATTTCGGTGCTTCGGATGCCTGGAGTATGCATGTTTTGGGAAAATGGCCCGAAGAGAAACAAAAACAGATAGCCGACTGGTTATTCAGTACTGAAAACGACGCGAACGGGAAGCCCAAAGGTATCGGTCTTTCCCTGTGGCGGTTCAATCTGGGTGCAGGGAGTACGGAGCAGGGCGACGCCAGCCAGATTGGTTCTCCTTGGATGCGTACCGAATGTTTCTTGCAGCCGGACGGGAGTTATAACTGGGATAAACAGGAAGGTCAACGTAACTTCCTTCGGTTGGCGAAGGAACGCGGAGTCAATAAATTCCTCGCTTTCCTGAATTCTCCTCCCGTTTATTTCACTCAAAACGGACTTGCCACTAATACCGGACGCGATGGTACACTGAATCTGAAAGCGGAACATTATGAAGACTTTGCCCGCTTCCTGGCAAACGTGATAAAGGGAGTTGAAAAGAAAGATGGCATCAAGTTCGATTATCTTTCTCCCTTCAATGAACCGGATGGACACTGGAACTGGATCGGTCCCAAGCAGGAAGGTACTCCGGCTACAAAGAAAGAGATAGCCCGGGCCGTACGTCTTATCAGTAAAGAGTTCGTAAAGGAAGGTATCCATACGGGAATCACCATTTGTGAAGCATCAGATTACCGCTGTATGTTCGCTACCCATATGACCGACCATGAACGCGGATATGAGATACAATCTTTCTTCTGCCCCGATAGTGTGGATACTTATCTGGGCGATACCCCGAATGTGCTCCCTCTTATTTCAGGACATAGCTACTGGACTACTACCCCGCTGAACATGTTGCGTGATTATCGCCTCCGCTTGCGGAATACGTTGGATACATACGGTGTGGACTTCTGGCAGTCCGAAACCTGCATTATGGGTAATGACGAGGAAATCGGCGGTGGACATGGATTTGACCGAACCATGAAGACCGCACTTTATGTGGCGCGTATCATTCACCACGACATTGTTTATGCAGGCGCTCGCAGCTGGCAATGGTGGCGTGCCATTGGCGGTGATTACAAAGACGGACTGATCCGTGAGTATACAGACCCCGATTTACAAGACGGCAGGGTGGAAGACTCCAAGCTGATGTGGATATTGGGGAACTACAGCCGCTTCATACGTCCGGGTGCTGTACGTATGTCTGTTGAAACTACTGATAAAGAAGGAAAAGCTATCCGGGATGGCGATACCGATCAGCAGGGATTGATGTGTTCTGCCTATCGGAATATCGACGGACAGTGGGCGATGGTCGTCATCAACTATGCCGACCGGGAACAGGAGTTCACTGTCGATGTAAACGATCCGAAGGTGAAGTCATGGCAAGGTTATCGTACGTCGGATGTAGCCGGAGAAGACCTTTTGCCTGTTGGAAAGTTGAAGAATAAAAAGGTAGCGGTGATCCCTGCCCGTTCGGTGACAACATTTGTTTCCGGAAACTGATGCGTAATAAAACTTTAGTTATCAGTCCCGAAATTAGCTGAGAATTGCGATTATGAACTGAAAAGTCCACCTATTTGATGCTTTTATATACCCTGTTCTTGGAAGATATAGTTTATTTTTGCATGTGGAACATTATATATATCTAATACCGATAAATAAACAGGCTTATGAAAAAGATTTTTTTACCCTTCGCCGCAGTTGCCCTTTTGTTGAGTTCCTGCAAGGACGCTGCGCCGAAGGAAGAACTTGTAATCAACCTACAAGAGAAAGGTGCTGAAGTAGCGTCATCCATGTATGGCATCTTCTTCGAAGAGATTAACCATGCGGGCGACGGCGGCTTGTATGCCGAACTGGTGAAGAACCGTAGTTTCGAGGAACTGGAAATGCCCGAAGGTTACTATGCCGAGGGCGATGTGCTGCATCCGAAGAAAGTGTGCAATCACATTTCGGGTGAAGTGAGAGAAGGAAGTTTTCGCTGGACTACCGAACCGGTGCCGGGTTGGACTCTGAGCACAAAGGATGCTGCGGAAATGAAACTGACCAAGGAACAACCCAAGTTCTCTACGGCTCCGAACAATCTGAAGGTAACCATTAAAAATGCTTCAACTCCTGTTCGCCTGATAAACGAAGGATACTGGGGGATGAATCTGGTGAAAGACAACTCTTATCAGTTGCGTACCATTATCCGCCCTGCTTCCGATTACAAGGGAAAAGTGACTGCCCTGTTGCTGTCCGAGCAAGGCGAAGTGCTGGCTTCCGCTCCTGTTGATATAACTGCTGCCGGACAATGGAACGACCTGAGCCTGGCAATGCAACCTACGGCAACTTCTGCCAAAGGAAAGCTTGCTTTGGAATTTGATGCTCCGGGTACAGTCTATGTAGATTATGTTTCTCTCTTCCCCGAAAAAACTTTCCACGACCGTCCGAATGGACTGCGGAAAGATGTAGCTGAAATCTTGGAGGGATTGCACCCCGCCTTTGTACGCTGGCCCGGTGGCTGTGTGGTAGAAGGTATCTCGTTGGAGAACCGTTTCGAATGGAAGAAGTCTCTGGGCGATCCTGCCGCACGGTCGGGAGAATACAGTACCTGGGGCTACCGTTGCTCGTATGGTTTCGGTTATCACGAAATGTTGCAGTTCTGCGAAGATATCGATGCAAAGGCAATGTTCGTCTGCAACGTCGGCCTGGGTTGCCAGTATCGCATGGGAGACGCTTCACCGGAGAGTAAGATAGCTTACTATCTGGACGATTGCATGGATGCCATAGAGTATGCCATCGGTGACGTGACTACCGAATGGGGTGCCAAGCGTGCCGAACAGGGCCATCCCGAACCTTTCCCGTTGCAATACGTAGAGATTGGTAATGAGAACTGGGGCGATGAGTATGACAAGCGTTTCGATATCTTCTATACAGCTATCAAAGCGAAATATCCCGAGTTGATCCTGATTTCCAATCACGGTTTGGGTGGAACGGGTAAGATTGCCAAAACGGATATGATTGACCCGCACTGGTACGTGAATCCGGAATTCTTCTTCCAGAACACGACTATCTTTGATAACCATCCGCGTGGAAAATACGATGTCTATGTAGGTGAATATGCTTGTAACGCCAATGTAGGCGGTGGAAACATGCGTGCCGCTCTCTCGGAAGCCGCCTTTATCTCCGGTATGGAGCGCAACGGTGATCTGGTGAAGATGACTTCGTATGCCCCGCTTCTGGAGAACCGGAACGACCGTTCGTGGGCTGTCAACCTCATTTGGCTGGATACGGACCAGGTACTTGGACGCAGTTCTTATTATGTACAACAGATGGCGGCTGAAAACCGTCCGACGTACAATGTGAAGAGTAATATGACTATGAGCACTCCACGGATAGCCGATTATAATGAAGGACGTTTCGGCTTCGGCTCCTGGCATACACAAGTTGAATTCAAGGATGTGAAACTGACCGGAGCAGATGGAGCGCCTATTGATCTTGATCTTAACAAGGCGGTGAAGAAAGAAGGCGAATGGAGTCTGGATAACGGTCTGTTGAAGCAAACGTCTCTGAGAGAACCGGCGAAATACATTGTTGATGGCTTCAATGGCAACCAGTTTACACTGGAGTTCAAGGTTCGCAAAGAAGGCGGTAACGAAGGTTTCTTCCTCTATTTCGGCTTGTCGGAGGACAGTAACAAAGGCTTTGTATATAACGTTGCCGGATGGAACAATGGTACGACGGCTGTAGAAGGAGTTATAGGTGGACGCACTTCCGGTGTGGCAGGCGACCGGGTATCTCACAGTCTCGAAACCGATAAATGGTACGACGCGAAACTGGTGGTTACTCCTCAGAAGAGTGAACTCTTCATGGATGGCAAACTGATATTGGCCCATGCCCCGGAGACGACTCCGCTTCAGTTCTTCTCTTCCGGTTATGATGAGGCAACCGGTGAGGTGATCGTGAAAGTAGTGAACTCAGAGGCTCAGTCCTATCCGTTACGGATCAAACTGGATGGAGTGGATAGCGTGGAGAAGACCGGTAAAGTGATTTCTCTGTCCGCAGCCAGTGACATGGATGAGAACTCGTTTGAAGAACCAATGAAGATCTCTCCGAAGGAAAGCGAATACAAAGGCTTTGGAAAGAGCTTCGATTATACCTTCCCGCCATTCTCATATACTATATTGAGAGTGAAGGCGAAATGATAAGCATAGAGGCGCTTTTGATGCAATACGTCATCAAAAGCGTCTTTTTTTTGACTTATGCCGTTTGCTGAAAGCCTGAAATAGGATTGTACCGCAGAATGGAATGCATATACATGCGGCAGATTTGCATGATTTCTTATCCTTATGCAAGCTTTATGCAATGAGTATAGGTTTTGAACAGATCATACAGGTATTCCGGATGAACGGAACAAGTATTCTTGTTGAGTATAACAAGCATTCCGGACGAACGGAACATGCATTCTTGTTGAACGGAACATCTATTCTTCTGAAACGGAGCATCTATTCCGGGCAAAACGGACCTACTTTCAACATAACAGGATTGTCCGTATTTTTATATCATTCTATTAGTTAAGCAGATGCGAATTTTCTTTTGTATATTTCCGATGTACCTGTGCTTCGGGGCTAAAGAAATGATTCTCGATGGCTTAGGAATGCAAAATGTCACAATGTAACTTCGTATTCCGGACGGTTCATCTCCTGGACAGGCTTTGCTTTTTAAGCCCGGCTTTGTCCGGTTATGAATGAAAAGGCTTATATTTGCATTATCGTACCTTTTTTAATTTAATATACTTGACGGTCAATGACAATAGATCTGAATTTTTTTAATAAGTTCTTTATTGACTATCAGCAGCGCTTCGTTCACTTTGCCTGTACCTATGTGCACGATGAAGCCGTTGCCGAAGACTTTGTCATTGAGTCCATGATGTATTACTGGGAAAATAAAGACCGCCTGCCTGCCGATACCAATATTCCGGCTTATGTACTGACCACTATCAAACATAAATGCATTGACCATCTGCGACACCAGCAAATCCGGCAGGACGTTTCGGATGAAATCTCCCAAATCTATGCTTGGGAGCTGTCCGGTAGAATCGTTACATTGGAGGACTTTGAACCTTATGAGGTCTTTACGGCAGAGATACAGGAGATTGTTGATAAGACTCTGGATAGCTTGCCCGAACAAACCAGGCGTATTTTTAGGATGAGCCGTTATGAGAATAAGTCTCATAAAGAAATCGCAGCTTTACTGGAAATGACAACCAAAGGCGTAGAGTTTCATATATCCAAGTCTACCAGGGAGTTACGCTTGGCCCTGAAAGATTACCTGCCCGTCTCTTTACTCTTTTTCTACCTCAACTGAAAAAAGTTTGTTTTTCTACTAGGGAATATTTCCCGTGGTTCGCTATTACTATAGATACACAAATAAAAGTATGTATGGATAAAGACTTATTATATCGTTTTTTCGAAGGTCGTGCTTCCGTAGAAGAAATGAGATTGGTGAAAGAATGGTCGGAAGCCTCCGAGGAGAACAGCAAGCTGTTACGCCGGGAGCGCAAGCTGTTCAATGCCATCATTCTTTCGGGGCGCCTCGAATCATCTGACGGCCAAACTACACTCAGGAAGAAAAGAAACCATTTCGTCAGAGAGTTTCTGAAGATAGCTTCTGTTGTCGCGATAACGGTAGGCATAACGGCTGCATTGTTTTCAATAGGAGAAGATAAGGAGGATATGAATGTAGCCATGCAAACTATTACCGTGCCGGCCGGCCAGCGTGTGAACCTCGATTTACCCGATGGTTCAAACGTTTGGCTGAACGCCGGAACGACGATGAAATATCCTGTCTCGTTCATGAAAGGCAAACGCGAAGTGATACTGGACGGAGAGGCTTATTTTGAGGTGGCACACAATGAGAAATCCCCTTTCGTGGTGCGGACGCATGCAATGGATGTGGAAGTACTGGGCACAAAGTTCAATGTGGAGGCCTATTCGGCAGGGCGCACTTTCGAGGCTTCTCTGATGCAAGGAAAGGTGAGGGTGAAGTCTCCTGCTAATGAAAAGCTTGCCGTAGTGCTTCTTCCCCATTATAAAACGACTCTGAAGGATGGCAAACTGGTGGTGAGCAAGATTGATGATTATAATGTGTACCGCTGGAAAGAAGGTTTGTATTGCTTCAAGAATAAACCCTTTGCCCGGATCATGGAAGATTTGGAAAGATATTATGATCTGGAGATTCAGTTGGATAAGAAGAGCATAGAAGGCGTGGCGCTGACCGGCAAGTTCCGTATATCCGACGGGCTGGACTATGCATTGCGTGTTTTGCAGAAGGATGTAGCCTTTACTTACCGGAGAGATAAAGATAATGACGTCATTTATATAAAGTAAATCGTAGTATTAACCGGATTAAAACAAAAGATTAGCCTATGGAACAATACTGATGGAAAACAAGAAAGCCGATAGATGTTTGCCCCATCCACCGGCCCTGATTAACACAATTCAATTTATAAATCGTATTAATAACTCATTTACAAAGATATGAAAAACATTCCTTTGTCGGATATTTATTGCCCTAAAAATCCGCAATTAACATTATTATTTAGAATTATGAGAATATCAATATTCTTTTTGTTCTTCTGTGCTTTTAGCCTGATGGCGAAGAATAGTCACTCACAAAATGCACGGGTGACAATCAATCGAACCAATGTACAACTTGAATCTATACTGAATGAAATAGAGTCTCAGACGGATTATCTGTTCATCTATAAAGAAGATGTAAACGTAGAGGCGCGCAAAAGTATCCGGGCGGATAATGCAAAGGTATCGGAAGTACTGAATACATTGCTGGCAAACTCTCCTATCCGCTATAAGATGGAGGGAAACCATATCATTCTGACCAGACAGGCAGTGGCTGATGTACGTCAGGCCGGCGTAACGGGTGTGGTTACCGATGAATCGGGAGAACCTTTGATCGGGGTTACCGTTCTGGTGAAAGGTGGCAGCCAAGGCAGTGTGACAGACCTTGAAGGTAAGTTTACGCTGGTTGCCAATGTGGGCGATGTACTTCAGTTTAGCTATATAGGATATGTTTCACAGGAAGTGAAGCTGAAGGATCTGAAACTGTTGCGTGTGGTTCTGCGTGAAGATGCCAATTTACTGGACGAAGTCGTTGTAATCGGCTATGGCAGTATGAAGAAGAAAGACCTGACAGGTGCCATTACCCATGTGCAGGCTGAAAAGATGGCGAAAGAGAAACCGGCTACCATGCAGGATTTATTGCGTAGCGCGGCACCGGGACTGAACGTGGATCTGTCCAACGATGCCAAAGGCGGTGGTAATATGTTAGTGCGTGGACGTCGCTCTCTGAAAGGTGGAACCGGACCGTTGATTGTTCTGAACGGTATGATCTTTCAGGGTGATCTTTCTGAAATAAATCCGGTGGATATAGAGTCTGTAGACGTCTTGAAAGACGCATCATCGGCAGCCGTTTACGGAGCAAAGTCGGCTAACGGCGTAGTACTTGTTACTACCAAGAAAGGAATGGAGGAGAAACCGACTATTCGGTTCGATGCAAGCGTGGGTTTTGTGACCATGGGGGCTAACCGGGAGGTGTATAGTGCGGATGAGTATTTGCAATATCGTGCAGATTATGCGGCAAGCAGCAACGGGTTCGGGAATCAAGGCTATTACGTTAAGCCCACGGCCGAAAACTTGAATAAGTATAACCTTACTGAAGCGCAATGGCGTAACTATGATGCCATAGGACAGGGTTCCATGAATATGGAAGACATCTGGTTGCAACGCATCGGTCTGGGAGAGATAGAGCGCGAAAACTATTATGCGGGTAGAACATACGACTGGTATGATGCCTCTTTCCAAACCGGATTGAGACAGGACTACAATGTAAGTCTGTCCGGTAGGACGTCCAACCTGAATTATTACTGGTCTTTAGGTTATCTGGACAGCGAAGGATTGGTGGTAGGAGACCGGTTTAAGAATTATCGTACCAATTTGCGACTGGATGGAAAGATAGGTAACTTCATGGAGGCAGGTGTCAATCTGAATTTGCAGAGTCGGGAAGAAGGTTTCCAGACGGTGAGTTGGGAAGGACAGATCGCTAATTCTCCTTACTCTACTCCATATTATAGCGACGGCACGCTGAATCCCTGGCCTATGGGAGAAAAGAATCAGGTAACGGGTGTGAACAGCCTTTACAATAACTCCATGTCATCCAAAGATGCAGGTACCCAGAATGTGACGGCGAATTTCTATGCTAAATTAAAACTGCCTTTCAACATTTCATATCAGTTCAACTTTGCACCCCGGTATAGTTGGAACCATTCAAGATACTGGAACAGTTCGCAAAGCGTCTTTGACAAAGACAACGGAGTTGCAGGCAGATCGACGGCCCGTTCCGTAGATTGGACATTGGACAATATGGTGAAGTGGAACTATACTTTCGCCAAGAAACATAATATAGACTTGACCTTGCTTCAGAGTGCCGAGAAATATGAAGTATGGGAAGAGTCAATGGTAGCTTCCGACTTTACCCCTTCGGATGTACTGGAATGGCATAACATGAAGACTGCGGGCAACAAAGAAATCAGTGCCAATGATACGAAACATACGGGTGCCGCATTGATGGCTCGTTTATTCTACTCTTATGACAACCGCTATATGCTGACCGCATCTGTTCGTCGCGACGGTTTCTCTGCTTTCGGTGCTTCCAATCCCTGGGCTACATTCCCCGCCATAGCCGTGGCATGGAGTTTCACGAATGAAAAGTTCTTCAAGTGGGCGCCAATGAGTAGCGGTAAGCTGCGTTTGTCCTGGGGTAAGAATGGAAACCGGGATATCGGTATTTACCAAGCCTTGTCCCAATTGCATGGAGGTACGGCCGGCAAATATACTTATGTCACTCCACAAGGGAGTCTGTATGAAGTGTCTTCATTGCAGATTGAAAGAATGTCCAATACGGATTTGAAATGGGAAACTACCACATCCTGGAATGTCGGTCTGGACTTCGGTTTCCTAAATGACCGTATCAATGGTAGCATTGAATGGTACCATATGCCTACAACGGACTTGTTGGTAGACAGAAGCTTGCCGGGCTTTACAGGTTATACGGATATCGTAACCAATCTGGGACAGGTTAATAATGAAGGGTTTGAATTCTCATTGAATACGGTTAATATCCGCAATAAGAACTTTACCTGGTCTTCTACCTTCGGGCTTTCACACAACAAGAATACGATTAAGCATTTGTATTACCGTTACGAAGATGTATTGAACGAGGTCGGAGAAGTGGTAGGAAGTAAAGAAGTGGACGATGTGAACAGGGGCTGGTTTGTAGGGAAAGATATTTCGGCCATTTGGGATCATGAATTCATCGGCATCTGGCAGGAAGATGAAGCGGAAGAAGCCGCAAAGTACGGGCAGCAACCGGGTGATGCAAAAGTCAGGGATGTGAATGGAGATTATAAGATTACCCAGGAGGATAAGGTCTTCTTAGGTCAGGAAACACCTAAGTTCAGATGGTCGTTCAGAAATGAATTTACTTTGTTCCGGAATTGGGATATTTCTCTCAATCTTTATTCTCAGATGGGACATAAGCAAAGTACAACGGAATATCTGAACTTCTTTGATAATCTGGGTGATTATTCGAATACCTATAAGCGTGAATACTGGACTCCTGAGAACAAATCAAATTCGTATGCCCGTCTGAAGTCGACACGTCCTTCGAATATCAACCCCAAGAAGGTGATAAACAAAGGCTTTATCCGCCTGGAGAATATTTCTGTTTCTTACAGGGTGCCTCAACAGTTTGCACGGAAACTGATGGCTAAAGAGATCAGTATATACGGAACTGTCAGGAATGTGGCTGTCTGGGCCTTTGACAAAGAGTGGGATTATTGGGACCCGGAAACAAAGGGACTTCTCCCCAGAACATTTACTTTCGGTGCAAGTATAACATTTTAATTAAATAACTATCATGAAAACAAATCTAATAAAAGCGATATATCTGACCTTCGGGTTATCTTCATTAGCATTAACGGGATGTTCGGACAGTTGGCTGAAACCGGAACCATTATCATTTTATGAACCCAGTGTGACGTTATCCACCAAAGAAGGGTTGGAAGCTGCGCTCACTACCTGCCACAGACAGATGCGTTATTATTATATGGAGGATAACGGGCCTGCATTGGCTACGGAAATGATATTCTCGGATGTGGCTGTAACGGCTGTATCCGACTTTAGCGGGTGCCAGGACATCCTTTCGAATGTGACTCCTATTTCTGAGAACAATTGGTTCGGTACGAATATGATTAATTGGTTCTGGAATATGGGTACACAAGGTATTAGCTTTGCCAATGTGGTGATTTCGCGCATTTCCGAGTTGGATTTGGACCAGACCACCAAAGAACAGATGCTATCCAGTGCTTATTTCCAGCGTGCCTGGCGTTACTATCATCTGATTTTCCAGTTTGGTGATATCCCCTTCCTGTCGAAAGAAGTCACGACTCCGAAGCTCGACTTTCGTTCCACAAAGATGGAAGTGGTTATCGAGCAAATGATTAAAGACCTGGAATATGCCGTAGGGCATATCCCAGATCAGGTTGACTATGGTAAAGAAAACAAGGGAGCCTGCCGGATGCTGCTTATTAAGTATTACATGGCAGCCGGGGATTTTGACAAGGCGCTTGAACAGGCCAATGCCCTTATTGACGCTTCCGGATATGAACTGATGGAAAATACATTTGGCAAGTGGGAGAATCCTTATCCGGAACATCATCCGGTGACACGCAATGTGATCTGGGATTTGCATAGACCGGTAAATAAGGCGGATGCTTCCAATAAGGAGACCATCATGCTCATGGTGAACAGATATGATAATTCAGAAAGCCGGCTCAATACGAATTACCTGTATAATATGACTCCGTTCTGGTCGCAAACAGATGTGAACAGAGGTATCCTGGTGCCCAGTAAGTCGCAGTCCGGTATGACGAGACAGTCTGCTACGGCGGGTATGCTGGCACAATATCCTGACTTTTTAGATTGCAGGGCGATCTATGGACGTGGTGAAGCGTTTTCAAGACCTACTTATCATGCGGAAAAATCCATGTGGGGTGATAAAAATGATCTCCGACACAGCCGGGAAGCCGGTAACTGGTTCGTGATGGAGGATCTGAAATATAATGATCCTAAATTATTGGGTACGGATGATGCTGTCTATTATCTGAAACCTATACAGAAGTATGCGGATGACGGCACGCTATTGTGCAAGGATACCATTCGTTGCTGGTTCGATTATCCGTATTATAAATTATGGGTAGAAGATACGGCGAGGGAAGTAGCCAATGGATATTCGGGTACGGACTACGTTGGAGGTTCGGGCGACTGGTATGTATATCGTCTTGCGGAAGCTTATCTGCTGAGGGCGGAGGCTTACTACTGGAAGAAGGAATATGCGAAAGCTGCCGCTGATGTAAATAAGATCAGAGAACGTGCCGGATGTACGGATTTGTTCGATGCCGGCGAACTTAATGGATTGGACGGGCTGGACGTGATTATGGATGAAAGGGCCCGTGAGCTGATGTATGAAGAGTTCAGGCATGTGGAACTTGTACGTGTTTCGTTTATAAAAGAGAATCAGGAAGGGAATTACACCTCTCCGAAAGATCTTGCAGACGAAAGTAGTAACAGTTATTGGTGGCACAGAATCACGGAATATAATAACTATTACAATAAGGGTGTGAAAACGCTTCATAATGATGAATACAAAATAGGGAAGTACAATATATTCTGGCCTATACCGCAGACCGCCATTGATGCGAACTTGTATGGCCGGGTAAATCAGAACTATGGATATTCCGGTTATGAGCTGAATGAAACCCCTATTGCTTCACAAGAAGAGCAAATAGCATCCGGCCAGTAATAAAATGAGTGTCTCATAATGAAGAGATTGGGCAAGTTTATTATCTTTGCTTGCCTAATCTCCTTTATAACCCCAAAAACATCACGTATGAAAAGATGTAGAATTCACATTTTATCTGTTTTGCTTATCTGTCTTTCCTGCCCTGCTCTGTTGTATGCGGCTACGGAACATGCTGTATCTATTGAAAAGCTCAAAGTGGAATATGCCGAAATGCCATTGGGTATAGATGTGGAAAAGCCCCGCTTCAGTTGGCAGATGGTAATACAGAATACCGAAAGGGGGTATTCGCAGAAAGCCTATCAGATAACGGTGACTGACGAAGCTGGACAAACGGTATGGGACAGCGGAAGAGTGTCGAGTGACCTGTCGCTGAACATTGAATATGCCGGTGCTCCCCTGCAACCCACTACCTGCTATTTCTGGACAGTAAACGTATGGAACCAGAAGGGTGAGCAATCTTCCTCGACCTCCTGGTTTGAAACGGGACTGATGAGTAAAACCAATCCGTATGAGGGATGGAGTGATGCGAAGTGGATAGGTGGCGGAGATGAAGACATGGTGCTCTATTCCCACTATCTTCCGGTGTTCAGGCTGAACGTTGCACTCCGGTTGGATAAGGAGACAAAGAGTACCCGTGCAGGCTTTGTCTACGGAGCGAATGATCAACGTCTGATGGATAAGAATAAGAACCTGTATCAGTTGCAGAACGGGAAAGATGAGTCTTACATAAAAATAGAACTGGACTTGGATTCGCTTGCTTCGGGTAAAGAGGCGATGTTGAATGTATATCGTGTAGGATACCACCCGGATGATCGGAAAGATGTTCCTTTCAAGAGCTTTCCCATCCCCCTGACATTGATTAATGAAAGTAATAAGTATGACCGGCATACGGTGAGGCTTACTTCTGATCTGGGTTTTACAAAATTCTATGTGGATAATGCTGAAGAACTTGGTTGGATAAATCTGAATCCGCTGGGGCAGGGAGGTGATTTCATCGCTTTCCCGGTAGTGGGCGACATCGGCTTTGATGTTCCTGCCGGGCAATCCGCTACTTTCCCGGAAATGGAGATTGCCAACTTCAGAAGCCCTTCGAACGTGATTGCTACTTGCCGGGAAGGAAATAGCCGGATAGCTGGCGGCACTTCCGGTGTTCTTACTATATTCACTCCCGAAGGAAACTCCGCACCGATGCTTCGTACGGTCTTCTCTTCTCCCGATGCGGAGATTGTAAAAGCTCGCCTGTATGTTACTTCACGTGGCATTTATGAGGTCTATCTCAATGGTAAGCGTGTAGGGGATGATTATTTTAATCCCGGAGTTACCCAGTATAACAAAACTCATCTGTACCAGACGTTTGATGTGACAAAGTACGTCCATTCCGGCAGAAATGCTCTGGGTGCTTTGCTGACAGAAGGCTGGTGGAGCGGTGGCGCTACTTTTACGGGAGATAACTGGAACTTCTTCGGTGACCGCCAGTCTTTATTGGCAAAGCTGGTTATCACGTATGCGGACGGTCGGACCAATGTTGTGGTGACTGATCCTTTGTCCTGGCAATATTTCGGCAAAGGCCCCGTCGCTTACGGAAGTTTCTTTCAGGGCGAAGTGTATGATGCTTTAAGAGAACCGGCAGTGGAAGGATGGAGCACGGCATCTTATGATGCATCTGCCTGGAAACCGGCTCATGAGGTTGCTTTGGAAGGACATATCAGTAAGGCGGGAAACCCGAATATGCCGTGGGTGAACGATTATTCAGGTTTTGAACTTATCGGGCAATTCGGCCAGACGGTGAAACAAATCAATGAACTGACGGCTCTTTCAGTAGAAGAAGTCCGTCCCGGCGTGTTTGTGTACGACATGGGGCAGAATATGGTAGGAGTCCCCCGTATCAGTTTGTCGGGCATGCAGCCCGGAACGGAAATCACTCTGCGCTTTGCGGAAGTGAAATATCCCGATTTGCCGGAATACGAGGGAAATATCGGCATGATTATGCTGGAGAATATCCGTGCCGCTATGGCTCAGGATATTTATATCGCTAAAGGCGGGCAGGAAACCATCTCTCCCCGTTTCACCTATCATGGCTACCGCTTTATAGAGATAACGGGTATTGACAAACCCTTGCCTGTGGAATCCGTGAAAGGGATAGTGCTAAGCTCTATACACGAACTGGCTTCTCACTACGAAACTTCCAATGCACAGGTGAACCAGCTGTGGAAGAATATCACCTGGTCTTCTTACGGCAATTTCCTCTCCATTCCTACGGACTGTCCGCAACGCAATGAGCGCTTGGGATGGAGTGGGGATATCTCTGTCTTCTCCCGTACCGCCACTTATCTGGCGGATGTACCGCAGTTCCTGCGCCGTCACATGCGTGCCATGCGCGATGTGCAGCGGACGGACGGGCGCTTCCCGGATATCGCCCCGCTGGGTGGTGGTTTCGGTGGTATGCTGTGGGGCAGTGCCGGAATTACGGTTCCCTGGGAGTGCTACCAGCAATACGGAGATACCGCACTGCTGAGCGAGCACTACACAGCCATGAAGCGTTATATTCAATATATCATTGACCAAACGATTGAGACGGAAACTAACCTGATCGTGCAGACCCGTTCATGGGGTGACCTGTGCGACTGGCTGGGATTGGAGGATGAGAAGAATGATAAGTCCCTGGTATGGGAAGCCTATTTCATCCACGACCTGGAATTGATGACGAAGATGGCGGCGGCTTTGGGTAAGACATCCGATGCCGCATGGTTCCGCGACTTGCATGCCGCCCGAAGGGATTTCTTCAATAAGACCTATATAGAGCCGGAAAGCGGAAAAACGATATTCTCCGCTTTCATCCCTGACAAGAAGGGGCAACCTGTCGATATACAGACTTCGTATGTGCTTCCATTGGCTTTCGGCATTATTAATGAAGAGAACCGTAATAAGGTGATTGCTAATCTTGCGGAGACAGTCAGACGGGAGAATACCACTGATAGAGGCCGCCTGTGTCCTTCTTACTCTCTTATGACCGGTTTCATCGGTACGGCATGGATCAGTAAGGCTTTATCCGATTACGGGCTGAACGATCTGGCTTACAGGCTGCTTCAACAGACAGATTATCCTTCGTGGCTTTACTCTGTGGAACAGGGGGCGACTACCATTTGGGAACGTCTGAACTCTTACACTCACACGGATGGTTTCGGTGGTAACAATCGCATGAACTCTTTCAATCATTATTCTTTTGGTGCCGTGGGTGCCTGGATGTACAATTATTCTTTAGGAATACAACGTGATGAGGCTTATCCCGGTTTCAAACAGTTCATTCTGAAACCGATGCCCGATCCGACCGGAAAGATGAAGTATGCCCGGGGATATTATGATTCGATGTACGGACGTATTGAGAGTAGTTGGAGAGAGGAAAGAGGCATGATCCATTACGCTTTTACGGTACCTGGAAATACTACGGCTACGCTGTATTTGCCGGCTGCATCGTTGAGAGATGTCCGCGAAGGGGAGAAACTTATCCGAAAATGCAAGGGAATAGAATATATTGGTGAAGGAAGCGGGCAGGTAGTCTTGAAGCTTCTTCCCGGTAGCTATTCGTTTGAGGTGAAGAAGGAACACCCGATGGCGGGGAAGAAGAGGAAGAAAGGTGAGATAACCAGATCTAAAGGAACTCATTGAAAAAACAAACTGAAGATTGTGGGCAACTTTTAACCGCACGGACAAAAAAGTGCTGATAGGTTTAAATATGAATCTTGGTTCTCCTACCAGTTTGTCTTTTCTCAGGAATCAGGGAATTGAGTCTTCGAGTACCGCTTTCAGTAGTTTGAAACGATTGAGTAAATTGGGTTATGTCATTTAAAGACACTGTCCAAAATTTTGTGTAAATGGAAACAGGATTCAGTTATAAGTTTCTTC
>OLSP01000586.1_pt1 | contig 36743 bp, 38 predicted proteins | sample 1672941 | NCBI WGS metagenome assembly OLSP01 (sample SAMEA3136739, study PRJEB25190) | human gut metagenome | reverse complement strand
CAAGAGTCCCTATATCAAAAGCACCGGCGGAGCCTCCGGATACCTTCGCTACATCGCGACCCGGGAGCGGGTGGAGCTTATCCCGGATGACCGTCCGCCCACACGAAAGCAGGAGCAGCTCATCGCAAAACTGGTCAAAGACTTCCCGGACAGCAAGACGCTCTACGAGTACGAGGACTACCTGACGAAACCCACTAAGGTCAACGCCTCTGCGTTCATCACGCTGGCTCTCGAAGCCAACTGGGATTCCATTCACGAGTCGGAGCAGTACATGAAGTACATTGCCACCCGGCCTCGTGCGGAGCGCATCGGTACTCACGGCCTGTTCAGTGATGGTGATTCCGTCTCGCTGGAGAAAGCCATGGCGGAGCTGGAGAGCTACTCCGGAAATGTGTGGATGCACATCATCTCTCTCAAGCGTGAAGATGCCGCCCGCCTGGGCTTCGACAACGCCGCGGCGTGGCGAAATCTCATCCGGGCGCACCGCAGCGACATCGCGGCGGCAATGAAGATCCCGCCCGGTGACTTCCGCTGGTACGCCGCCTTTCACGACGAGGGCGAGCACCCGCACATCCACATGATGGCCTGGTCCGTAAAGCCGGGACAGGCCTACCTCTCCAAAGAGGGCATCCGTCAGATCAAGTCCAAGCTCACCAACGATATTTTCCGCAACGAGATGCTGCACCTCTACGAACAGAAGTCGGAGTCCAGAGATGAGCTGGTACGGGAATCCCGCCGGGCGATGCTGGAACTGGTGCGTGCCATGCAGGACGGCGTATGTGACCACCCAAACGCCGAACAGCTCATGCTGGAGCTGGCGGCGCAGCTCGGAACAGTCAAGGGCAAGAAATCCTACGGCTATCTTCCCAAGCGGTTAAAGAATCTGGTGGATAAGATCGTGGACGAGATGGAACGGCTTCCTGTCGTGAGCAAGTGCTATGACCAGTGGCTGCTCCTGCAAAGCAAGGTGGATGCCTACTATCACGACAAGCCCCAGGAAAGTGTTCCTCTCTCAAAGCAGAAAGAGTTCACGCAGATCAAAAATGCGGTCATTCAGGAGGCGGAGCGCCTGCGCTTGGGTGAGATCAGCTTCGAGGAGAAGGGCCTCAATCAGCAGGACGAGCCGGAGGAATACCGCAACGCCTCCTACGACTACTGGACACTGCGGGATGTGATCCGGGACGAGAGCCTGACCATGGAGGAGCGCGGCGAAGCCGTCTCTGAAATGGAAAGGCTGGCGGAAAGCGGCGATATGTATGCGCAGTACCTGATGGGAAAGCTCTGGCGGGACGGACCTTTGCTGATCCCGGACTCGGTGGAAGCACGGTACTGGTTCGAGCAGGCGGCGGATCAGGGACATCTGGTGGCACAATATTCCCTTGCTAAGTTATACCTCTCGGATGATTTAGAAGTGCGGGATACCCGGAAGGGAATGAACTGGCTCTACACCGCTGCGGTCAACGGCAGCCACTACGCCATGTACCGTTTGGCTAAAGAACTGTTCAAAGGTGATTTGATCAAACGAAATAGTGATGCCGCCGTGGAGTGGTTCACTCGGTCAGCCGAGCGGGGAAACCCCTACGCCCAGTATATGCTGGGCAAGCTGTACCTTGCTGGTAAGGAGGTTCCCCACGACGAGGAGAAAGCCGCATATTGGCTGACCCAATCCACCGAGCAAGGCAATCAGTATGCACAGTACCTTCTGAACCACTTGGAGGAAAACCGTCCGCCCTCTGCGATGCTGGCATTGACCCGGTTGCTCCACCACATGAGTCGGGTGTTCCGGGACAACTCCGTACCCAAGTCCTGCCCCGGAGGTGTTCAGATCGACCGGAAGCGGCTGAAGAAGCTTCAAGAAAAGCGCATGGCCTTGGGTCATAAACCGGACGACCATGAGGAGCAGTGGCCTGACATGACCATGTAAGCGGCTCAAAAACTGGGCCGCAAAACAAAGAATAAAATCCTTCCGGGCGGAAGGTAGAAAGGAACTGAATGAGAAAATCCAAATACAATTCGTTTGATGAACTCCCACTGATGCTGACCGTGGAGGATGTGTCCCATGTGCTGGGCATCGGTCTGGCCCACGCCTACGAGGTGGCCCACCGCAGGGATTTCCCCACCATCACACTGGGAAGCCGCATCATCGTTCCCCGTGACAAATTCATGGAATGGATCTACGAGCAGGCCGTGAAAAAATCTGAGATATTATGATAGCTATTTCGGAGATTCTGTGGTATGTGTTTGTGTTAAAAAGGAGGGATCATAAATGGCAAAGAAACGAGCCAACGGCGAGGGCAGCATCCGTAAAAAGCCCAGCGGCCGTTGGGAGGGCAGATATACCCAGGGCATCGACCCGGTCACCGGCAAAGCCATCCAGAAAAGCGTGTCCACCAAAACGCAGTCGGAGTGCAAAGAAAAGCTGGCGAAAGCGATTACTTTTATGCCCTAAATTCGTATCAATTTCTGTGGCGCTTTCTCCACCCAAAAAGGGCAGCCAAGATAGCTTGGCAAATAAACCTGCTGATGTTTTATTAGCAATTTCTCCACTTTTTTCTTTTACCTTATCTGATGTTTGAACTTTAGCTCCACCATCCTATATGTAAAGATAATCTGTTGCAGATTGGTCGTCGAAATATACAACTTTAATCATATTACATATCTCCCCGGACAGCCATTGTTATTTTAAAAGGACCGCATGGGAATACACCCACACGGCTGAGGCGCAAAGGCCTACCGTAGAATTATTACAGTGGATAATGTTGGAAAATTCAAGTTTCCGACGTATCTGCGTCGAAAATACGGAAGTTGCATCCGTTAGGGAGGGGTTAGGGATTTTGCGGTCTTCGGCGTTCCTCAGTACCAAGGGCGCAACTGCTACTTTACCGCTCTGACCACAATTGGGATGTGGTCAATCACACTTCAAAAATTGAACTAATAACACAGGAAAACCGCCTAAAAAGGCGGTTTTTCTGGGAAAGGTGGTCCGAGTGACAGGATTTGAACCTGCGGCATCCTGCTCCCAAACTTATCGGGAATACTTTTTCCGCTCGTTTATAGCGGTTTTCGGCGCTTTTTAATTTGTTTCACTTACTCTTTGACGCTCTTATCTCCGCTGTTTCCGGGTGTTCCGGAGCCGTATGTGGTAATCTATGTGGTCAAAAACGCTTCCCGCCCGTTTTTCGGTGAACATTCACCGGTGCCGGATGGGAAGCGTTTCTCGTTGCTGTGTGGTCTGTATTGTAACTCTGGGGAGGGTATTATGCAAGTGGTTTCTGCGGGGTGGCGGCTCAGAAGCTGCGGCGCTATAGACAAAGAATAGCATCACGCATTTACCTTCTGGAGATAGAACTCACTCTCCGCAACTCGCGTCACAAAATCATACTCCAGCCGCGTTGCATTTGAGGGCGAAATATTGTAGCGCTTAAACACCGAGCGAAAATATGCAAAGAACTCCCTGTCTTCCGCTGTCATCGGGGCAACCCAGCCGTTTTCGGCACCATAGGCTTCGATCTTCTCTAATTCTGCCATACGCTCTTTATCCATGTCAGTTGCTCCTTTCATAACAAAAATACCCTTATCGGTTATCATATTCCCTTAATTTTATGGGCATTTTAAGGGAAAGTCCGTCTTTCCGCCACCGGCTCACTTTTCCAGAAGATCCTCCATTGTGCAGCCGAGGACTTTCGCGAGGCTGAGAACAGTTTCCGCGCTGGCCTTGTTGATGTCCTTGTTGCGCTGCTCATACATTTGAATCGACCGAAGGCTGACATTGCTTCGTCTGGCAAGCTCCGCCTGCGTGCAGCCATAGAGCGTGCGGATGCGCTTGAGGTTGGTATCAGCGAAGTACTCGCGTACTTTGGCATCGACAATATCGGTGAACTTGCTGATGTCCGCTTCGTGGAGAGGCGCATACATCCGCTCTAAATCTTCAAACGAGAGAACCTTAAAAATATCGCTGAACTTCCTGCCAGAAAACCACTGGTAGTAGGCGACGGCCCAGCCGATCCAATATTCTCTGGAACGGGTGAAATTGGCTTTTGGCTTGGCAGTCGGTGCTTTGCCCGTAGTCTCAACCAGAACATCAACAGCCGCTTCGATTCCGCTTTTCCCCATAATATAGGCAGCTTCGCCGTTCTCGATCCGGTTGCTGACGGAGCTGACGGAAAACAGTTTCATGAAGCTGCCTCCGGCGATTCCGCATGCGTTGATGGCATAGTCGAAGGCATCGCCCAGCAAGGCCTGCGCATTATTTAGATATATTTCTTGGTATGCGTGGGTCATCGTTCCGGATGCCTCCTCTCATAATGTCAAGCATGTACAGGCCGTCAGTCGCCTCTTCGAGCATTTTCGAATAAAGCTGGTCGGCTTCGTCGTTTCGCGCCTTGCGGAGAACATAATATTTTTTCCTTTCTGCGATGGAAAATCCCTCGTAATGCAGCAGGGAGAAGGCGTATTTAGACTTGACGACGATCTGTTCGCCCAACTTGCCCAGGCGCATAGCACCTGCAAGCTGCTGCACGGAAATTCCATTATTCAAGAAAGACGCCGCAAAGTCGAAATAGGAGTCGTCGGCTCGGTAGCCGATGATCAAGTCATAGGCGTTGACATTGACGCCGAAATTTTCGATCAAATATCGTTTGGCCCGCTGCGCGGCCGGATTATTGATAGAGAACAGACGGTGCTCTACCAAAACGGCGATCCAGTTCAGAATCGTATAGTCCGGACTGTTCAGATTCAGAATTTTTAGGTATTCCGTATCAAGGCTGTAACGATTGGCAAAGCCGTTGCGCAGAGAGGATACGGCCCATTCTTTGGCAAGCGCTTCGCTTTCCGTGCAGTAAAAGCCCAGCCCGAAGTCGTTGTTATGCTTACCCAACCCAAAGGCGGGAGCCTCTACGATCTGCTCAGAGCCGTGATATAGGATGATTTTATGAACCATTTCCGTATCCTCCTAAGTATCTCTGTGTAAGTTATATCACTAAAGTGATACAAAATCAAGTTGTATTTGTGGGGAGATTCATATACAAGTGTTTTTTGCGTGGGTAGCGGCGCAAAAGTTGAGCAGCTGTAGGCAAAGAATAACCACTTCCTGCACGAGTGGCTTGCACAACAAACACTGTGGCAGCACGCACTATGACGCAAGGTCAGCGTCAGGATTGAATTTAATAGCAATCCTTATCGTTTTTATTTTGCGGAAATCGTGATATTTCACTATTTTCTTGTTTTTTACGCCTAAATATGCTATCATAACATACAACACTGGCAAGTGTTGGAATGGGCCCTGGCGGTATGGCTACAATAGGCCGAATGCTCTGCCAAGCGACAGGGCACTTTTTGTGTATCGGTATGGAGAAGATATTTTATATCTGTGCGTTATAAAAAACTCCGGAAGATGCTTATCGATAAGAATATGAAGAAAAAAGGCTTATCCTTGTAGCGGTTCGTCTTGCGGGTCATACGGCAGCCGCAGCACCCGCAGATTAAAATACCGGAGAACAGATAAACCTTATCCGATTTAGGGGAGGTTCGGGTATCGATCCGGCGAAGCCGCTGAACCAGGTTAAAATCATGTTTCTGGATAATCGCCTCATGGGTGCCCTCTACACGAATCCATTCAGAGGAAGGCTTATCCTCACGCTCCTTTAACTTGAAATGGGGCGTTGTCTGCTTTCCCTGTACCAGTGTCCCGGTATAGGTTTCATCCTGCAAAATGCGGATGATGGTAGTAGCAGACCATTTACAGTCCTTACGGTCCGTATAGCCGCCTTTTGCGTGGGGCATCCCGTGATTCCTCTTATAAGCCAGCGAAGAGAGAATACCCATGCGGTTCAGTTCATCAGCGATATGGGAAGCGCTGAATCCTTCCAGACGCTTTCTGAAAATATCCCGTACCACACCCGCCGCATACTCGTCAATTTCCAGGCTCTTATGTTTATCACCGGTTTTCACATAACCGTAAATGGTAAAAGCCCCAACAAAATCAGCGCTGCGGCGCTTCACATCCAGGGCACTCCGGGTCTTTACGGAAATATCCCGGCTGTATGCCTCGTTCATAATGTTTTTTACCGACACGGTGAGATCGTCAGCAGCGTCATTTTCTGTGTCTACATTATCGTTGATGGCGATAAAGCGGACGCCATAGGCTGGAAATACCCGGCGCATATAACGGACAGTCTCTATGTACTCACGCCCCAGGCGGGAGAGGTCTTTCACAATCACACAGTTGGCCTCACCCTGTTCAATCATCCGCATCATTTCCTGAAATGCCGGACGGTCAAAAAGAACGCCGCTATAACCATCGTCAATCTTTTCCGCCACAACTTCAATCTCCGGGTGCCGAGCAATGTAGTCATCAATGAGCCTCCGCTGGTTGGCAACACTGTCACTTTCCACTGTTTTGTCATCCGTATAGGAAAGACGGATGTACTTAATAGCTTTATAAACCTGCATAAAAAAACACTCCTTTCGTTGCGCAGAAAAATCCCCGCAATTCAAGAAGTGTGGTTATGCCGTATTCAATTCCTTTTCCGACTCTTATTGTACCACGCTCTTACGGGAAAGTCAGCCTCTTTCTGAAAAATTTTTGCTTCACCGCAAAATACCCTTGATACATTCCTCCAGGGTGGCTCCGCCGTCGGCAAAGCTGGCTTGGACAGTAAAACGTCCGCACTTAAAACGGTAAGGGTTTTTGATCTGGCGCACAAATTCAGCAATCCGTTCCTCGCGGGAAAGCTCCTTATCTACGGTGACATCCCGAATGTCTACCAATGAACCGTTTCCGGCAGCAATAATATTCTCCATGTTACCAACTCCTTCCTAAAATTTACTGGTCTATCAAAACCACATGAATAAGCCGGACCTGCCCTACAAACAGAAACAGGTCCGGCCCATTGTATCTGATTTCGATTTTGATTGCCGTATTTGCCACGCCCCCCGGCAGCTCTGTCTACACAAAGCGGGGCTGCTATAGGCTGCGGCCAGCTTTACCGCATCATAGCCCCGCAGATGCCGCCGCTTTGCCAGAGCAAGCGCACACCGCAGGGACTTCCCTTCAAGTCTGTGAGGGATTGTGAAAAAGTACCATTATGATCTGTGCCGTCATCGCGCCCGGCCTGCCACAGCCAGGTCAATGAGTTGCGTTGATCGCTCGGACAGCCTGATTCATCACCTCCCTAGCTGCCTGTCTTTGCGCCGCCCCATTTGCCGCTCGGAACACAGGATGACGTACCTATAGCAACGTATATTCAGTTGTCAAGGAGCAACGAGGGGCGTGGCAGTTATGACATTTTTATAGCTGGGGCGGACCGGAGCATGTGCTGCACGGCCACACCCATCGGGCTTGTCCCGCCGAATATGTCCTTCTATTATTCATTTCATTTTTGGGGCTTATTTTCGGGGTCTCACTCCATTTCTTCTAAAATTTTTTTCAGGCGGCGGAGTCCGCGCTGGATTCCTTCATGCACTGAACTAACAGCAGAGCCTTCGCTTTTAGCAATCTCTGATAAGCTCATTCCGAGCAGAAAATGTGAGGAAATCCGATTGCGCTGTTTCTCTGGCAAAGAAGCCAGAGCTTTATACAGCTTCGCATTTTCTTCTTTCTGCTCAAAAATATCAGCAGGTGTCAGGACAATTACCAGTGCGTCCCGCTCAACATTTGCATCATAGTCCAGCGAAAAATATGCCTTATGCCGGTATGTACGCAAAATATAAGCTGCCTCGTTCAGCCTATACTCATGGAGCAGGTCAGCCACTTCATCCGGTACTTCCACAATAGTGTCTGTTGTATAAAACGGGTAGTAATCCCGCAGATTGATCTCTTTCATGGGTTATCCTCCAATTTCGATTTTTAGTTGATAGGCAAAATCGAAATCAGAGGGTGGGGAACGGCAGCGTATAATCCCGCTGTCATTTGTTGTCCTTTTTATTAGACGGCTATGTCTCTGCTTTTGACCGGGGACGTAAAGTATGCAATATTTGTTATTTTGTGAAAGTGAATAAAATAAACTGGCTTTTCTGTCGAATAGAAAAGTGCCGCAATTTCCCAAAGAAATGCGGCACTTTTAATAAAACATATTACATTTTTGCTTAGCCATTGACAGTTTGATTTTATCCGCTGTTCCGTTCCAATTCCCCCTATCAGAGAGAAAGTGACACAACACCTCACTTATTCACATATGTTTTGTCAATAGGGAGATTATATTGTATAAAACAGTAGAACAACCGTAGATTAACAGTAGAAACGGCATAATATATCGCAAGTTGCGACAGGATATAGGGGCAGAAAGTCGCATAAAATCAGACCTGGCCGGAATTTGGACAATCTTATTGGAAAAGCAGCGGCCTGATTTCTCAAGCCGCTGCTCCTTAAACCATACTTTTTAGATTCCATGTCAAAACAATATCCGACCTCCCGGACACATCGTATCGTAAAGGATGTATCCGGCGCTGCTTCATATAGCTTTTCCCGCAGATTGCGGATATGGCACCCTATGGTATTACTTTCATTGCCGAGTAGTTCCTCGCCCCATATCCTTTGATAAATCTGTTCATAGGTAAGGACACGGCCTTTATTTGCCACCAGCAGACATAGTAGGTCATATTCCTTTGCAGTCAGATTGATTTCCCGGCGGTTCCGGTATATCTTGCGACGATCCGGGTATATTTCCAGTCCCGGAAGGGATAACACATCTTCCTCATTAAAACGCAACTGTTCAAAGACGGAATGATGTTTCAATACAGCCATCACTTCGTCAAAGACCGACGAATCCTGGTCATTGAATTCTATCACTAAAATGCGTCCGATGGTATCACCCCTTTCAAAGAAAGGCGGTGGCAGGTTTTGCCCCGCCACCACCAAATTGTCGTTTTATTCAGACTTTTTCTTTTTCCTCTTGCCAATGTAAATGGTTGTTATTATGCCGCCGCAGGATACGAACAGCAATGCAAACCAAAGAACCATATGGCTGTTATCACCAGTCTGCGGAGATTTGGTATCATCAGTCAGTTTGGCAATCACGGTTGCGGCCTTTGTGATTTCATTCTTTGCATCCGCATCCGAGAAATACTTGCCGCAGTCCTCGCAATACCAATACTCAATATTTCCCTCCGCGTTTTTCGTCGCCGCCTTCGCTTTGATGTGCTTGAGGTCGGTATGGTTGTTGGCGTTGATCTCACCATAGGCTGTACCGCAAACCTCACACTTTGCTTTTTCGGTACAGGTAGCCGTACCGCCAGTATGTCCGTCATTGACAGTCACGGTCATTTCAGCCTTGTTTCCTGCCTTGTCGGTTACAACAATGGTCTGTTTGCCATCAGCCGGCGAAAGAGTAAATTTCCCGTCCGTGAGGGTAACAGCCGTTCCGTCCATGGTGACGCTGTCAACATACTTTTCATCAATCGTAACCGTCTGCGCTTCACAATAGGTCTTGCCGTCTATAATGCCGGAAATCAAAGGATCAACATTATCCAGCACAACGCCGTTGGAATTGATATAGCAGATGTTACCGGAGCTATCGGTCAGCTTTGCGTAGATCACATATTCGTTATTCGGTTCAATGTAAAACGCACCCGTGTATGCAGTAAATACGCTGGCGTTCAGTTCGTCAACGGTAAGCTCCTTGTCGCTTAACAAATAGGTAATGGTAACATTATCACCGCTGTTGTCGCTTGCCGTGATCGTCACTTTCTGTGTATCCTTAAAGAACAAACCAAAGGTAATGTTGTTAAAGAACGTATTCCATTTGCTTTTGTCAACCGTAATTTCGCCTGTCGGGCAGGTAACATCTTTCCACTTTGCGTAGAGCGTCAGGCTCTCGGTGACGGCGGTGGTGAAATCATACTCTGTGGTGCAACCCGCTTCAGTGTACCAGCCGCCAAAGGTGTAGCCTTCGTAGGTGGGAGCAGTGGGTTCGGTTACCGTGCCGCCGTGGCTGACGGCCTGGCTGTCTACCTTGCTTCCGCCCTGGCTGTCAAAGGTGACCGTGTAAGTATTCAGCGTCCACTTTGCATAAAACTCTTTTTTGCCTGTGTCGGTGGCGCTGATCTCCGTGACAGGGGAACCGGAAAAATTCTCGTCCTCATACCAGCCCTCAAAGGTGTAGCCCTCGCGGGTTATATCATCTGCCGTCGGCAGGGTTGCCCCTGTGCCGTAGGTGTATTCGGTCACATCCTTGCCGTTGGCAATGGTGCCGTCATTGAGGTGAAGCGTGACCGTGTAGGTATCGGGCGTCCATTGTGCCGTCAGAGTGGTAACGCCTGCCGGAACGCTGTCGCCGGGGGCGTAAAGGTTGCCGTCACTGTCCTGCCATTGCACACTATATCCAACCTGCGGCGCAGTCAGACCGTCGGACGCAGGAGCGGTAAAGGCCGCGCCGTTCTTGACAATGATCTGAATAGTATCTGTGCTGCCGCCCAGCTTGCCGCCATTCAAATCAAGCGTAACTGCTTTCAGTCCGTCAGAACCCAGTGTGTCAGTGTTCAGGACTTCAAGGACGGGGCGAAAACCGGCAAACATGCTCCGAGTGTGAACACCGTAGTAGTTCCAGCGGCGGGCCGAGAAAAGCCCCCGACTCGCACGAAACGACGGGTAGCTACTTGGTGTGTCCTGCCCCCACGAATACAAGCCGTTCCAGTTTTTGATGTAGTCGCTGTTCTTGTCCAGCACCGCGTCCCACTCATTGCTTTGGGGCGTACCGCGCGCTGAATCGCCTGAACCGGTACACCAACTTCCCATAGACGGCGCGCGCAGGGTATAGTCCACGCTGCCGCCGGTATAGCTCTTGCCGAAAATCAGGCTGGCGATGTTCAGTGTATACCATCTTACGGTGTGCGTCACGGCATAATCCGACACAAACAGGCTGTGGGGGTATTTGTTCTGTTCCGCATAGTCCTCCGTAGTTTGCATTGCCGATGTGAGCTTGTAGGCGTCCACCGTCCCGGCGTAGGTAAAGGGAACATAGTGCAGGGTGGTGTCCGGCACGGAAACCGCTCCATAACTGGTTCCGGTGTTTACCGTGCCGGGAATATTTTCACCGGAGAGGTCAAACCAGTATGTCCCGCCGGGGGTGAGGTTGAATTGCTCGGCAGGCGCAGCATTTGCCAGCAGCATAGGCGCGGCCAGCGAACCCAGCGCGGCAGCCGCCGCCATGTAGCGGGTAATGTCCAGCTCGTCGATTTCCTCGTCCGTCAGCTCCGCCTTTGCCTCGTCAATGGCTTCCAGTTGGGCCGTTACTTCCTCCGTGATTTCCTCCGCGTCGGGAAGCGCATCGATCATGGCCTGTACGCACTCTACGGTCATAGCTTCCGCCGCGTTGCCTTCTGCGCCGCATATCTCGCAGACGTAGCCGCAGGGCGTTCCCGCCGTGGCAGGGGTATAGCCGCAGTCCTCGTCATGCTCATGCTGGCAGTTTAGTTGCTTTGTGATACAGCCGCTTTCCTCGCTGCACACATGGGTACACTCGGTAGGTTCGTCCGCATTGGACGAGGTAGCATTGTTACCTGATACGCTGTTCTGGGGGTAGCAGTCCTCCGTATGCTCATGGACACAGCCGGTTACTTCCGTATAGCAATCGTCCGTATGCTCATGGCTGCACGGCGTCCCTGCCGTCCCCTCGGTATAGCCGCACTCGTCATCGTGCGCCGGGTGGTGTTCACACAGGCCGCTTGCGGTAACGCCGCCGCCTGTCTGCCCGCTTTCTTCGGCAAGGACCGTTGCGGGCAGCATTGTCAGCACCATGCAGCAGATCAGCAGGATGCTGAGTATTCGTTTTTTCATGTTTGCTCCTCACTTTCTCCCGCATCCTCCGTGCGGTTTGTTTTTTTCTTTTTGAGCCGGATGCAGATCACGGTCAGCGTCACACCTACCACAAAGGCGGCGATACCGACCACGATGTACGCGCCCGCGTCCTCCCGCAGCAGCACCGAGCCGTAGCCCTCCGCCACAGCGGAGACGCCCGGCGCCTGTACGCCTTGCAGGAGAACGCTGATACCGGCAAGGAGAAACAGGCCAAACGCTGTAAGAGAAAAAAGCTCACGGTTTTCACGCCGCCGCCTGTACCGCCGTGTCCTGCGGCGGATCTCCCGCACCCGGATTTCCGTCCTACCGGTCATAATCAAAACCTCCTTTCGCGTTTTGTCATCGGGGCGTCTTTTGCACCCGTCTACTATCCTAAATACAAAAAAACAGAAATCCTCTCACCCAAAATCAAAATTTTTTCAAAAAATTTTCAAAAAAATTGGAGCCGCCCCGATTTGGGACGGCTCCATGCGCCAGTCAGCGTATTATTTCAAATGAATATTCAGGTTTGGCAAGGACCGCTTTACCACGAATAGACAGGCGATCAGCAGCGACGGGAACAGGTAGCCCGTCATGTTCCACGGGCTGTCCGCCGTAATGAGCAGGTTATAGATGGCGTGAAAGCCGGTGCAGGCTCCGAGGATGCCCGCCGGGCCGGTCAGCGCAAGCCAGCGGCGTCGGAACACATAGGAAATACCAAAGCCCGTCAAAATCCCACAGAGGATGTGAATCGCACCGGCGGAGATCCCGCGAATGAGCAGAAAGGTAAAGTCCTCCGCACCGTTCTCCGTCAGGTAACACACGTTTTCAAAGGTGGCAAAGCCCACGGCAATAGCGATGGCCGCAGACGGCAGCTCTTTTGACTCCGGCTCGAAGATCAGAAAGTAGAACAGCAGCGGCAGCAGCTTCATCACTTCCTCGCAGACTGGCGTGATCTCAATGGCGGCAACTGTGGTATCCACGCCGTAATACCCCATGAAAAAGCTGCTGACGTAGGCACCCAGCAGACAAACGCCCATGCCGACGGTGAGAAACAGCGTAAAGCTGCGGGCGCGGCCTTTCGTGAAGAACAGGGACAAAATCAGCGGAATGGCAAGACAGATAAAGATATTTTCGATATAGGTCATTTCTCCGCCACCTCCCGCAAATTAAGGATCAGCAGCGCCACAAGGGAGAGCGTCAGCATAATGTCCACGGCGAAGTAGAGATTGAACCTTGTAAAATCCTCCATGAACGCAGACACAAAAAAGAGGCCCACCTGCAGCGCGGTGCAGACGGCAAAGCAGACATCTGTCCGCCGGTGCGCCGTACCTCTTTGCAGCCGGAACAGGGACAGATACGCAACTGCACTCACCGGAACCGCGAACAGCCCCGACACCAGATAGGACGCCATGAACCGGAAGATCAGGATAGACGCCGCAATCAGACCCGCACATACAGCGGGGACGGGCAAAACGCAAAGTTTCATGCCCTCCGTCCGCATAATTTGGAGCGAAAGAAAGAAAAACCACGATGCGATCCAGGATATTTCCGCCACATAGAACACACGCGGAGTGTCGCCGGTGATAGCGAGGTGCAGCACATAATACAGCGTTCCCATGAAAAAGCAGGCATAAGCAAGGGCGAGGATCAGGCAGCGGCGGTCTTTGTGCCGGAACAGGTGAACCACAGCCACCAGCACGGCGCAGGCCAGGACCGTCACCTGAAAAAGATTGTCAATGATTTCAAAGTTCATCGTCCCTGTCCTCCCGCTGCCTGCGTTCCTTCCTGCGGCGCAGACGGTACAAAAGCACCGTCACGCACACGCCCAGCAAAAAGGCCAGAAGTTCCATCAGGATATAGCCCAGCGCCGCATGGCTTCCCACAAGGCTTGCCGCGCCCGAAGCATGGCTTACGCCGCTTTCGGAGACACCCGCCATCAGGCCGGGCATCCACGCGCCGATGCCGACCACCAGCAGCAGACAGGCCGCTATGCAGGCCGCGTCCAGCCGACGCTGTTTCTTTTTCTGATTTTCCCGTTTTATTTCTGCCGTCCGTTTGTGAATCAGACGGGTCCGTTCCTCATTCGTCCGCATAGGTAAATCCCTCCTGCTCTAAAATCGTTTTGAGGCTTTGCTTCCCCCGATAAACCAGATTGGAAATCTGCTTCTCGGTCTGCGCCATAACCGCCGCCGCGTCCCGGTAGCTCATATTCTCAAAGTAGACAAGGTACAGGGCTTCCCGGTACTCTGCCTTCAGCTTTTCCATTGCGGCGTAAAGCTGCCGGTCACGCTCGTTGCGAAGAAGCTCCGTATCGGCCAGCGTGTCGCTTTTGGGTTCAAAGGTCAGTTCGTCGAAGCGCAGGAAGCGGATGCGGTGTTTCTGCTTGTGCCGCAGGGCAAGGTTGCGGGCGGTTTTATATAAATACGCCTTAAAGCTGCCCTCGTCCTCAATCGGGCGTTCCTTTGCAAAGAGCTGGGAAAAGGCTTCGATCATCAAGTCCTCGGCCTCGTGAATGTCTTTCAGATAGCCGTTTATGTAGAGCGTCAGCGCATCGCCGTACTTTTCAACGAGCGTGTCGGCGGCCTTGTCCTCGCAGTCCAGATAACGCCGGTATAATATTTCATCGGAAATCATGTCTGCCGCCTCCCTCCTCGTTTTTCTATGCGCGGGTCAGCCGGCTTTTTGGCGTCCTCCGGGATTGCCCAGGATCGCCCAAAGCGGGACGCGCCGGGGATGCGCCCATCGGCACAGTATTGATTGACCCGCCGCTCTGATACGCCCCAGCGGTAGGACGCTTCCCGAATGGAAATATAGCCTTTTATTCCGCCCATATCGCACCTTCGCACAAATAAAATCTCACAGAGTACATTCTATACGAATATCCGAAGATTGTCAAGTTCGCAAGTTCGCAAGCAATGCAATCTTCTGGTTACAGATCCCGATCCCTGCGGTCATAGTGTAGGTGTCCGTCTGCAACCTTTGCATGATTTTTGATTTTGATATAACCTTTGTCCTGATTCTCCAGAGCCTTGCGGTAGCCTTCGTCGGTAAGGAACAGGCGCATTTTATCGCCCTTGTCGCCAATCGTGGACTCCCAGGAAAGCACATCGAAAACGATCATGTGCCGTACCTCAGGATCAAAGCGTTCCAGAGCCATAATGTCATGGCCCTTTAATTTCTCAGCTCCGGATTTTCGCCGGGCCTCCGCCAGCAGTTCGCCCATTGTCTTGGGACCGGGAGGAAGCCGGTAGTTTTTCCGAATATCCTGAATAAGTGTCAGACATTCCTGTTCCGGTATTGCATCCAGTTTTCTCGCCAGGTTTGCTGCCGTCTGACGCTTTACAGGATCCGGGATGTAGGAAAGACACATCCGAAGTTCATGTGTGACTTCCGATTTCCCATAGCCATCAGCCTGAAAGATAAGCCGCTTTTCTGTTTCGTTCAGTTCCATGTGGATCTCCTTTCTTCTGAAAATGGGTACAAAAAATGGGCGTCCACCGGTTAAAGTGAAACGCCCACGGCGATCAACGGTCTGGCAAACACCAGGCCGCTGGCACTATTCAATTTTGTCGTTTAAGAAACAACCTCCTTTTTTCATAGATTTTCTCGTCATATTTCAACTTGGAAAAGGAATTGAATGGATGACGGCAAACGCCAAAACTCCTTCGGTTTTCGTTGATAAGGCAGTAAATCAATTTATCACCGCAGCTGAATCGACAATGGGAGAAGAACCGAGTTGCAAAGCCACGGACTGACAATGAAAAGTTAAAAGAACTTAGCTGTCAGGCGTAGCAATGGAAAGGAAAATCACCGAGATCAGTCTATCACAGACTTTTCTCGGTGATTTTTTTATATCCGTACATTCGATTTACGCTAATGCTCCTGCTACAATAATTGCAGAAAATCAAAGGAGGAACAGCGTATGAAGCAGAAATACTATGTAGAACTGAACCGGCAGGAATGGCGGCTTATCATTGAGGGGCTGAACCGGTTCCGCAACAAGTTGATTGCGGCGGGACGGTACACAGATGCCGTAGATGAGATATTAATCAAAGTCGCCAAGGCAAAGCCGCAGAAGTCAATGTTGTGGGGATGGAGGCGCTGATGATGGAAAAGTACATTACCGATGAACGCACTGGGCTGAAATATGAATTGGTCGGTGACTATTATCTGATTGCCGGGGACGATGAGCCGGAACAAGAGCCAATCGGGATATGGGGACAACGACATCTCCGCTATCTCAAGAAGTGCCACCGTGTGCGCTATGCCAATCTGCTGACCAGCGGCAAAATGAACGCCTATCTCGCAGATATTGACCGACAGGCAGAGGAACTTTTTCTTCGGCTTGCAAAACAAACGGCAGATGCAGAGGGAATTACGGAAAAACTGAAAGCCAGCGACCAAATAGAATGGGTCAGACAAATGAACAGCATCCGAAACCGAGCTATGGAGATCGTAAATGCAGAACTGATTTTCGCATAAGGATATATGACCAAGGGCGGCAGGGAGTACCAACTCTCTGCCGCCCTTTCTTGTATTCGCAGCAATTATGTAAGAATATTCCAAGCACAGCGGAAGCACCGAAGCCCGATGGGGAACAGGAGAATCAGTACACAACACACAATCCCGAAGCAGCAAACAATAATTGCACATGGGAGTTTAACGCAAAGCCATATTATTGCCGCAAGCAGCGCACCCGTGATGTGGTATCCGATCCATAGTAGTATGGTTAGGATTGTCAAACAAAGTATTATCATAAATGATCCTTTCTCAGTAGCGCTATAAAAGCAAAATTCTCTTCGACTACAATTTTATTATACGCACTTGCCCCGTCTGGAAAAATGACTGCATGTGCAAAATACCGGCTTCTATTTTATTCGTTTCAGAGCAAATGCCGTGCTGCATTCAAATACCCAGTTTGAAATTTGCTGATGATAGACTATGCATTGTCCACCGTATACTGCGAGGAGGTTAATGCGTCTCGACCAAACACTGCGCTTTGCAGAGTATGGTCTGCTGCCGGTGGAATTGCAGCAGAGCGAAAACTGCAAACTAAAATCAAAGAATGTGAGGGACAACAATGAAAAGAGCAATATCCTTACTGCTGGCCATCGTAATGACGACCATAGCGCTTGCCGGATGCGGCAGCAAATCTGAAAATCCTTCCGGAAATGGGAATAGCAAGCAGCCCACCGACGAGTCCATTACAATCAAGAACTCGCCTGACAAATACACGTGGTACATTAAAAACTATGTCGGTAAGAATTGTGCTTCGATTGGGTACACCTCTATGGGCGGCGACCGCATGGACCACTACGGAGCAGGCTATATTGAGTTGGTTATGGTCACACCGGATGGAGCATATATTGACATCGAAACGGATGATGAGCTGAAGCAATATGTCGTCACCGCTCAGAGCTATGCTCCCAATACGGAGCTGAAATATGTTTTTGACACGGATGAAGACGGAAACGAATATGAAAACCTTGTCCAGTCACAGAATATTGAAGAAATCGTGCTGTGCGTAAAGAAAGTCGGCAGCAGCGAGGAAACCTCCCTTGGCCTGACAGAAATCACACCATCCCCGGATAAATACACTTGGTACATCCGGGATTATTCCGGCAGAAACCTTGCGAGCTGCGGCTACCTGTCAATGGGCGGCGACCGGATGGATCATTACGGGGCTGGATATATTAAATTTGTGATCGTGTCCGATGATGGCAGCTTTATCGATCCGGAAGATACGGAATTGCTGAAAAAATATGTCATCACCGGCCAAAGCGTTTCGCCGAATACCGAACTGAAGTATGTCTTCAGCACCGACAGTGAAGGAAATGAGTATGATAACCTTGTCCAGTCTCAAAATATTGAGGAGATCGAGATCACGGTAAAGCCGGTAGGAAACAACTGAATAGTTGAAGGAAGGGAGACGGCCACAGGTCGTCTCCCTTCCTCTATGCAGTTGCGTTTCAGGACAGGGCATTCTCCAATTCTTCCTCGGAATACCCAAAGGTGTAATCCTCATCCTTGCCATTGGACAGCCAAATCTGTGCAGCGTCGTATACACTCATGGATTCCGAATCGCTTTGATTGTCATTTCTCGCACAATATTCGCAAGTATAAGATTCGCCATCCCAATCGCCCCACGAGTCCAGTGTCCGGTGAAGCCTGCGCCCACATACAGGGCACATTGCATATCTGCTCATTTCAATTCCTCCTGTAAAATTTTTAGAGCGTGCATACATTTTACGCTGATACTTCCGCTATTTGGTTTTTTGACTGCAGCTCATAAATATTATGGATTCTCCGGCACGGTTATGCTTTCAGCGGCTCCATCACTCGGATCAGCCTCAGTATTAAGGTATACCCATTTGATCGTGTATGTTTTTCCTACGCTGTTTCCGATGTTGAGCACATAATCTTCTAACAGCTTCTGCGCACGCTGCTGCGCACTTGCCAGTAGCGCAGTATCATTCTCTGCCGCCTCTCGCATTTTTGCCTGTGCATCCTTGAACGCCTCAGTTTGGTGTTCTGCCTCAACGGCGGCAGAATCCTTAGCAACAATAAAGGAATCCTTTGTCAAAGTCTCTTCGTCCACTTTGCACCCAAAGACTTTAGCAGGAGGAATGGTGATTGTTACGATGTCTCCATCGATTTCTATCGTCACCAAAGAAGTGTCAATTCCAATAGTAACGACGCCGGAGTATTCAACCCAAAACTTTCGATCTTTTTTCCACCACAACGCTCCAGAGGCATCTCCTTTAAAATACTTCGCAACATTATGATAATAACATTTCATCGTTGCCAACTCACAAATGGATTTCATTTGTGACGCTTGTGGCGCTATCTCTTTCACACTGTCATCCGGTCTCGAATTGGAACACGCAGCAAGGGCCAAACACATAATCACTACTAGGATAAAAGAAATTCTTTTTTTCATACCGATTGCCCCCTTAGTCTATTTGCAGTTTGTACTCAGAATCCAAGCTATTCACAAATGGGCGAATCAATGCTTCAACGATATTTTTTGCATTTTGTCCAGCAAGTTCATATATTGCGGTTTCACTATTACTCTCGTTAGTTACATCATCTATACATTGTTTATATGCTTCTTCCGACACTGTTTCCGTGTTTGCATTATCATTTATGAATATGTAGTCCATAGACTCAATGTCAACGGTAATATCTGTGATCTTGATTTCCGGCAGTTTTACTGAAATGATTTTTGTCTCATCATCAACAGAAATTTCGACTTGATCAAAATCAATACCGGCTTTAACTGTAGCGTCATACGACACATAATAATCGATCTTTTGAGGATCATCCGGGCTAACAACCTTTGCAACGCCATTATATATGGCCTCAAATGTTGACAGATCGCTTACATTCAGGATTTTTTCAAGTGTTGATGTGGTAATAATTGAAGGCTCAGATTTCTTTGTGCTTTTAGATAGCAAAACTAAAGACGAAACACCGAGGATTAAAATCACAGCCACTATAACGGCTACGACAGCAGTTTTTCTCCTATTGACCTTTTTAGATTCCACTTTCTCCATGTGGTTTCCCTCCATCTATTTATCTTTTGGGGAAGTGCAAAATCATTCCTTAATATTTTTACAACGCAAGGATCTCTTTCTTTTTGGCATCAAACTCATCCTGAGACAGAATGCCCTCATCGACAAGCTGCTTCAATTTACGCAGCGTTTCGATTTTCTCGTCATATGAGATCAATGCGTCGTCTGCCTCTTTTGCGGGCTTTTCGCTCTTGATCTTGTTCAGCAAGGATGCAGCACCGGAGGACGCCTTTTTCCAGCCCTCCTGAAGGCCACCTTTTGCCGTGCTTGCGAATCGAGAGAGCTTGCTTGGCTGTGCGTTTTCGGATGCTTCTGCGTCAATGCTTTCGACTATCTCAATATCCGCAGCCATTTCCTCCTCAGAGTAGTTGAAACAAGCCTTATCCAGCGCTGCATTGAGGCGGTTTGCCATCGGCATCATTGACACATAATTCAGACTCCCCGAAATCACGCCGCCCACAATGGGAACCGCCTTGGAAATTCCCTGCGCTACCGTGGTTTTTGTTACCTTAACTCCAATGGCCTTGCCGATCTGCTTGATGATCGGATACCAGAAGGTTTTGGTCAGTGCCTTCTGCGGCAGCTTCTTCAGTGTTGTTTTTGCAATCTGTGTGGAAAGGACCCGCACGCCTGACACAGCGCCGGACACGCCGAACATCACACCGCAATACAAGATCAACTGGTTCCTGACTCGCTCGTCATCAAGCTGGTCCTCTGTCCACAGATCCGACGCACCGTACAAGTAAGACAATTCCTGCGCAAGGCGCAGGGCCATGCCAAAAAACTGTGCCACATCCGCCGGGATTGTCGCCGCCATCGCAAATCCGCCGGGAATACCGGCAACAAAAGATGCCACAGAAGACTGGCTGGTACGAACGAAAATCAGTTTCGCGGCGGCTTTCTCAATACGCTCTTGGGGAATTCCGGCACTGACCGGCCCCATATCAATGATGGTCTGCAAATCAATATCGTCGCCGGCAAAAGCCTCTGCAAGGAATTTGCTGCGGTTGACCTTTACGCCGGGTATCTTGACTGCATTGGTAATGATCGTTTCCAGTGCTACGGAGGTCGTTTCGTTTTTAGCCTGTTCCATAATACTTATTCCTTTCTTTCCATTAAGCTTGTGATTCTGCGTTGCTTTCCGATGCGATGAATTCTCGTATTTCCTCCGACACATAATCCTCAAAATGCAATGTGCCGATTTTACGAACCTTTTCGTTGATCTTATCCATCACCGCCCGGCATTTGCTGTAATCTCCGGCGCGGAAGTACACCTCCAGCAAATGCCCCAGCAGTTCGACTTGCCGTCTTGCATAGGCGGCGATCTCCAAGTGATCTCCGCAGGTCAGAATGGAGCGGAGAAGGTACAGCTCCGCTTGATCGTATTGCTGCCATTCCAGCATCAGATTGGCCATCGGGCAAAGCTGATCGTCGATTTTGGCAAGCTCCGAGGTGCTGATAATGTTTGTGATGTCGTAGGCCTTGAACAGATAGGCGCAGGTCTGCGGATAATTCTCCTCCAGATAGGTGTAGTACCATGCCATCGTCAGATCGTAGTCCCGCACCAGCTTGGAATTGGGCTGGGCGTATTTGTCAATCTGCTTCCGGACCTTTTCCAGAATTGCCCAGACCTGCTTTTTCTTCCCGGTGCCGCTGCGGATCAGGACAAGGGCCTTCAGCCGATAGCACTCACCCAGAAGAATGCCGGAATCTCCGGCATTGGAAACGGACAGCCAGTGGATGGCCTTATTTACTGATTTAAGGAGAAGGCGAACAATCTGCGTTTCTTCTGCTGTCTGTGCATCGTAAGCGCCGCTCAACTTCGCATCATAAAATCCCGCAAGGATGTAATAGAACCGTCCCAAAAGCTCCGGACTGCGATTTCGGGAGATGGCGGTCCGCATTTGCCGGATTTTCCGTTCCGCTTCCGAGAAACGCCTGTGATCGTACAGAATCTCCAGCAGGATCTGATAAACCTTCAGGAGCATCCGCTCATTGCCCGGAGGAACCACGGCAATGAATTCCGTACTCTTTTCCAGAAGAAACTGTTCATTCTCATAGGGCATATTTTGAATCGCATAATAGAGCAGTTCTATATAAATATCCGAAGAATATATCTGAGGTTCCCGCTTGCCGCCTTTCAATACAGCCGCAGCCAGCCGAAGAATCTCCCGAATCTCATCGTGATCTGTTGCTGTGCTTTCTGCGTAGCTGCCGATTCTGTGAAGGTAGGATTCTCTTGCCCAGCCAGAACCATCTTTCGCCATCATTTTTTGCAGCCTCCGGTCAAGAAAGCCGCCGGGAGCATTCTCTTGAACCTTGTGAACTCGCCGGAGACTGCGGAGAAGATGCTTCGGATATTCCTCTTTCTGCGCTTCAACCTTCAGCCGGATATCCAGATACTGAAGGACCCTGTTTGCTGCATCCAGCGCCGCATCCGTGAACCCCCAGTTCGTTACGACCTCCTCGATAACCGGGTGCATTGTGAGGATCGTATCGTTTATAGCAATCCAGCCTTGCCGGTAAAGAGCTCCGATATCGTCTCTGTTTGGTAAGCGGAGCATATCGCACAGCCGTTCAATGGAAACGCCGGTTCGGCCAAACAGAGACAGGGCTTTCATCAGAGCGTTCTGCGTTTCCGACAAGGTCTCTGCCGCAAACAGGCCGGAGATTATTTGCTGAATCGATTCCTGATGAAGAACTGCATCCCGTTGGTATCCGACCTTTTCGGGTGCAAGGCTTGTAAAGCCGTGCTCTGCAACGATTTGAGCCGCCTGCGCAAGAGACAGTGTGCAGACGGGACTGCCGATCTGCTTGGCAATCAGCTCAATGACCAATGTGTGACCGGATGCATTTTGAATGATCGATGTGGCATAATACCGCTCCTCCGCACTGAGCCGGTGGCCGATGTGCCTCTCAAAAAGGAGCAGCGCAGTTTCTTCGGAAACGGATTCCACTTCAAGGGTGTCATACCCCTGCGCAAGCGCCTTGTCTCTGGTCAGAAACAGCAAACGCCAGCCCGTTTGCAGGAGCTTCGGGATACCGATGCCGTTGTCGCCGGTGTAATTGTCCATAACCAGTACGCAATTTTTACCGTCGCCAAGTTCCCGAAGAATCCCCAGTTTTCGCTCAAAGTAGGCTTCTTCTGTTTCTGATTTGTCCTTTTGAACGCCGTGAATCTGTACGGCGTAGTCGTCGCAGATAGTTTTCTCAATCGTGCCCTGATAATCGAGGTAAAGGACAGAATCAATTCTCGACATACACTGCCTGATGCAGTGGCGGGCGAGAGTGCTTTTTCCGATACCTCCCATTCCCACAAGAAAGCTGCAACCGCCGGGGGCATCCAGAAGCCGCTGCGTCAGCCATGCCGTCTCCTGTTCTCTCCCAAGAAAGAACTCGGGGCCATAGATTTTGGAGCTTACCACATAGCGGGCGGACAGATCCGCCAAAGCTTGAAGCTCCGACAGCTTTTCGACCACAGTTTCCATATTGGAAAACCGATCCAGATAATAGTCCGCAAGGGTGTGATGGAAGAAATCCGTCAGGCGGAAGGTCAGCGCATCCCGATATGCGCCGCCTGAGAGCTTGGACCTTGAAAAATCATACCGGGCACCGGTATCACAGTCAAAGGCATCCGGTACACGGTCAAACAGCATATAGAACAGCAGCGCACCGATCCCATACACATCTGTGTGCGTTCCGATTCGTTTTCCGTCACCCCTTTGCAGTTCCAGCGCCGCAAAGCCTTTGGTAAAAGAGATTTTATTCCCCAATTCCGGAGCGTCGGAGATGGGAACGACCGTGTCGAAGTCAAATAGCTGGATCAGCTCCGTGGTGCCCTCCAGCGTCAGAATATTGCTCGGTTTAATGTCGAGATACAGAAAACCCTTATTGTGGATTTTAGAAATGGCAGTTGCCGCACTTTTTACTGCAGCAATGCTGTCCTTGACAGAGGAATAACGATCATAGGACAATTCCTGCCCCTGAGCATACACAGAAACCACATACAAGGTGTGGTTTGCCTCATAAATATTATAGGTATTGGCCGTCAGGTTCGTCAGCCCATCTGCTGCAAAGAATTCGTTGCCCAGTTGATAAGCCCGCCGCATTTTCTGCTTTGTCTGCGTGAACTGCTTCCGCTCTGCCTCCGGGATCAGCAGATTTCCATCCGACGATCTTTGTAAATTGCATCTGAAGGGGTAACATTCCTTAATTCTTACAGTTTTTTTCGTTCCCAGATTGTCGATGTAATAAGCATTGTAAACGATGCTCGCCCCGCCACGGGCCAACTCATCGGTGATTGTGTATTCCCATCCGTCATTGAATCTAAGCGTAGTGCCTGCTTTAAGTGCATCTCTAGAGTCCATTTTCTCACATCCTAACCTTGCTCGCATATTGCGACGCTTAGATTCTAACACCGAAAATTTAGAAAGCGGTTTTTTCAGTGCAGGGCATTCTCAGGAGCCATTTTATTCAGATAGGCCTCCCGCATAAAGGAACGGAACGCATCCAGCGGGTAGGCATCCTGCGAGGCATAGAGGAAGATCCAGTCATAGGGATTCCCCTCATACAGTTCCGGATAGCTGGCATCCAACAGCAGTCGATTGATGGATGCAATGCATCTCGGACCGTCATACGGCTTTGCCGCATATTCCGGCTCCGTTCCCTTGAGAAGCAGTTCTGTCCAGAAGCGATAGAAGGCCAGCAGGATCATTGTTTTTCGGACGACCTCATCCGACTGCCAGTTCCCGCCGATGATGGCCTCCAAGCCCTGCCGATCCGGGAACGATTTGCTCACAAGGGGATGGATCATGGCGTTTGCTTTCAGCAGCGGCTGTAAGGTGCGGTCGCCGCTTATGGGGTACAGCTTTTCGCCGTTGGATTCATCAAAATCCAGCAGCCCAAAAATCTGCCGGTAAATGTCCCATGCCGACCGGGATTTCTCGGCGAAAGTCTCTTTTGGATAGCGGTGCTTCAATTCCTGAACAGCCAGTCCATTTTCACCGGCAATTCTTCTCCAAAGTTCACAGATATACTTCTTCGCTGTTGCGTTGTTATAGCCAAACTGGCTGCTGTTCGCCGTTAAAAACGCAAGCAGTTCTTCCGGACTTTGAAACCGGTCCAATTCCTTGACAATCGTGCCGGTAAAGAGAACATCGGAATGAAGATCAACCGGCCCTTTTCCGCTCTCCTTCGGGGCTTTTTCAATCAGTGCCTGTGCCTCGGAATAGGATAGCCGGTGGCGAATGCAATAATAGTAAATCGCCTCACGAATCGTGTGACAGTCCAGATTCCGCTGCAAATACACACGGCGGAAGAAATCCTGTGTTTCCTCCAGCGTCATGTGAAATGCAAAACAAAATTGAATCGCGTAATCCCGTTTCTCGGCCTGTGTGTGCTTTTGAAACCAACCTTTCAGAATGCGTGCTTCTATCGGGATGCCCGCCTCATCAAATTTACACTTGATAAACCTGACTTTGGCATCCGTGTCTGCAAGGTTGCCGGTATAGCCCTTCTGCACAATAAACTCATCCAGTGCGGCGTCAAATGTCCGGAAGGAACTAGCTATCTCAAGCAGCTCCTGTATGTAGTTCTCATCCTCTGGAGAAATGCTATTGCCCTTTTGGGACAGAAATTGCGTATAATCTCCCATACCCATCCTCGTTTCCGCTGTATCTCAGCATATTTTGAATCACTCTCTCTTGTCCTCCGGCAGGACCTCCATAATATCTTCGATATGGCAGTCCAGCGCATGACAGATCCGAACCAGAACGTCCGTTGTTACATTGTCGCCACGGTTGAGCTTCCGGATGGTATAATCACTGATATTCGCTTTTTCCATCAGGCCCTTTTTCTTCATATCTTTATCAATGAGAAGATGCCATAACCGTTTGTAGCTTACCGACATAGTGGAACCCCCATAATTTGCAATTACCACACAATTTTACAAATACATTATACCGCATAATATGTCGAATTTCAACGGATAGCAGAGAGAACACACGGATATTCTTGAATTTTGTTTTACAACACATTTATATGGCAGTGAAGTGTGCATCCCGTTCTTTAAAAAATGTTTTTGAAGCATTTCTCTAATGAGGGATTTTTATTGGACAGCAACTATGCTAAAATTATTTTTGAAAAGCAGGAACAATCGGCGTTTGCTTATGCCGTTAAAAATTAGAGGGCGCTGGCCCTCTGGAAAGGAGACAATAAAAATGCCAATTATGCTGACCAGAAAGGACGGCCTGCCTACGCCGTTCCGCAACGCAGAGTACATCCCGTTCTACTACTTCATCCCGAAAAGCATCCTGTCCCGCTGTGGGGCGGAGCTGAACGCCATTCCACGGAACCCGCAGGAGCTGTTTCACAACCGGACGGCCTGCGAATTCGTGGAGAGCGACCTGTTCCGACTGCTCATCATAGATGCCACCGCCTTTATGGTTTGGCCGTATATGGGCTTCGGCGAGTATATGGAAGTTTACTCCGGCTACGACCCGGCGTGGCGGTTTGCCCACTGCCCGGACTACTGGATTCAAGAGCTGACGGACGAAGGCATCTTGGCCTCCGCCGGCGAATTATTCAAAGGTTGCCACTCGGAATTGGGATATGTACCGGAATGGCAGATCGACATCTATCTGCGCTACATCGTGCCCAATGTGATGAACAAGTATCGGATGAACGAGATCATCCAAGTCGCACGGGAATACCCCTGTTTCGAGGACTTTGACTTCCGAAAGAGCAACCAGAAAACGGACTTCATCCGAAAATGGTACCACACCCGCACCAAGCACCCGATGATCTCACTGGAGGAATTTCAGGAGGCCTATGCCGACGCCCACGGCGGACAGGAATACGAGGAGCCGGACCCGTCGCAGAATGTGGAGGAAACAGTGGTAGCACAGGCACTGGTGGATCAGTTCAAGGCCACGCTCAGCGAAAAGGATATGCAGATCCTTGAACTGCGCATGAACGGCGACACGCTGGAGGAGATTGCCGAAAAGCTGGGCTACAAAAATCACAGCGGCGTGCTCAAGCGCATCCAAAAGATCGGTCAGGCCTATGAAGCCTATACCGGCGTGGACTACGGCTTTGAGAGCGGCAAAATCATCGGATAACACCTACTAAAAATCGGTAGGTGTTATTTTTATGCCCAAACGGAGGTGGAGATTATGAAATGGAGAATATACCCGTCCCAGCGAGGGCGGGTCAACAAACTTGTGCGCCGGCGATGCTGCTGCTATGACCACGGCAACTGCATCCTGCTGGATGACGGAGAACCGCATCGCTGTGTGCAGATCATCAGCCGGAGCGGCATCTACTGCAACTATTTCCGCCGGGCGGTGTTGCCGTCCGACAGTGAGCTGTATGCACAAATCAGAGATCAGAATAAATGAGGAGGATACGAAAATGAAAACAATCCACAACACAAAAATCATCGGCATCGACCACGGGTACGGGAATATGAAAACGGCCAATTGCTGCTTTCCCACCGGCATCACCGCCTATGACCACGAGCCACTGTTCACGGCGGATATGCTGGTCTACGGCGGCAGGTATTATCTTATCGGCGAGGGACACAAGGAATTTGCACCAGACAAGATCAAGGATGAGGACTATTATGTGCTGACCCTTGCGGCAATCGCCAAGGAGCTGAAAACGGAAAATCTTACCGAGGCGCATATTGTCATCGCCGCCGGTCTGCCGCTGACCTGGACAAGCGGGCAAAAGGCGGACTTCAAGGAATATCTGATGAAGAACGCCGAGGTGGAGTTCACTTACAAAAAGGCAGACTACCACCTTTATATTGATGATGTGCGCATTTATCCGCAGGGGTACGCCGCTATTGCCAGCTTTGCCACCACACTGAAAGGCGTCAACCTGATTGCCGACATCGGCAACGGTACAATGAACACCCTGTATATGATCAACGGCAAGCCGCAGCAGGGCAAAATGTTCACCGAGAAATTTGGGACTTATCAGTGTACTCTTGCTGTCCGTGAGGCATTTATGCAGAAAACGCAGCGGGAGATCAACGATGCCATCATCGACGAGGTGCTGATCACCGGCACGGCAAATATTGCACCTGCCGATCTGAAAATCATTAAGAGCGTCGCCGCCGAGTATGTGCGGGACATCTTCCGCAGACTTCGTGAGCACGGCTATGATGAGAACACGATGACCTTGTATGTGACAGGCGGAGGTGGGTGCCTTGTGAAGAACTTTTATAAGTTCAGCACCGACCGGGTGAAATTCGTTGAGGACATCTGCGCCGCCGCAAAGGGATATGAATATTTGGCAGAGGCACAGATGAAAGCTGAGGCGAAAGGATGAACGGAGCGTATTACCGGTTGAATATTCGTTTTGACCTTACAGACAAACGCCAGCGGGAGATCGTTGAGAGGCTGCAAGCCATTGACAAAAAACAATACGGTTCTATCAACAAATTCGTTGTTACCGCTGTCGGCAAGGTACTTGACGTAATAGGCACTGCTTCTCTCACCGCCGAGGAAGTGCGGCGCATAATCCGAGAGGAATTGCAGGAAGTAGCCTTTGTTTCGGAACAGCCGCCGCAGGTGCAAGCGGTTGTGCCTACGCTTACCGAGGAGGAATTGGTGAGAAATGAGCAGAGTGTCCTTGATGACCTGGAAATGTTTGGATGATGCCAAATGCGCCGATTATGGCAGCAAAACGGGAACAGGCAAAACATTATGGCATTGAAATGATGCCAAGCGATCGATACACCCAAAGTGGACAAAAAGCGGTTTTCGGTATTGGGCAGCGCAGAAATACGCTGAAATCCCGGTATCTGACAGCCGCTTTTCTTTTTGCCCTGCGGGGTGCGTCTCACGGTATAGCAAGCAGGGACTTTGTGTGCCACAGAAGTCCCAATCACAGCCGAAATCGGCTGACTCTTGGGGGGCACAGCCCCCAATCCCCCGGAAAGGAGAGATATGTATGGGGAAAGATATACGAATTGCCGTCCGTGTGACGGCAAAGGAGAAAGAGAAGATTCAAGCAAAGGCCCGAAAATGCGGGCGGAGCGTAACCGAATATGTGAAGCAAAGAGCGTTGGGGTACGAGCCGAGAACGGTTCCGCCTGACGCTCTTTTTGCTTGTCTTGAAAAGCTTGGCGAGCTTGCGGACAAAGCCAGTTCACCGGAGCTGGACAAGGAAATTTACACAGTGCTGAAGCAGATCACAGCAGAATTCCTGCTGCCGGGAAAGGGGTGATACGGTATGGCGGTGACAGGATTCTGGCCTGTGTTCAAAAACCTGAAAGCCACGCTGGACTACGCCGACAATCCCGACAAGACCACCGCACCGGAATATCTGGACGAGGATTTGTATGCTGCCCTGCGTTACGCAGAGAACGATGATAAAACCGACCGCAAAATGTTTGTGGGCGGCATTAACTGCTCGGCGCAGAACGCCTATGCCGAAATGATCGCCGTGCAGCGGCGGTTTGGTCTGCGTGGCAAGGTGGTGGGCTACCACGGCATTCAGAGCTTTTGTGAGGGAGAGGTCACGCCGGAGCAGGCGTTTGCCATTGGCAAGGAGACAGCAAGAAAGATGTGGGGCGATCGGTATCAGGTGTTGGTCACCGTCCATCTGAATACCGACAATGTTCACTGCCATTTTGTTGTGAATCCCGTGTCCTTCAAAGACGGTGCAAAGTTCAAAAACAAAATCGGCGACCACAAGGAGCTGCGTAAAATCTCCGATGAGATTTGCCGGGAGCACGGACTATCGGTGCTGGAAAACAGCGAGTTTTACAGCAAGGGCAAGAAAAAGGAATATTGGGTTCACAAGGCCGGCAAGAAAACGCATCGAGACTATCTGCGGGAGGATGTGGAATACTGCCTGTCCTTTGCGACCAGCCCCAGAGAGTTTGAAAGTCAGCTTTATGCGCTTGGATACACCCTTGACCCTGTGCGCTTTTCGGTCAAGGCGAAGCATTGGGAGCGTGCCGTGCGGCTGAAGAGTATGGGCTTCTCAAAGGAGCGTGTCAACGAGCAGCTACGGCAGAATGCCGAAAACCGCTATCGGCTGTTCACCTTGGAGTACCGACCGCCGTACAAGCCGAAGAAATTTCCGTTGGAGGACGAGCTGCGAAAGCTGGGTTTCTCCATTGAACACAGCTATGACACCGCCACCGTTTTGGTGGATACGGTGTTTTATCTTGTCATAACGGTGATTCAAATCGTAGCCGAGCTTGCCGATGTAATGCTGCTGTCACCGGATCTGCGGGCGGCGGAAAAGGATTTGAAGGAGCTGGTTGCCGACTATCACTTCTTGCAGGAGCACGGTATCCATACGACAGCCGACCTGCAAGCAAATATTGAGCAATCCAAGTTTGAACTTTCAGCTTTGGAGCGTGAGCGCAGCGGCATCAGCAATCGCATACGCCGCCCCAAGTCGCCGGAGGAACAGGCGCAAAATAAGGAACGCCGAAAGGCGGTATCCAAGCAGATGAAGCCTGTAAGGGAGCGCCTGCACCGTGCGGAGCGGATTTTAGAAAAATCTCCGCACCTGTATGAATTGCTAAAGCAAGAGCACGAGCTGGAGAAAAAAGCCCGTGCAAGATACAAAGAAAGAGGGAGATAAAATGAAAAATACGATGAAAAAGCCGGTGGCAATTCCGGTAGAAAAATTGCGCCCCTTTGCCGGACACCCGTTTAAGGTCAAGGACGATGAGGAAATGAATACGCTGATCGAAAGCATACAGACGCAAGGTATTCTCTCGCCGCTGATCGTCCGACCGATAGAAAATACAGAGGAATATGAGGTCATAAGCGGTCACCGCCGTTTACACGCCGCACAAAAGGCAGGGATCACCGAGGTCCCTGCCTTGATTTATGCCCTCGACCGGGATGCTGCCGCCATTGCGGTAGTGGACAGCAACCTGCACCGTGAGCATATTTTACCATCAGAAAAGGCGTTTGCCTATAAGCTGAAAATGGAGGCGCTGTCCCATCAAGGCACTTCTCGCCAACTTGGCGAGAAGTGGAGCGTTTCACAAATCAGCGAGTCTGCAAACGAAAGTGAACGGCAAATCCACCGCTATATCCGCCTGACCTATCTCATCCCTGAGTTCCTTGAAAAGATGGATAAAGGCGAAATCGCCCTGTCCGTCGGCGTGGAGCTTTCGTTCCTTGACGAGCAGAGCCAGCGGGAGGTACTGGAGCAGTGCGCCATCAACGACTGTACCCCGTCCTATTCACAGGCATGGCGGATGCACAAGGCCGACCGGGAGGGGACGCTGACCACGGCGGTTATTCAAGCCATTATGTCGGAGGAAAAAGCCAATCAGCGAGAAACGATGAAAGTCCCCATCTCCCGTCTGCGGGAGGTTCTTCCGCAAGGGCTGGATGCGAAAAAGACGGAAGATTTTATCATAAAGGCTTGCGATTATTATCGTAAATATCTCATCCGCCAGCGTAATCGGGATGAAAGATGAGGAGGTGTCCCTATGGAACAATTCATTCAAAAATATCCGTACAATCAGGTTTTTGAAAATAATGCCGACTCGCATTTTCATATAAAAATCGGCGGTACGATTTATGATGTTACGACTCATTATGACCCAAAGGGTCGGCAGTGTGTGTTGGAGCAGTTCAAGGATCTGCTTCTTCAGAAGGACTGGAGTCAGCCGCACAATCGAAAAGAGCAGCCGAAATCAATATAATGGCATACTTAGGGATTCATAAACATCGCCGACTCCATTCACAGCAAATGAATCTGCAAGTTTATGGAAAGGAATGTCACAGAAGCATTTTTGCAGAATAGCAGCTTCATTAAATGAGTGAGTACCATTGTGGATGTTCAAATAATCGATGGTTTCAACACAATACCGTGGAATTATGGCCTTGCGGCGAAGAATAGATTCTAAATATTCTGGTTTTGCCATGAAATGAAAAAGTGTATTGGCGCTCTGAGCATAATCATCATATGGCAAATAGGAAATCTGCTTATTGGTGAGCATCCCCTCATCTCTCCATGCTGCTTTCAAAGTGAAATAGCCACATGAAATGATTCCATACGGCTACCTTAGCTGCGTAAGAGCCTATTAATAATTAATTATACTGCGATTCGGCAAAAATTACAATATTAAGTCTGTGCTTGTTGAAAAGATATGTCGAGAATGACAATCTCAGTATTTGCGCCGCAATAGACAAAGAATAAGAAAAATCCCTCTGAAATCAACGATTTCAGAGGGATTTTGGTCCGAGTGGGGCGACTCGAACGCCCGGTCTCTTGAACCCAAATCAAGCGCGATACCAACTTCGCTACACCCGGATATTCAATTTCTGCCATGATACCACGGCGGGGGAGAAAATCAAAGATTTTTCTGTCTGTGGTCATTCCTGTGGCCAAAGCCGCTTTTGTGCCGTTTTCGGCAGCCGGAGGGAAACCCGCTATTGCCCGTGTCGCAAGGCTTTGCGGCGTTTCGCCTTGCCCTGTTCCGGATACCGCCACGGCACTCCCAAATGTGGCACGGTACCAACTCCGCCATACCCGGATAGGGGAGGGGGTACGCCGCCCGATCACGGACGGCGTACCCTTACTATATCAGATTTTCTCCGGTCTTGCAAGGGGGAAATCAGCCGTTCAGAGCGGCCTTCAGAGCCGCCACACGGTCGGTAGCCTCCCAGCGCACGCCCAGATCCTCACGGCCCATGTGGCCATAGGCCGCCAGCTGGCGGTAGATGGGTCTGCGCAGATCCAGATCCCGGATGATGGCGGTGGGGCGCAGGTCAAAGACCTTCTCCACGGCCTCCTCCAGCTTTTCATCGGACACCACGCCGGTGCCGAAGGTCTCCACCAGCACGCTGACAGGACGGGCCACGCCGATGGCGTAGGCCAACTGCACCTGGCACTTGGAGGCAAGACCCGCCGCCACCACGTTCTTAGCCACATACCGGGCGGCGTAAGCGGCGCTGCGGTCCACCTTGGTGGGGTCCTTGCCGGAGAAAGCACCGCCGCCGTGGGGGGCGCTGCCGCCATAGGTATCCACGATGATCTTCCGGCCGGTGAGACCGCTGTCACCCTGAGGGCCACCGATGACGAAGCGGCCTGTGGGATTGACGTAGATCTTGGTGTTCTCGTCCATCAGCTCAGCGGGAATCGTGGGCTTGATGACCAGTTCGATCATATCCCGGCGGATCTGATCCAGAGATGCCTCGGCGGCATGCTGGGTGGAGACCACCACGGCATCCACACGGGCGGGCTTGCCATTCTCGTCATACTCCACCGTTACCTGCGTCTTGCCATCGGGGCGCAGGTAATCCACCAGCTTTTCCTTACGGACCTGCGTCAGGCGCTTGGCCATCTTCTGGGCCAGGGAGATCGCCAGCGGCATCAGCTCCGGCGTCTCGTCGCAGGCGTAGCCGAACATCATGCCCTGATCGCCGGCGCCGTTGTCCAGTGCGCTGTCACCGGACTCCTTGGCCTCCAGACTCTTGTCCACGCCCATGGCGATATCGCCGGACTGCTCGTCGATGTTGGTGATAACGGCGCAGGTTTGGCCGTCGAAGCCGTACTTGGCCCGGTCATAGCCGATGTCCAGCACCACTTGACGGGCAATCTTGGGGATATCCACGTAGCAGTGGGTGGTGATCTCGCCCATGATGTGGATCAGACCCGTGGACACGCAGGTCTCGCAGGCCACACGGCCATTGGGGTCCTTCTCCATGATGGCGTCCAGAATCGCATCGCTGATCTGGTCGCAGATTTTGTCGGGATGTCCCTCCGTCACGGATTCCGAGGTAAACAGTCTCTTTGCCATAGCTTTTCCATGCTCCTTTATAAAATATTTTCCATACGGGTGAAAGCTCTCTCAGGTTGACCGGAGCATGAAAAAACACGCTCCGCCATTCGACGGATCGTGTTAGAATAACGCTCCTCATCTGTCGAAGGACGAATGCGGGACTATCACTTCCGCACTCAGCATACGCCGGATTTGGCACCTTGCTTCGCAGGTTGCCGTGGCTTCATCGGGCCGATCCCTCCGCCACTCTTGATAAGGTATGAACTTGTAAGAGAACTCTACAATTTCTTATGATAGCAAGAAGAGATTGTTTTGTCAACCCCTGATACACAGATTTTATCGAAATGTCCGGGAAAAACCGACGAAAAGGGGAGGAGCGGGGAGAAAAGTGCGGAAAAGGATTGCCTGTTTCGGGGAATGATAGTATAATAGTGTGCAGCACACCCAAAAAAATTTACTTGAGGTATGAAAATGAAAACTGAGGAAAAGCTGAACATGACCATGCTCTGCGACTTTTACGAGTTGACCATGGGCAATGGCTACTTTGAAAGCGGTTACAAGGATCATATCACCTACTTTGACGTCTTTTTCCGCCGGGTGCCTGATGGCGGCGGCTTTGCCATCGCCGCTGGTCTGGAGCAGCTGATCGATTATATTGAGAATCTGCACTTCTCTCCGGAGGACATTGCCTATCTGCGGGGCCGGAACCTTTTCAGCGAGGAATTTCTGTCCTATCTGGAGGACTTCCATTTCACCGGCGACATCTACGCCATGCCGGAGGGAACCCCGGTGTTTCCCCGTGAGCCCATGGTCATCGTCCGGGCCAAGGCCATCGAGGCCCAGCTCATCGAGACCTTCACGCTGCTGACCATCAACCACCAGAGCCTGATCGCCACCAAGGCCAACCGCATCGCCCGTGCCGCCCGTGGCCGCACGGTGCTGGAGTTCGGCTCCCGTCGGGCACAGGGGGCGGATGCCGCCATCATCGGCGCCCGTGCCGCCTACATCGGCGGTGTCGCCGGTACGGCCTGCACCATCTCTGACCAGATCTACGGCGTTCCCGCCGGCGGCACCATGGCCCATGCGTGGGTGCAGATGTTCGATTCGGAGTATGACGCCTTCAAGACCTACTGCCAGATCTATCCCCACAACGCCACGCTGCTGGTGGATACCTACAATACCCTGAAGTCCGGTGTCCCCAACGCCATCCGGGCCTTTAACGAGGTGCTTAAGCCCATGGGTATCACCAAGTGCGGCATCCGACTGGATTCCGGCGACATGGCCTATCTGACCCGGAAGGCCCGGAAGATGCTGGACGAGGCGGGCTGGACGGAGTGCCAGATCTCCGTATCCAACTCTCTGGATGAGTACCTGATCCAGGATCTGCTGCTGCAGGATGCCAAGATCGACCTCTTCGGCGTGGGCGAGCGGATGATTACCGCCAAGTCCGAGCCGGTGTTCGGCGGCGTGTATAAGCTGGCGGCCGTGGAGGATCAACAGGGGAACATCATCCCCAAGATCAAGATCAGCGAGAACGTGGAGAAGATCACCATTCCCCACTTCAAGAAGGTCTACCGGTTCTACGGCAACGACACCGGCAAGGCCATCGCCGACTACATCACCGTCTATGACGAGACGTTGGACGACACCAAGGATCTGGAGATCTTCGACCCCAGCGCCACCTGGAAGAAAAAGACGGTGTATAACTTCACCGCCCGGCCTCTGCTGGTGCCGGTGTTTCTGGGGGGCAAGCGGGTGTACGACAGCCCCAGCCTGCCGGAAATTCAGGCCTACTGCCGCCAGCAGGTGGACACCCTGTGGGACGAGGTGAAGCGCTTCGACAATCCTCACAGCTACTATGTGGATCTGTCCGACAGGCTGTGGAACATCCAGCAGGATCTGCTCCGCAATCGAAAATAAGCAAAAAAGCAGAGCTGTCCGATTTGGCGGACAGCTCTGCGTGGTATCCCAAAGGGAACAGGAGGTGACCCGTTGAAAACGCATCAGGTACAACAGAAAACGGAACGTCGTATCTCGGCGGCGCTGCGGCTGGTTTTCGTGGCGGCGCTGCTGCTGGGGCAGATCGCTTTGGCATTCTTTCTCAGCACGGAGCTGCGCCAGCGGGCTGCCATCATCTACACGGTGCTGGAGCTGGCGGCCTTCGGCTACGCCGTGCGGATCTATAACCGCACCGACGGCGCCAGCTATAAGTTCGGCTGGATCTTCCTCGTTCTGACGGTGCCGGTGGTGGGACTCATTCTATACTTTCTCTGGAACGGTGACCGGCAGCAAAAGCGGCTGGACCTGAAAAAGCTGCCCATGCCGGAGGAGCCGGAAGCCCAACAGGCCGCCCACCGCATCCAGATGGAGAAGCTGCGGCGAAAATTCCCCCAGTGGGAGCGGCTCAGTGTTTATCTGGGCCGTCAAGGATATCTCCTTTACGGTGACACGGAGACCAGATATCTGCCCACCGGCGAGATGTTCCTGCAGGATATGCTGGAGAAGCTGGAGCAGGCGGAGCATTTCATCTTTCTGGAGTTCTTCATCATTGCGCAGGGACAGATATGGGACCGCATGGCGGAGATCTTCCGCCGGAAGGCGGCGGCAGGTGTGGAGGTCAAGATTATCTTCGATGACTTCGGCAGCATGATGCGCTTTCCCGCCGGACAGATCGAGGCCCTGCGGGAGAGCGGGGTAGAGGTACAGATCTTTAACCCGGTTCACCACTACGTCAACCGCCTGTACTTCAACTATCGGGATCATCGGAAGATCGTCTGCATCGACGGCAGCACGGCCTACACCGGCGGAGCCAACGTGGCAGACGAATACGCCAACCTTACCGTCCGTTTCGGCTATTGGAAGGACTGCGGCATCCGGCTGGACGGCCCCGGCGCATGGGGCCTGACACGGGAGTTCCTCCATATGTGGCAGCGCAACGGCGGACAGCTGATGCAGGAGCGGGACTACTACTGCCCCCACGACCACCGGGAGGCGGCGGGCTTCTGCCAGCCCTTTGTGGACGGGCCGGACAACAATCCCATCTCCACGGCGGAGGACGTGTTCCTGCACCTCATCAACAACGCCCGCCGCTCCGTCCATATCACCACGCCGTATCTGGCCATTGATGAGCCCATGCGGCAGGCCCTGTGCTCTGCCGGGGACAGCGGCGTGGATGTGCGGCTGCTGCTGCCGGGAATACCGGACCACAAGTTCGCCTATCTGGCGGCCCAGAGCCACTACGGTGAGCTGCTGGTGCATCATGTGAAAATTTACATCTACGAGCCGGGTCTGCTCCACGGCAAGACCGTGCTGTCAGACGGCGAGGCGGCCTTTGTGGGGTCTGTGAACATGGACTACCGCAGCTTCCAGCTGCACTTTGAGTGCGGTACGGTACTCTACGGCGTACCGGCCATTGAGGGGCTGGCGGAGGATATCCAGCGTATCACGGACTGTTCCCACCGGGTGACGTATCAGGAGTGGAAGAGCCGCCCGTGGTACCGCAAGCTTTTGAGTACCCTGCTGCGGCTGTTTGAGATGTGGATGTGAGTAACATACAGCCCCGGACGCTTCGGCGTCCGGGCGCATAAATCGTATGTGAATTTCGGACAAACTTTCAAAAACG
>OLSP01000584.1_pt1 | contig 36851 bp, 29 predicted proteins | sample 1672941 | NCBI WGS metagenome assembly OLSP01 (sample SAMEA3136739, study PRJEB25190) | human gut metagenome | reverse complement strand
ACATGCGGGTTTCCAAGCACTGTAAACGGGCCATGCCAGGTATCTGCTACAGCTGCTTCTGATGGATTCGGAAAATAATCCGTTGTGCCGGAAGTAATCAGATAATGCTTCCCTTTTCTGCAGAAATGTGCAGTTGCCTCACGAACATCCGGAGGACACAAATGCGGAAAATGTGTACTGTAATATCCAGTGACACCGGTATAATCATCCGTAAGATCTGCACAAATGGTTTCTGAATGAACCCTTTCAAAATAATAATAAGCTTTCCCGTCAGGTGCCACAGCCAGATCAAAATCTCCTGCACTCATACCAAGGGGACGGAGCCCCTCCTTTACCATTTCATATGGACCGAGAATATTGTCAGCTGTCATTACCGTTTCCGTCTGTACCCCATCCTTATGCATAATCTTCATCCAGCATACATATTCTCCTGTCATCCTGTTGTAAATGATGTGGGGACGGTCCAGCATTACACTGGTAGGGCAAAGGGATGATTCCGGTTTATCCGGTTCCGGTTCTATGATCAGTCCTTTATCCTCCCAATTGTACAGATCCTTAGAAGCGTAACATCTCACACCCCATGTCCAGATATCATTGTCCCCTGTGGTTTTCTCTTTATTTTCACCATACCAGTAATAGGTTCCATCAATATAGATAACAGAACCGCCATGTGCATGGATCCGTTTTCCTTCTGTATCCAGCCAGATCTGGCCCGGATGAAATGCATCATACATTGCGCAACCTCTTTTCTTCAAATGCTTCTTTCTGTCCACTCGTAGCTTCCGCTGCCCACATCATATACCTGATTGTTCCAGTATACCGTGGCTGTTGTATTTGCCGGAATAGAAACAGATAGTTTTTCCTTGTCCCAGTATACAGAGATCTCTCCTGCCTCACACTCGAAGGTTCGTCTGCACCAGGACAGATGACTGTCCATATCCGGCCGGATCACGATATGGGAATAACCCGGGGTATCACTGTCAATTCCTGCAATATGCCGGCAGATCCAGTCATCCACACAGCCAAAGGCATAATGATTGAAGCTTACATACCTTCCTCCTCGGGCAGCATCATCTGCATCCCAGGATTCCCAGATGGTTGTTGCGCCATGATCCACCTCATACAGCCAGGAAGGCCGTTTCTCCTGCCACAGGATCTGATGGGCGGTTTCTGTTTCTCCCAGATCACACAGCACATCCAGGATAAAGGGAGTAGCCAGAAATCCGGTGCCAATGCACCTGCCGCTTTTTTCAAGCAGACTTAAGAGCTTTTTCTTATAAGCATCGTATAGATCTTCAGGAACCAGACCAAAGGCAAAAGCCAGCACATAAGCTCCCATCAGGTCATCCGGCATCAGGTTCCTGCGCATCATTCCTTCCTGAATGGAGGTTTTCATCTTTGCTGCTATGGTTCCATAGTCCTTTGCTTTGTCCTTTTTCCCGAGGACTTGACAGATTTCCGTCATCTTCTTAATTGTGGCATAACCAAAAAACGGGGTGGTATAATAAGCGGTCTCCCTGCAGATTCCAAAAGGCTCCCCTGTATGGTCCTCTCTTCCCGGTACAAGCCACTCTCCAAAATGGAATCCCGTATTCCAGAGATACCGGTCATACTGTTCCGGGATATCCAGGGTGCTCTGTTTTTCAGCAGCATGGATAATGTATTCACACCATTTCTCCATGGCCTCATAATTTTCTTTCAGTACCAGTCTGTCTCCTGTGACCTGATACATTTCATAGGGGATCCAGACAATGGCATCGCTCCATCCGGCAACACCGGATATTGTATCCTCTCCATATCTGGCAGATACATCCTTCATCAGATTTTCATACAGCTTCATATATGGAGAAACGATCATAACCACGCCATCCCCTGCCTGATCAAGCCGGACAGAGTTCAGCCAGCTTTTCAGGAAAGGCGTGAGCTTTTCGTTTTTCAAAGCCGTTTTTGCATATATCAGCAAATCCCCGGTATATCCGCCTTTTTCCCTTGACGGGCAATCGGTGGGAACAGACATCATATTACTGTATTGTGACCACCGGACATTCTGATACAGGCGATTCAGCCGTGCATCTGAACATGCAAAGGTTCCGGCATTCTCCTTTGCCGTACTTAAAAGAACGGCTGTGAAATCCTCTTTACGGACATCTTCTATGCCTGTAACACGGATATAACGGAATCCATGGAAAGTAAACAATGCTTCATGCACAAAGGATTCTCCTGCTGAAATCACAATGTCCTTCTGAGGAGCAAACATCGTGTCGATATAATTTCCCTTTTCATCAAGGATCTCAAAATAATCCAGGGAAACTGTCTGTCCTTTTGGAACATCGATCCTGATCCTTGCCCTTCCGGCCAGAACCTGCCCAAAATCCACGATGGTCTCTCCCGCAGGGGAGGTAAATACTTCCACCGCAGGAATCTCCCTTATTGGAAGGATCGGCTCCATAGGCTGTACATGCAGAAAATCATAACCGTAGTCTTTTATCATAACCGGCTTTTTTTCACCGGAAGCAAGGGTAAGATCCTGCTTTTCTCCCTGATAAAGATCTGAGTAGACAATGAAATCCGTCCTGCAGGTTTCACTTCCATCCGATAAGATCATTTCAGATGTCCCATCCTCATAAGTCAGCTCCATCTGAATGACGACAGACGGTTCTTTGTGTCTGTCTTGCATCACAGGCCCTGCCTGGCTGCTGAAATACCAGCCATCCCCCACATACATCTGAAGTACATTCCTGCCTTCTGTAAGAAGCTCCTTTACATCATAAACCTGATAATATAAGCATTTTCCATATGGAGTAAACTCCGGTGCAAATTCCCTCTGATCCGGCCGCTTTTTGTTCACGGTAAGTCTGTACACACCATGAGCAGATGCATAGATTCTGGCACTTTTTACCCGTTTTTCAAGCAGGAACTCCTTTTCAAAAAGAACCGGCGGATAACTGTTTCCGAAATTTTGTCCACATGCATTCTTTCTCTCAAATGAGCACTCGATCCATTTTGCCTTCCAGTCCGCCTGATGAAGAAAGGCTGTCTCGAACACCGCCTTGGCAGATGCACTTTGCCCATGGGAATCCCATACCGTCACGGTCCACTGATATCTTGCTTCAGAAAAGAGAGGGGATCCTTTATACTCAATAAAGGACTGTTCCCGTGAGTATACTTCACCGGTATCCCACAAGAAATCTTCTCCGCTTTTCACAATAATCCTGTACTTTTCCTGCATGACATTTGGTCTGCTGCTGGATATCTTCCATGAAAAACAAGGAGTTTTATCGATCACAGGCTGCTCCATATGCAGGGTTTTCAGATCATATAGCTTCATCCATTTTCTCCTTCGTCAGTTCATCCCAGAATGCCACGGCACGGTCCGTCCATCCTTCTGCCTCTGTCTCAGTTCCCAGGCCAAATCCATGGCCTCCGGTCTTCGGATGCTCATACCTGCTGGAAACGCCCAGTTCCTCCAGCCTATCCGCAAACTCTCCCGTATTCCATATCGGAACGACATCGTCGTCTTCCGCCTGGATCATAAAAACAGGCGGATAATCCTGATCTGCCATTTCGTCTATATTATAGGGTCTGCATATCTCCTCAGAATAGCCGGTTCCAAAATATCCTGCAAGCATGATCTGCTGAAGCTGTGCCGGAAGCGGATGGATGGTTCTCCATACGGAGATCAATGGATAGTCCAGCATGAGAATTTCTGCAGCCGGATATCCGTATTTCGCATATCCCAGTCCCTTTAACCCCCAGCAGGCAGCCAGATGTCCCCCTGCTGAAAAGCCTCCTACGGCATAATGTCTTGCGTCAATATCAAACTGATCTTCATGGTCTTTCAGAAACCTGTATGCAGCCGACAGATCTTCCATGGGTTTTGGAAACAGTGGCTCTTTCCCGGCCACACGATAGTTCAGGCAGAACACTGGCATTCCCATTTCACTTAATCTTGCTGCCACCGGAAAGGCTTCCCCCAGGGAACACACAGCTCCATAGCCACCTCCGGCAGCAAGGATCACAAACCTTTTCTGTCTATTTCTTTCGCCTCTTGGCGGAAAATAGATCAATTTCACATGTTCCTTTTCCGGACACTTGGCAATCTCCGCCTCACCATAAACGTCAAACAGGAGCTCTTTCCCATCCCCCCCGTTCTCAATGATACAGTTCAGGCCATATGCCATATCCTTTGCACTCCATGTGGGTGTCTTATCCTGAATATCACGAAGGGTGCGGCTCTCATCCGACAGATGTTCCGTTCCGTCCTCTGCCGTATTATAGATCAGATAATGTGCGATTTTCTTTAATACTCTATCATTTTTTATTTCTTTTACCGTTGTATCAACTGTGATCATTATCTCAGTCCTTTCTCACGCAGTTCTTTCTGAATCTCTGCTATTCCATTTTTCTCAAGGTCAACTTTTGAGAAGCAGAATGCTGCCAGGAGATACAGAACTGCCGGGTATACACTTGCCAGCAGACGGATCATAAGAATGGCACTGTCCGGCTGTGTCACTGCAACATCTGCCTGGCTGCTGATATAACCGCTCGTTGCCATCATAACACCGGAAAGGCCCGCTGCAAGACCAATGCCGATTTTTCCTCCCATGGTTGCAGCTGAGGAGATCGTACCGTCCATGGGTTTTCCGGTTTTGTAAAGTGCATAATCACAGATTTCCCCTGTCATTGGAATCAGGGCTACCGTAAATGGGATCACCGCCACACTTCCGATAGTTTTTCCAACCATAAATATGGCAAGATTGGTGTTCGCAAATAAGATGATCAGATGGCTGATTGCTGCAGTGACCATCCCAAATACCACGCAGTTTCGTTTGCCAAGGCGGTTGATCATCGGCACTGCAAACGGGAGCAGGAATACCATCAGCATGCCCGGAAGGTTGATGATTGTCGCAACCCCCACATCCTGAAATACATATTTTGCGTAATAATTTGCAACAGGAGCTGCGGAAAGATTATAAAGGATGGTTCCAATGGCAAGATAGATAAAGTATTTGTTTTTGATCAGTGCCTTAATGGATTCTTTCACTGTCTGGTTTTCCTTTAGCTGATCTTTGGAATTCTCTGTTACCGTCTCTCTTGTGCACAGAACACCGATCACACAGGCCAGCACTGCCATTACTGCAAAAACAAGCGTTGCCGTTGTATAAGCTTCCTGGCTTTCATTCATCGCAGAAAGGATTTTCGGCACCACCAATCCGATCATAAGTACCGGGATGAGGGATCCATAAGCAGAAAATACCCCAAGGACACCTCTTTGTCTGGAATCTGATGTCAATAAATTGTTCATTGTTCCACAGGCCACCGAAACCATGGTGCCAAAGAATGGGTTTGCAAGGAAATAGCATCCGGCGCAAAACGCAACCTTGCCGGTATAAGACAGGTTTCCCGGGCAGTTAAAGAGCAGCATGATGGAAACGGCAATGCCGATCCCTCCTGCCAGTACCCACGGCCTTGCTTTGCCAAGTCTTGTATGTGTGCGGTCAATGATCATTCCCATGATAATGTCCGTGACACCATCTGTGATTTTGGTGATCATCAGGATCATTGCCACAGCCCCCATGGAGATTCCCACTGCATCTGTGTAATAGAGATTAATATAATTCGGCACATATCCGGTTGCCACGGCACTTACCATGGCACAAAACAGAATCCCGATCTTCTGGTTGGCTCCAAGCCTGTTCTCTGCTGCTGTATTCTTTTGCTTCTTCTGTTTAAACATGTTATCCTCCTTATGCCCGGATGTCTCTTAACTCTCCGATTGCCTTGTCGAAACTTTCTGTTGGATTGCGGAACAATGCCGCACGGGTTTTCGAATCATTCAGGCATTTATTCATTGCTTCCTGATCCTCACGGTTTGTTCCATAATAGATCTCCGGCACATATTTTTTCAGTATCTCAACGGCTCTTTCATCTGCAAACAATCTTTCATATGGTGTGTCGGCAGAATATAACGCCCGATAGTCCTTATCTGTCCGGATATGGAAGTCATAGCTTCCTGCTTCCAGAATCTTTGATTCCTGTTCCGGCAGGATCACCTCTGCCTCACATCCAAATGGAATCTCGATGTAGAAAGAAAGGCTTCCATCGTCTTCAATACGCCAGTTAGAAACATATTTTCCGCTTACGCTGTCATAGCTACATTCCATATGTCCCAGACGTATTTCCGGACAGGGCGCGATCCTTGCCTTTTTAAAGCCCGGTGCCGTAGGAACGATTCCTGCCGCATAACGGTAAAGAAATTCCACAACGCTTCCATAAGAATAATGGTTCAGGCTGTTCATTTGTGTTCCGCTTATGGTTCCGTCAGGAAGCACGCTGTTCCAGCGCTCCCAGATCGTAGTCGCCCCCAAGTTTACTGCGTACAGCCATCCCGGAAATCCTTCATATAAAAGCAGGTCATAGGCCTTATCGACCATACCGTTTTCTGCAAGCACACAGTTCATCATGGTGGAGCCCACAAATCCCCCCTTCAGCCTGTTCAGGTCCTGCTTCATCCTGTTTTTCAGTCCGTCGATAACTTTTTGTTTATCTTTATAAATACCGAATTTCAGTGCCACAAGATATCCGGTCTGGGTATCCACTGCCAGTCGTCCGGAAGATGTAAAGTATTCACTCAAAATCGCTTCTTTGATATCCTCTGCCCTGTCCGCATATTCAGATACTTCCGCAAGCCCAAGTGCCTCGGCAGCATCTGCCACATATCTTGTGGATGCCCAGTAATACATGGAACACACATAGCCGTTATCCGTCCTGCCAAAGGTACTCTGCTCTGTGGCTCCGTCCAGTGCCAGCCAGTCACCAAACTGGAATCCGAAATCATACAGATTTTTCTTTCCCCTGCTGCAGTCCTGCCGGTAAACGTAATCCACCCAGTCCTTCATTAAAGGATAATTGACTGCCAGTTCTTCCTTACTTCCATAATAATCATACAGCATTTTGGGCATAAATGCCGCCACATCACTCCAGATACCGGCTGTCAGGCCCGGAAAGGCATTTGGCAGGTAAATTGCCGCACCGCCATGATTCCTTTTCTGGTCAGAGCGTAAATCCCGAAGGAATTTATGGTAAAACGCCCTTGTATCCATGTGATAGCCTGCCGTTGTGCAGAATACCTGTGCGTCTCCTGTCCAGCCCAGACGTTCATCCCGCTGGGGGCAGTCTGTGGGCATGTCCACAAAATTAGATTTTAATCCCCACAGAGAGTTGGAAAAGAGCTGATTGATCTTAGGATTTCCCGTTTTTATGAATCCGATCTGATCCATCTCAGAATAAATTGCCCTTCCTTCAAAGCAGGAGGCATCCACCTGTTCAAACCCACTGACTTTCACATAACGGAAACCGAAGAATGTAAAACGTGGCCTGATTTCTCTTGGTACGCCATCCGATACATAAGTAAATCTGGATTCTGCGTGACGGTAATTCTCATGATAGAAGTTTCCTTCCTGCAGGATTTCCCCAAATTCCAGGGCCATGGTAATTCCCTGGGGAATCGGCTGCGTACATACCACATGCCCGGCGAAGTTCTGCCCGAAATCCAGCACGGTTTCCCCTGCCGGAGTATGGATCACTTCCTTTACAGGCAAATGCTCCATATCATGCAGAGCCGATGAGTATCTTGCACACAGCTTTCCCGGTGCCTTTATCAGAACCGATTCTTTCCAGGATTCTGCCTGCCAGTTTCCATAGTCCTGGGTTTCTCCATTATAGATATCCGATAATGTGGTAAAGCTTTTGCGATACTGCCAGCTTTCATCTGTACAGATTGTTTCCGTGGTACCATCTGCATACCAGATATGCAGCTCTGCGATCAATGCAAGGGGACGTTCATAATGTGTCGGCTCTCCCAGCCCAAAATGTCCGCGGTACCATCCGTCGCCCAGAAGAACCATCCATTCATTTTCCGTATCCAGCAGCTCTGTCACATCATAGGTACAATACTGGTAATGCTCCTCATAATCATTGATAAATGGCGCCAGCAGATCATTTCCAACCTTTTTTCCTCCCAGATAAGTTTCAAAAATACCAAGACCACAGATATATAACCTGGCAGATTTTACCTCTTTTGTGATAGAAAAGTCTCTTCTGAATTCCGGATGTGTATCTTCTCTCCGGACTCCAATCCACTTTGCCGTCCACGGCTCTTCCAGCTTTGCTGTCTCAAAGTACAGGACTTCACTTTTACTCTCTTCCCCCGCGTCACTATGTACCGTAATCTGATAATAATAGCGGGTATACGGTCTCATGGAAAACTCCAGCACCGTACCCAAAGAATCCAGGCCGCCTTCCTTTTCCCAGATAACCTCAGACATTTTTTCATCCTTGGCCACCTGAATTTTTGCCTGAGTCTGTTTCTTTCCTTTATTGTTTCTGACTTTCCATGAGCAAAGCAAATGTTCAAAATCAAAGCCCATGGGATGATCCAATCCATTTATTTTTACTGCATAAATTTCCATTTTATCCTCCAATCTGTTTTCTCTCAAATCAACCCTTCACCGCGCCCATCGTAATCCCCTTTGCAAAGAATTTCTGGAAAAACGGATATACGAGAAGTATCGGAATGATCGCTACCACTGCAATGGCAAGCCTCATTGTTGCTGTAGGCAGATGTCCTATATCTGCTCCAGCCAGCAAAGAAGAATTATTTGCGAGAAAATTTACGTTGTTATTCATTTCATTCAAAAGCTGCTGCATACTGTATAATTTACTGTCTGTAATGTAATATAATCCATTATTCCAGTCATTCCAGTAAGATACAGCAGACATCAGTCCCACCGTTGCAAGGATCGGTTTGGAAAGAGGCAGCATCAGTTTTCTGTAGATAAAAAACGGACCTGCGCCATCCATTTCCATTGCCTCTGACAATTCCGGCGGGATGGAACTTTGGAAATAATTTTTAACCAGCATCACGGTAAAACCGTTCAGCAGAAGATTTGGGATGATCAATCCCCATATGGTGTTCTTTAGATGGAAGTAGTTATTATAGATCATATACTGTGGAACAATTCCACCGTTGAAAAGCATCGTGATCAGGATCAAAAGAAAAACTGTTTTTCCTCCCGGCAGGTTTTTCTGTGAAAGCCCATATGCCAGCATGGAAACAATGATCAGGGATCCTGCTGTTCCGACAACCGTTACCACAATCGTAACCCCATATGCTCTTCCAATCTGCATCCATTGATTTAAAATATATTCATATGCTTCAAAACTGATCTTTTCCGGGAAAAACTGATACCCATTTGCCACTGCATAACCGGAATCAGAAAATGAAGCTGCAATCAGGAGCCAGAATGGCACAATGACACATATGGAAAAAATGATCAGTACAATATGCGCTAATGCCTGCATACCTTTTTCCTGTTTTGATAAAATTCCACCCATTCCATTTACCTCCTAAAAAATAGCATCTTCTCTGCTGACCTTACGGATCAGTGCATTAGCGGCAACCACCAGGATAAAACCGATAATAGCCTGCAAAAAGCCTGCTGCCGCAGACATACCAGGGTTATTCTGATTCATCAGGGCATTGTAAACATATGTATCAATTGTCTGCGTGACCGGATAAAGGATACCGGAATTTTTCGGAACCTGGTAAAACAATCCAAAATCTGAGTAAAACATCTTACTGATGCTGATAATGAACATCGTGATTACCGTTGGCTTCAAACAGGGCAGCGTGATCTTTGTGATCTGCTGCCATCTGGATGCACCGTCAACTCTTGCACTTTCATACAGGTCGTTGCTGATCCCAACAATTGCCGATAAGTAAATGATCATGCTGAATCCGACGTTTTTCCAGAGATTGATCAATATCAATATAAATGGCCAGTATTTCTGTTCCTGATAAAAATTAATCGTCTGAAGACCAAGTGGTTTCAGGATGCTATTGTTGATAAATCCGGTTTCTCCGCTTAAAAACGCATATACAAGATAGCTGACAACTACCCAGCTCATCAGATATGGGAGCAAAATAACAGTCTGGTAAAAACGATTTGCTATCTTGGAACGGATCTCATTCAGTAAAATCGCAACTGCGATCGCACACACCGTTCCTACGACAATAAAACAGATGTTATATAAAATCGTATTTCTGACCATCGTTCCAAATTGACCGGAGGCAAACAAAAACTTAAAATTGTCAAATCCACACCATGGACTTCTAAATATTCCCAGGCGGTAATTGATTTTCCGGAATGCCATTGTGATTCCTGCCATGGGGAGATAGTTATTAATAATAAAATATACGATCCCCGGGAGCATCATCAAATAATACGGCAGCATCCGCTTCAGCTGTATTTTCTTTTTTGTTTTCACTTTTCCCATGTTCATATCTCTCCTGTTCATATCCTTTTCCAACAGGTATTTATTGTACTTCTATTTTGAAAGAAGCCATGCGCTATGCACGGCTTCTTCCATAAGTTTACACACTTATTTTCCAGCAAGATATGCGTCCAGCTGTTCCTGCTTTTCCGCAATAATATCATCGATACCTGCCGCTTTCATTGCAGCAATAAATTCATCATAGTATTGTTCTACATCTACACTTCCGGTTTCTAACGCAGGTGCATACTGCTGATAAACCGATGCAAGTGCCGCGATCTTAGTTTCTGATTCCGGAGATGGACTGTAAATCATTCCTACAGCCTGTGATTTATTCGCCATAGCCTCCTCTGAATACGCATCATTTTCTGCCTGGGATTGACCGGCGCTCCAGGTATATATTTTTCTGGTATCACCGTAAAGTCCTAACGTATTATAATAACCGCTGCTTGTTGCATCGATTCCTTCCGGGAAACCAATAAGATTCGTTTCTTCATCCAACATCACATAATGTTTTCCTTCGATTCCCCATTGGATCAGGTTTGCAATACTCGAATCCTGATACATATAATCAAGAAAACGCATCGCTGCTTCCGGTTCTTCAGCAGTCAACGGAACAACCCAGCCGCCCATTGTCTGGGTATTCTGATAAACTTCACTCAAACGAATCATGTATTCTGTATCATCTGCCTGTACCGGCGCACTTGCCATAAAATAACCGGCGCTTACTCCTGAATTTACCAGATCCTCGACGGAAGAATCTGTTGTCGCTGCATCAGGATATACATATCCCTCCAGATTCCATACACGCATATGATCGATATAATCTTTATATTCTTCCGACTCCATAACATTTACAACTGTTGTGCTGTCCGTACTCATCAGTCCGCCTGTATAATTCGTATTTCCCATAGCGTCTACCATACCAACATAGCTGAAACTTGCGCTGGAGCCAACCTGTCCGCAGGGATACATCTCCGGATGATTTTCCTTAATGTCTGAAAAAAGTTCCCCAAGTTCATCTAATGTATAGATCTTTTGTGGTTCATACTGCCAGTCCGTTTCATCCACGTATTCTTTCTTTACAACAAATCCGCCACCCATACCTGTTACATTGGGAATCTGAAGTATAGACCAGATTTCTCCATCAACGGTGTTATTACTTGCGAACGTCCATCCTTCTTCTGTCATTTGCTGAATATACGGTGCGTTTTCTGCAATCAGATCCGTAAGCGGATCAATCAGTCCCTGATTCACATACCCGTTCAGATCCTGGAGCAGCGGAAACATCAGGTCAAAGCGTTCTCCGGTACCAAGCCATGTTGTGAACTGTGACATCGCATCATATACAGAAACAGGCTTCAGTTCCACCTCTACCCCAATTTCCTTTGTGGTCCGCTCATTCAGAGCGTCCTGCACCATCATGAGATCCGCCGGAGTTGTACCAAGGGTAAGATAGGTAACGACAATATGGTCCACGTCTCCCTCCCATTCCTGCGCGTTCACTGTCACACCAGATAACATTCCTGCTGTAATGGCAGCTGCCATAAGCATAGACATTTTTTTCTTCATAGAAATCCTCCTTCTTTGTTTGTCTTCGTTTTTGATGGTTCCATTTTATCTCCGGTTTCTATAAATGAAATCCACTTATATTGGTCAAACATCATATAATCTTGTTTTTTATTTTTATTTGCTATATAATAGAAATACCAAACTCGAAATGAACGATATATCATCCTGAACCAACAAGATTTATGGAGAAAAGCTATGTTTGAAAAAATACCATTTACCAACATTGTTGCCAAGAACCGTCTTTTATCGAAAAACCTTACAAAAATAGATTATGAAAATCCGGTTTATAACAAAGAGAATCTCATGAACTCCAAATTTGTCATCAGCGGCAGTGCGGATTCTTTTCAAATGCCGCCGATTACAGATTTTGCTGTTCAAAATCTTTTTCATGTGGAAAGCTTCATGATCTTTCATTATGGCTTTGATTCCTTTACAGAACGGCAGAATTTCCATTCTTTCCTTATCATGTATACTTACTCCGGTCAGGGAATCCTTACCTATCAAGGGAAAAACTATACTCTGAAAGAAGGCGATGGTGCATTTATCAATTGCATGGACTATCATCTTTATAAATCAGACAGAATGCAGTGGGATACGGCTGTTCTCCACCTGAATGGGCCTCTTCTTGCGGCATTTCATGCACAATATATGCAGAATGGTTCTCCCGTTTTTCATGAAGAAACCAATGGCTCCTTTCAGAAAATTCTGGAGCATCTTCTGAAGCTCTACAGCATCCCTCACCTTTACCGTGACTGGCAGGCGTCCACATGCATTGACAATATACTGAATCATCTCCTTCTATTAACAGCCCCGGAGGAAAAAGGAAAAATCAACACACCGGAATACATCCGCTATCTGATAAAATATATGGAAAACAATTATACACAGAAGCTGACCCTTGACTATCTCGCAGAATTTGCCTGCATGAATAAATATTACCTGTCCAAAGAATTCAAAAAATATACCGGGTTCTCCCCCAACGATTATCTCATCTCCCTTCGGATCAACAGGGCAAAACAGCTTCTGGAAGGCAGCTCTCTGCCGGCATCCAAGATTGCCCACGAAGTAGGTATCCACGATATCAACAATTTTACAAATCTGTTTAAAAAGAAAACAGGCATGACCCCCATTCAATATCGGACTACCGCACAGGAAATATCTATTCATCATTATCAGAGCGGAACAGACAATATGGTATGATATTTTGACAAGATTATATGATTCATATGGATTCTTGATAAACTATAATCTTCTCAGATTCTATTATGATTTCTATTTACGGAGGATAAATTATGCTTGAAAAAGAGAAGATTCGCTTTTTTGATACAGAAAGCCTGACAGAAACGAAAGATTTTTCAGCACACTGTAAAACTTCTTACCTGCAGTCTGCCCTGAAAGATCGTTTCCCTGATATGAAATTTCAGGTAACCTCTGCCTCCATCAACCGAACCGGCACGTATGTTTCAAAAGAAGCTGCATGGATAAAGCTTATCGGCGGTGATAACCGAATCCGTAATCTGCCCCCTTATTGTGAGGTCACCATTGATGTCAGCACAGGCAGGCATACCCAGACGATCATTATCTGGTCACCCTTTGCCTGGAATGACCGATTTGCTGGAACTGCAGGAGGCGGTACATGCACAGGAGGAAGGGAACAGATCAATACACCAAATAATACACAGAGAGGCTGGACCATGGGCTATGCACTGATAAACGGTTTTACCTGTGCCACCACGGATTCCGGCAATCAGGGAAGCTGCGATAAGTGGGGAAGGGACAGAGAATGTCTGGAAAACTGGAGTTACAGGGGAACCCACAATATGACAATCTTTGGAAAAGCAGTCGCTGAAATCCTGCACGGCCGACCAGTCAGATATTCCTATATGAACGGCGGTTCCGGTGGAGGCAGACAATCCCTTGCAGAAGCACAGTTTTACCCGAATGATTACGATGGTATCTGGGCAAGCTGCCCTGCCATCAACTGGACACAATTTCTTGCTTCCGGTCTTTGGGCTGTCACTGTCATGAATGAATATGATCACATTCTTGGTTTCCACAAAATCAACGCTTTCCGCGATGCTGTACATAACAGTGTCGGAGGGAAAGAAAACTATTTCCAAGTGGAAGAAAGGATTGATTTTGACCCATATACCATCCTGGGTCAGAAGACAAAGGGAGGAAAAATCACAGAAAAGGATTGTCTTGTCATGCAGGAAATCTGGAAAGGACCTCATACCACTGGAAATGATTTTCTCTGGTACAGCTTCCTTCCCGGAGGAACCTTCTGGAATAAAATCATCCCGATTGGCTCCTTTTACTATCCATTGATTGGAAAAAGACCGAAATGCTTCTCATTGGTTGAACAATATGTCCATCTTGCTTTTGAAGATCCCAAGAAGGATCTTCGCCATCTTAAAATCAGGGATTTTGAAAAAGTTTTTGATACCTGCATCAGGAAACTTGGCTGGCTTTCCTGCGATAATGCGGATCTGCGTTCCTTTGCAGACGCAGGCGGAAAACTTATCATTGACCACGGACTTGACGACCCGCTCATCCCGGTAGAGGGAACCATTGATTATTACCATCATATGAGAGAAATCCATGGGGGGCAGAATTTCATCGATCGATTCTGCCGCCTTTACATAAATCCCGGAGATGGACATGGCAACTGTCACACCAACGGTCCCGGAATGACAGAAAGCACCGGAATACAGGCATTGATGAACTGGGTAGAACAAAATAAAGCACCGGAGAATCTTCCTGCTGTTCTCGTAAATCAAAAAACCGGAAAAACGATTAGAAAAGGTATCGTAAAACCCTGGCGGGTTTGAGTGTAATTGAGTAGGAGGACTTTCACCTCGAACTTCTCACGGAACCGTACGTGAAAGTCTCCCTTCATACGGCTCTTATCATTTAACAATACGAATACATTTTGCTCCAATGAGCCGAAGCAGGAAGAACTTCCGAAAAGAAGTTGTTTTTGCAATATAGGATAATGCTCCATGAAGGATGTTTTTCGGAATGCTGTTTCCAAAAAGCTGTTTTCTTTCCCTTCCGCATATCTTGGAGGCAGCGGCATCCTTTATGACGCAATCTTATGCTGCAATCATATTTTTCAGTTTCCTGGCAGTGACGCCCATTGGATGCTGCTGTAGAATTGATAGGTCATGATCACCCCGGAAGAATCAGGGGATAATTTTTGATCTCCTTCAAAGAAATCTCCTGGCTTTCAAGGGGGGTAAGGGTGGTTTTGCTTACCAGAATCTCCTGAAAAGGCGAGCTGGATCTGCTTTAAAGAAAAAGTCCGTAAAGCCATCAACATGACTTTACGGGTCCGAAAAAACGAATGGTTCTGACTTCAATACACTATAAAATGATGTCTTCCAATTCTTACTAGGAAACATTCTCAAGCTGAATGGAGCGTTAGCCCAATAATATTTCCCTATTTATTTCATTGCACACAAATTCTCATCAATCCATTTCTGGACATCTTTTTTACTTACCTTAACCAGACGAGCTCTTTTGGGGAGGTGCCTTCGTTGGCTGCTGGATTTCTACGTCAAAAGGTGTATAAAACAGTTATGTCTCATACACCTTTGTTATAAAATCTTATGTTACACAAGTGTCTGTCCCATTGCCGCTGCAATTTCCTTTAACTTGTCGATAGCATAGCCTGTATATTTTGAAATCTTATCGACAGGTTCCTTTTCCTCGATCATCATCTGGGCCAGGGACATTTTTTCTTTTTCAACTCCCTGTTTCATTCCTTGCTCAATTCCTTGTTCAATTCCCTGGTCTACAAGAGCTCTACTTAGATTACACATGTCTCTCACCTCACTTTCAAATTCTTCTGTCATGGCAATATCAAAATCTTCATGTAACCGCTTCTTTTTTTCTTCTGGAGTGGCAGACGTTGAAAACAGGATATTTAGCAGGTCAAGGATCTCCAGTTCGCTTTCTTTATCTGCATCTCCCAGATTTACGATCACCACTTCCATCAGATCATAGCTTTGAGGATCTGTATAGGACTTCCCCAGTATCGTATCCTCAATTGTGTGATATTTGAAAATACCATTTTTGCGTTTTTTAGCCGGATCCGGACAGATCCAGATAGAATATGCTTTCTGGATCTTTTCGTAATGTTCATCTGTAAATATGGTTCCATACTGCTCTGATATCATTCTTGCACAATAATAAAATCCTCTGGTTACAAGTGGATATCCTGGAGTATCATTCAACTGGATTTCCAGATTGATAATAAGCTGTATAGGTTCAATGTTTCCAGGAAGATAGGCTTTAAAACGGATGTCATAATATACAGTTTGATCCTTGACAGCGTTTGCCTCTGAATTCAAACATTCGATTCTTTTGTCTCCGTTTAGTTTCTCATCACGATCCAGCTGATCCTGGTGAACAGCACGTTTAGAAATTTCTGCGTCATCTTTCAGACAGTTATTACAAATAAAGTTCACGCTGTATTGAGAAAATTCTTTTGTACAGGATTTTAAGATCCATGCTATGATTGCTTTGTAAGTCAATATTTTTTTCGCACATTCATCATATTTCGCACGGTCTGATATAAGGTCAATGGTCACATTAACAGTGTTTTTATTATAAACAGAAACGCTTAGAAGTTCAAGTATATAATTTTTATTCGGGAAAATTCAGAAAATCATGGGATTTTTCGCATTGAAATGATCATTATATAGAAAATCCGGCTAGAATAACAGGAAAAAGTATAAAATATCAGGTAGTATCAAGGAATGCTATAAAATGTTATTTAGTGTTATTTAGTGTTATTTATTATATCTTGTTAGGATTGACGGAAATTATAAAATTCCTGTTTGGTCACTTTTTTGCTGTAAATATTTATTCCTATATTATGAAGCAAAAAATGAACGCCATCCCTTTTAAACACGCATGATGAAATGCGGTAGTTTTCAAGAGATGGCGTTCATTTTGCTTTCATACATTGACTGGCTGATTATTTCATCAATTCTATTAGGTCACTTCTGTCAATTGGAATTTGGGGAATCTCGCGTGGCTGGGGCTGTCCGGAATTTTCAGCCCCAAGGGTTTCGGTAAATCGTTTCATGCTGCTGGCTGATAACTTTATTCTTCGAAGTTCTTTCCAAGGAAAGGTAGGAAACGGACATTTTGCGCAGATCCTAGCGTAAGGCTTGTTGATAAAATTATTTTGTCTCTGGGAACCGTTCCGTCCCCAGATCAGGTATCCGGAAGGATTAAAATCCGGGGCTGTTTTCTGACAGGCTTCCAAGCGTTCCTTCTGGAGCCGGATCTCGTCCATCACAAAATCGGCCAGGTATACCATTTTCGTGTTTTCCTCCGGGATGGTGATGGTATCCGTTCGATTGGGAAGATCATCTTTTACGGGAAGCTGCAGGCAGATGGTCTGGTTGTAAAAATGAATATCCCGGAACGTGACCGTAAGGATTTCTGAAATCCTCAGGCCGGCAGTGGATGCCAGAAGCATGGGAAGATAGAGAACCGGTGCTTCCAGTTTGCAGATCTGCAGCATTTGGAGAAGCTGCTGTGGAGAATAGGTACCGGAAGGAACTTCGTAATAATTATGCAGATCCTCTTCTGCTTTTTTTCTTTCTTTCATTATGCGGACTGCATCCGCACTGTTATCCTGCGTTGTACAGTAATGGTTCCGTGCATCCCGGAAAAAACAGGTTACAGCATCACATACCCTGTAAAATTCGGAAGATGGAACTTTTGCAAGGATATTCATCAGGTCGCTGGCAGTCACGTTGTCCATGAAATGTTTTCCGAGGACCGGAAGAATATAAGCTACAATAGACCGGTTGTACGCATTGATTAAGGGTTTCCAGGGTTTTTACTTTCCAACGGCTGCTGATGCAGAAGTTACCATTATCCTTTTTATCCGGATGGGTGCGAAAGAAACACATATTTTTTTCCTGCCGGAGGACAAGTTCCTCACAGACAAAATCCGGGATCTGAAAAGAACGGTACCGGTCTCCTTCCAACTTCTTACAGCTGTATATGGAATCTGCTGATTCAGAAGGAAGGCGTCCATCTTTTGTATATTGTTTATGGATGTTTAAGGTTTGGGTGCTGGAATCGAAGTTGTTATAAGTAAGTCCAAGGATCTCACCAGGACGCAGTCCGCAGAACAGTGCCAGGAGAAACTCCAGGCGGTGTATATATGGATCTTCATGTATGGCATTCAAGAATAATTTCAGCTGTTCTTTGGTATAAATACGAAGGCTGGATTTCGGTTCTTTGCGTTCTGTGATGTCAGATGCCAGGCATGTTTCAAGGAATCCTTGGTTCCATGCAGAATAAAGAATCCTGCATAATAATTTATAGACGGCATATTCTGCACTTGTACAATAGTTCCTGCAGGATTCGATCAGGTTTTCAATGTATTCTGCATCTATATATGGAAGAAGCGGATCGGCAGTGACCCGGGGCAGGATAATATGGTAGATGATCCAGTGGTATTTTACTTTTGTGCTTCCACTGGTACTCACTGGGACGTAGAGCTTTTCGGAACAAATCTCCAATCCATTTAGAATCTTTAGTATCATCTTTATGTGCTGTCATTACTGCAACGTCTCCTTTTGTACTTTATCCGTGATTTTACTTTAAATTTGAACAGTCTATCTCAAAAGAAATGCCCTCAGCGATGTCAGTCTCCACTTCTACCCTGCCATCCTTTCTTGTAAGAATCACCTGAATCATTCCACTTACAGATTCATATCTGCATTTCATATAATTCATGCTCTCCGGCAGATACGGCTTAATAAGAACTTTTTTGAAGCCTGGCTCAAGTGGTTTAATGCCGGCCAGCCCATTATAATACCACTCAATAATATGTCCCATCATATCGTGACAATGACTGCGGGGATTTTCTTCCCAGTATTCACCCAGGGTTGTCAGACCTTCTTTTACAAATGCATAATAAGAAGGATGCTCAGGCTTCATGATGAAGGAACAAATCAGATCATTCATTCCATATCTGCTGGCAGTCTGGATAATGTACGGAAGCCCGACTTCCCCGGAAGCAAATGCCCGTTTCTCAAGAAATGTCTGACGAAATGCTTCTGCAACATCGCTGACTTTATCCTCCGGCACCATTCCCCAGTAAAGCGGAAGCGCTTCACAGGCCTGTGTGATCACCAGCTTTTCTGTATGTTCAAAGCTTCGATAGCACCATTTCCCTTTTTCATCCTGTACAAGCAGTCTCTGATTGTAATTTTCTTTTATCTCTTCTGCAAACTGACGGAGCTGTACTTCATCTTCTTTTTCCCCAAGGATTTCTGCAAACTCTGCAAGTGTTATTGCATCCGCATAAAGAAACGCTGTTTCCACATTTTCCCTGGCAAGCTGGTTGTCCGGATTTCCCCAGTCCCCCAGTCCATAATTCAGAAAACCTTCTGCATTCTGCTTCGTCTTAAGATGTTCCAGATATTTTTTCCCCATCTCATAATTATCTGCGATAACCTGTTTATCTCCATAAAAAAGATAATGCCATTTTACACCAAGAATTCCTGAACTTCCCCATGGAATAATATCGAAGAAGCTTCCCATTCCCGGTACAGGAAGCACATTGTGGACATAACACGGTGCCTGTGATGGAATCAGACCTGCTCCTGGATAGAAACGGTTTCCTTCCAGATCCATGAAATAATCATTTTCTGTGAGCTGATCTGTCCTCATATCCATAAAGAATTTTTCCCACAATTTACGCCCGTCTTTCATATACATGATCGAAGGTGCCATCAAGTGATTCGGCTCCTGCCATGCAAACCGCTCAAGCGTAGGACAGTCTGTGTGTACACTGACCATATTTGCTTCAACCGCTTTTTCTACAAGGTCATAAATCTGTACGTATCTGCTATCATCACACTGGAATGTTCCATTTGTTTTCCATGCACTGGAAATCGCTTCACCAGTAATGTCGTTTACTTCTACAGCTTCGCTGCTTTTTTCCACTGCAAAATATCTTCCTGCAAAATAGGTAAAGCGCATACGGTATTCCTGCCATACATCATCTTCACCAACAACACAGGTGATGCAATTTCCTACTGTACCCCAGCTCTTCGCTACCTGATCTGCATTTTTGTCTTTATCAAGTTTTTCTGCCGGATAAATGCGAAGCACATCTCCTTTTTTTCCTCGATAAGATAATTTCAACATACCAGAAACATTCTGCCCAAGATCATAAATATCTCTGTTACATACAGAGTGTATATATTTTGCCGGATAACTTCGAATCACCTTTATTGCCGGTTGGAACTGCTCCACCAGCTCCCCTTTCGGAGTATCTTCTTCTGATATAACAGACGCTGCTTTCCATTCTGATGCATCAAAATCTGTCTTATCCCATCCCGTCTGTTCTAATGATGCATCATATGTTTCCGATCCATATACATTGCTCATTTTTACCGGATGTTCTTTTACCTGAAAATTTTCATCTGCATAGAGAATTTCTTCTGTTTCATCTGCATAATCCAACACCAGCTTTATTGCCAGAACAAGTTCCTTTCCAAAAGGTCTGTATGGGTTTGGATTGGGCGGCATAAATGCAGGAAAAGTAAATGTATAATGCTCGTCTTCTTTCAGAAACCAGCCATTTCCCACTTCTACCCCAAGTGCATTCTTTCCCTCATGTAATAATTTCGTTACATCAAATTTTACATATTGAATCTTTTTGTCATAATTTGTCCAACCCGGATCTAATTCATGATCAGATACTTTCTGTCCATTGATATGAAAAATAAACTGTCCGAGACCGCATACATATGCGGTTGCTTTTTGCACCTGTTTTTTTATGTTAAATTCTCTGCGTGCATAAAAAGGTGTTTGTGATTTTCCGGAAATCCAGTTTCCAAGTCTGTTCATGTTTATTTACTGCCTCCTTGTCTCATATATCTGCTTTATTATTTTTTTGCTTTTGCAAGGCCGGAACTGATTTTCTGAAAAAAACTTGTAAAATCCTGTATCAGCAATGTAAGAAGAGAGCTTCTTGCACTTCCTGTTACTTTTGTTCCGACCGTTTATATCAATTTATCATGACCCTACAAAAATAATAAGTCCGAAAGAGGACAGCAAATAGTATCTTTTACGACATTTCTATGATATATTATAAATATAAAATGGAGGTCTTCTATGAATAAAATCCCGGAATTAAACCCTATAGAAAAGAAACTGAAACAATTTTACAGGAAATCAAAGGAGCGCATGCTGGATGTGCCCTGTACTCGCGATGAAATTATGGATGTGCTTCTGTCATCCTATACCGCAATGCCGGATAAAAATATAACACAGTCTCTGAAAACGCAGATAGATGAACAGATTTTTATTCTGGAAAACATGGATGTCTCTTTTGTCCGTCACGCTCGATATACACCGGCATTTTGGCACAATCATGACTTTTTTGAAATGATCTTCGTCCAGAGCGGAGGCTGTATCAATTATATCTTCGACCGTAATATTTCCATGCAAACAGGAGATATCTGTATTATGGCACCGGATATTACCCATTCTTTAAGTGCTTTCCATGATGAAGACGTCATTATGAATATTCTTATACGAAAAAGCACTTTTGAACAGTCGTTTTTCGGACTTCTGGATGATAATACCATTCTTTCTGACTTCTTCAAAAGAACTTTCTATCAGACTTCAGAAATTCCCTATCTTCTTTTTCATACAGGAGAAGATTCCGTTCTTTCTGACCTCATTGACCGTGCATATACGGAATGTGCACAGCCAAAACGATATAAAAAACAAATGGTCAATACTTTGCTTTCTCTGTTTTTCATCAATCTATTTCGCCGTCATGAACAACATACAGAGCTTTCTGGTATCCATCCGAACTCTTCAGAGGAAAATCTGATGTATGTTCTCCGTTATATGCAGGCTAATTATAAGACAGTTTCACTGAAAGAACTTTCTTCAATTTTTAACTACAGTGAACGTCAGTTACAGCGTATTATTCAGAATGCTACCGGACATACCTTTATTGAAAATATTCAGAATCAGAAAATGAAACAGGCCGCTGATCTTTTACAAAACAGTACACTTCCTGTTTCAGAAATCAGCGAACGAACAGGTTTCCAGTCCTTGAATAACTTCAGAAAAATTTTTTTCAAATATTTCAATATGACACCATCTGAATACAGAAAAACGTGCACCACAAAGCACACGTTATCCATAAGTTTGTAGAAAAATCCTATAGCAATAAACAAATTAATAGAAAGATATTGCTTGCAACGTTCCTGCAATTTCAGATCACCGGAAAATATCCGCACCGACATGGATTCGTTACAACTCCGAAAATGATACAATGTAACGATACTCCTAGTGCCCCATGATTGGGTTAGAGAAACAGGCTACTCTGCTTTTTAGGTAAAATTTCTGCGTAGCCTGTTTCTTCTATTAATAAAAAAGAGACATCAGCAATCATGCCAATATCTCTTTATCCTGTGTAGGTAAATATTTCATTTTCTGTAAATTGGAATTTACCAATCCTACAAACTGAAAGAATTTTATTCTCCGTTCTTTTCTCCCCAAATACATAACTGATCCAAAACTTCCATAAGAGATTTGCCACGGTCACTTAAACTGTATTCAACCTTTGGCGGAATCTGAGGATATTCTTTTCTAATAATAAGTCTATCCTTCTCCAATTCTTTCAGATTGTTACTAAGGGTTTTGTCTGACACATTTTTCAAATAACGTCTCAATTCATTGAACCTTACAACTTCAAATTCCATCAGACAATACAAAATAACCATGCTGTTCTCCTGACTTACATCATTATTTAATGTATTTATTAATCCATTCTACCATATTCCTCAACAAGTGAATTGGCTGCTGCCAGCGCTCTTAAATCTACCGCCTGCTCTATAATATGGACTGAATCTACCTTATCATCTGCTCTGAAAAGAGGCAATATAATCTGATATATTGTTTTATGGCATAAAAATGTCCCGTGCGGTTGTACGCCGGGACATCTTTATTACATGAAATCTTCTACTTTCCACTCATCTTGCCATTCAAGATATGGCACATCTCTGTCAAATTTTACTGGCAGCCATACATATCCAGCTTTCGAAGTATCAATATCCATATGTAAACACGATAAATCAACTTTTGGTGCATCCGGATTGCAAATACTTTCAAATGCAGCTGAACTCTTTTCGTAAGGCAACGATTGTGCTGCATCCGTAATCCAACGATCTGCCAGTGCAATGTACAAATCTTTTTTTCCAGGATACATAAACACACTGGAAATTTGAGAATTAAAAGAAGTATTTTCCAAAGCATCATGATGTGCTTTTCCATAATTTACAAACGGCCCATGATATGTTTCCCCAGCATGAATTAATGTAGGATTAGGATAATATCCGGTCGTTCCGGAGGAAAACAAATAATGCATTCCCCTACGGAAGAAGTGTGCTGGTGCTTCTCGTGCATAAGGAGGCCATTTTTCCGGAATATGAGTTGTATAATAGCCCGTTGCAGAACAATAGTCCTCTGTCAAATCTGCACATATTACTTCAGAATGAGGACGTGAAAAGTATACATATCCTTTTCCATCAGACGGTTCAACAACTAAATCAAAATCCCCACAATACATTCCACACGGGCGCATATACTCTTTTACGATCTTATACGGACCTAAAAACTGATCTGATGTAAGTACCGTAATTGTTTGTTCAAAAAAACCCTCCCCCATAATCTTTACCCAGCAAACATATTTCTGAGTGAAACGATTATAAATAATGTGTGGACGATCCAGGTGTTTGCTTGGATGAAGCGTACTATTCACATCTTTCAGCTCCGGTTCAATAATATTTCCCAAATCCTTCCAATTGTAAAAATCTTTTGATGCATAACAACGTACTCCCCAATGCCATATATCATTATTGGAGCGTGTCTTTTCTTTATTTTCACCATACCAGTAAAAAGTATCATTTTCAAAAAAGATGGAGCCGCCATGTGCCTGAATAGGTTTTCCTTCTGTATCAAGCCATACCTGTCCATGCCGAATTGATTGGTTTTGATTCATTCTATTTCGCTCTTTTCCAGTTTTTTATTCGCCTATCTCACCGCCACCAAATGAAGCAAATGGATTGTCGCCTTCATTTCCAGCAGTTGCTTCTTTCACTAATTCAAGAAGTTTAACATCATGATAATTTTCAACTGCACTTTCATTATCAAAAATCATAGTTTCGCCATTTTCAACTGTAAACTGTGGCCACTGTAAAGCTTCAGTTGAAGGATCACCAGTCTTTGCGTATGCAAGTAATGCATCTGCACAAACATCCTGATATGCATATGCATTTTCTTCATCGCCAGCAATCAGATAAGGAATTTTATCAGCATTATGGAAAATAAATGGTACATCTCCTCCGGTATGCCAAGCGTTGGAACCACCAAAAACCGGTAATTTATAAGCAAATACTGCCTGCCAGATTTGTCCTCCATCTTGTGCTTTTTCAATAGCAAGATCGTTAGTACGATTAGCGTTAATAGTCAACACATCTGTCAGATCACGACATGGATACGCTTTCTCAAATTCTTCTGCAATAGCTTCTGCCTTATCTCCATATTGTGCAGTTAATTCATCCATAGGTTCGCCTGGATACATTTGCTCAACACTGTTTAAATCACTGCGTACAAACATCATCTGCTGTAACTGGCTTCCCATTTCTGAAAATACCGTACTAAGTACCAATGGTATATCTTTCGCGTTTTCATTGTATTTTCCGTCAACAACAGTTCCCTGGAAATATTCTCCATCATTTACTGTTCCCCAGCTGCGAATGCCGATTTCATCGCAAGCAGTACGTAAATCAGCATAATTCATTGTTTTTAATGTAGCTACCGGGTCTTCTTCATCCTGTAAGCCAAGATGCTCTATTAATTTTGCTGCATCTTCCTGTGCTTCCTCAACTGTACGGCCAGAAGTTTGTGTACCGCTCATTGCCCAAACACGCTGGAACAATCCCTGTGCAGAAGGAATTGCCATCATAGACATAACCTTTGAACCACCACCAGACTGTCCAACAATCGTTACATTTTCAGGATCTCCACCAAAATTTGCAATATTTTCATGTACCCATTCCAATGCCGCTACGTTGTCCATCATACCGAGATTTCCTGTATTTTTATATTCCTCTCCATATGCAGATAAATCAAGATAACCCAAAAGATTTAAACGGGCATTTACAGAAACAAATACTACATCTCCATATTCAACCAGATTGTGTCCATCATATGCGGCGCCTTCAATGCTGGAGCCACTGTCATATCCACCACCATGGAACCATACAACTACCGCTTTTTTTGCATCTGGTTCCAGACTCTTTGTCCAGACGTTCAAGTTCTGACAGTCTTCGCTCTCAAACTGATCTGCCCAGGCATATTCCGAAAAATCTGTAATATTTCCTCCGTTCTGATATGCAATATATTGTGGTGAAACAGGACCGTATGTTGCACAATTCAGTGTTCCTTCCCACGGTGTGACTTCCTGTGGTTCTTCATAACGTTCAGCTTCTGCATATGGAACTCCCAGGAACGTATATACATCATTATATTTATAGCCACGAATCTCTCCTGCATTCGTGTCTGCAAACTCAAAAGTAGTATAACCTTCTTTTTCTGCCATAACAACAGTTGAACCAGTAGTCAGTGTGAGTACTGCAGCGGATACTACCGCCAAAGTTTTTTTAATTTTTCTCATAAATATAAATATCCTCCTTTTTATAGAAAATTTATATTAACACAGCGATCATATATTAAAAGTAGGCCTCCATTTAACTATATATCGCAGTATTATCACTTACCAAGCTTACTCTGGACCCATTTAATAAATACAGCTCCCTTTGCATCTGCTATATTAATGAACAGTAAGAAAACACCAATCATCATAGTTGTTACCGCTGATCCCAATTCAGCTTTTAATACTGCTTTCATTGCAAATTCCATCAGACTCATTGTGATAACGCCTAATAAAATTCCCATTGTATCTCCACAAAAGCGAGCCAAAATCAAACCTACAAAAACAGGAAGTAAATTTGTAAACATACCTCCTATAGAAGACAATGAAGAAAACGATGCACTTATAATCCCCGTTGACGCATATATCATAGTCGCTAATCCTAAAATGATTCCGCTATAAATATAAGAGACCAGTATATTTTTTTGTTCATTGATACCAATGTTTACTCCTGCCTGCTGGTTATTTGCCAAAATCTGCGCCTGACGCCCTGTAACAGACCAATAGGTAAATATTGCATAAATAAAAATTGACATAACCAACGGAATTAGTACCAAAGGAAATAGTGTCAAACTTTTTAAAGTAGAATTTGCTGTCAGATTTACACCTCTTCCTTCAAATACAACAGCTGTAATCGACTCATACAAAAGTGCCATTCCCAAGGTTACTATGATAATGGGAAGGCGACCATAAATATAGACAATCGCAACCCCAATATTTAGCAGAACACATAAAAAAATACATAAAAGTGAGAAAATGATCAGATTATTTCCAAACATCTGAGATACATTGCCGGCAATAATTGCACTTAACAGCATTACCGATCCTGCTGAAAAATCCAGACGTCCAGACTTAAATTGAATTCCAATACCATAAGCACATGTTGCTGAAGCTGCAATAGTACTGATCAAACTCCGCCACATTGCTACTGATCCATAATACATTTTTCCATTTTGGAAACAAAAAATCATCATAACAACATACATAAGTACAGGAAGCACAAGCGCACCGCATATATTTTTTAAAATCGACTGAATTTTTTCTTTGAACATAATTCCCTCCCTTGTTAGCGTGGCAGCACACCACCGCGCTTGCGACAAGTAATTAATACAACAATCATGAAAATAAGTGCTTTTACCATAAATGTAAAATTAACCGGCACACCAATTAATGGCAGCCCTACATTTAAAAGGGAAAATGTCATTGCTCCGACAAGTGCACTTGAAACTCTTGATTTCATTCCTCCGGATAAAGGCATTCCTCCAAGGATCAAGGCTATCATTACATTTAATTCATATCCTGTACCTGTTGAATCTGATGCAGAAGCTGTATATCCCATTTGAAACAGCGAAGCAACTACTGTACAGACACCCATGACTATATATGCCATAACCTTATATTTGATTATATTCGCTCCACCTTGACTGGCTGATATAGCATTTGCACCGATAGCTTTTGTGTATTTTCCTACCATTGTTTTATTAAACACAAATGCCACCAAAAGACTTTCTATTATTAAAGTTCCCACCATGACCCATGGATTTTTGAAAATGCTATAATCATAATTATAAAGGCTAATACTTCTGCACCCTAAATTGGAGTAAATTATTGTACTCAAACCAGACAATACAAACATAAATACAACAGACGGTATGATTGCATAAATATGTAATAGCTCACCTGTTATTGCATTAACAATAGCAATGAATATTGCGATCAAGAAAGAAAGCAGTACTCCCCAAAGCAAGCTACCTGTTTGCTGCTGAATCACAACCATCAATGTGGCATATAGCCCAACCTGTTTTCCAGTACTAATGTCAATATTTCCAAGTGCATATACAAATACCGCACCTACTGAAAGAAGTGCTGTGACAATTACGTCAGAAATAAGTGTTGATAATTTTTCCGGATTCCAGATGCTTTGTCCATGCAACGATGTAAATATTGAAAAAAATATAATACAGAAAACCAATCCACCAAACATTATTATATTTTGTTTTACATCTGAACTTATTTTTTTTCCGGCTCTCTGATGTGCCATATCCACATCCTCCTTACACCATATAATTAATCATATCAGCCGGTTTCAACCCGGAAGACCTCTTAAATTGTCCAGATATTTCGAAATCTTTCATTATCAGAAGACGATCTGACATTCCGATCAGTTCAGTAAGTTCCTCTGAAATCATCAGAATTGCATTTCCTGCCTTTTTCATTTCCATAATCTGCTGATACATAAATTGTTTCACACCTACGTCTACTCCTCGTGTTGGACAATCCATAATAATGATATTTGCACCTTTGGCTGTCCATTTTGCAAAAGAGACCTTTTGCTTGTTTCCTCCCGATAAAGTATTTACCCATTGATTTCCATCTGCACATTTAATATGAAAACGTTCAATCTCTTTATCTGACAACATATGTTCTGACTTCTTTGATATATAAATACCCTTTTGCAAATCCGGCAACGAAGGAAGAACAATATTATCTTGTATAGAACCATTTAATATCAAAGCCTCTGTATCACGATTCTTAGAAATATATCCAATTCCATATTTAATTGCATCTTTACACGACTTTACTATCTTTCCATCACAAAGCACTTTTCCTTCAATTAGTTTTTCCAATCCATATCCAGCTCTTCCAATTTCATGCATTCCGCATCCTGATAAACCACCAATTCCTACAATTTCTCCAGCATGAACTTCCAGATTAAAATCTTTAATCCTTCCAAATGTTACATGCTGAAAACTAAGCCTGGATACTTCACTACAAACGCTATCATAATCACTGCGATAATAGTCTCCTGTCATTTCACGCCCGATCATCAAATAACGAATCTTATTGGCAATATCTGACTTCTGCATATCTTCTTTGGTCAGTTCCCCCATAATCTCGCCATCACGCAATACAGTCAAAGACGTACAGTGTTCCAATATTTCATCAATGTCATGCGAAATAAGTACAACTGTTTTATGAGCCTCTGCAAGTTGATGTATCAATTTATATAATACATTTCGTCCATTATGAGAAAGTGCTGTAGTTGTTTCATCAACAACCAGAATTTCTATATTTTCATTAATGCAGCGAACCAGCTCAATTAGCTTTCTATCTTCAAAATTGTATCTGTCAATCTGATCCGCTGCATGAATATACCCAATTTCATACTTATCAAGCAATGCCTGTGCTGCCCGAATCATTTTTTTTATTCGAACAATACCATGTGATGTAAACTCTTTTTCACGTCCAGCAAAAATATTTTGAGCTACGGTAATACCTGGAATCGTATTTGCTTCCTGCAAGATCATCGATATTCCCTGAAGATTAGCATCAATCATACTTGTTGGATTCCATGTTTTACCTTTATAGACCATTTCTCCGCTTGTTGCACTTTGCATTCCTGCTGCAATAGACATTATTGTAGATTTGCCAGATCCGTTTTCACCGATTAATCCTCTGATTTCACCACGTTTAAGGGTAATATCCGCTCCCTTCAGAGCAACAGTAACATCAAATTCCTTCTTTATGTTGATAGCCTGAAAGATAATTTCATTTTCTTTCACGTTTTACATCCTTTCCTAAATATTGGAAGGATTTCCTAATCCTTCCAATATTTTTCTAATATTTAAAATCTGTCCACAGTCATACTGTCAGAGTTCATTAAATCCATTAAATCGTTATAAGTTGCATTTTCATTAAATCGAAGTAAAACATTCTTCATCTGATCTACTGTCACACCACAATTTGCAAAATCCGCAACACCAAGCAAACTTTTTGTGGATACATTCTCAATATCTTCAACGCTGTCTATGATATACAGCGGACTATCCACTTCTTCGTATTTATCCTGATCTGTATATTTTAAACCATTCAATGCGTTGTCAATCATAGCCAGACAATATGTAATGCTTTCCGGAGAAGCTGTATAAATCATCTGTACTGTGCCTTCTCCGCCAATATCAGCCTGAAAATTTTCATCGTCCAGATACCCTACAGCAAATAGTTTCGTTGAATCACTGATCAATCCCATATCACGCGCATTTATCATAGCACTGTACACAAATCCAGGATCACAGAATGCTGCTATACAATCCAAATCAGAATGATCCTCTTCCATAAAGTAAGATTCATCCAATGGTGAAAATTCTAATACATGAGCATCCCCAACTACTTCGATTTTCTCATCTTCCCCTACAGTCTCATTATAAGAATCGATCGTACTACGGAATGCAGCATCCTTTTCAGCCATTTCCGGATATGCATACACAGGGAATATCATGGTACCGACTTTATGATATCCATTTTCAATCACCTTCTCAGCAAACATTTCTCCAATTTTTCCTGCATCAACATAATCCCCTGCAACTGTACCAAGAAAATGATCATTATCTCTGACTGCTACAGACGCTCCATCATTTGTATATACAGAATCCATTGCTGTAGTATATCCAGCTACATATAAATCAGGATACTCGTCCATAATATTCTGAACTCCACCATCCTGCATCATGATTACTGCTTTAACATCATCTGTCATGGCATTCTTTACTGCTGACAGATTACCAGCAGGATCATTAAATGAATCTCCATATGCAACCTTGATATCATATCCTAATTCACTTCCCATTCCATTTAAAATGGTCGTTAATGCATCATAGGTTGGACCTGAAGACACATTTGACAAAAGCATAATGGATCCGTTTTCAGATGCTGCCATACAGGTAGTCGTTGGACAAAGCATCAGCATTGCTGATGTAGCAGCAATCATTCTTTTTTTTAAATTTCTCATATAAAGCTCCTTCTTTCTTTATTTATTTGTTAATATAACTATAGCAGTTTCAAGGCAATCTTTTTTGTTATAATCCCCTATAAAGCACGATTTATTTTGTTGTTTTTTCGTCAAATAGCCATATTTTTTTATTCTATTTTTTTATCGTTCAATTTGTCCAATACATATTTGAATTATCTTTTTATATAGATTATAATTAAATCATCATTTACTATGTGAGGAGACATAAGAGCAATGATCGAATATGTAACAATGGGACAGGTTGAATCCATTATCGAAAATTATTACAAAGAGCACCATAGTGTACTAAGTTTTTATGCAACACTGGTTTATCTTAAGCAGCATGGAGAAACATCTCTTCAAGTTTCTTCTATTCCAGATTTTTCAAAATGGAATCTAAATGATCTGCCCGGACTTCTGGATTTGTTTGCAAGGATACCTATTCCAGTAATGGTTAACGAGGACAATGACGTAGTTGAAAATATACAGCGGAATTATTATGGAAAGACCACAAATATTTTCAAACAGCCACACTATATGCAAACATTAGACCATCCGGAGCATGAACGGCAACCCAGCAATAGTGTACGGATAATATATGTATTGAAGGGCTCCTGCCATACAACTATAGGAAAATGGTCAGATACTCTTGAAGCAGAAAGTGTTATTTTACTTTCTTCTGATATGAATATTTATCTGGAAACAGAACGTGATGACATCGTTCTCAACGTCTTTCTGGATAAATCAAATTTTACCAAGTCATTCTTTTCTACAATGCGGACAGATGATATAATGATAGAGTTTTTTGAACACGCAATTTATGAAGCAAAAGATGGTATTATGCAATTTAAAATACTGCATCCAGAGCATGTTCACAGTATTTTTCAGCATTTAATGATAGAAATGTGCAACAGAGACAATCATTCCGAATCAATTATACGCAACTATGTTCAGATTCTTTGTACAGAACTCAATCGAGCTTCTATGATTTATTCTGCCAGTATTGCAGAAAAAAAATCAGATGCCAGCAATCGTTTGGTTCAGGTGTTTCCTGCAATTTTACAGTATCTTCGTATCCACTATAATACTATTTCTCTGGATTCTTTAGCTGAACATTTTCATTACGACTCTGCATACTTAAGCAAAATGATTAAAAAAATGACAGGAAGTAATTTCACTTCTATCCTGACACAAATCAGACTGGATACGGCAGAAAATCTGCTCCTGACTACAAACAAAAAGCCAAGTGCTATTGCTTTTGAAATTGGATACGACAGTTATGATCATTTTGTTCGTTTATTTAAAAAAAGAACTGGATTTACACCAAATGAATTTAGAAAAAACAAAATAATTTAATAAAAACCGAGTACCGTATTCACAAAAAAGCACTCATATTGATATGATACCTCTAAAGTAGATAAGGTAAATAACCAAAATCTGCTTTGGAGGTATTTTTATGGGAAGAAAACCCAAGTGTAGGGTTGAAGAAAAAATTTCTGCTGTTGAGGATTATCTGAATGGAATACGTTCTGTCTCTGAAATTATGATAGATTTATCTATAAAAAGTACACGAACTATAAGAAACTGGATACTGGCATATCAAAATGGGGGAATAGAAGCCCTCTGCTCTGTTACAGCTAACCATTCCTATTCCAGTGAATTTAAAATTGAAATGGTTCGAAAGTATATCAACGGGGAAGGATCGGTTACCGATTTATGCGCCAGATATGGAATTCCTGCACATGCAACACTACAAAAATGGATTTCGTTGTATAATGCCAATAGAGAACTTAGGGATTATGATCCCAAGAGGGAGGTCTATATGGCGGAAGCAAGAAGAAAGACAACGCTAGCTGAACGTAAAGAAATCGTCGAATACTGTATTACCCACAACCGGGATTATAAAGGAACAGCTTCTCTATATGATGTTTCTTATAGCCAAGTGTATTCATGGGTCAGAAAATATGATATTGCTGGAGAAGATGGTCTATCCGATAAACGTGGACACCACAAAACGGATGATGAAGTTGATGAACTGGAGCGGCTGCGCCGGGAGAACCTTCGACTAAAGCGCCAACTTGAAGAAAAAGATATGGTGGTGGAACTGTTAAAAAAAGTGAAGGAATTCGAAGGGATGTGAGGCTTGGAAAACTACGGTTTGAATCAAAATATCAGGCAATAAAATATTTTTACGAAAAAAAGCAATGGAGTATCAACTGGATGTGCAAACAATTGGGCATATCACACGCTGCTTACTATAAATGGCTGCACCGGACAATTCCAGAGCAGGAATCCGAGAACACAAAACTGGCAGAACTGATAAAGGAGTATGACGAGCGGTTCGGACATATCTTGGGATATAGGCGGATGACAAGCTGGATCAACCATTTCAATCACACCAGCTACAGCAAAAACAGAGTTCACAGAATCATGAAGAAGATGGGAATTCATTCTATTATCCGTAAAAAGAAGAAGAAATACCAGTCGTCCAGACCGGAGACAACAGCGGAAAATAAGCTGAAGAGGGAATTCAATGCAACGAAACCTAATGAGAAATGGGCTACGGATGTTACGGAATTCAAGGTTCCTGAGACTGGCAGGAAACTATATCTCAGTGTCATCATTGATCTATATGATCGATTTCCAGTTGCGTATGTCATAAGCGGAAGAAATGACAATAAGCTCGTGTTTGACACATACGATAAGGCTCTCAAAGATAATCCGGATGCCAGGCCGATTTTTCATTCTGACAGAGGTTTTCAGTACACGAGTAAAATATTTCAGAAAAGGCTTCGTGAACAAGGCATGGAACAGTCTATGTCCCGTGTTGGACACTGCATTGATAATGGTCCTACTGAAGGATTGTGGGGGATTATCAAATCAGAGATGTATTATGTATAAGATAACCGACGAGGTATCTTTACGTTCGGCAATCGACAAATATATAAAGTTTTATGCCGAAGAAAGACTGCAGGAAAGATTCCATTGCAAAACGCCACTGGAAGTACGAAGCGAAGCATTATCGGCGGAAGCCCCGACACAATATCCGATACTTATGGAATTCTTATATACAGTAAAAGGTATTCCCTCTGATAAAGTGGAGTTCAGTACCCTTGATGATAAGTTGATCATGGAGTTCTTAAGCTGGATAGAAACAGAGCGTAGCTGCAGTGTCAGCACCAGAAACCAGAGGCTCTCTGCTATTGCAGCATTCTCTATATATGCACAGAATAGAGATTTTGGTTCAGCAGTTACTTTCAGAAACTGTGTACTAAAAGTTCCAAAGAAGAAAGTGCCTCGCAAAGGCAGAAGCTCATTCACAAGGGATGAAGTCAAAACTCTATTCGAATTACCCAATTCAAGTAATGAAATCGGATTAAGAGACAAGACTTTGCTGTGTTTTATGTATGCTAGCGGGACGAGAGCACAGGAGGTATGTGATTTGACAGTTGGGGACATACAGTTCTATCCTGATAGAGCCGGTATCAACATACATGGTAAAGGTCAAAAGGTGCGCCGCATAGGTATTCCATGTGATGCTTCAAATATGTTGAAGAAATATATTGAACATCGTAGAATAATCAATGATAGAGAGCGGCATGTGTTCTCAAGTCAGACACATGAGAAGATGTCCGTTTCCTGTATTGAGGAAATATATTCCAAGTACATTGACAAGGCAAAACGAGAGTATCCTGAAATGTTCAAACATAATTACACGCCACATTCCATGAGGCACACTACTGCCACCCATATGCTTGAAGCAGGGGTTCCGCTTATTGTGGTTAAAAACTTTCTTGGGCATGTATCCTTGCAGACTACTCAGATATATACAGAGATAACGCAGGATACCATGAACAAACAGCTTAAATCGTGGAATGACAAATGGTTTCTCAAGGATAATTCTCATTTTAAGAACACTAATGGCAAAAGTAACATACCGCAATTCTTAAGGTGAAAAGTAGTTATTGTTATTCGGGATTTAAAGCGGAGAACTGCCGATTTACGCTGATGTTGGCAGTTCTCCTAGAATAACAATACTTCTGGGATAATGGACCTTATTCCAGTTCTCGAATAAGTCTCATGCCAGAAGACCTTTTGCAGAATTCATAAAGTCTGTCGGGCAGGACACTGCCAAAGGATCGCTTGCGCAGGAAGCATACAGCATGATCACAGAGATCATGCACATCGATAATACCTTTGATGACCTCCCTGCTACAGACCGTAAAAAGCAACGTCAGCTTGTTCTTTCAGAAAAAGTGGATGCTTATTTCGCATGGGCAAAACAAAAGTATTCCCAGGTAACCCATAACAGTACCATTGGCAGGGCTCTTGCTTACAGCATAAATCAGGAAGAGTATCTTCGTGTGTTTTTATCCGATGGACATATCCCAATGGATAATAACTATGCAGAACAGGCAATCCGGCCCTTCACAATTGGTAGAAAAAACTTCGTAATGATTGAATCTTCCAACGGTGCAAAGGCTAGTGCAATCCTCTACAGTCTGGTTGAAACGGCAAAAGCGAACATGATAAATACTTTTGAATATTTCAATCTGCTGCTCACTGAGATTCCTGAGCATATGGATGACAAAGATCTCAGTTTTATTGATGATCTTCTTCCATGGTCACCCAGAGTACAAAAGGAATGTCCCAGCCGATACAAAAAGTCTTAATTTTTCAATGTTCATATCTATTCTGTAAAGATCTGTTCAATCCCCGCTAAAATGCGGGGATTTTTGATACCTAGTACTCATGTTTGAGGATTTACTTCAAAGGCACCTGTTGCATCATCATTGCATATAGCGAATTGCGCCCATGTTAAATTAGGATAATTTTCTTCAATATTATTTACCATGTACAAATTGTTCCCTTTCTTATAATCAAAAAACATAAAATAATTTGTATTCTATAAAAGGACAGGTCAAAAACAGACCTGCCCATCTATAATAATATTTCATTATTTTACTACACAAAAATCATAATAATGATATTATTTTTCTCCGTAAAATCAAGTGTCAGATAATTCCATCCATTTTAGGTACATTTCTTTATAATGTTCTTTTATAAAGGCTCTTATTTTGTGTACTTCACGCTCTGTAAGAGTTCCCTGCTTTTCCACCGTGGTATCACCGTTACTTTTTACAAAAAATTTAGCTGAACCGGCTTCGGTCAATTTTCTATCACTTGCATGTACATGCATTGCTTCGATCACACAGCTTGCGGTATAATACAGGTAATAACCGCACACTTTAAATTCATAATATTTGGGCACGGCTATTCCTCCATAAATTGTTTGTTATTTAAATAATAATCTAATACAATTTGGTTTTCGATATCGTCCATGTTCGTTTCAACAATTTTATCATTATAAATTACGGCTGCATGATTTAACTGATTCAGATTAAGAACACGAATATATTTGTTTTCCTGCGTAAAAGCATAACCATTAATAATCATGTCTGCTTTATCGGCTACATTTTTTATATCAAGCTGCATAGTCAATGCGAACCTCCTTGATCGGATTTAAAAATTCATCTACATCATAATATAAATTTTGCAAGATTGGTATCAGATCGATATACTCTTCCATTTCATTAAGGTTTTTATATTTTGCAGTTACGACCAGGTATCCATGATCCCATTCTTTAATACTTGTATATTTTTCTAATTTCGAAGAAGTTACAAAGCGAATCACTTGATTTCTAAAGATGAAAATCGTATACTGATGATCGCTTTTTAAAACGGCACAATCTTCTTTTTTTTGTACATTCATCCGTCAGACACCTCCGATTTTTTATGAACATATTATAGCATTGTTCATTACTGTTGTCATTTAGTTTCTTAGTAGTAGGCGGAAAATCTGTACTGAAGGAAAGTAATTTTTTTATAGTTTGAGATAATATGAACAATTTCTAGGAAAGCAAAATGCACTTCTGTTCTGCTTTGAAATCTCTATCTGAGAGTGTAGACTGCCCTTTGAGATTTTGGACAGATTCGACATGACCTGAGTGCAGACTGTTATTTTGACATTAAAATTGGAATTTCCCAGATTTTATGCGGATTGCGGAGACATGAAGCGGCTATTTTTTCATTCAGAAAAGCCGCTGTTTTAGTGTACGATAATGCTACAATGAAGGGGGTATTGAAATAAAAAGTTTAGTCAAAAGTTGTTTTAAAATATGGTCAAAAATGGTCTTTGATCAGCGTATCATTTCGTAAAGTTTGGTACCAAATAACACGAAAAGGCACTAAAATTTCGTACCAGACAACACGAAATATTGTTATATACTAACAGAAAGTAAAAAGTGGAAATAGTATGTCACAGACATCCGGGAAGCAAAATGCGACCCGGGTGGTCACCTCTTTTTTATCCTTCAT
>OLSP01000571.1_pt1 | contig 37184 bp, 28 predicted proteins | sample 1672941 | NCBI WGS metagenome assembly OLSP01 (sample SAMEA3136739, study PRJEB25190) | human gut metagenome | reverse complement strand
AAAGCAACAACATTTCACCATTATGCACCCTATTTTTGTCCAAATTATAACCACCTCCCCCACTCACATCCACTTTTTATTCCTGCATATTATTTTTACATTCTGCACATTTATTTTTAAATAGTAATGAAAGCTCCTCTATGATATAATTGTTCAGAATCGTAACCGTTTGTAAACGGTCACTTAGTTAAATGTTATCTGCCGCATGCAGATAAGAAAGAGAGGGTAACGTGGAAAGAAAAATTATCCAAGTAGAAGACAAAGTACCTGTTAATCTGTTAATACCTTTAAGCATCCAGCATATGTTTGCCATGTTCGGTGCCTCTGTTCTGGTTCCTTTTATGTTCGGTATCAACCCTGCCATCGTTCTTCTGATGAACGGTATCGGAACACTTCTGTTCATTCTGATCACCAAAGGTAAAGCACCGGCCTATCTTGGTTCCAGTTTTGCATTCCTGTCACCTGGACTCCTGGTTGCCTCCAAATTTGGTTTCCAGTATGCTCTGGGCGGATTTGTTGTCCTCGGCATCTGCGGTATGATCGTTGCTCTGATCATCCGTCAGTGTGGAACTAACTGGATTGACATTGTCCTTCCAACCGCAGCCATGGGACCGGTAATTGCACTGATCGGACTGGAGCTTGCCGGAAGCGCAGCAAGCACTGCCGGACTTCTGGACGAACAGATCGATATGAAAAATGTGATCGTATTTCTGGTCACACTCGGTGTTGCTGTATTTGGCCAGATCCTGTTCCGTGGATTTTTATCCGTTATTCCAATCCTGATCGCGATCATTGCCGGATATGCAGCCGCAGCTGCCTGCGGAATTCTTGATTTTACTGCTGTAAAAGAAGCTGCTTTTTTTGCACTTCTGAATTTTCAGGCACCGAAATTTAATCTGGAGGCAATCCTGACCATTCTTCCGGCACTGCTTCTTGTTACTTCCGAGCACATCGGCCATCAGATCGTGACAAGTAAGATCGTAGGCAAAGATCTGCTGAAAGATCCCGGACTTCATCGTTCCCTTTTTGCAGATTTCTTCTCAACTACCGTATCCGGATGTCTTGGTTCTGTGCCGACTACAACTTATGGTGAAAACATCGGAGTTATGGCTATGACAAAAGTTTACAGCGTTCAGGTCATTGGTGGTGCTGCAGTTCTTTCTATCTGCTGCTCTTTTCTCGGCAAACTTGCTGCCCTGATCAACACGATTCCGGGACCGGTTATCGGTGGAATCTCCTTCCTGCTGTACGGTATGATCGGAACTTCCGGTCTTCGTATGCTCGTAGACAATCAGGTGGATTACAGCAAATCCCGTAACCTGGCCCTGACTTCTGTAGTCTTTATCGTAGGCCTTTCCGGAATCGCCCTGAATCTTGGCAACGTCAAACTCACCGGAATGGTCCTTGCCTGTGTAGTAGCCATGGCTTTAAGCCTTATCTTCTATATCCTTGATAAGCTGCATCTGACAAACGATTTATAAAAATTTTCCGACACAAGAATCTATACAAAACAAGCTCCCGGTCTGTACATCAGGCCGGGAGCTTCAGAAATGGAGAAAAAAATGAAATCCTATCATCAGAAATTTGTATCTGACCATCCTTATGAATCTTCCCTTATGGCAGAAATCGCCGGTTTTCCGGTCCGTCCGGGAATTTACGATCTAAACGGGGCTACTCCTTTGCAGAATGGTGTTAATTTTACCATTCACACATGCGGAGGAACCTCCTGTGAACTGCTTCTGTTCCACCGTGCACAGGAAGAACCTTTTGCTGCACTTCCTTTTCCGGAAGCTTACAAGATCGGTGATGTTTATTCCATGATCGTATATGGACTGAACATTGATGAATTTGAATATGCCTACCGTGTAGACGGACCATACTGTCCGGAAAAAGGACTGCTCTTTGACAAAAATAAAATTCTGCTCGACCCATATGCCAAAGCAGTTGCCGGTCAGCGTTTCCTGGATAACCGTCTGGGACTGGACTTTACTTACTACCAACAGATAACCAAAGACCAGATCCTGTCATTGCCGGTTTCACAATCTACCGGATACAGCCGTGCCATGATCAATGCCGGTGAGATTTCCAACAAAGGTATCGAAGCTTCTCTGTCACTCGTACCGGTGAAAACCAAAAACTTCACCTGGGATGCCAATATCAACTTCGCCAAGAACTATAATGAAGTAGTGAAACTGCACGAAGACGTGAAAGACTTTGAACTGGCAGCCGCCCGCTGGGCCAACGCCTTCATCTACGCAAGCGAAGGACAACCTTACGGTGTCATCGTAGGTAAGAAACTGAACCGTACAGAAGCCGGCGAAGTGATTTATGAAAACGGTCTGCCTACTTTCGACGATAAAGTATCCGTATTAGGAAACGGCAACTACGACTTCACTTTAGGTTTCCGCAATGCTTTCTCTTACAAAAACTTATCAATGAGTGTACTGGTAGATATGAAATTCGGTGCGGACGTTTATTCCATGAGTAAGATGCAGTCGCACGTAAACGGTACTTCCAAAGAAACCCTGGAAGGACGCGAAGGCTGGTACGCCTCCGAGCAAGCCCGCCTGTCGGCCAACGTGGATGCCAAAGACTGGACACCGACCGGAGGTTATATAGGTAAGGGGGTAAAAGCCGTAACCGATGCCGACGGTAACGTAAGCTATGTGCCCAACGATGTGTACGTAGATCCCGCCAAGTACTGGCAAGCCTTGCAGAACTCTTCCCCCGAACCGTTCATCTGCGACAACTCTTTCGTGAAACTGCGTGAAGTATCACTCTCTTACTCATGCCCCAAGAAGTGGTTCGTACATACTCCGATCGAGTCCGTCACCCTCTCGGCTTACGGTCGCAACCTGCTGCTGATCTATTCAAAAGTAGACAACATCGACCCTGAATCTTCTTACAACAACGGTAACGGACAGGGCTTCGAGTATGGCTCATTACCCTCACGCCGCACCTTCGGCTTCGGCATCAATGTCAAATTCTAAAACGCATATCAACATGAAAAATATAAAATGGAGTTCCTTATTTATCGGCCTCATCTGCCTGTGCAGCTGTGTAGACCTGACTGAACTGAACGAGAATCCAACCAAGGCAACCAGCATATCCCCGCATCTGCTGATTCCGACCATACAATTGACTCATTCACAATACATGCAGAACACCATCCGCTACTTTATATACCCGGGTGCATTCGTCAACCACTGGATTGGCGGCTGGAGTATGCAGGAGTACGGCGGAAAAGCCAAAAAGAACATTGCCTATATGGAACGCCTCTGGGTAGCCTATTATCCCGATATCATTAAGAATGCCGTCGCACTGGTCAGCCAGACCACCGACAACCCGGAAGAAGTCAATCTGAATGCCATCGGACGCATCCTGAAAGTAGAGGCTTTCCTTAAACTGACGGATTATTACGGTGATATTCCGTACTTTGAAGCCGGAAAGATATACAATGAAAACATCGTGAAACCCCGATACGACAAACAGGAAGATATCTACATGGATTTCCTGAGCGAACTCCGCGCCGCCTCCGCCCAACTGGACGCATCGGCTATGGCTCCGCAGAACGACCTTTACTTCAATGGCGACATCGAGAAATGGAGACGGTTTGCCAATTCCTTATGGCTGCGCATCTCCATGCGCCTGCTGAAAGTCAACCCCACACTTGCCCAGCAAGAAGCCAAAGCGGCTTATGAGGCAGGAGTGATGACCTCTAACAGCGATATCTGTTATGTGGCGCACGAATCGAGCAGACTGGACGAAGGTCCGGGCAACGGATTTGCCAACCAGATGCTGGAAGATCCTACTTACAGTAACTACCGCATGACCAACGAATTGCTGGAAGCGCTGACTTCCACCAACGACCCGCGCACTCTCTACATCGGAGGCGCCTACTATACCGACAGCAAACGCACGGATATCACGTCCATTGTTTACGAAAAAACCGGTTCGTATCAAGGAGTACCGGCACAAGATTTCATCTACAATGCCTGGGCACCGGCTCTTACCATCAATATCGATGGAAAAGATGTAAGTGTAGCACACCACTACCAGAAGATGCAACCCTCTAAACTGCTGACTGATCCGGCATCTCCTTATATGCACCTGACTTATGCCGAAACAGAATTCTACCTGGCTGAAGCCGCTGCCCGCCATTGGAATGTATCTTCCGAAAGTGCCAAGGAACACTATAAGAAAGGTCTGGTAGCCGCCATCAAGCAATGGAGCCTGTTTGGCGCCAATGTACCCGATGACGCCACACTGGAAGCCCTCGCCGAAGAACAGTCTTCACTGCTGGATGCAGGCGACACCGAGGCGCTGGAAGAGATCAACAAACAACTGTGGCTGCTCTATATCCTCGACCCGATTGAAGCCTGGTCTAACATCCGGCGCAGCGGTATGCCGAGCAAGTACACCAAGTTCTACAACCTGGCTCCCACAGAAAACGAATCGGACGGCAAACGCCCCAACCGCATGATGTATCCGCTGGAAGAACAGATTAAGAACAAGGAAAATCTGGAAGAAGCACTCAGCCGCATGGGAGGAACAGACAGCTGGACCAGTCGTGTATGGTGGGATAAAGAATAAGTTTACACAATTAAAAAGAACGGATAAATTATGAAAACCAAGTATATTTTTCTAATATTGTGCTTCCTGGGCATCGCCATGGGAAGTTGTAAAGACGACTCGGCAAGCAACCCGACCTTTGCCGATGATGAACTCTATATCTATACCGACATGTTGGAAAGTGTATCAGCCATAGCAGGCACCCTCACGGAATTCCCTATCCTGGTTTCTCCGGCAGACGGCAGCGTGTCCGTCAAGTGGTTGCTGGACGGTGAAGTGATCGGAACCGCCCCTACACTGAGCTACACATTCACCCAGACCGGAAGTTTCAAGCTGCGCTTTGAAGCGGTACGAAACGGAACCACTAATTTCAGAGAATTCACTTTAGTAGTAACAGCACCTTAAAAACATACGGATACCTATGAAATATCTGACTCTATGGGCACTTCTCTGCATCCTCTTCGGATGCGGAGGAACCTCCCAGGAAGAACCACCCAAGAAACCATCCAAGATTATCTTCGGATACCTGCAATATGAACAATTGCCCGAATACCAGATTCCCTGGGATCAACTGACTCACCTGAGCATCGCCTTCGGACGCGCCACAGAAGAAGGTGGCCTGGCTGATGCCGCCAACATCGAAAAGCTTTTGCCCATCTTCCGCGAAGGGCAAAAGAAAGGGGTGAAAGTTCTGTTATCCGCAGGTGGAGGCGGCAACAAGGCCATTATGGCGGGTGTACTGCTTAATGATACTTACCGCAACCGCTTCAAAAAGGAACTGTTGAAAGCTGTGGAAGACTGGGGATTCGACGGTCTCGACATCGACTACGAACACTGGGCAGGCGGTCCGGAAGGCTACGGAGAAGGCGACAAGGAAAAAGTAGCCCTCCTTGAAAACTTCTACAAAGAACTGAGGACGGAACTTCCCAAAGGCAAACTGCTGACTGCCGCCGTGAGTGCCGACTATCCGGAATGGAACGGGGGCTGGGGAAACTATAATGTATATACTAACTCGATGTTTGAATATCTGGACCTGGTCAATATCATGGTGTACGACTTCACCGGTGGTTGGAAATCATCGAAAGTAGCTCAGCACGCCAGCATGGAACACTTCCGCATGGCAGCCAAACGTTGGAGTGAAATCCGCGGAGTACCCAAAGAAAAGATTATCCTCGGAGTGCCTTTCTACGGTGTACACTTCGTATCCGCCGAAACCCCGGTAGGGGCTACACACATGCCGTACAAGGAGATTCTAACGAATTATCCCAACGAACAGGCCACGGAGAAGGACGAAATCGGACTACTCTTCTACAACGGCAAACCAACCATGCGTGCCAAAGCCGGGTATGTAAATGACAACGGTTACGGAGGTATCATGATATGGGCTATCTCGCACGATTCTCCCAACAAAGAAGAGAGTCTGCTTCAGGTGCTCTATGACGCTTTCACCGAACATTAAGCATCCTCTTGCAGAAGCCATATTCCGAAGACCTGTTTCATTAAAGGAAAGGATATGAAGCAATAAAACATCACATGCAAAAGATGGCATCTTTTGCAACGAAAGGTGGCATCTTATGATGTTAAAGATGGCATCTTTTGCTACAAAAGATGCCACCTTTTGCAAGAGTAGAATAAAGCATCCGGGTGTTTTCATTTAATGAAGAGCATCCAAACTATTAATAATCAAAACATTCAGCACTTATGTCGGCCCCAAACAATAGATTACTTGCACTCGATGTAATAAGAGGGATTACCATAGCCGGAATGATACTGGTAAACAACCCCGGTTCCTGGCAGTCTGTCTATGCCCCGTTGCAACACGCACGATGGCATGGATTAACCTCCACAGACTTGGTTTATCCCTTTTTTATGTTTATCATGGGCGTAGCCATCCACTTTTCATTGCGCAAGTTCGATAAACTCAATACCACCGTCAGTCTGAAAATCATCCGTCGGACCGTAGCTCTCTTTGCCGTAGGAATAGCATTGGATTGTTTCTCCAAACTTTGTTACGGCACTTTCTCCTGGGAACATCTGCGTATTCTCGGTGTCATGCAACGGTTGGCATTGGCCTATGCAGGCGGAGCATTCCTGGCAATTCTTATTCCGAAGAAGTATTATCTAGCCACGGCAGGAGGAATTCTGCTGCTATATCTTGTGTTGCTGCAATGTTTCAACGGATATGTACATTCGGCAGACAACCTGATTGCGGTGATTGACGTCAAACTGCTGGGAGCGGGCCATTTAATCAAAGAGGCCGCTGAGGGCGGTAGCTTTGCTTTCGAACCCGAAGGGCTGCTGAGTACGATTCCTTGTTGGGCGCATGTACTGTTCGGCACGTTCGTTGGAAGCCTGATTACGGGGATAACGGAGAATAAGGAACGTATCCGTCAGATCGCCCTGTTCGGTACGGTTCTGTTGTTCGCCGGTTTCCTGTTACAATATCTCGATCCGATAAACAAGAAACTGTGGACGGCTTCCTACACTTTAATCACTTCCGGAACTGCTTCCCTGCTTCTTGCTTTACTGATAGATATCATTGACGTCAGGCAGAAAAAGCGCTGGTGCCGCTTCTTCGAAGCCTTCGGAGTGAATCCGCTTTTCATGTATGTAGTTGCATGGATCATCAGCGTACTGTTCGGATTGTCATTCATCCCGTGGGGCGAAGCAACCATCAGTGTCCGGGGAATTATCTACAACCGGACGCTGCAACCCTTGCTGGGAGATTATGCAGGATCTCTGGTCTATGCCCTGTTCTTCATCGGGGTGATATGGGCATTGGGATACATTCTCTATCGCAAACGTATTTATATAAAACTGTAAAAAGGTATGTTTAAAGGTAACGTTCAACAAAAGCCTTCCTCCAATCTGCTGCCTATGCTGATGCTGGGAACGCTGTTTTTCATCTTCGGACTGGTATCCTGGGTAAACTCCATCTTGATTCCCTACTTCAAAGTGGCTTGCGAGTTAACCCACACCCAGTCTTATCTGGTAGCCCTGGCATTCTACATCGCTTACCTTGTGATGTCTATTCCCGCTGCCAAACTGATCGGTCGGATCGGCCCCAAGCGGGGTATTATCGCAGGATTGTGGCTTATGGCAGCCGGGACCGTCCTATTTGTTCCGGCAGCCTGCACCCGGGCCTATCCCGTCTTCCTGACCGGACTATTCACCATAGGTACCGGTCTGTCTATCCTGCAAACCGTAGCCAATCCTTATGTCACCATACTGGGACCCATAGAGTCGGCAGCCCGGCGTATCAGTATCATGGGGCTATGCAACAAGATAGCCGGAATCATCGCCCCCCTGCTGTTTGCCGCCGTCATCCTGAAATCAACGGATACCGAATTGTTCGAAGTGCTGAAGAGTAACAGTGTGGCAGGTGCAGAGAAAGACCTCTTGCTGGACGAACTGATACGGAGGGTTATTGTCCCCTACTCGATACTTTCCCTGTTCTTGTTCCTGTTTGGCTGCGCGATACATTTCATCCGGCTGCCCGATCTGAGTAATGAACAGGAAAAGAGTACCTACTCTTCCGGTGACCACAAGTCTATCGGCTCGTACCCATACCTTATATTAGGAGTATTCGCCATCTTCTTTCATGTGGCGGCCCAGGTGATTTCCATCGATACGATTATCAGCTATGCCGAAAGTATGGGATTCAATCTGCACGAAGCCAAGATATTCCCCAGCATCACTTTGTCCTGTGCTCTTGTAGGATATTTCATCGGTATCCTGCTGATTCCCCGGTTTGCCAGCCAGCAACGCATGTTCCGTATCTGCACCGTAGGCGGACTGATATTATCGGTCTGTGTACTGGTGATTCCCGGAGAAGTACAGATGTACGGACATGCCACTTCCCTTTCCATCTGGTGCCTGAGCCTGATGGGAGTATGCAACGCACTGATCTATGCCGGAATCTGGCCGCTTGCCATACATGACCTGGGACGCTGGACGAACCTGGGTTCCTCGTTCATGGTGATGGCACTCTGCGGCAACGCTTTCATGCCGGTCATCTATGGACTGATAGCCGATCATTACGGATTACGGATCGGATATATCGTGCTGATTCCCTGCTTCCTTTATTTGATATTTTACGCATTCTACGGATATAAAATCAATCATTGGTCTGAATTATGGAAACTGAAAAAGGACAAATAACCAGAATTTATAACGGTGAAATCATCACTCCGGAACGTAACTTCGGAGTGGGAACCGTACTCATTGCCGAAGGAAAAATTATCGGCATAGAGCCGGGAAACTATGAAGTACCCGGCAGCATAGGTCACGATGCACACGGCGGCTACATCGCCCCGGGATTCATCGACCTGCACACACACGGCGCAGGTGATTCCGACTTCATGGATTGTACGGAAGAAGACTGCCTCACCATTGCCCGCGAACACCTGCGGCACGGAACTACCTTACTTTATCCTACCACACTGGCTTCGGATAATCAGGAACTGTTTCGCTTCCTCGATATATACGACCGGGTAAAAGATCAGCGTTCGGGTGCCGCTTTCGGTGGTTTACATCTGGAAGGCCCTTACTTTGCCTATGCCTTCAGGGGAGCACAGGATCCGCGTTATCTGCGCAACCCTTCTCCCGAAGAATACATGGAGATATTGGACAGGAGCCAGGATATCGTCCGGTGGAGCATTGCTCCCGAACTTCCGGGGGCACTTGAGTTTGGTGATATACTGCACCGACGTGGCATATTACCTTCCATAGCGCATACAGATGCCATTTATGAAGATGTGGTGGAAGCCGTGAAACACGGTTTTACCCATATCACCCACTTCTACTCCTGCATGAATGGAGTAACCCGCCGGAACGCCTTCCGCTATGCAGGTTGTGTAGAAGCTGGATATTTATTGGACGAAATAACCATTGAACTGATAACGGACGGCGTACATGTTCCGGCACCGCTTATGAAACTGGCAGTAAAGAATAAGGGTGCGGAGAAGATTGCCTTAGTCACCGACTCCATGCGCGGTGCAGGTATGCCCGAAGGGAAAAGCATATTGGGCAGTCGTGCCAAAGGACGCGAAGTACTCATTGAGGACGGAGTAGCCAAGATGCCCGACCGCCAGTCCTTTGCGGGAAGCGTAGCTACGGCCGACCGCTTGGTACGGAATATGTACCGGATGGGAGAACGTCCTCTGGAAGAAGCCGTACGCATGATGACGCTCACCCCCGCCGAAATAATGGGCATTGCGGACAGGAAAGGAAAGATTGCCAAAGGATATGATGCCGACATTGTAATATTCGACCCGGATATCCGCATCAACCGGGTATTCATTAACGGAGAAACATTATTTGAACAACCATGAACATAAAAGAAATTAAGAAAGAAGCTTTACTGGCACGGATATGCGCTACCCGCCAGATTATGGGCGAAGATGCCGCACAAGCAGCAGCCGAAAGTATCAACCAATTATTAAAAGAAAAAGAGGAAATCAATATTCTGTTTGCAGCGGCCCCCTCACAAAACGAGTTTCTGGCCGCCTTGCAGAAGTATGCTCTTCCCTGGAACCGCATCCATGCCTTGCACATGGACGAATACATCGGTCTGCAAGCGGATGCGCCTCAACGCTTCGGGAATTATCTCAAAGAACACATATTTGCCGCACTTCCCTTCAAGTCTATACATTATTTATATATAGAAGGCGCCTCACCCGAAAACATCTGCACCCACTATGAAGAAGTTTTGCAAAAGCATCCCATCGACATTGTTTTCATGGGAATCGGTGAAAACGGGCACATCGCCTTTAATGACCCGCATGTGGCATTGTTTGATGATCCCCAGCAGGTAAAAGTGGTATTACTGGACGAGGTATGTCGCACACAACAGGTACACGACGGTTGTTTCTCCAGTCTGGAGAAAGTACCCCAACAGGCAGTCACCATTACGATACCGGTTATGATGAAAGCTACCCGTATCTTTTGCATAGTACCGGGAAAGCCGAAGGCGAATGCTGTGAAAGAAACATTATACGGCCCTGTCAGCACCACTTGCCCGGCTTCTATTTTACGTACTCATCCCCATGCGACGCTTTATTGTGACCGGGACAGTGCGTCACTTTTATCCATCTAAAAAATAAAGACCATGAATCATACCCTTCGTTCCATATACAAAAGTTTACTTTTAGTAAGCGTATTCCTGTGCCTGTGTGTTCCGACCCGTAGCGCAGCCCCTCCTTCCGACTTCAAAGTCAGGGCTTTCTATCTGGATTGCCGTACACAGGTAATGACGGTTTCGGCAATCAAGGAACTGGCGTCCGACCTTTCAAAGAAAGAGATAAATACTCTGCTGATAGAGTATGAAGCAACATTCCCTTTCCAAAAGCATGCCACTTTGTGTAATCAATTGGCATTCAGCCGCAGCGAAGTACAGGATATTGTAAGCTATTGCACTTCGCTCGGCATTAAAGTAATCCCGTTACAGAACTGTTTCGGACATTGCGAATACATATTAAGGCACGACCGGTACGCACATTTGCGTGAAGACAGTAAGGAAGTGTCGCAAGTATGTCCCCTCAAGATAGAAGAAGCTAAAAAGGTATTCCGGGAAATCTTCCGGGAAGTGGCAGAATTGCATCCGTCACCTTATTTCCATATAGGAGCTGACGAAACTTATCTGTTGGGAAGTTGCGCACAATGTTCCCAAGTAAATAAGTCGCGCCTTTTTGTTGACTACATAAAAGCCATGTGCGAGGTGGTCAAGGAAATGGGAAAGAAACCTATCATCTGGGCGGATATTATCCTGATGCACCCCGAAGCCGTTCAAGAGTTACCCAAAGATCTCATCTACGTTGACTGGAATTACGGTTGGGAACCGGACCGCTTCGGTAAACTGGATAATCTGCTGAAGCTCGGTGTAAAGATGTGGGGAGCAGCCTCCCTGCGTTCGGCACCCGACAATACATATCTGACCCAGTGGATGAAGCATTTCAATAACCTGGCTACTTTCCTGCCCTTTGCGCGTGCTCACGGATATGAGGGAATGATAGAAACTTCCTGGTCAACCAGCGGAACTTATGGTTTCCACTATGATAACGGTTGGGAAATAATCAGTATGCAACCCATCCGGCAGGTATATCCCATGTCAGGATTCCAATTGCTGATAGACGCTTATTGCAAAGCGGTTAATTCATCAGAAGCGATTCATGCCGAAACTTTCATAAAAGAGTATGCACAGCAACGTTATGGGCTGTCGGAGGACGAAGCGCAAACCTTTCTCAACTATTTCCTGCTTCCCCAAGAGTTAGTCCGTCACGGAAAGGATGCTAAAGGAAAGCCGATAGAACAGGTGATACAGGAATGTGAAGAGTTGAAAAGCAACTTCAACAAGATCGTTCCCCGGAAACAGGGCGGTGAATTCGAACATTATCGCCTGATGCTGGACCTGCGCATCAACTATCTTCAGTACAAAGAAGTGGAGTTCACCTACGAATCTTCGAGATATGATGTATCACAGGCTTCCGGACTTGCCACGCAACTTAAAAAAATCATCGGTGAAGCCGGGAAACTGGACAAACGTTTCATCAAACTCAACAAAGATTATCTGAAACCCGGACAAGCGGAAGAGATCAACGCATTGAGAAATGAGAAGATGAACGAACTCTACCGGACTTTAAGCAGACAGGCCGGTTTGTAGTTTTCTTCAGTACCGGAAGTATACTTTTGCGTCCGTTTATGTGAAAATTCGAAGATAATCACGTACATTTGCATTTGTACAATCAATTAAATACTAACACCATGAGAAAACTTAACCACGCACTTCTTGCAAGTGCTCTCGCCTTGGCATGCGCTTCGTGTACCGCGGAGAAAGAAGCTAACTACCAAGTGATACCTCTCCCCCAAGAGGTTAGTTTAACCCAAGGAAATCCGTTCAAACTGAACGAAAATGTTCTCATCGCTTATCCGGAAAACAATGCCTTATTGCAACGCAATGCTGAGTTCCTGTCGGAGTACATCCAACAAGCCACGAACTACGCACCGAAAACAAAGGCCATCGCGGCAGGAGAACAAGTGAAAAATGCAATTGTACTGGGGCTCGACCCGGGCATTGCAAACAAGGAAGGCTATGTGCTGACTACCACCCCCGAAGGAATCAGCATCAACGGACAAACCGAAAACGGAGTGTTCTATGGCATCCAGACTTTACGCAAATCCATTCCCGCCGAAGCCAAAGGAGCAACCGTCCTGATACCGGCAGGTGAAATTAAGGACGAACCGCGTTTCAGTTACCGCGGTATGCACCTCGACGTAGGACGTCACTTCTTCCCCAAAGAGTTTATAAAGAAATATATAGACTTGCTGGCACTGCACAATATGAATACTTTCCACTGGCACCTGACTGAAGACCAGGGCTGGCGTATTGAGATCAAGAAATATCCGAAACTTACGGAAATAGGTTCTCAACGCAGTCGTACGGTAATCGGAAGAAACACACAAGAGTACGACAATACGCCGTATGGTGGTTTCTATACACAGGAAGAAGCTAAAGAAATCGTGAAGTATGCGCAGGAACGTTACATCACGATAATTCCGGAAGTAGACTTGCCGGGACATATGCTTGCCGCATTAGCTGCTTATCCGGAAATGGGATGTACAGGCGGTCCATATGAAGTATGTCCTCGTTGGGGCGTATTTGAAGACGTACTCTGCATCGGTAATGATAAAACCATGCAATTCCTGGAAGACGTAATGAGTGAAATCATCGAAATATTCCCATCAGAATATGTACATATCGGTGGCGATGAAGCTCCACGTACCCGTTGGGAAAAATGTCCGAAATGCCAGGCACGTATCAAAGCGGAAGGGCTGAAAGCTGATAAAAAACATACCGCAGAAGATCGCCTGCAAAGTTATTGCATGACACGTATCGAGAAGTTCCTGAACAGCAAGGGACGCCGGATTATCGGCTGGGACGAAATTCTGGAAGGCGATGTAGCCCCCAATGCGACAGTAATGTCATGGCGCGGAGCATCCGGAGGCATAGAAGCGGCACAAATGGGACATGATGTAATTATGACGCCCAACACCTATTGTTATTTCGATTATTATCAGACGGCAGACACCAAGGATGAACCGCTGGGTATCGGTGGATATGTACCCATAGAAAAGGTGTATAGTCTGGATCCTACTTTCGATCTGAATGAAGAACAGAAAAAACATATTATTGGTGCCCAAGCCAACTTATGGACAGAGTACATAACTACCACCGAACATGTGGAATACATGGTATTACCCCGTATGGCTGCCCTTGCCGAAGTACAATGGACGCAACCCGAAAAGAAAGATTTCAAAGATTTCACTAAACGCCTGGCTCGCCTGATGAAGTTCTATCAAAGAGATGGCTTCAACTATGCCAAGCATGTATTCGATTTGAAGGTCGACTTCACGCCGGATGTTGCCAAGAAAGCGGTAGTAGTCACATTGAGTACTATTGATGACGCTCCTATTTATTATACATTAGATGGGACCGAACCGACTACAGCTTCATTGAAATACACAGAGCCTGTTGCCATTACTGAAACAGCAGATTTCCAGGCAGTGGTTATCCGCCCGGAAGGAAAGAGTAAAGTGGTGAATAAAAAGATTTCTTTCAATAAGGCTACATATTGCCCTATCGAACTGACCTTCCAGCCTTCGGAAAAATATAAATTCGGAGGTGCTATCACCTTAGTAGATGGTATGAAGGGAAATGATAGCTATGCCACCGGAGCCTGGTTAGGCTTTGTAGGTGGTGATGTGGAAGCCATCATCGACCTGGGACAGGAAACAGAAATCAAGCGGGTAGCTACGAACGCCATTGTCGATATGAGTGCCTGGATTATGGGAAGTACAGGGTTGGTAGTCTCTGTATCTGACGATAACAAAGAGTTTCGCGAAGTAGCCGTTAAGGATATTCCGGCAGAAACAAACATTGATAAGAAAGGTGTGGAAAACTATGAGATAACTTTCGATCCGGTGAAAGCACGGTATGTGAAAGTTGTCATCAAGCGCAGCCCTGCCCTGCCGAAAGGACATGCAGGCGAAGGAAAAGCTGCTTATATGTTCATTGACGAAATAGAGGTGGATTAGAAACCTCTCCCCAATGAAGGGAGAGGAGAAACTTTAGAACTGGAAATAAATGAAAGGCTGAATCTCCGTACTCTTCATCTGGATTACCAAGTAAATTAAAGCAAGCATCAGAACCGCCTTTCCCATAAGGGGAAGGCGGGTTACTGTTTTACAGCAAGCGTTCTCCCAACGATCAGGGCAGAAATGCAGAAAGAAACCCAATGCCATCAGTGCAAACACTTCCCAATAGCCTGCAATCAGTTGTGGGAAAAGTTGCGGACGGAAAGTGGTACAGATCTGTTTGATCATATCCAAAGAAGTGGAAAAGTCCGCATTGCGGAAGAATATCCAGCAGAAACAAACAAAGTGGAATGTGATCAGTATACCGAAGAAACGGCGGATGCCGTGACTTTCTTCTCCCTTCTTTCTTCCAGTCAACGTCATCCAGAATTTATGTGCCGCCAAAGCAATGCCATGGAACAATCCCCAAACGACAAAATTCCAGGAAGCGCCATGCCACAAACCACCCAAAAACATGGTAATGACAAGATTGGCATACTGGCGAATCTTTCCTTTCCGGTTTCCACCCAAAGATATATAGAGATAATCTTTCAGCCAACTGGAAAGCGAAATGTGCCATCGCCGCCAAAACTCCGTAATAGAAGCGGACTTATAAGGAGAGTCAAAGTTCTTATTAAAATGAAAACCTAACAACAAGGCTATTCCGATAGCCATATCACTGTATCCGGAAAAGTCGCAATAGATTTGCAAGGCATATCCATAAACACCCATCAGATTCTCTACTCCGGAATAGAGCGTAGGATTATCAAAAATACGTTCTACAAAGTTCACACTGATATAATCCGAAATAATCGCTTTCTTGAATAGACCGCTTGCAATCAGGAATATACCTCTTCCGAACATCTCATGGGATACGAACAAAGGACGGCGTATCTGTGGGATAAAGTCACGGGCACGTACAATAGGACCTGCCACCAATTGTGGGAAGAAGGATACGTAAAAAGCATAATCCAGTAAATTAGTAAGAGGGGTTATATCTTTGCGATAAACATCGATGGTATAGCTAAGTGACTGGAAAGTAAAGAAAGAAATACCCACAGGGAGGAATATATCGTAATGATGGAACGTGCCGCCTACCAGCGAAGCGAAGACATCTCCCAGAAAATTAGTATATTTGAAGTATGCAAGCAAACCAAGATTAATAGCAAGGCTAAGCACAACACTTGCCTTACGTTTCCAGCCTACGGAAGTACCTGCCATAAAACGAGCAATAAAGAAATCGCTTACCGTGACAAGTGCCAGCAGGAAAAAGTAAGTTCCGCTACTTTTATAATAAAAATAATAGGAGAATGCGGTAACAAACAACAAGCGTGCAGTCAGACGGCGTTGCAACAGCAGATAAACCAGTATAAATGCTGCAAACAACCACAAGAAAATGCCGCTACTGAATATCATCGGCGCTTGCGGGTCATAAACGAATACGTCTCGCAGACGGTTAAAGTCAATATCCCACATAATCATTATAGGCTTTTAAAAGAGCTTGATAAAACAATTCACCTTGCAGCACATATCCTTCGGGAAGATAATGTACATGGTCCGGACGCATCAATTTTGCTTCCTGCCAGTTCAAACAAGCACGCTGTCTCCCTCCCACCGCTTCGTACATATCCCACACTGCAAGACCGTTGTCATCAGCAAAGCGACGCATGGTTTCTACGGCAATAGCAGTACGGGGATTAATGGAATAGGTGCGGCGGCGACGACTTTTCCGGAAGCTGTCGTAGGAACCGGGAGGAGTTGTCATCAGTAAGGGTACATTGGGCAGACTGTCGCGAAGCATACGCACCAGTTCATCCATTTGTCGGTAGTGTAACAGGGTGTTATAACGTCGGTTATGGCTTTCGTTCGTTCCGAAAGACAGTATAACCAGGTCAGGATGCAGGGCGGCAATATCAGAAATACGGTCGGGACGGGTAAAGGTGGTACAAAAAGCGCCATTGATACCCATATCGGTATAAGAGATAGCACCAAAAGTTTCTGTCAGCAGCGTTCCGGTGGTACGGGGCAAGATACGTCCACGGATATGGCTGTCACCGATATGTACGATACGGATGGTATCTGTAGAAAAGCCGGCATGTAACAGACGCAACTTTTCCCAAAAAGGATTGAGGATGCCAAGGCTATCCGTCAACTCATTTTCACCAAGTTGCTGAAAGCCGGAAGGAAAAGCTATTTGAGGAACAGCAACAGTATCCGTACGCTGGGAATAAGAACGGAGTGTGTCACAATTTGCTGTGACTTTACTAATTAGAGGGCAGGATGGAATAGGGTCCTGGGCATGAAGCGGAAAAAAGCATAGAAGAAAGAATATTAGTATATAAGAAAATTTTAGGCGCGGATTACACGGATTACACGGATTCTTTTGTCTCAAGAAAGTTACATTTAGAGTATTCGTATCTACACTGTAATCCGTGTAATCCGCGTAATCCGCGTAATCCGCGCCTAAAAAATCGTTCAATAGAACCCTATTTACATTATTCCGCTTCATAAGCCCTCCTCCTGTCGTACTGTTCCTTTCCATACACAAGCGCTTCATAAAGTAGGCCTGCCAGGTGCTTACCTCCCCGGAAATTAATATGCGTATAGTCATAATTCGCCAAAGAAGGCTTGGCATGTACCAGATTCGCCATGCTTCCCTCTCCTCCCATTGCTTCGAACATATTCCAGAAAGCAATGTCGTTATCCGCCGCCAGATTTTGTTGGTAACGCACCAGATTTTTAATGCCGGGCATTGTGCGTAGAGTACCATCTTCCGTCTTATAATCCCGGTCACCTACGCTGACTATCAAGATACCTGCTTGTGGAAATGCATCCTTCAAATGACCAATAGTAGTCTGCATACCTGCAATGTATTTGTCATAATTCCGCCCACGTTCAGTAGCAACGTTCAATCCATATTGCAAGATAATCAGATCGTAAGGACGTTGCTCATTAAATTCGTGCATCATCCACACAGGAATAGAACGCAAGGATAAGCCCGAACTGCCGCGCAAAGAGAAATTATCCAGGATAATTCCTTTTTTACCATCCATAGCCAAACCATAGAATAAGGTAGAGTCCGCCTCATCAACCGTCCAACGGACAGAACCGATATTTCCATCCACTTGCATTTCCTGCAAATCATCTGTAGCCAGGAAAGTACGGGTTTGCTTTTCGTTCCGGTTGACATTCACAGAAAGGGTGACTTCTCCTTTACTATAAAAGAAGATAGAAGCCTGTTCACAGGTATCCAGATGGGAAGCATATTTATTCTGTCCCTTCAGTTCCACATAAGCACCGGGACGGGGAACAAAGTAATGTCCGGAAATACCTTGCTTCTTGCGGTCAAAGAAAGTAGAATCCATTACAGAATGGCTTTGCCAACCACCAAACGAATGCCGCACGGTAGGGCGGAATCCGCTGGTCATAGAAGTAATGGTAACAAAACCTACTCCGCAACCACCATATTTATCCTGCAACATATTACGCAAATCCGCAGTAAGAATATCCGCTTCAATGAAGGAATCTCCGAAAACGGCAATACGTACCTGACGGGGACGCTGTGCCAATTCATCCAAAGCCCGGTAAAAAGGTGTCATGCCACGCAGAGTAGAGTCGCTGTAGTCTTCAATGCACGTCATACCCGCACGGCAGGTATCCACAAATGCAGGTTTCACCTTCGGCGGAGGCGGAAGCAAACTGTCCGGTTCTTCCGCAATATCTTTCTGAGTACGCACGTCACCCAGCAAGTCGACACGCCTCATTACGTGTTCACCTACCGTAAAAGCGGGCAGGAAATACATCAGTAACAAGCCCGCCAATATAATCAATGCCCAAATGCAAGTATATTTCAGATAATTCTTTTCCATGTTGTCCATAAAGGATTTGCAAAGATAGAGAAAAGACATAAAAAGAGAGGGAAATCTTCACGTTTTGTAAGATTTCCCTCTATCAAGTTATTAGTGAACGCCTCCACTACCCTATGCGACGGTCTTGCACAGGCTATGCGGGCGTCTTGCGTAAACTATATAGTCTTCTCGATATTCCAGACGAATGCCCGGAGACCGAGTTGCTGCGTCTCTTCGTCCATCCGATGGAGCGCATCAAGCAACGGGTCAACTTTAGCTTCGTCTACAATAGTAATAATAGCAGAGCACATACTGGGCCACGCGTGACTGCCATAATGCGGCTCTCCCGTCTTGCTGCCACGTCCCTGCACTTGCTGCCAATAGCTGAATCCACGGCAACCCTGACGGTCGAGTAACGCCATAATGCGCTCAAAGAACGCCTGGTCGAATGTTATAAATACGGATTTCATTTGATTTATGATTTATGATTATGATCTATGAACCACAAAACGATAAAGACCGAATGGCAATTCATAAATCATAAATCCAATTATTGTTTTCTTGGTTTCGTCATCTTCTCTTTATGAACCTGATAGTAATCATTCAGTTCACGATCTTTCTTGATCTTACGACGGTTGCGTCTGATACCAATGCTGGCAAACGAGCAATAAAGCACGGGAACCAAAATCAGCGTCAAGATGGTAGATACCGTCAAACCACCAATTACGGCCACACCCAACGGACGCCACATCTCGGCACCTTCACCCTGACCTACAGCCATCGGAACCATACCGAGGATAGTAGTCAACGTAGTCATTAATACCGGGCGCAAACGGCTACGACCTGCCGTAACCACAGAGTGGAGTACCGCCATACCGCGCTCGCGACAGAGTGTGATATAGTCAATCAGCACGATACCGTTCTTCACCACGATACCAATCAACATGATTCCACCCAGCAAACTCATTACGTTCAGGTTGGTGCCCGTAAAGAAGAGGGCCATCAACACACCGCTGAATGCAAACGGGATGGAGAACATGATAATAAACGGATAACTCAAAGACTCAAACTGGGCGGCCATTACAATAAATACCAGAATGATAATCAATACAGCCAGTGTACCTAAGTCGGAGAACGAATCCTGCTGGTCCTCATACGAACCCGAAATCTGGATAGAAATACCACTCGGCAAGTCCATCTTATCGATAATGGCATTACCATCAGCCACTACGTCACCTAATGGAACTCCCGAAATAACGGCAGATACAGTCACAATACGTTCACGGTCCTTACGCTCGATGGTAGGAGGAGCCGAACGTTCAACCACTTTACCGAGATCCTTCACACGGATACCTTCACCAGAAGGTGTATAAATAAGAATGTTCTCCAAATCTTCAATCTTTGTACGGAACTCAGGAGCATAACGCACACGGATATCGTACTCATCACCGTCCTCACGATAATAAGAAGCTAAGGCTCCGTTCACGCGGTTACGAAGATAACCGGAAGCGGTCGACAGATTCAGTCCATGCAATGCCAGTTTCTCACGGTCGAAGTCTACCTGATATTCAGGTTGATAATCCTGACGGCTGATGTTTACTTCACTCACACCTTTTACATTCAGCAGTTTCTCTTTCAGTTCGGCCGAGACTTTATCCGTAGCAGTAAAATCATAACCATATACTTCAAAGTCGGCACTGGCCTGGGCACTCATACCACCGGTACTACCACCCAAAATTACCTGTGCCTTATCCAACTCGGGATAGGCCTTCAAGTCTTCACGCATCTCATCACAGACCGTTTCCAACTTGACTTTACGGTCACCCGGACTCACCAAACTGATGTTAAAGCTGATAATATGGCTACCATTGTCCTGCATGGAAGCGAAAGTATTGTCCGAATCAGCCTGTCCCACCGTATAGTTACAAACCTTCATCACACCTTCGTAACGCTTCATCCACTTTTCCGTCAGTTCCGAAGCCAATGCTTGCGCACGCTCTACACGAGCACCTATGGGAAGTTGCAAATTCACACCGATACGACTATTATCAGCCGCCGGGAAGAACTCCGTACCAATATATTTGGCACAGAACAAACTTGCCACAAAGAAAGTGGCACAACCAATCATGATAGTTATACGATGGCGTACAGCCCAATTCAGACGGTTCTGATACCACACATCGAGTGCATCGAGCGCACGCTGAATCGGTTTATAGAAAGCAATGAACCACTTACTCTGCTTCTTCTGCAAACGCAGGAGTTGCGCACACATCATCGGTGTAAATGACAAAGCCGAAATAGTAGAAACAGTCATGATCACACACATCATCCAACCCAACTGGCGGAACAATACACCGGACATACCGCTCACCATAGTCAGCGGGAAGAATACCGCAATCATGGTCAGCGTCGAGGCAATAACGGAGATGGCCACCTCATTCGTGGCATGAACCGCTGCCTGCTTCGGCTCGGACCCTCGTTCAATATGGGTCGTCACATTCTCAAGCACTACAATAGCATCGTCCACCACATTACCGATAGCAATGGAAAGACAAGAGAGCGAAATAATATTCAGCGAACCGCCATCTATAATACCCAAATAGATAAATGAGGCTACCAATGACATTGGGATAGTGATACAGATAATAACCGTAGCACGCCAACGCCCCAAGAATACAAATACCACCAGGATTACGAACAACATGGCGTACATGATAGTCTCTTCCAAACTGTCAATGGTATTCAGAATGTTATCGGAAGTATTAACAATGATACCCAGCTTCACGTCACTCGGCAACGATTTCTGCAACTGCGGCAACATATCAATTACTTTTTGCGAAATAGCCACAGAGTTGGCACCGGACTGCTTTTGTACCACAATCATAGCACCTTGTACACCATTACTATACGTCTTCTGCGCACGTTCTTCCACAGAGTCTACCACTGTTGCCACATCGCGCAAATAAACGGAAGCTCCATTGTGCGTACCTACTACAATATTCTCCATCTCCTTGGGGTCCTTGAACTCCCCCTCTACACGAAGTGAATAGGTATTGTTTCCCACATCGAAGGTACCACCCGGTGTATTGCGGTTTTCAGCACTAATAATAGAACTGATGGTCTCCACTGAAAGATTATAAGCATCCAGTTTGTTAGGATCGCAATAAACATTCACCTCACGTTTGGGTGCACCGGAGATAGACACCGTACCCACACCCGGCACACGAGCCAGCGGATTTACGATGTTGTCGTCCAATATTTTATAAAGTGCCGGCTGACTCTCTTCCGCCTGAACGGAAAGCAGCAGGATAGGAATCATGTCCGTACTGAACTTAAAGATAATAGGTGTCTCCACTTCATCGGGAAGCTGAGAGCTTACCATATCCAGTTTATCACGCACATCATTCGTCAGCACGTCAATATCATATCCATATTCGAACTCCAATGTTATCACAGAGATATTCTCTGAAGATCTGGAAGTAATATGTTTCAGGTTGCTGACAGAATTCAGCGTATTTTCTAACGGACGGGTCACATTGTTCTCAATATCCGACGCACTGGCTCCCGCATAGGAAGTCATCACCATAATGGTGTTGGTCTCGATATCCGGGTAAAGATCCACCGGTAATTTTGACAAAGAGAACAGACCAAATATCGCTACTGCCAAAAAGCAGAGCGAGGTCATAATCGGTTTTTTAACCGCTCCTTCGTATAAACTCATGTTATTAGTGTTTAGTGATAAGTGATGAGTGATGAGCTCCTTGCAGCATTATGACACAAGAAGCAGTCACTAATCGCTAATCGTTAATCATTATTTCTCGACTTCTACTTCTACGCCATCAGCCAACTTAGACTGTCCTGCAACGACCACCTGCGAATTGTTATCCACACCGGAAATCAACTCATATTCCGTATCCATACGACGGCCCAGTTCAACTTTGTTATAAGAAACTTTTCCGTCCTTATATACATATACATAGCGGTCGCCGGAACCGGCACGTTTCACAATAGCCAAATCGGGCACAACTACGTGTTCCTGTGTTCCGAAATTCAACGTTACACGGGCAAACATACCCGGACGGACTTTCTGGTCGCGGTTAGTCAAACGCACTTCAACAGGGAAAGTACGGGTATTCGGGTCAATGGTAGGATAAACCAGATTTATCGTTCCTTCAAACTCTTCGTCACCATACACATCTACTTTGACAGCTACAGGAGAACCTTTCTTTACTTTCGCAAAGTAGCCTTCGGAAACGTTGATCATCAGTTTCACCGGAGTGATTTGCTCTACTACCAACACCGGATCACCTCCACTGTACATATCGCCGTTATCGTAATTACGAGCTGTCACCACACCATTGATGGGGCTGAGCAACGCAGTATTTTCCAACAGATTCTTATACGTTGTCTTCTGTACGTCCAATGCCATTTTGGCCGCATCCCATTCTGATTTGGAAGTACCGCCCACCTTATATAATTCGTCAGTACGCTTGAATTCTATTTCTTGGTTATCCAGACGGAACTTCGCCTGCTTCAGATTGGCAGCATCCATCTGTACCAATTTCTGACCTTTAGATACACGGTCGCCCACTTCCACAAATATCTGATCAATACGCACCGGAGAAGAAGGAGCAATATTGTTTTTCACTTCTGCCTGAACAGTAGCGGTATATTCTTGGATCTGATCTACAGGACGTGCGGTCACAGAGGCCAGTTTAACTCTCGGTTTTTCATCTACCTTTTCAGCTGTAGCCTTGTCTTTCTCTCCACCACTGCATGAGCTCAGCAGAGCAACTGCCACCAGGGCAATTAATTGAACACTTTTTTTCATATCGTTGTGATTTTTCTTTTTACTTATTAGTTGAATAGTCGCGACCTAAAACCTGGTCAAGATCAGCCTTAGATACCAGATAGTCGTAAATAGATTGGTTATAAGTCAGTTCAGCCTGGGTTAACGACACTTGCGAACTGTTAAGTTCCAGCACTGTACCTTTACCTACTTCGTAGCGCTTGCCGGCTATTTCCACTGCTTTCTGAGCCTGCATTACGTTCTCTTTATTACTTACCACCTGCTCTGAACTTGCTGCCATATTGTTCTGGTAGCTGGTAATCTGCATGTTCAGTTTGCGCTCCGTATCCGTGCGGTTTTCCTTTAACTGATTGATCTGAATTCGTGCGGTTTTCAGTTTCGTAAAGTTACTGGCTTTATAAAGAGGGATATTCAGGGTAAAGACCAAAGCAGAACTTCCGCCCCAATTATAGTCGAACACATTCCAGTTATTATTATACAATGACTGGTATTGATAAGAATAGTTCATTCCCAGTGTCGGCATGAAGTTTGTTTTCAGAGATTTCAGACTCTGATTGAGCATCTTCATGTTCAGGTCGAATTGCTTCATTGTGGTATTGTTCACCAAACCTTCATTCAGTTCATTCAATTGGTTAGCAAACAAATCGGTCTCATAATTAGCCAGATTATCGGCAATCTTGAGATCGAAGTCTTCCGTTATTCCCATCAGCACTTTCAGCTGAAGTTTGGATAAGGTAACGGCATTTCCCGCTGAAATGACATTCGGCTTTACACTACGCATTTGTACTTCAGCGCTAATCTTATCAAATTCGCTGACGGCTCCCTGCTGGTATTTTGCATTGACCACGTTATAATTGTCTTCCGCCAATTTATAACTCTTCTGCAAAACCTCATAAGAGTCTTGTGCCAACATTAACTGATAATACGCTTTAGTAACCTGATTCACCAGATCCTGCTTAGAAGCACGAGATTTTTCTACTGCCAACTCTATGTCGGTTTTCGTCATAGACATTGCTTTGTAGACCGAAGGGGCAAATAACGGTAAGCTGATATTCAGAGTCCCGCTTACTGTATTCGAATCGTCCTGACCCATTTTGAAAGACTGACCGCCAAGATTCATCTGGGCTGCCGTAATCGTATGGTTCCATGTTCCGCCAATGCTGGCCTCTGGCAATAAACTTTGCCAGGTCTCCTTGTTAGCCACCTTTTTCAGGGCTATTTCCTCTTCAGCAACCTTTATCGTAGGGTTATCACTAAGTGCGATTTCCAGTGCTTTGTCGAGGGTCAAGGTTAGGGGTTCTTTTGTTTCCTGTGCCTGTACATAGCTTATAGCCAATAAAAGGACCACAGTCAACATAATTTTCTTACTTGCCAAAAATAGTTGTCTGTCCATAAAAATAAATCTGTATGTATATTAGGATTATTTTTTATTCCGTATTGGGCTGTCGGCTCTTACGGTATTCCCGGATAAATTCTTCCAGTTTACGAGCACCTTTTTCTGTTGATATTCCCCGGAGATAAGTGAACATGATAGATTCATATACTTCCAGGAAAGAGTGCTCTTTGCAGAGATCCGTATTCATCAGCAAGTCGAGCTGTTCGCGCACCAACAGGTTTACAATCGTAAAGTTAACATCATCGCGGAAGTACCCTTGCTGTATACCCAGTTTAAAGAAAGCAATCGTTTCCTCGGAATCGCGGTTGCGACGCTTCATCAATTCAGCATAGACTTTAGGGTATTTCTTGATGTCTTCAAAAAACTTTTTATTAGTATTGTGAAACTTCTCGATACTCCGCTGGTAGAGTTTTAACAAAACTTCCAATACATTCGAAGCCTTTTCATAGACATCTTTCACGTAAGCATCTCCCTCACGCTGAGCTTTCAGGAGACATTCCATCAGTAAGGTTTCTTTATCAGAAAAAACTTCATACAAAGTACGTTTGGATATACCTAATGCCGCAGCAATGTCATCCATCGTAATACTCTTGATGCCATGAGTAGCAAAAGAATTCAGAGCAGTATCGATGATACGCTCCCGCAACTCTAATCTTTGAGGGTGTTCTTTCATATTGTCGCCCGTTTTCATTTCAATTTTCTCTTTAATTTTTTAGATTTCAAGTAGAAGAATGTCCACTTTCGGAATAAAACTGGGCAAATATAGAAAGAAAACTCAATTCGCCAATTGAGTTTCCTTTGAAAGATTAACTATATTAATATTTATTATGCTTCCGGCAGATTTATTGGGAAGAATGTCAATAATCGAACTTCGTCCGGTTCAGAAACGCCACTGTCTTATGAATTTCTTTGTACATGACAATGTCGTCTTTAATAAAAGGGACTTCCTTGCGATATTCGTTCAGGAAGCGTTCCAAAGCGGGAGAAGTCTTTAACGGACGACGGAATTCAATCCCCTGTGCGGCATTCATCAATTCAATGGAGAGAATGTGTTCCAAATTGTCCATGATGCGGTACAATTTGGTAGCTGCATTAGCTCCCATGCTGACATGATCTTCCTGTCCGTTGGAGGAAACAATGGAATCACTGCTGGCAGCATAGCAATACATCTTATTCTGACTAACCATGGAAGCAGCAGCATATTGTGGTATCATAAAACCGGAGTTCAAACCGGGATTGGCTACCAGAAATTCAGGCAGACCGCGCAGTCCCATGATAAGCTGTGCCACACGCCGCTCGGAAATGTTACCTAATTCGGCAAGGGCGATGCCGAGGAAGTCATAAGAAATGGCAAGTGGCTGACCGTGGAAATTTCCGCCGGAGATGATACGGTCTTCATCGGGAAAGATAGTAGGATTATCCGTTACAGAATTAATTTCGGTCAGCAAGACAGAAGAGACATAACGAATGGCATCTTTCGTTGCACCATGCACTTGGGGGATGCAGCGGAAAGAGTATGGATCTTGCACATGGGCTTTGTATTGAGTAATGATTTCACTGCCTTCCAGGAGTTTACGGAAATTATCGCCTGTCTCGATTTGTCCCCGGTGCGGACGAATTTGCTGGATACAATCCATAAAAGGATCAATACGCCCATCGAAAGCTTCGAGGGAAAGAGCGGCAATAAGATCGGCTTTCTTGGAGAGTCGGAAGGCTTTCAGAATGGCAAACACACCATTGGCACTCATAAACTGCGTACCGTTGAGCAGAGCAAGACCCTCTTTACTCATAAGTTTCACCGGTTCCCAGCCGAACTCATCGAGGACACTAATAGCTTCGCGCTTCTTACCTTTATAATAAACATCGCCCACACCGATAAGCGGCAGGAAGAGATTGGCAAGAGGAGCCAGATCACCGGATGCACCGAGCGAACCGCGGTCGTAGACAATGGGCATCACATCGTTGTTGAAGAAATCGAGGATACGCTGTACGGTAATAACTTGCACACCGCTATGCCCCAGAGAAAGGGCATGGGCTTTCAGCAACATCATTAGTTTGACGATGACGGGACGTATTTCTTCACCGACGCTGCAAGCATGACTCTTTATCAGGTTTTCCTGCAAGGTGCCCAGTTCATCGGGGGATATATTTTTGCTACACAGGGAACCGAAGCCTGTGGTGATACCGTACAAAGGTTCTTCGGACTCGGCTATCTTATGATCGAGGTAGTCGCGACATTTCTGTATCCGTTCTTTGGCTTCGGGGGCCAGTTCCAGTTTCAGATTCTCGTTGATAATTCGTTCGATGATGTCGAATGTGAGTTCACCGGACCCTACATGATAGACATTTTTCATACTCGTAATTCTTGGTTAACAACATCCAATACTTCTTTTTCGCGCTCACAAGCCAAGCGTTCCAGCACATCGGCTTCTCTTTGAAGTTCATCTGCAAAGGTTTTATCTTTGATGGAACCCAGGTTGATGCGAACATTCAGCAAGGCACCCAGTACAGCTGTACGGGCGGACATCATGGCCACACAAGCATCAGTCACTGCATTACGGTTTCCCAAACGGGCAACGTCGGCAATTACCGACATCAGCTCGTAGGCATTACGTGCTACTTGCATGGGGACAAGAGCGGCATACTTAGTAGCTTCCTGAATGGCAGCACTGCGGGCAGCTTTTTCTTCATCGGTAGCCTTAGGCATTTTAAAGCAGGCAAATACGGCATCATAGGCTTCCGAGTCACGATCTATATCAGCTATGAATACGTCTTTCTCTCTCAGTGCGAGAGAAGCAATATGGTTCATAAGTTCCTCGTGTTCTTCGTAATTCTTCTTGCCGATGGTGAGATTAGCAACCATAGCGGCAAGTGCCGAAGCTACGGCACCGTTCAAGGCAGCAATGCTCCCGCCACCGGGAACGGGATCACTGCCCGCCACTTTATTCAAAAATTCTTTTACTGTTAAATCAACTAACATGGTATTTTTCTTTAAAGGTTTTTACAATACAGGATAAATCACTCCTTCTTTGATGGTGGTATTTACACAATTCATACCGACATAATAAGGCAGGAAATGGTAATTATCAGAATTCAGCACTACAAAATCCCCCTTCTTGCCTACTTCGATGCTGCCGATACTATCCGCCCGGTTCAAGGCAGCAGCCCCGTTCAGGGTGAGGGCGGTGATAGCTTCTTCAATAGTAAGATGCATATAGATACATGCCAGGGCAAAAGTCAACGGAATGGAACCGGAGAAACAACTGCCCGGATTGAGATCTGTGGCAAGGGCTACGGCACAACCGGAATCAATAATTTCGCGACCGCGTGCATAAGGTTCTTTCAGGGCAAAAGCTGTAAGAGGAAGTAAAGTTGCAACGGTTCCGGCATCCCGCATAGCGCGGATACCTGTATCGGATGCATGCAACAGATGATCTGCAGAAACAGCAGAAAGCTCGGCAGCCAGTTCGGCCCCCCCCAGCGGAACGATTTCATCGGCATGGAGTTTCAAGCCCAAACCATATTCCTTGGCTGCTTGCAGCAGACGGCGAGATTGTTCGACAGAGAAAACACCTTGTTCGCAGAAGACATCACAAAACTCGGCCAGTTCGTTTTTGGCAACGCAAGGCAGGACATCACTGATAATGAAATCAAGGTATTCATCCGTACGTCCCTTATATTCCTCGGGTACGGCATGCGCACCCAGAAAAGTGGATACAATATCTACCCGCTTATGTTCGTCATTATTCAGGCTACGCATGACTTTGAGTTGCAGAAGCTCCGTTTCCTTATCCAGTCCGTAGCCGCTCTTGCCTTCTACGGTAGTAACCCCCATATTACTCATTTGCCTCAAAAAAACTTCGGCTTTGGAGCGGAGTTGAATAAAACTACATTCGCGGGTGGCCTTTACAGTGCTTACAATGCCACCACCACGCTCCATGATAGACATATAGCTTTCTCCTTTCAATCGCCAGGAGAACTCTTCAGCACGTTCGCCACCAAATACAAAGTGAGTATGCGAATCGACGAAGCCGGGTAACAGGCATTTGCCACGAGCATTGTAGTGCCAGTAGCGTTGATAATATCCGTCACGCATCTCGCCCCGGGAAGGGCCGACATAGGAAATGATACCGTCGGTTACTTCTATTGTAGCATTATCAATGATGCATAGTTCACCCATCTCTTTGCCGCAACGGGCGGAAAAGCCGATGGGGGTTACAACACGGGCATTGAAAATTATCAGGTTCTCGGTCATATTTAAAAACTTTATTTGTGTAATTTGCGTAATTTGCGTTCTTTTATCATTCTATTATTCTTCCATAATCCTCGCCTCAAGCACTTGTTGCATAGAGAAATTCTCTAAACCAAGATAATAAGAAGCTGTATCAATGAGCGCCTCCATCGGAACAAGGCCGATAATCTCACTCCCCACAATGCTGACCCCATAGCGACGTGCTTCTACACGGGTCAGTTCAAAAGCGCGGTAAAGGGCGGTACGGGTATAGTCTGTCATATTGATGGAAACCTGAGTAATGCCCCGGTCTTTCAACTCTACTCCCATTGCTTTGCAATAACGCAGGCCACCGCCAATGAAACGAATCTTCTTGGCAATATCATGTGCGATATCCAGATTAGGTGTATTCAGATTGATATTGTAGGCTACCAACGGCATGCGGGCACCGATAGCAACGGTTCCGGCAGTGGCATGGCGTTCGGCAGGACCAAAGTCGGGCTGCCATTCGGGTAGCTTTATCTTTTCTGCCATACCTTCGAACTCACCTTTACGCACGGCAGCAAGATTTTCGCGATGCGGAGCTGATGCGGATTTCTCATAGAGAAAGACAGGAAGATTATAGCGTTTGCCTACCTCCGCACCTACTTCTTTGGAAAGGGCGATAGCTTCTTCCATCGTCACATTCTTGATGGGAATGAAAGGAACTACATCTACGGCACCCATACGGGGATGTTGCCCGGTGTGGTGGTTAAGGTCAATAAGCTTTACAGCAATGCCGATAGCTTCGAGAACGGCATCACGAAGGGGTTCCGGTTCTCCTACCACGGTTACTACCAGGCGGTTGTGGTCTTCGTCGTTACTGTAATCCAAGAGTTTTACACCTTGTTTACCACGGAAAGGGGATATGATTTGATCTATTTTCTGCAAGTCACGTCCCTCGCTGAAGTTGGGGACACATTCGATGATTTTATTCATGATTCTCTTTTTATGATATGTATTTATTTACTAATTCGTCATCAGCCACGTATGGCATCGTAATATGATAACCATCAGCATGTGTCCGGTTAAACTCTTCACTCGTCTCCATAGCATGCCCATTGCGTGCCCATGAACGCCGGGCCACACCGCCCATCACGTCCCACAACATAGCTGAACGAAGTATTTCATCCACCCGCTCACTACCATCGCATACCATACCGAAGCCGCCATTTATGGCTTTTCCAATACCCACACCACCACCATTGTGCAGTGCTACGAGGCTCATTCCCCGGGCACAGTTTCCGGCAAAGCATTGCACGGCCATATCCGCCATGACATTGCTTCCATCTTTTATATTAGAAGTTTCACGGAAAGGAGAGTCCGTACCGCTCACATCGTGATGATCGCGTCCCAACATAATAGGTCCAACTTCACCATTGCGTACCATTTCGTTGAACTTCAACGCTATCTTCATACGTCCTGCCGCATCCTGATAAAGAATACGCGCCTGAGTACCTACCACAAGATTATTCTTTTCCGCGTCACGTATCCAATTGTAGTTATCCAGATCCTGACCGCGACGATTCGGGTCAATACATTCCATCGCTGCATGATCGGTCTTTATCAAATCTTCATGTTTACCACTGAGACATACCCAGCGGAAAGGTCCGTAACCGTAATCAAAAAGTTCCGGCCCCATGATATCTTCTACATAACTGGGGAATATAAATCCATTCTTATCATCTTCTTCTTTGGCAATCTCACGAACTCCGGCATCATAAACGGCTTTCATAAAGGAGTTTCCATAATCGAAGAAATAGGTACCCTGCTCTACAAGGGCTTTTATAGCCCGGAAATGGCGCACCAACGATTCATTCACCAGTCCACAGAATTTCTGCGGGTCTTCATGCAACAGACTTGTACGTTCGGCGAAAGTAATTCCCACCGGACAGTATCCGCCTTCGTAAACGGCATGGCAGGAAGTTTGGTCAGAAAGCAGGTCTATATGTATATTTGAGCTTACAGCATATTCCAGCAAGTCAACGATATTCCCATGATAAGCAATGGATATCGGTTTCTTGCCGTCCATCGCCTCATGCGCCAGCGAGAATGCTTCGGGAATAGAATCCGTGACATGCCCTACCCAACCTTGCCGATGCCGGGTTTCAATACGTGACATATCTACCTCGGCTATAATGGAAGCTGCACCCGACATCTCGGCGGCCTTAGGCTGGGCACCGCTCATGCCGCCCAAACCGGAAGATATAAACAGGTGTCCGCGCAAATCACCGTTCTGAGGAATACCGAGCTTCATACGTCCGGCATTCAGCAGAGTATTAAAGGTACCATGCACAATACCTTGAGGACCAATATACATCCAGCCTCCGGCAGTCATCTGACCGTAGTTGGCAACTCCCATTTGCATGGCCACGTGCCAATCCTTCTGATTATCGTAAAGACCTACCATCATGGCATTCGTAATAATCACGCGTGGTGCATCGGGCTTAGAACGGAATAAGCCCAGTGGATGTCCACTTTCAATAACGAGTGTCTGATCTTGAGTCAGCACTTCAAGATACTGTTTAATGAGACGATACTGCATCCAGTTTTGACAGACCTGTCCCGTTTCGCCATAAGTGACTAGTTCATAAGGATAGAGGGCAATGTCGAAGCAGAGATTATTGTCAATCATCACCTGGAAAGCCTTGCCTTCAATACAATTTCCTTTGTAAGCATCGATAGGTTTCGCTTTGAGGTCGCCTTGCGGACGATATCGGTAGCCATAGATACGCCCGCGGGTACGAAGTTCTTCCATAAACTCCGGTGCGAGGGTCTCGTGTAATTCTTTGGGGATATAACGCAATGCGTTCTTTAACGCCGTGGCAGTTTGTGCGGGCGAAAGTGTGAAGCCACGGTCAGGAGCCCTCCGGATACCCTCTACAAAAGTGGGATAAGGGGGCAATGTGTTACTTAAGGTTATTTCCATAACATGCAGGATGAAAGGTTACAAAATGTCATCAGTTTACTTCTGTAAGCTGCCGCAATATAGAAATAAATCCCGATATCAACAAGTGATACCGGGATTTATTTATCATTTAGTCATTTTAGGCGCAGTAAGTATTTACCTGTAACTTCCGCACTTTCACTGCTTTCCTGTAAGAAGGCGTTCAGAAGTTCCGGCTCATTTTTTAGTAGCTGTAGCATTTTGTCTTTTCCTACGAACTCTACTTTACCCGTTTCCGGATTCAGTTCATAATAAACCCGCGCATTGACCAGCCCCGAAGCAGCAATGGCCGTACCGACATCTCCCCCCAGCTTTGTAGCGTCGGCAGGCTGTGTGGTACTTGCCGCCACAGAACCTACAGGCTGTGCGTAGAAATAAATTTTCCCCTGTATCCAAGTGGCAGGGGCATACCAACCGCCGAAACGGAAACGTTTATAACGCACTTTCTTACAGTTAACGTATAACGCCGAGTCAGCCCTCACCGCATAACAACGGGATTTCAAATATCGGCAGAGACCGGGATTGTCATCTACCGAGACGCGATAGTCAGCACCTCCCATCAGTAAAATCTGATTCTTGGAGCGCTTCTCTATCTTCAATGTGGAGAGTGTGTCGCCACGATCTTCCACCAGTTCCTTCAAATTGGCATATATCACTTGCTGGGCGCTCCCATGCAAAGCAACCAATAATCCGAATATGCCTAATAACCACCACCTTTTCATACCCCAAGCTTTTCTTTCTAAAACAGTTTTATCTGAGCGAAAGTTACATTATTTATCCAAGAAGAGCAAATTATTGAAAAGAAAAATGCAATTTCGGCAGATTTATGTTCATGCATATTTATACTTGGGCTTATCTCTGCACTGCATAATACGCTTCAAAGCTGCGAGTAACTGGAAAAATAAGCAATACTCATCAAAGGGATATCTAAGGCGAAAACTTACTACCTTGATGGATAAGAATAGTTTCATCACTTGGAACTGCAAGTTTCATGCCTTGAAACAAGCAGTTTCATGCTTTGAAACAAGCAGTTTCACACCGAGAAACAGACAGTTTCACACTGAGAAACAAACGCTTCTCTTAAAGGAAACATAAATATGGATGCTAAGTTCTTCATTAGAGCAAGAGAAAGCAGATGAAGCATTTGGTTATAAAGCAGGCTTATTTTACCTTTGCGGCAAAGAAACAATAGAATGAACACAATCAATGAAATAACCGCCACTTATCAGCGCATCGCTGAAGAAGGACGTTCGGAATTAAATAAAGTACAAAACAAGATTTACCGCATAGGCTCACTGCGATTATTGTTATTTGTTGCAGGAATTGCGGGAATTATATATTTCTGGTCATCAGGCTGGATAGTATTAACGGGGATCATTGCCGTCACACTTCTGCCTTTTATCCTATTGATAAAGTATCACAACCGGCTGTTTCACCGGAAAGATTATCTGGACAAAAAGATAGCAATCAATGAGCAAGAACTTTCGGCGCTGAACTATGACACATCCTCTTTTGAAGACGGAGCAGAATTTATCAATCCGGCACACCTGTACAGTTATGACCTGGATGTGTTTGGTCCACATTCTCTTTTTCAGTATATAAACCGTACCTGTACGCAACTTGGAAAAAGCTTGTTAGCCAATTGGCTGGGCACGCATCTGGTAAATAAGAAAGAGATAGAATCCCGACAGGAAGCCATTCGCGAACTGACATCGGAATTGAACTTTCGACAAGAATTCCGTATTCTGGGACTGCTCTATAAAGGAAAAACTGCTGATGAAGATGAATTAAAGGCATGGGCTAAGAGTCCCAGTGCCTTCCGGAAAAATGTTTTCTTTCGCATGCTACCGCTATTGGCGGGTGGAATAAATATCTTATGTATAGCATTGGCTATTGCAGGCATTATTCCGCTCACTGTTTTCGGTATTCTATGGTTATGCTTTGTGTTTGCCAGCTTTTGTTTCACTAGTAAAATCACTAAAATGCAAGCTGTCTACGGAAAGAAGCTACAGATATTAGCAACGTATGCCAATCTGCTCCGACTTATAGAGAACCAACCCATGAAAAGTCCGATATTGAAGGAAGTGAGAGAGTGGATCGGTGATGAAAAACAAACGGCTTCTCACTCCATCCAGCGTCTAAGTAAGCTTATGAACGAACTCGATCAGCGAAACAACGCCTACATATATGCCACCCTCAACGGATTATTCTTCTGGGAAATCCGCAAAATCATACAGATTGAAGGATGGAAAGAGCAATATGCTTCTGAACTGCCACGCTGGCTGACAGCTATCGCTCACATGGATGCTCTGTGTTCACTGGCCACATTCGCCTATAATCATCCGGATTACTCCTACCCTATTATTACCACCCGGTCTTTCAGTCTCCGCGCCGCATCTATGGGACATCCACTGATGAACCGCGACAAATGTGTACGCAATGACATTGATATAGAAAAACGTCCTTTCTTCATTATTATCACCGGAGCAAATATGGCAGGCAAAAGTACGTATCTTCGTACGGTAGGCATCAACTATTTGCTGGCTTGCATCGGCACCCCCGTTTGCGCCCGGAGTATGGAACTGTATCCTGCTCAACTCATTACCAGTCTGCGCACCAGCGACTCCCTGAATGATAACGAATCCTATTTCTTTGCAGAACTGAAACGTCTGAAACTTATCATCGACAAACTGCAAGCCGGTGAAGAGTTCTTCATCATCCTTGATGAGATTCTAAAAGGAACCAACTCCATGGATAAGCAGAAAGGCTCGCTCGCCCTTATCAAACAATTCATGACTTTACAGGCAAATGGTATCATCGCTACTCACGACCTGATGCTCGGCACGCTTGCCGACATTTATCCTGATGACATCCATAATTACCGATTCGAAGCCGACATCACAGGTAATGAACTGACCTTTTCTTATCGTCTGCGCGAAGGAGTAGCTCAGAATATGAATGCCTGTTTCCTAATGAAAAAAATGGGGATAGCCGTTACCGACTGATCCCCATAACTTCAAAGTTAAGTCCAGAAACCCTGAGGGTTAGTTCACTTTACACTTCGCCAAGAAAGCCGATATGGTTGCTGCATCATTCCCTGTATAATAATGTACAGAGGTTACCGGAGTGTATGTATAAGGCACAAACTGGAACAACTGAACGGCTGCAAATTTATTATCTTGAGAAAGTATAACATCCAAACGTACATTACCGCTTCCTTCACTCTTTACACCTTCTTCAATAGAAAGCTGGCCTTTTTCAATCATCTCTTTCAACTTACCCATGTGTTTCAAATCGAAGAACACACTGCGTTCCTTAGTAATACTTCCTGTCGGAATATATACCACTTCTTTAGATTTCCAGAACAAACGGAATATTCCTAAGAGGAAAAATGCCGTACCTAACACCATCAACAACATACTAAGCGTAGATGAGCGGTCAGTTACTTCAAAAGTTGATGCGAATATAAGGATACCTAACAGCAGCATTGCCACTGAAAAAATTAGTCCGGAGACACTTGTGCGTTTTGCGATATCGGGGTGTGTAGACGCAAAAATAGTTGCGTCAATTGCTTGAGTTGCCATAATTTAAATCGTTTAAAATGAATAAAAGTTTAACTGATAAAACATACCAATAATCACCTCGTACAGTCTATGACCACATAAGGCAAATAAATCTGAATTCATTCAAACGTCTAAATGATAATTCGCCTGAGCGTAAATACATAATATTCACACGCAGGGTGGCAGCGATAAGAGGTGCTGGTATCAAATAACTTCGAGCGATGCAATGACAGTACATCGTCACGATGAGCCAGCCGCTCTATCATGTCTTTTAACGAAAGGATATATTCTGTTGTATACGAACGTTGCGCACGTGAAAAGGTGAGCAACTGAGTAGTTCCAGCGGAACCTGCAAGTTCTGCATCTGACAAATATGGCAATTTCGGAGCCGGAATATAACTTCCTTGCCGAACATCATTTCTCTGTGTATCCCCCTCTTCTCCTAAACTAACTTGAGCGGCAATAACCATTTCATCTACCGTCTGTACGGTAAATGCATCACTCACACTTCCACAAAAGGCAGTAGCAAGGACCAGGAATAATATCACCTTCAGAAACTTTGCCATATCTATCTGCAAAGATAACAGTTTGTTTCATTTAATTGTTTAATAGTAGAACCTTTTAATGAATGTTTAGGAAAGATATATCTTCTTTCCTCCCAAAATATCCGAATGCAAAGTAAAAAAGCCGCCCCTTTCACAAGAGACGGCTTTTATATTGAAAAGAATAGTCGATTTATTCAGCTTTAGCTTCTTCCGCTTTTGCCTCTTCAACTGCCGGTGCTTCAGCAACCGGAGCTTCTGCCGGAGCAGCAACTTCAGTAGTAGCTTTCTTAGAACGGCGGGTACGAGTAGCTTTCTTAGCAACCTTTTCCTTAGCCATGTTTTCGTTGTAATCAACGAGTTCAATAAAGCACATTTCAGCGTTGTCACCTAGACGGTGCCCTGTCTTGATGATACGAGTATAACCACCCGGACGGTCAGCAATCTTCACAGAGATTTCCTTGAACAGTTCCGTTACAACTTGCTTGTCTTGCAGATTGCTGAATACAACACGACGAGAGTTAGTCGTGTCATCCTTTGACTTTGTCTTTTACAAATTCAACAACTATCGAATGATATCTGGCAAGCCATTGGTAAATTAATTCGTCAATTGCATGATTTGCAAATTTGCCATACGGATCTCAATGCTCATAATATTCTCGTTCAACAACTCGAAAATGAACAAAAATGTTGGCTCATTGATTTCGATAAGTGCGGTCAAAAATCAGGAGATTCTTGGAAACAAGGCAACTTAGAAAGATTACACCGCTCTTTTGTCAAAGAAGTCGGCAGAATGAATATTCAATTCAATGAAGAAAATTGGACTGAATTGTTGAAAGGTTATAACGCCTAAAACGCATTAGAGAAAGGCAATAAAAAAGACCGCCTAATGCGATCTCTGTGAATGGTCCCCCCTACCGGACTTGAACCAGTGACCAAGCGATTATGAGTCGCCTGCTCTAACCGACTGAGCTAAGGGGGGAAAGTGCGGTTGATTATAGAGAAATAATCATTTGAAGTCTATATACAAAAGGATGGTCGTTGGAAAATTGACCATCCTTTTTTAGATTCATTATTGCAATAGCGAAATATCTGCCACTTGTAA